>Ga0315268_10000003_pt1 | contig 315025 bp, 334 predicted proteins | sample C1_top_MG_FD_204535 | JGI IMG/M metagenome (GOLD analysis project Ga0315268, IMG submission 204535) | Sediment microbial communities from Yellowstone Lake, YNP, Wyoming, USA - C1_top | ecosystem: Environmental > Aquatic > Freshwater > Lake > Sediment | place: USA: Wyoming | collected 2017-08-01
TCATTCGGCTTTACGCTGAAGAAAGACATGGCAGTTTCGACCGCGCTGACGGAAGCTTTCTACAAACCGACGCTGAACATTAACGGGCTTTGGAGCGGATACACCGTCAGAGGAGGATTGAAGACGATCGTACCCGACTCTGCATACGCTCACTTGGACATTCGAACCGTGCCAGGCCAAGATACAACTCTGATTTTTGAAAACCTTAAGGACTATCTGAAAAGCAAGGGATTCGCCGATGTCACAGTTGAAAAACTGGGTTTCAATCTGCCCGGATACAAGATAGACTCAGGTGAAAGAATAGCGAAGGTTGTTGAGCAAGCCACCAAGGCTTTAAGTAAGAAAACGACGACGATTCCGATAATGCCTGCCTCGGGGGCGATGACGTGGCTACCTCATATTCTCCAGAAGCCTATGGCCTTTGCAGGTTCGGGCGTGGTTTACATGGCTCATAGTGCCAACGAATTCATAACTCCAGAGCAATACCTGAAGGGAATAAAACTTTTCGCAACAATCTACAACGATTACGCTTCGTAGCCTCAAGCGCTTTGGAGAATTGCGTGGCTTGGCATGAATTAGGCACTGTAATGTCGGTTTCAGCACACGTTTGAACGAATTTGACAGTTTTAAACGTAAGTATAAACCTAACCCCCCGCACTTATAATTGTGGTTGATGTTTAAATTCTCGGTTTTCATGTTCCTTATGGATTCTTTACTGTAAATGAAAAATAGTAGTTAGCTCGTTAGAAAACATAGTGATACAATTGTCCATGGAGAAGTTGGTAAGACAGGCTGCGCGTACCATAGTAACCAATATAGCATACTTGAAGGAAAAGTTCAATGTGCTCGTTATATGCGGTCTTCATAACAAACCTTTGGCTGAGCATATAACGCTTGAATCGTATACAATGAAAGCGTATCCTTACTTGTGGGTGTTTGACGAAAAAATCTTTCTCGAAAATGTGAAAATTCTTTGCGAAGATGAAATCGCCATTCTTCCAGAGCACTTGCGTTCTCTTTTAGAAAATTCGAACGTAATAATATGGCTTAGTCAGTTTGACGATTTAGCAAAGTTTCCGCCAGGTGTCAGAAAAGCGATGATTTCGTTTTGGGACAATGTCGATGAGGCTATAAAGGCTAAACCTCGTTTGTATGTAAATTTGCTCTCCGCCAGATGCATAGAAGACATGGACATAAACCATGAACAGTATCTTAAATCATTCATCAAAGCTGTTAATGTTGATTATGGCAAGGTTCGAAGAGTTGGAAACGCGTTTGCCTCCAAGCTTGATGGAAAGAAGCTAGTTCATGTTTATGACGCGAAAGGCACTGATTTGACCTTCAGCATTGATAAACGACATATTGGAGTAGAAGTCGGGACCTTAGAAGACTGTTTTTCGAGCGGAAAAGAATGTGGAGTGGAGGTCCCCGGAGGAGAAGTTTATGTGGCTCCAATAGAAACTTCAGCAAACGGTGTGCTTGCTGTTGAAGAGTTCAGAGACTATAAAATTAAAAACCTTAGGCTTCGTTTTAGCGGGGGAAAAATCATTAGTTTCAATGCTGAAAAAGGAAAAAGTGTGTTTGGAGATTTGTTAGATAAGGCTGAAGGCGATAAGGATAGAATAGCGGAATTTGGTATTGGGATAAATTATGGCATGAAGCTTACGGGTTATAGAATATACGATGAAAAAGCCCTCGGCACAGTTCACATAGCCATAGGCAGCAACGTTCACTTAGGCGGAATAAACAAAGCGTCTATACACTGGGATTTTGTCTTATACAACCCTAGCATAGAAGCTGACAATATGCCTATAATGGAAAAAGGAAAACTTTGCAACTGATTTGCAAAAATTCGGAGAATCTAAACCGATGTTTAAACCTAACCCCCGCATCATCTTCGAGATGACTATTTTGCTTTTTGAGCGTAAAACAACAGAAAACCTACTTCACTATTCATTTCATTAATGGCGTTAGCCAAAATTTCTTGCCGCATTTTGGGCATTTTAGGTAATACGCTATTTCCGTCGGAATTGGGTTCTTACCCTGATACCTTCGGGTAAACAGCAACCTTGTTACAGAGACCTGAAATTCATGTCCACATTCTGAACACTGGAATCTCATAAGTTACCATTGCAAAAATTATCTGAGGCTATAACAAATTTAAACTTTCTGCAACAGGGATACTTTTGAGTTTTTGACCCATTCCTTAAAAGGATAAAAGAGAAATCGAAACATAATAAAACTTTGACGACCCATGAAGATTAGAAAATACAAATTGTCCGACCTTGCCCAATTAGAGGCTCTTTACAGAAGGTTCTTCATCGAGCTACGCAAGAAACAAGGATGGAAGAACCCAGAAATCAGCAGAAAAGAAGCCGAAGAGATCACGAGCGAAAGCATCAAGAATTCTTGGATTTTTATAGCCGAAGAGCACTCGAAACTGGTAGGTTTTTCCAGAATAGGAAACTGGGAAGGCACTTACTTCATCAGGGAAGTCTTCGTTGAAGAATCTTACAGAAGAATAGGAGTCGGCAGTAAACTTCTGGTCTCATGCGAAAAGCTGGTCAGAGAAAAAGGCGAGCCTTCTATTTTTCTTACAGTCGAGCCCAAAAACTCGATCTCTATCAATTTCCTGAAAAGCAATGGCTATGACACTCTCAACATGCTGGAACTCCGCAAAGACCTTCCAAATAAAAACGTACCTGAGCGAGAAGACGTAACTGAAATTCTAGGGAATAGGTTCCGGCTCTTGAAAAGAAGCTGACTTCATCAATGTTCAACGAAAGATACTATTCAGAAAAGCACAAAAGCAGAGAAAATCGACAACAACTCAAATTTTCTCTTTCTTATTCGTCTTCTCGTGTTTCTGATTTTCCAGCAGTTCTGTGTATTCTTTCAATGTCTTATCTACGTCATAAGTCTTTTGAGGCGCCAAAAGCAATGCAAGATAGTTGTTAGTACGCTTTCTCAACACGAAAAACCAGATTGCAGTTAACGGTATCAGTGGAGGAACTATTGTAAGCCATGCGTTGACGCGAAGCAAGTAAGCCACATAAAGCATTATTAACGTATACATGCTTGCAAACGAACAACAAACTAGTAACCAAAAGTAGGAGCTTGTTAGAACTTCAACGATTAACCCGATCGATGAAGACAATTCTAGCCAAGCCTTTCTCCAAGCTCTGCGGATGCTCTCCCTCAAACCCTATCACCTTTACTAAATGAAAAACGTAAAGAAGAGACTTAAGCCTTAGTATCTAATCTAAATAGAAAGATGATGCTACTTTTATTATTAAAGAAAGGGGTGGTGGTGGGGGAATGATTGAAGAAACCAAGGCTAACCTTCCCAATCCAACAGTCTCTTCTGGCCCTCAATCTTCTTAAGATCCGTCAAATCTTGTGTCACTTCCATAGTTCCCAAATACTTTCCGTTCTTGTCTCTCACCGCAAAATATCTAATATGAACAAGACGATCGTTCAACGTGATCCAGAATTCAGCCGTATCTTTTTCGCCTGCAGTAAAAGCTTGGATAATCTTGTTTACTATATGAATGCTCTTCTGTGGGTGACATAACTGTACGCTTCTGCCGATCACTGCCTTGGTCCGCACAAAAATTCTCTTTTCTGCCTTGTTGAAGTATTTCACACAGTCGTTCTTGTCAACAAACGATATGTCAATGGGTAACGTGTCCAGAATCGCTTCAACCTCCTCTTTGGTAAGGCTTCCATTTTCAAACCGCAACACATCTTTCTCAGCTGACGCAACTTCGGCTTTCTGTTTACCAGCTTGCGGCGTTGCTATCAGCCTTGCGGGTGTAAAGCAGCAGTAGCCAATCTCGTCAAAATCTTTTCTAGCCTCTTTCCACTCTTCGTCCGTAACTACCTGCAGTGCCGTTGGAAAGAGTATGTTATTCTCCTTGAAGAAATGGCTTGGAAGAATCTCACACAAAGGCTTGGCAGCATCGCTTAACCGTGTCTTAAAGTCATGAAAGCTTATCGCATTCCATTTCTCAACCACGCCGTGCAGTTTCTTCTCTATCTCTCTGATCTTGTTGTGCTCCATCCACATTATCGCTGGAGGCTCAGTGACACCGTGCTTTTCCATCAAGGGAAAGAGCACGTTCTCTTCCCGCAAATAATGCTTTCCCGCATCTGCAAAGTCGCTGACTATGCGTTGTAGCTCTGTTAACACGTCGCCAACGTGAACCACATCGCAAGCCTGCTCGATCATGCCGATAAGAACTTCTAATCTTTCAGCACGTTCTAGGAGTATCTTGTGTTCTTCAAGGAGAATGCTAATAGGATGTCCCGAGGAAATGTGCAACTCTTGTTCTTGTACTTGTTCAGCAAACACGGTTAGGTGAACGTCGCAAAGTCTTTGCAGCTCCTCTCGAGGCATTCCTTCCTTAACAAGTTCTTGCTCTATTTTCGCGATGTCTTTGGAAGTTGTGTTTTCCAGAACCTGCTTGAATTTTTCTTTAACTTTTTGCGGTGGTTCTCCATCATGCAGCCGTTTAATAACTTCCTTCAGCATCTTTTTCTTGTCTTCAACTTTATCACTCATTTCCATCACTTCTCAAACATGTACTGGCAACTATGAAACTCAGAATGATAAAACTTTTTGACTGTCTTCTATCCAGTGGGCAAGATCCATCATTGTCCCAACTTTCACTCCTTCAATCAAGTCTCCTTCCGCCAATCCCCTCGCGTTTATGCATGTTCTGCAGGCGATGACTTTCACGCCAAAATCTGTTAGTTCTTTCAGCATTTCTTGCAGGTTGTAGTAGCCTTCTGGAGGTTTCTGACCCTTTTTGGCGGCAGTTACCGCGTCTCCGAGAAGGAAAATGTTCACGGTCATTTTTACTGCCACAGACACGACTGCCTTGGATAGCCTCAGAGCGTTCCAGACTTTTTCATCTCCATAAGGAGCAGTGTTAAGAATTATAGTCAACGTTTCCAAATGTTCAACCTTCCTTGATCTTCTTGGCAAGAGTCTTGCCTAGTTCGACGATTTGGTTGACATCGTTCTCGGTTGGCGGACCGTTTATTTCCATAGCACCCACGACCTCCATCGAGGTTTGTCCAAGTATTTCTTGAACATGTTTCACTGCGCCTCCGCCCCAACCGTAAGAACTCAGAACAACCCCGTATTTTGTTGGCGGACGTAGGGCTTTCACTAGATAAGTGGCGTACACGGCTAAGGGATGTGCACCAGCGAGCACTGTGGGCGTGCCCAACACGATGGCTCGAGAATCAACCAAATCCTTTGCTACGTCGCCTATGTCGGACACGGCTAGATTGTGCTTGGCTACTTCGACTCCTTCGGAAGTTAAAGTGTCAACCATCGGCTGGATCATTTTTTCTGTGCTGTTCCACATGGTTGCGTAGACTATGATTGCTTTCTGTTTGGTTTCTCCGTTTGACCACTTTCTGTAGGCGCTTAATATGCGTTCGGGGTTTCTGTGTACTGGTCCGTGACTTGGCGCTATCATCGCGATGTCTAGAGGCTTTATTTTTTCTAGTGCTTTCTGAGCCATGATTCTGAAGGGCATCATGATCTCGCCAAAGTAGCGTTGAGCGTAGACGAGCAAGTCTTCTATTTCGTCATCGTATGATCCTTGGGCGATGTGTGAACCGAAGAAGTCGCATGGAAATAGAATTTTGTTTTCGGGAACGTAGGTGAACATTGTTTCAGGCCAGTGTAGCATCGGAGCTTCTATAAAGCGAAGGGTTTTGTCGCCGAGGTTGATGGTTTCTTGGTCGTGGACTGCGATTATTCTTTCTTCTGGTGTTTTATAGAAGGTTTGTGCCATTTTTGCGCCTTTCATTGAGGTTACTAGTTTGGCTTTGCTGTTTATCGACATGATATGCGGAATTGAGCCTGCGTGGTCTGGTTCAGCATGGTTCATTACGACGTAGTCGATGTCTGCTGGGTTTATTACTTTGCTGATTTTTTCTTCTAGTTCTTTTTCGAAGCCTGGGTTTGCGGTGTCGATTAGGGCTGTTTTTTCTGTTCCGATTACTAGGTATGCGTTGTAGGTTGTTCCTTTGGGGAGTGGGATTAGAGCGTCGAAGAGTCTGCGGTTCCAGTCTCTGATGCCTACCCAGTAGATGTTTTTGGAGATTTGTTGAATGTTTCGCCAGTTCATTTTTGGTCGCCTCAAGTTTTATATTACGATTGTAATAAAGTATATTTATGCCTTTCTATATACTGTATGCGGAAGTAATGTGAATGTCGATTCCGTGTGAGGTTGCTGTGAAGTGTGTTTTGCCTTCTGTCAGGGCTATGATTGCGAAAGAGTTGACCGAGAAGCATGGTTTGAGGCAGGAGGATGTTGCTAAGCTTCTTGGAGTAAGTCAGCCTGCCATTAGTCTCTACTACAGGAGGGTGCGGGGGAAATCCATCGATTTGGAGAATGATCCTGGTATCAGAAGGTTGATTGAGAATTTAGCCGATTTATTAGCTGCGAGTGGTCTTTCGAGGAAAGAGTTTATCGTGAGGTTCTGCGAGATTTGTAAGACGATTCGGGCGAAGGGGTTGTTGTGTAAGATGCATAAGGCTTTTGATCCTGCTGTGAACATTGAGGAATGTGGGTTGTGCTTAGCTGCTGGTTCGCTTGGATGTACGTGAAGTGTGGGTTTGCCTGTTAATGTGGCTTTTCTTTTCCTCTCTTGCGTGTGTGACCCTAGCCCCCTATAAATAGTCGAATGTTAGGGGTTAGTGTTTTAGATTGTTTGGGTTTGGCGGATTCCTCCGTTCTTGCTAGTACACATTAACGTGGGATAGCCTACGATTTAAACAGGGTCTCAGAAGTCTGACTAGTTGCATGCGGATGGTTTGGCTTTGGAAATGGTCAATACCGCCTACCCCGTCATAAATTTCTTTTTAGGTTTTCCATGTTCGTTTAGCGTAAAAAACAGCCAATATAACCTACCCCCTATAGGTTTTTTAATCATCGAAGGGTTTTAGAAATCTAAGTGATGGAATAAAAAGAAAGGTTAGACAAGCATAGTTGAAGACGCTATTTCCCTCGTTATTTTTCACCACGTGGCGAAAAAGTTATCAATCTAATTGCAAACTCATCTTTCCATGAAAACCAACAAAATCACGCAAAAGAGCCCTCTTTGTCCTTTATGTGGAGGACAAGCAATATTTGAGAATGGAGAAATGCAATGCCAAAACCCTTCTTGTTCATGGCATGCACGTTTTGACGAATTGGTGTTATTGCACGCTGGCTATCTTAGAACCTTGCTTGCAGTCATAGCTTCTTCTATCGGAGCTTTAGCAGGGCTTTTTGCTTTTATTAATATTATGAGTATGTTACTATCTAATTGGCATGTTCTTTATTTGAAGATATATGGAGCTGTCGTGTTTTTCTGCATTTGGTTGTGTGTTGCTTTTTTTGTGTCCCTATCCTTTATCTTGTATAAACAGATTGTTTCGATAGAACAGGCATTAGGATGGAGCGATTTCATAGAACACCTTTTTGTAACAAGAAACAAGGGTTCGCTCATATTGAATCGCGTAGCAAACTCAACTGTAACAGTATTGAGGCGAAAAGAAAATACAGATAGGTTCTCTTTGGTCGTACTAACAGGTTTGATATCTCTTTTGGCAGTTGGTGAAATATTTCTGCTAGCCTCATGATGTGACATGAATCATTAGTACTTGCCAGATGAAATTTGCCGAGGAGTAATTGACACAAAGCAAACTTCTAACGAATCATAAGAGTACCGAAAAAAGCGTTAAAGTATAAGCGCAAACAATCGGATCAATAGAGCATACTGCAAGAAAATCTTTCAAAGGTTAAAGTTGTTTCTTGGTCGATTCAAGATTTCGATGTTGCCGAAATGGGTTTGGAATTCCTAGAACAGTGAGCTCTTTTATCATCCACGCAATGAGCCTAAACGACCCTAATAAGAGGAAGTAAGCAACAATAACGTGATATTCTGCAGCCAGCACAATTCCAAAAAACAATAAAATTACTCCTAAAGGAAAAGGGATCCATGAGGCTAACCCTAAGGATAGATAGGACAAGAGCGTGGATGGTATGGCAAAACAGAGAAACATTGCTAGCGGTATGTCAGGTAATATGAATAAGACTCCTGGAAACATCACAGATGTGGCAAACAACTTGATGCTTAGAAGGAAATTTGTAAAACCAATTAAAGTTGCGAAAAAAACAAAAAAAGTGCGAATTTTGAGACATGTTTTTTCCATAGATTTTCGATATATAAATAGAAACCACGTAACAAAACAGCAAAGAATCACGTGTGGAAGGTAATTTACAAGTTCTGACATTTCTGAAAAATATATTCCCAGCAAATCCAAGGGAAACATTTCTTCACGCTTTCAAAATCCTAGCGCATGCTGATTAATATTATGGTCAATGAGTCAATCTGCAGGTTTTCAAGAAAACATCTTTATAATCTTGACTTTAATGTGCTTTTGTCGACATGCTTTCTCACAAGCCTTCAATACATTCTTTTCCCAGGTTTCTGTGTCATCAATTAACATTACCTTCTCATAATCCGTTCTACTAATATATTCTGCAACCTGTTCTGTCACGTAATTCCTCGTTTCCCAGTCAAGCGGTAAAGCCGTTTCATGCTGTGAAAGTGGGTAAACCTCATCCAACTCAACAGGTACCACTCCAAACGGAGCACAATAAAAACAAACATGAACCCTATCCATCTCAGCTTGAAAATCCTGCTTAAGCAGTTTCCTAATCCTCTTATACTCATGCGATTTATGGAAAGGTTTACTCTCTGTCTGAGGCACAAGTAAAAGCGTTTTGGCTTCTTTAGGCACAGAGTACCTTTCAGCAAGCTTCCTCCTATACCGAATAACTTCTGGTCGTACAAGCCCAACATGATCAAAAAAGAAAAGCCCACTATCCTTCACCGCAGGACTAAACTTTTCCACAAACTCGCCATACTTGCCTAACCGTTTCACAGCCTGAAGCAACGCAGGATGAGCATGCGCTCGCATTTCCAAAAGCTCCCACAACCTACCATCCTTAATCGCCTGCTTAATGCGTCTCAACTCAGCAGCACACACGTACAAGTTATGCTCCGCAAGAAACGTTTGCCTCTCCTTCGGCGACAATTCCCGCACCTGCTTCGGGCTTGTTCTCGTGCATTTTGGACATTGACACGGAAAATAATCCATCTCGCCAACCCTAAACGTCCCACTCTCTGTCATATACCTGTCCTCCTTCGCATACAACGCATACGCCGCCGAATCAAAAAAATCACACCCCAACGCCACCGCCAAAGCAAACATAAACGGATGCCCCGCACCAAACAAATGCAACGGCCTATCAACGGGCAAATTCATCTTCGCCGTCAAAACCATGTCAACAAGCACATCAAACCTGTAACGCTCCATCACTTCAGTCGGACTTCCCAAAGCATAAACCTGAAAAGGCAACTTACCCATCTCCCTAGCCGATCGCGCCACAAGACTCAAGTACCTGCCGCCCTGAACAGGACCAACCCATAAAATGTCATCCCGACTTTTCTCCTCAAAAAAATGTCTCGCGCGCTTCAGCGTCTCATCAACCGTCTCCTTCGCATACACTTCACTCACTCTCCAACCCGTCGGAACATCCAAAATCGTAGCAACATCCGAACCAACCAGCTCCTGATAACGCACGATCTCCTCCTGATTCGTCTGAATACCACCATAAACAAGAATCTGATAAGCCCCAGAATCCGTCATCACCACACCGTTAAAATCTAGAAACCTATGCAACCCTTCCCGCACGGGCTTATCGCTGAAACGCTGCTTCAAAATATACGCATTCGTAATCACCGCCTCAAAACCAAACTCCTCCTTAATCCTTCGAGGCGGAACAGCCTGCGTAACTGGGTTTATAACTGGAAAAAGTAAAGGAGTCTCAACCGTGCCGCTTTTAGTCTTGAGTCTTCCAATCCTCGCCAGCAGGTCCTTCTCCTTAATCTCAAAAGACATCCTTCAAACCACGCAAAAAGAACACAGCGATCAAGCTTATAAAAAATGTTCAACAGACACGACGGTACACGCCGAAAAAAGCATGCATCACCATTCATTCCTAAAATGCCCTTTCACTGCAAGAATATAATCTCTGTAATACGCTTCGCATCCACGTTCCCAACACCCTTATGTTGAGCGAAAACGCTGAAATATTTCCTCGTTAACCGCCTAACCTTATCCTCATCACTCGAATATTTCGCGTGAAGAAGCTCATGAATCAACGTCGCCATCGCCCTCGCTTTGATATAAAAATAAACCATCTCCTTCTCAAAATCCCGCACCAACCTGCGACAAAACTCCAACCTTTTCGGATAGATAAAAATCTCACCCTTCCGACTGAACTTTCCCGCAAGCCCCTTCCCGTTCTCTCTCCGAAACGGAAACATCCTAACCTGAACGTTCACAACCTGACACTCCTCAATGTTCTCCCTCCGCATCATCCAATCAAGAAACCGCTGAAAAAGAGGACTCCCCAAAGTCTTGAAAGTAACACTCGCATATTTAGCGTAAAACTTAACGTGCCTACTGGAAAACCCCTCTGGCATCTGAGAACAAGCAGTAATCTGTATTTTGCCAGACAGTTTTTGCCGCGTTTCATTCATCATGACATTTCAACTTTTTTCCGAAGAAAACTAGAAAGACAACTAACTAGTATGCGCGTCTGCGCCTTCGGCTATTCTATGACCTATTATGTTCTGCACTGCATATTAACCTTGTCTCACACGTTGCCACAACAGAACGCTACCTATAAAAGCACAAGCATACAATCCTAGCTTAACAGCAGAAGCCTCGAAAACCATGACAGAAAAACCAGAAAACACAACACCGCCACCTCTTCCTTCTCCAGAAAAACTGTTAATTGATAACCCGTCTGATTTTCAATTCCACGCAGCATACCTCACCTACTCCACCACTTTTGACAAGACTGGCAACGCTGAAGGCAAAAAACAGTTAAATGAGAATATTATGGCTCTTCAGCAAGGAAAGATAGATTATCCAACCTTCTACAGAAACATAAGTCAATACCGTGAAGAAGAGGGCTCTCAGTATGGCTACGGCAGAGCCTTCATAAAGGGACAGAAGAAAAAGGAATGGCGCAGAAAAACGCAGAAACATGAAAGAATCAAAAGACACAAAAAATAACAACCATACTTATAAAAAACGCGTGGTTTGATTATGAGGTTCAATAAACTTGTAAAAGAACAACTCTCAGGCAGCATCGCCAAATCATACGTAGCCCAAATCTGCCGCTTCCACCGAATCCAAGCCTCCACCATGTACCACGAAGCCGCAGAATACGTCAAAAACGAACTACAAAAACTAGGCTTACAAGATGCAGCAATCGAACAGTTCCCCGCAGACGGCAAACACAAATACTGGACCTACACCAGCCCTGTAGGCTGGACCATAAGAAGCGCTGAACTTCGCCTAACCGAACCCGAAGAAAAACTAATCTGCACGTATGAGGATTGCCCCCAATGCCTGCATACGTTCAGCAACGCCACACCGAAAGAAGGCACAATCGCCGAACTCGTAGACGTCGGAGCAGGAACCAAAAAAGAAGATTATGAAGGAAAAGACGTTAAAGACAAATTCGTTCTAGCCACTGGTCGAGCCCGACTTGTTCATGAGCAAGCGGTTTACAAACACGGCGCTACAGGCGTAATCACTGATACCATCACCTACGAGATGCCGAACGTCCGCGAAAGCCTAGACATCCCAGACGCACACGCCTACCAAGCCATCTGGCCGACCGCCGAAGAACTCGACAAAACAGCCTTCGGCTTCTCGCTAAGCAAACGCCAGGGAAACCAACTTCGTGCACTGTTGAAAAAGGGCAAAACCGTGAAACTCAAAGCCAAAGTAGACGCTGAACTGTTCACTGGCAACGAAGACGTGGTAACCGCCACCATACAAGGCAGTGAGAAACCAGACCAAGAAATCTTTCTAATCGCACACCTATGCCACCCGAAACCCAGCGCAAACGACAACGCCTCAGGCTCAGGCTTGCTCCTAGAAATCGCAAGAACCATCAAAGCTTTAATTGCCTCGGACATGATCGAACCGCCAGCCAGAACCATACGCTTTCTATGGGTTCCTGAAACACTGGGCAGCGTAGCCTACCTCTCTAACCATACAGATTTATCTAACCGCCTAGTGGCGGGCATAAACTTGGACATGGTCGGCCAAAATCAAGAACTCTGCCACTCCACGCTCAACTTAGACCGCACGCCTGATAGCTGTCCTTCTTATCTGAACGATTTTATCTACGGTCTAATCGAACAATCAGTCGACACCTTCGACCCGACCACGCATTTCGGCTCAGGCAGCACGTTCCGCTACCGAACGCAGACGTTCAGCGGCGGCAGCGACCACGCCGAATTCACCGAAGCCACGACGCACGTGCCCTGCGTCATGCTCCTGCAGTGGCCAGACCTCTACTATCACACGAGCGAAGACACGATCGACAAGGTCAGCGAAGACAGCCTTAAACGAGTCGGCTGGATAACCACCGTTGCCGCTCTAACATTGGCCCGTGCCACGCACGAAGACATCTTGTTGTTCGCACATCAAACTGCAACTGGTGGCTTGATTAGAATAGCGGAAACCAGCCGCAAAACCATAGAAGCCCTCCTCAGAATGAAGGATGAGCCGAAAATCAAGAACAAACAAGCCGACCTAGCCGCTGAGCTTGCTAGAACAGCCGCGTATTACAAGAGCAAGGTTGAGCACATCGTTTGGCGTGAGCAGCAAGCCGTCAAATCTGTTAATAGACTTGGAGAACACCCTGAATTGGCAGTCTTCATCGACAAACACTGCGGAGACATCGAAAACTATGGCAGGAATGAGACCGCAAAAATTGAAGAAGCCTTAGGCTTTATCGCAAAGACCTTAGCCGTCAAGCTTCCTGACAAGCTTGAAGAAACGCAGGCTGAACAGGAGGCAAGAACGCTGGTTCCTGAACGTTTGTTCAAGGGCACGTTGAGCGGTGACTTGTTGAAGAAGATGCTGGGCGAAGAAGAGTACGAGTGGTACGATAAAATCGGCGAGAAAGATGAGGAGTTCAGCAAGAAAATGCCCGAGGTTCTGAATTTTGCGGATGGAGAACGAACCGTATATGACATAACAAAGGCGGTGTCAGCCGAGTATACTCCGACAGACGTCGAAAATGTGCTAAAGTTTCTGCGTGATCTTGAAAAAACAAAACTTATCGCCTTTGGCTAAACAGACTTATATCACCATTTCAATTCTCTACGTATGACGTGAAAAGGAAGCGGGAGACGATGGTTTGTGCGATCGAGGTTTTCGAGAAGCCGAAGCTTAACAACCCTGTTCTTATCGAAGGCTTGCCTGGGATAGGGTTTGTGGCTAACATTGCGACTCTGCATTTGATTCATGAGTTGAAGGCTAAACGTTTTGCTGAAATTCACTGTGCTGCTTTTCAAGATTTAGCGGTGACCGCTGAAGCTGGCGGTGTGCGGTCGCCGATAAACGAGCTTTACTACTGCAAGAACCCAGACGGTGGTCGCGACTTGATTGTTTGGTATGGGAACACTCAGGCTTTGACCACGTTCGGGCAGTACGAGCTTTGTGGGCGAATCTTAGACACGGCAACGGAGCTGGGTTGTCGGCTTCTCATCACCTTAGGTGGGTTTAGGCAGGAAGAGGTAAAGACTCCTCCGCAGCTTTTTTGTGCAGCCACCGACCGCGAGACATTAGAGCCGATTCTGAATTTGGGCGTGAAGCCCATGGTGGGACAGGTTTTTGGCATAGCCGGTTTGTTGATCGGGCTTGGCAAGGTGAGGAGGATTAGAGGGTTTTCGTTGTTGGTTGAGACTTTAGGCACGTATCCTGACGTGAACGGCACGCGTCATGCGTTATCTACCTTAAACAAGTATTTGGGTTTGAACGTTGACTTGTCGCGACTGAAGGTTGCTGGCGAAGAAACCAAGAAAATTCTTGAGTCGTTCGGCTTGATTAAAACTGGCATAGAAGAAAAGAAGAAAGAGGAACAACAGTTTCGCTGGTCGATCTAGCTTTTGCCCTTAGCTTCGCCCATGAACAAGGCGTAGACTTTTTCGACACGTTCAGCCGCGGGACCCGAACCTTCAACTACACCACGCTCTGTTACTTTGACTTTGTCCATTACCCAAATGAATCCTTTATCCTCATACAGCTTGACCATTGTCGGAAACACTTTCTCAAGCCTGTCTGCTAAAGCCTTCAGGTCGAACGGTTTTTCCACGCTGAGAATGTGCGCAATTACGCTTCCGTTGAGAAAAACTCGGTGCAGTACCTTGCCTTCTTCGTCTTTGGCCTCAGACAGGACTAAGCTCATGTTGTCAGGATTAATGCCGAGTAATATTCCACTGAACGTTTTTCCGCTTGTGGTGGCTACGACTACGTTTCTGTCTGCCAGCGCTGAGATTTCGGTGAAATACTTCCTTTGTGCTACTGACATCGTTTTTAAACCTCTCTCTTATCACTTGTGAAAACAACTATTTAGAATTAACCAAACAAAACAAAGCATATTACGAAAAATACATCGTGATAGGCGTCTGCAATAATAGCTTTTCTCTACCATACTTCTCCGACAACAATTTAAAGGGTAAACTATAAATACATGAAAGGGTTGTATAAAAATAACAACTACTAGGAGAAATTGAAGATGAAAAAGAATTCAACAATAATTGTAGCAATTCTAAGCGCAATGTTGGTCTTCACAGCATATATAATTACTCCGACATACTCTGAGGTTGTTGGCACAACTACGGTTTCAGAACAGGTAACAACACAGTCTATCGGAGGCTACAACTTGACCACCGTTGCAAGAAGGAAAGATACTGTGGTTTTCAACCAAGACATCGTTCAAATCAACGTCTCGGTGTATGAAGGACTTGCCAACGGCACACTGGAATATCTTGGCAACTGTTCCACCGACCCATATCCATACGAGAAGATTTTTCCATCGCAATTAGAATCTAAACTGCACACAGAATCAATTCCGACTGAAATCTGGGATGGGATAACTTTTCTGGTAGCGCCAGGCGGTCCAGGAAAGGAAGAGTACGTGAAGTACAATCATCCAGATAATCTTCACATTTATAGACCAAACCAGACTAACATCAACTATGATTTCATGGGAACATCGAAGCTGCACCAACACATTGCTGAGTATGAGATAGAAGATGGCAAAAAAGCTGCAAGTTTCGAAGCAGTCGTAGGCGGAGTGATGGCTGCAATCCTTGTATTGCTATCAATACCGGAACCATTCATCTCAAAAGTAATTGCCATGGTCCTTGCTGCGGTCGCCGCTGTGTTAACCATTCTAGGATTAACTGAATACTTTTATTTGAATGATATCCTGCAGACGGAGCTAGGCGATGGATGGTCATGGGCTTATGACTTTGGAAGTTTCTTCTGTTTCTACTGGTGGAGGCAATCCTTTGGTAGTTGGCGTGACTGAGGTTGGTTCTTTGTATGGGCTAATACAGGTAGTACAACGGGGGATAGTGGTGGGGGTCCCACAGGGGATGGCGGACCACAAATAGTTGTGCCACATTGGAAAGTGCATACGTAAAGGTGATGGACATGCAAGCACCTCAATATCCAAGAAATGCTGTGGCTATGGGAATGATGTTCGAAACTATTTGCTTGGCTACAATTGCATTCGTAATCGCCACAATGTTTCCGTACGTGCTTACTCCTCTGGGTTGGATGAACATGACGATTCGAGCTACGTTTGCTTTCGGATTATCATTCGTACTCAACGCAGTGCTTCTATGGAAAACCAAAACCATAGGGAAATATTTTGCTGCAATGAACGGATTAATCGCCATGCTGTGCTTTTTCATCAATAATCTAGTTGGTGCATCTATAATCGACGAACACAAGCTTTTCTTCCTAGCATTCGGGTACATCAGCGCTTCTTTGCTTACAAAGATACTGTACTACAAAACATTCCTATTACCCAGTTTCAAAAGATAGAGACGGACACAATTATTTGTTTCCGCGCTAAAAAAACATCGAAAAACACTTATAGATCATGGTTTTAGTTTTCTTTCTTCTAAGCTTTGCTTTAACACAACCGCAGTGTCAGCCGGCACATCTCGATACACAACCACGTTCGGTCCAACCCAACTGTTGCATCCGACTTTAACGCCCGGCATCAAAAGTGCGTCTATACCCGTCTTCACGTTATCGCCTAGAATGGCTCCAAGCTTCTTTCTCCCGCTGTCCACAACTTCTTCCTTCACCTTCATCTTAATCGTTCCAGCGTCAAGACGATAATTTCCCGTAACCGTGCCCGCGCCCAAATTGCACTTCTCCCCCAAAACACTGTCACCAACATACGACAAATGCCCGATATGTACTCCGTCCATGATTATGCTTGCTTTAACCTCGCAAGCGTTGCCAATGCGCACTTTGTTACCGATACTCGTGTAGGGGCGAATGAAACAGTTCGGTCCAACATCGCTTTCTTCACCGATAAACGTGGGTCCTTCGATGTAAGCGCCTGAACGTATCCGAGCGGTTTCCGCCACCGTCACTGGACCAACCAGATGCGCGCCGTTTTCTATCTTTCCCAGAACCTTGTGATTCATCCTCATAAGCATCCAACGGTTCGCTTCAAGCAAATCCCAAGGTCTGCCAACATCAAACCAATCGTCTCGCGAAATCTTCACCGCCAAAAACGGTTTCTTCTCCGCCAGTAAAAGCGAAATTGCGTCGGTAATCTCCCATTCGCCGCGAGTTGAAGCCGAAGTCTCTTTTATCTTCGCAAAAATCTCGGGTGAAAAAACGTAAACGCCCGCGTTAGCCAGATTCGACGGCGCTTCCTCACGCTTGGGCTTTTCAACTATGCGTTTGACCTGCTTCTCGTTCTCAAGCTCCACGATGCCATAACTCTCTGGCTTCTCAACTGGCACGACCGCCATAGCTGCCACTGGCTTCTCCGCTTGATACAGACTGACAACGTTCTTTACAGCCTCAGCGCTGAACAGCAGGTCGCCATAAACCAGTAAAAACTCGTCCTTCACGAAAGGCTCTGCAACGCTAACTGCGTTTCCTGTTCCAAACATCTCTTTTTGCTCAACAAACTCGATCTTTAACCCGAACTTTTTTCCGTCACCAAAATATTGACGAATCAGATCACCCATGTAATGAACAACTATAACCGCTTCTTCTGTTCCCGAAGCTTTCAGCGCGTTCAAACAGTGCTCAAGTATCGGTTTTCCGCCCACTCTGATCAAAGGCTTCGGTCTAGTCGACGTGAGCGGTCGAAGCCTTGTGCCTTCTCCCGCAGCCAAAACCACAGCCTTCATTCTTTAGCCTCCTCCAACAAGCTTCTTAACGAGCTTAACTCCCTTCTCCATTATCGCCTTCGCAGCTTTTAACGATTCACCCTCAACCGTCAACCGCAAGACAGGCTCGGTGCCAGACGCCCTAACCAAAACCCAACCGTTCGCCAGAGCCAAGCGAACACCATCAACCGTCGAAAAATCCTTGTAGGCTGGAAAAACAGACTTTAAGGCTTCACAGGCTTCCTTAACAATCTTGTCTTTCATGCTATTTCTACATGCGATGTTCTCTCTGAGAACATGGTACGCGGGCGCTTCGGCAATGAATTTTGCCAGCCTCTTCTTTTCATCTTCTAAAGCCTTCAGAAGCAGGACAGACGAGAGTATGCCGTCTGGACAGTAGTGGATTTGCGGATGAACCCAAGCTCCGCATGGTTCGCCGCCGAACATTGCTTTATGTTTCTTTATCGCCTCTGAAACGTAAACGTCGCCGACCTTGGTTCTCATCACTTCTCCGCCATGTGTTTCCACCATTTTTTCAACACACATCGAAGCTTCAGCATTAGTCACCACAACTCCACCGCCCTCCGTCTTTACAACATGACCAGCGTACGCTGCCAAAGCACGATCAAAATCCACAAAAACTCCCTTCTCATCGACAAAAGCCACCCTGTCGCCATCACCATCATAACCCACTCCCAGATCGGCACCAATCTCCTTAACGATGTTCGCTAACGGCTTCAAAGACTCGGCATTCGGTTCGGGGCTTCTTGCTGGGAAAACTCCGTCTGGCTGCGAGTTTAAGGCTGCTACTTTGCATCCTAAACTCTTGAAGATGAGCGGGGCAAGTTTGTGGGTTGCTCCGCATCCCGCGTCTACAACGACATGCCAGTTCTTGTCAAGCTTCACGTTTTTAGTTATAGTTTCAACGTAGAGACTGTTTCCATCAATGCTGCGTGCCTCGCCAACATCACGCCAATCGGCAAACTTGAAACTCTGGTTCTCTAGAATCTTCTCAATCTTACCTTGGCTTTTCTCATCGTAAGCTACGGTGTCTTTATTGAAGATTTTTATTCCATTGTATTGAGGCGGGTTATGCGAAGCCGTAATCATCGCACCAGCGTCCGCGCCCAATTCTCTCGTCAAGAAAGCCAGAACCGGCGTAGGAACGATGCCTACACAACAAACATTCGTCCCTCCTGCCAGAAGACCAGAAACCAACGCGTCTTCAATCATCGGACTAGAAACTCTCGTGTCCCGACCAACTAGAACAGTTCTTGCTTTAGAAAACGTGGCAAGAGCCAACCCTATCTGTTCTGCAAGAACGGGCGTCAAATCCACGTTGACTAGTCCTCGAACGCCTGAACTTCCAAAGAGCTTAGGCTTCACTTTCTCAAGCATCCCTCTTTGACGTATTGTCTTCATGGTTAAAACGTTGAATTCATTTAAAAACTTAAGCAGACGCTAAGAGGTCATCCTTTCTCTTTAGCTTGTTGCAGAACTTCAACAACTGTTTGCGTGTAGGATGCATTCCATTGGGGCTTGAGATGTAGTAGGCCGCAACCATGTTAGCAAGCGTGAGTCTACTTTCGTCTGAAAATCCTGAAGCGTCGCCCAGAATGTTTCCAGCGTTCCAAGCATCGCCGGCACCTGTCGCTCTTAACACTGGAACCCTGAAAGCTGGAATAACGGTCTCGCCTTTCTTGGTGAATGTTGCTGAAAAACTTGTCGTGTGTAGGTCAACCCTTGCAGACAGACGTGAAGCAAGTGTTCCCGCGGATTTTCTCGCTGACTCCTCGAACGACAGGTTTTTTCTAGTTTTTCCAACTTTGGTCAACTGTGCCGCATAGCAGATTGCCTCGTTCTCATTTACACTCAGGATGTCCAGAAACTTGGCTTGCAAAACGTTCTTCATAAGCTCTGGAATCTTCCGTGCGTTTGGGTTGGGGTCGGCTGTATCGTAGTAGGTTCTACCTTTTCCTTCGGCTTTCACTTTGTGAAAAATGGTTCTTGCAAGCTCGGTTCCGAACCGTCTCGTTCCTGCCCAGTTGAAAACGCATACATAATCTGCTTTTTCCACGGTTGCAAGATCCTCCTCGTTTAGGTTATGTGGTCCGAAGTCTGCCAGTGCGCCTACGTCTCGAAGCATGATGTTGACTTTTTCGCTGTTCGCTTCAAGTTCGATTGCCGTCGTTATTGATGCTTTTTCGAAAGTTTTTACGTGTGAAAGGTCAAGTTTGTACGGTCGGAGATAGAACCTAAGCAGATCGAGTCCAAGTTTGCTCGTGCATATTATCGGAGTGACCCTTACGCCTAACGCAGCGAGTGCGCATGCCGTGTTTATCGCGTTTCCTCCTCTGAGGTTTGTTTGTTTTATCCCATCTATGCTGCCGCCCTTCCTTTTCACCACAACACCTACACGGCTGCAAAAAGTCTTCTCGTCAGAACTTAGCTCCACTAGACGGTCTAGGAAAAAATCTGGCATAACAACTACGTTAAGCTCTTCTCTTTCCTTTTTTAGAAACCTTTGCGTTTCTTCAAGAAAATCATCGCGCAAATTCAGTTTCACCTATTTTTCGTCTCGGCTACTGGATAAAGTTACTTTGTTTTGTAGAGTATTTTAGCGTGCTTTATCTGTTACTATCCAAGTAGCGTGCGAACGCAAACCCATACGACGTCGCCGAACGTTAAGGCTATGATCAGACCTGCTGTCACAAAAATGAGCATCGGTAAACCCGGCGTCGCCCAGACTTTGTCTTGTATGAGTCCAGCCTTGGCTGCTTTTTCCAGTCTTTCAACTGTTTCGTTTCGGGTTTCGTCTCTCGGTATGACAATTAACTTCCTCTTGAACCCGCTTTCAGAGGTTTCTTCGATGTCTTCCAACGGGTATAAATGCCATTTACTCTTTAACTTTTCAATGGGCATCTTGTAGCCTGTTACCAAAACCAGAATCTTTTTTCCAAGGGGTTCTTTTTCTTGCCCCTCTGTGAAGAGTTTTTTGCCCTTTCTCATTTGTCCGATGATGTTGCGGAAGAAAATGTAGATTGCCGTGGCGGCTGCAAACAGGACGGCGTTGCTGAACACCGTTACCGGGAATAGGGTTCTCAGCGTTGGGGAGGGTTCGCCTGTCAAAGGCGTGAATATATTTGTTGGGTAGAACGGTAATGCTAGTGCTATGCACATTAAGGCTTTCGCGTCTGCGCCTCCGAAGGCTCCTGCATAGAAAAGTATTATGGAGAAGGCTGCGGTTAAGCCGAAGCTGATTCCGTAGGAGAGCAACGCTGAGGTTGCTGAGGTTTCGTAAACGCAAATCTCGATAAAAGTCAAGCTGAACGCTATGGGTGCGAATATTACCCACGTTTTGTTGCTTACTTCGCGGGTTTTATGGTCGCTCCAAGAAGCGTAGAGCAAAAAGAGAAGCGCAACTATTGTTCTGGATGCGGTAAACAGCGTCTGCAAAGTCTACACCGTGACATCCTAGAACTTGCGTTCTAACCGTATTTAATAATTGGGATAAGTTTGTTTGGAGACATTGATTAAAAAATGGTTGCTGTGGGTTGTTTATGCTTGCTCTGGCCATGCTCCCAGAATCTGCCCAGTCGTGGAGACTACTTTGAAATAGTATGTTGTTCCAGTTGTCCAATCATAGTTTATGGTGATCTTGACAATCGCGCCTGCAGCTAGCGAAATTGGAAGTGATTGAATAGATGTCTGTTCTGGAAGGTTTCCACTTGTTGTTCCGCAATAGATTTTTTGGATTCCCGTGTCAGAAGTTCCCGAGTTTCCGATTTCGATGTCTATTCTTTTTGTTCCGTTCTGCGTGTAGAAGTTGACTTGTGCTTTGTAAAGGATTACTCCCGCGTGTTGCCCTGCGCTGCTCATGTATGTCATTATCCAAGCGTACGTAACGACTATGGCTGCGACTGCTATGACGATTAACAATAACGTGGCGAGTATAGGCGATATTGCTTTTCGAGATATCAGCAATTTTCTGATGTGCATGCTTTCACCTTTTGTGTTGACTAGAAACTCTTTGGAATTCTTATTTAACTTGTATGAACTCTAAATCCACATTCTCGATAAACTTGGGTCATGCAAATTCCGCCTCATCCTTCAGTACTTATCGCCATTGTTGGCGGATATTCAACTATGACCCATAAGCCCGCTCTTGAACCGCCTTGCAGGTAAATCGGGTTTCCGCCATCAAACGTGACTACTGCGCCAACCCAAGCCATGTCTAACGCCGATGCAAACTGCACCGAGGACCTTGTTACTGGGAGCAGTTCGATCGTTCTAGCTGTTCCGTCTGCTTTGATGGCTCCTGTTCTGGTTGTCGCGTTGTCGAAAGCGTAGAGTTGTTTGTTGGCGTTGTCTGTGAACATGATTCCTGCTCCTCTCGTTCCTGAAATCATCTGGCTCCAGTGATGTACCCAGCTCGAAGTTGACTGGTTGTAGAACGTGCCGGTTGCGGTTGAAACTGTTGGATAGCCGCCTGACGTTCCATTCTCGGTTTGCGGCTGACCTATCGACGGGGTTAGCTTGATGGGACATAGGTTTGCGATGTTCCTGCTTTGCCGTGTTTGCACGAACATCAAGCGTAATTGGTAAGTGTAGTATGTCGCGTTGGCTGGCAAAGTAAGTACAATATGAGCGTAAAGGTCTGGGCAGTTGTCAGCGCCGTCGTTCCACTCAGCTTCTTGATGGATTATGTCTCTTATGATTCCATGGTGAATCACGTATGCTTCGCTCGCTCCGTACACGCTGGCTTCACTGTTGATCCTCATGAAATTGGCGGTGCAAGACGTTGACGTGTTTACAACAGTGGAAGTTAACGTGAATCCACCGCTGAATTGTAGCCTCAACAAACCGTTTGTCAGCAACCTATTGTTCGGGTCATCGCCTGTAAAGTACCTGTTAGTGTAGGCGTATGATGTTTGATTAGCCTTGTCGCTTCCATCCCACCATATCGTAATCTTTGAAACTCTGCTGTTCATCAGGAAAACTATCATTGTTCTGCTGTTCAAAACGCTGGCGTTGTTGGTCAAGCCTAACGGGATTCTGTAATCTGACGCCCAATCCTCAATCTGGAAAGGCACTTCACGGTTTACGCCGTTTATGGTTTGGTTTACATGAACAGCTCTTGCTGGCACAGGAGGAATCGGCTTTGCCTGAGTTGCCAATTGCAAACTCTGTCCTAACCATCGCATCGTGCCATTCTGCAGTAGCTCTGTAACGATCGTCGCGTTCTGTACCGATGAATATAAATCTTGAACACCCTGAATCCGCAACAACGTCGCGTCTATTCTCCAACTGTCTTGGGTAACATCAGAGGTTCCGACGCTGTCTTTAAACCTGATCGTGAACGTTGGCGAGTCCAAGTAAGCAAAAACTGAAATGTTATTCCACCCGTTCGTGAGACCCATGAAAAGATTATTCCACGACCCACCGTGCCACACATCAACTCGTAAGTTTTCAGCGGCAGTCGAGTTCGCATAAATCGCCAATTCTTCGATAGTTCCGTTGCAGTTCAAGTTTATCCACTGAGCTTCCAAATCTAATTCGTAGTCATGTCCACCGAACGCAACGTAAATGATCTGTCTTGCACTTGCTTCAACGCTGCTCCAGCTCACTCTGAATCCATCAGACAGGAATGAAGTGAAATCAGCAGAACCTCGAAGAGTAAACGTGTTGGCTGCTGTTCTGTCCCTCCACTGAACGATTTTCGTGTTCAAAGTTTCCATCTCATTGTCCGAATCAGCTAAGCCGTTCGGGTCTTCGAACCATGTTGCCCCTCTGTCTGTTGCTGAAGTTGCCGCACCAAATGATAGCTCAGAAGTGGACCCTATTGATGTTGTTGCTGAACGCCCTTGAGTTGCTAACATCACGAGTTTTGGCTGAAAACCGATGCTAGTGATGTCTTGGGTGCCTGTGGAGGTTTGTGAGTTGAAGCTTCCCACATCGTAGTATCCACCTCTTAGCGCAAGATAGAAAATCGGTGTGGACGATGCTGGGGAGTCGCTCTTGCTGAGTCTGAACCCGTCAGACAGGAATTGATTGAAACCGGCGATTGCGTCTTGGGAACCTGATGTTGGGTCTAGAAGAAGGATGCATGAATCAGTCCTTTGCTGTTGATACGTCTCCATAGTGGATCTGCCGTCTCTGGAAACGGAGACTAATGCTCCTCTTTTGGTTGGGGATGTTGCAAACCCCATACCTATCTCAGCATTATTTGTGTTTGTGTCTGCGGATTCGGTGAAAGTCCAAAGATACATCGCAAAATCGGGTTGAAAACCAACACCCGTTACGTCTTGAGTTCCAGACCCTGTTGAGAGACTGAATGAACCTACTTTGGCAATCAGATCTGCTCCTCCCAAAGCAATATAATGTATGTAATCTGCTCTAGCCTCGTTTGTCTGCCAATTCAAGGTAAAACCGTCGGCGCTAAAGGTTGTTACTCTCGCTTGAGCTGAACATGTTGGGCTTCCGTCAGACAGAATTATGATGGAATAGGTTGCAGACCTTCGTCTTCCAGCGTTTGAAGAACTACTGCCGTCATCCGACGCGAATGCAACTCCACAATTCTGGTAACTTCCCCCGTAACTTGTAGCGTATCCATAACCCACGCGAATTCCGACTGATTCACCATATGATGTTTGCCTTGTCCACCAGAAGATGACTGCTTTGGGTGTAAAACCTACGCCTGAAATTATCTGTGAGCCGGTGGATGTTGCTTTGGCGAAAGTTCCCTTCTTTATCAGAAAATCCGTTCTCGCCTCGGTTAAAGTGTCGTAGATGCGGTCAGCTTTTTGTTCAGCTGCAAAGTTGCTGTGTGTTCCTACGTCTGGAGAAGAGTCTACGTTTGATATGTCGTTGTCCACGTAGATTTCTCCCGAAGCAGATACGCTTGCCCACGACGGTGTGCAAGTGTAGCGGCTGAATGAGGAAGCCACCACTATTATGCCCCTCTGGTCTTCTATCTGGATGAAATAGGAGTACTGGTCAACGCCAGATGGTATGTCAATGATATAAGTGCCGTTTGCGAATGCTGTGGGTTCTATGCTTGGGTTGACAAGTTCCCATGTTGAGTCTGTGTTTTTGTAACGGTAAAACTTGAAATTCTGTCTTCCAAGGTTTATGATTGGTTCGCCATCATCCTTTGTCATGTTCAACCGTGCTTGATTGATTGCCGTGGATTTCATTATACTTGCGCTCAGTTTGCATGATGTCTCGTAGGTAATTCCTTGAATCCCGAGACCTGTTAAACTGTAGTTTATAGCCAAGTTTCCTCTGCTGTAACTCGTGTTTGTAAACCAATACGTGCGCATGTCTGACTCACTTACGTTGAAAGAGGTTCCCCATTGAGGGTGCATGTTGGCTATGTTCTCCAAACCGCTCTGGAGATACTGCAAGGCAAGTATCCTCGCGTATGTAGAGTTTCCAGTAACCTGTAGAACAGAGCCATAATAGCCTACTGTGAAACCAAGAATCTGCTTAATGGCGAAGTTGGTCTCGTCTATCGCGCTCAGAACTTGTGGTTGATCTCGGATTGGACTGTTGCGTATCGTCGAATAAGTCACCACAACCGTGGCTATCAAGATTACAGCCACAAACAAGGCTGCAATGATTGAAAACTGGCCTCTATTGTTCATTCCTATATACCTCCTGCCTCCCCAAGCTGCAACACGACAAGTCTGGAGGTTCCTGTGGCAGTGTACTCAGAACGATACAATCTAGGCTTGTAATCACACAAGATGCCAAGCGCTGTCAACCTGATGTCAGGTGTTCGTGTTAGGCCTAACGCGAGAAGCGAGCCTTTGTACTTGGGCGTGCCGCCTTCCGTTACAACGTGTCTGTAGACTGCACCTGGGTTGTAGTTGCCCACTTGATTGAAGATGTACGTGGTAACGTTCAGGTGATAGGTAGTCGTTATTGATGTTGGTAATGCTCTTGTGGCGGTCTGGTATGGCGATGGGTAAATGCCATAGTAATTGCAGTAATATTTAGCTTGATTTGACAAGTAGATCACTCCAGGAAGTTCTGCCGTGATCCAAGTACCATCATAAGAGTAGGTCTGATTGTCTAGGCCTCTGAGAAAAGCGTTAAGCCCTGCTGCCCCCACGCATCTCATTCCGTAGATGCCCCAATCATTCTGTTCGTTGGGGAATAGACCCGTGTTGCACACATAGTATAGTGGATACCCAACGATGCTTGCCCAAGTCCAATTGTACTGCAGAACTCTTTTTCCTAAAGTATGACAGTATCGAGCGTATGAGCTATGAGACGTATCATATCCAACTGTTGAGCTTGCGTAGTATCCTGCTGGCATCGGTACGGCTTCTCCGAAAGTGTTTATCACTACAGCATTTTGCAGCGTTTCGCCGTGTAGTGATGTCCCGTTCAATATTTGCGCGAGCTGTGTGGTGTTCTGCACCATCACCGTTGTTTTGAAATACGGTGAAAGCAGGTTGTACAAGTCTTCTGCTAGGCTTTGCGACGTGTATCCCGTGATCCACCATCCGTTTGAGTCGCTACAATTCAGTATGTACAGGGTTCCTCCGCCGCCGTGTTCTCCAACCTTCTCAGGGGTCACGCTGAAAGTCACGTTGGATGAAGCGACAAGATACGAGGAAGCATCAGAGCCTATGCCTAAACTTGCAGCGTTTGAGATGGAATTTTTCAGGCTGTAGAGCGTTGTGCCGTTGTCCGAGACTTCGTATACTGTAAAATTGTAGACAATGTGTGGCGGCAAACACGCGGAGAGCGCCACTTGAAGCTCACCCCAGACAGGGTCATCTGACGGCTTGAACATCGCTTCGCTTAGGTCATAATCAACATCTAAAGTCTGAAGGGTCGTTAAAGCTAACCGTCGAAGGTTCAGGGGTGAAACCTGTCGCGGCGAAGGTAGAACAGCGAATAAAGAAGCTATTATGAAAGCTCCGGTGATGACGACGATTACGAGGATTATTTCGATCGTTCGCATCATGTTAACTCACAACCGAACTTCCTTCAAGGCTCCACAAGGAAAGCTTGGCTTGATAGGCTATGCCGTTAACTAAGACTTGACGTATGTCTGTTGCGACCCATTCCTTGTTCTGAGGTGGGTCTCCAAAAACTACTGTGAAAGCCATGGAGCTAATTCCCCATGGCATCAACACAAACCCGTATTCATTGTTGCTTTGATAAGTGATGATTAGAATTCCAGGGTTGTATGTTGGAATGGTAAGGTTTTGATATGTTTTCTCTGTTCCATGCCCATAGACGATTTTGCCAAGTTTGCCTGTTGCGTTCTCCATCGGCATTTCGCGCAGTGTGAAGTCTTCAGTTAGCATCACGAAAGTTGCGTTGTAGAAGACTGCTGACTCTGGTGGTCCTTGATAATGAATATCATAACTGTGCGCGAGCAACACCCGTCTGTCTTCAAAGCTGTCGATGAAGGGAATCACGTAGCGTTTATCGCCTGTCACACGCTCATGATAGCCAATTCCAGTGAGCCCGCTTATGTGTGCGTATGCGATTAAAACATAAGAATCATCAGCCTCCACGTTATCCACGGTCAGGGACGCTGAACCGTCCTCATCAGTGTAGGTTGTGCCGAAGAAACTCGAGTAAGAAGGGCTACTCTGCGAACCTTTCTCATCGATCTTGAGGAAACACCAGCTTATAGTGGCGTTTGAAAGCGGAAAGCCTGTTCCAATCACTTCCACGTCGAGTATTAACGGGTTTGCTGCTTGGGTTTCTGTTATGGAAACTGTTATTATCGGTGTGATGGTCAGTTGGAATCCGTAAGTGTTGTTTAATCCAAGCAATACTGCTGCTGTAGAATAGTTGACTGCTAGAGTATAAGGCACCAAAAGGAAGTTGCCGAACCCCATGGTTATGTTGCTGTAAGTCAACCCATTTGGCGGATAGGTTATTGGAGTTCCCGTCGATGAACGTAACCTCATGAGTGAGAATGGGCTAAGTCTGTACTGGGTGAATTCTGGGTCTTGCAAGCCGAAACTTGTCGGAGTGCTATTTGTCTTCCCCCATGGAGGGTTAAGTGGGTAACCAGGGTTCAGCAATATGTTATCGAGTACGTCGCTGCATTTGGTCGCAAGGTACCTGTGGCGTTGGTATATGATTGCGGTTTGAATGGTTTGATTGAACAGGCTGATGAAAAGCAGTATCGCCGCTAAGAAGATTGTAATGGAAATCATGTGGTCTATAGATGCTCCTGCCATGTTTGTTTTCTCCTATCATTCTCCAAAACGTAACGTGATTCCAGTCGAATTCTTCGTCGCACTAATGCATGCATGCGTGGAGTTGCTTATGAAAGTGGAATCCTGCCACAGAACATTAGGACCCATGATAACAGAGGTTTTCACCATAGTTCCAGTGCCCACAAGAGTAAGCGTTAATTCCAATATCATGGTCGAGTTCGCTGTCGCATTAGAAACAGCTATAAGAACTGCAGTTCCCACGTAATGTTTGTTTTCTATATACGGTGGAAGTCCAGGCGAGTATATTGCCGTGCCAGTTGATATAGTTCCATGGTTTAGTGAAAAGTATAATTGCTGCATGGTACTTCCTAAGTGTCCAGCGGCATCTTGAAGCGCGAGGCTTCTACGGGAATCCACCCATGTGTTCATCAACCAGCTTGCTGACAGAGGAAAGAGGAAAATCTGCAGTATCAACAGAGGAACCATGATAACATACTCGATTGTTTCATGCGGCGTCCATACCACCTCGCGTTAACTAAATGTGCAGTCCTAGCGAAACCTCCACACTGCCTGTGTAGAACTGGATAATCGAGCCGTCTGGAACATCTACTTCCTCTTCTGCATTCTTGAAGTTGAAGAAACTAGGATCAAACCCTAAGACGGTTTTCGGAGCATAGAAATGTATCTTAATCCTGTTAATGTTGCTTTGCGTGTTGACTGAAACTGTCTTTCCTACGAGAGTGATGGATTGTGAATAGCGAGGAGAGGTTCCAGAAGAGAGGATAGGTAAGTAAAACTTGTAATAATTCTTTGTTTCGCCCGCAGTAGATATCGTCGAGTTCAGCATCCTCACTGACGGCGCAGCCACTACTCTTATGAAATTGCCATCATTCATCGGTATTTTCTCAATAACGTAGACGTGGCTCACAGGTGCAGACGTGCCTTTTTGAAGGAACGCGTTGTCTGATGACGGCAATATGCCCTCATAGTAGTTGTTGCTGATGGAATATTGATCAACTGGCATGTTAAACATGATGATGCCCGTACTGTAGTTAACGAGGAGAACGTACCCTGAGCCTTTATCAACATAAACAGAGTAGTTCAATGCAACAGACTCAAAATTGACGTTGCCAGACCTGCTTGTATAGCGGATCGTCTGTGTTCGTCCGACAGTCCACGCTACATCATCCATCTGAAGACCAGTTGTTTGCAAGAACTGTTTCATGGCGCTGAACTCGTTCTCTGCAATGCGCGCATCCAAAAAGTTGTTCGCGAAGACAATCGCAATAAGAAGTAAAACCACGACAGCGCTCGTTAATATGACTGAAGAGATTGCAGGGCTAAGTGCTTTTTTGTTTTTGTTTAAGCCGCGTAGAGGTTTTCTGGTTTTCGTCATTCTACCTCCTACCCGAATTTTACAAACATCGGCACCAGTTTCGCAGCTATCACGGCGATTATTACCAGAAGAGAAGCGTGTTTGAAGCCTGCAGCGACTGATTCTTCGCTGATTTTACCTGCAACCAAGCCTATCAGGTAACTGTGGAAAATGCATGATGTGGTGAAAATCATTATCATTGGACCCATGTCCTTTTTCGTGCCAGTTTCAGCCACGCCTAAGGTGCCTGTGGTAAACCCTATCATCATCGATGTCGTAGCCACGAGGAGAATTGCGGCAAAATAAGGCATCATAATGTAGGGACGCACTGCCATCTTCTTCTCTTTCTCAACTTCATGAGTCAAGTTGTTGAACCTTGCCAGCGACTCAACCATCGCTATCGTGCCGCCGCCTACATCTATCGTTTCAACAAGCAGGAACATGACTATCTGTGTCATCCAGCTCTTAGTTCGTTTAACAAAATCCATGATCACTTTTCTAACAGGAACTCCCCATGAAATCTCAGAGCTTATTTTGCGAAGTTCTTTAGTGAACTCGCCGTAGTCGCGGTGAGCCAAGCTTTCAATGCATCTCTCAGGCGACAAACCAGTTTTTCTGACTTCAGTCAAGTCTCTTAGGAAACTGTTGATTCCATTCTCTATGCTAGTCTTCTTAGCTGACAATTTTGCATGCACAATCGCGGCTGGTGCAGTTGCAATGAACAAGGCTATAGCTATGGCTATGGGTAAATCAACTACTGTCTGAATCGGAGCGAGGAAAGGAACAGTTATGAGTCCCATGAAATTCGTGAGCAACAGGAACAGCACGATAGCAACTATGCTGCAGACTCCAAAGACTTTGTATGGACGCATCTCGGAAACTGGGGTTCTAGGCTGCATGCTGTGCGCTAGATAAATGAACATCAGCGAGAACATTGGCGTGAACAAGTAAGTGTACAGAATTATCCCTGATGACAGCCCCATGCCCGTCGAGTAGATGGATTCAACGCTGAATAAGATGTAGAAACAGAGCGACATCAAAACCATTACGATGATGAAAGTTTCCAGGAGCATTCCAAGTCTTTCCGCTGCGGCCTTGACGCGTAGGGCTCTCGTCTTGAAGATATCTTCAGCTTTTCTTTCCAGAAAGTGACCGATGTCACCGCCGATGATGACTGTTGAAGCGTAGCCTGCTAAGAAATCTTTGAAAACGTCGAGCGGGTTCTTTTTCGACGCGATCTCTATGGCTGACAAGGGGTCTATGCCGAAAATCTCTACGTCCTTTATGATTTCCCTTGCTTCGCTTCTCATCGCAGGCATCATTTCCACTTCGGCCAACCGCTTGAAGCTTGTGTAGGGCGCTATACCGCCTGAAGCCATGACGCTGATGTAAGCGGCTGCGAAAGGCATCTCTCTTTCCAAGTTGCTTGCTCTTTCTCCAGCTCTCGACATTGGTATTAACAGGAACCCTATCATCACGTAAAACGGAAGCGGGACCAAGAAAACTATCGGCATGAACCCGTAAAGAACCAGAATCACTATGCATACTACTGATGCAGGAAGAGTCAATGCTGCGAGAAAGAACATCAATGAAACGTATGTTTCTGGGTAAATCTTGATTTTCGCCCGTTCCAGATAATCCTTAAACTCGAAAACGTTCTTTAGGAAGGAAGGGGCTGCTCTGCCGAAGAGGCGAAAAGACCATGCCTCAAGTGTTTTTAGTAACTGCAATAGCTTTCACCTCTTCTCCTGCAAGGATTTTTTCATAGATCTGCTTGGGTCTAGCAGAATACTCTGCGATTATCGCAGCCACATCCTTGTAGCTTCGGATGTTACGTTCCCGCATCCAATGTAAAACTTCCTTGCGTCTGTTCATTTCTTCCAGAAGGTCTTTTTTGGCGATGCCAACTCTTTCGGAGATTGAAGAAAGCAGTATGCTCTTGTCGAACGTGCTTAAGTGCTCATCCCTTGCTGGATGCCATTTGAAAGTTCCCCTGTAGTCTTCGTAGTCAGCGATTTCGCTGACGGTCATTACACGTCTGTAGGCTTTCTTCTCGGTGCCTTTCATGAGGTGAACTCTTTGGATCGACAGGATGATGTTCATGAGCGGAATGTAGGCTGGCGCAATTTCCATGGGTTTAGACGTTAAACGCTTGATCGCTGAATCTAGGTTTTCAGCGTGCATCGTGCACATGCCTCCGTGTCCTGTGGCTAAAGCCTGGAAGAGCACATAAGCTTCTTGTCCTCTTACCTCGCCCACGATCAGTATGTCTGGTCTGTGCCTCATCGACGTCTTGACAAGGTCGAAGAGTGCTACTTCACCAACAGTGCTTCCGCCTAGACCGTAGCTTTGTCTGGCGATGAGTGAAACCCAGTTATCATGAGGCAGGTTAAGTTCTGCCGTTTCCTCGATTGTGATTATTTTGCTTCCAGGTTTTATCAGACAGGCTAGAGCGTTTAGGGCGGTTGTTTTTCCTGCTGCTGTTCCTCCTAAGACCATTATTGAAGCTCGGTTTTCAAGGCACATCCAGAAGTACGCTGCCATTTCCTCTGAGAAAGTGCCTATGTTTATCAAGTCAATCATCGAATAGGGGTCTTCTCTGAATTTCCTGATAGTGAAAGCAGTTCCGAAAGGTGTGACTTCGCGCCTGTAACAGACGGCTAGCCTGTGCTTTCCTGGCAATGAAGCGTCCACTATGGGAAAGGCTGAGCTCACGTGTTTTCCAGCCATGTGGACAAGCTTAACTACCATGTTGTCCAGTTCATCGTCGCTGCTGAATTCGATGTTCGTCTCGATGCTTTCGAAGTTTCTGTGCCAGATGTAAACTGGTTTTGTAACTCCGTCGCATGAAATGTCCTCGATGTTCGGGTCTCGCATTAACGGGTCGATTTGTCCGAAACCCACAAGGTCTCTTTCAGCGTGATAGAGGATTTTGTACCATGAGACGTCTGGAAGCCAGCCGAGACTAATGCGGTATTTGTCGACGATGTTTTTTGCTTCTTCAGCGAAGAATTTTCTGGGGTCAGCGATTTCTTCTTTTGGTGATTCTATTTCGGCTAGCAAGATGTCTAAGATTCGATGGTAGACGCTTCTTTCAAGGGGGTCTAGCTGTAGTTCGTCTAGTATGTATTTGTATTCGCCTGTTTTGGGGTTTTGAGCTATGGCGACGTGTGCGAAGGGTTCGTAGAGTGGGTACTTGTCTACGATTTTGTACCCTCTTGGTACGGGTTTTGGTGGTGGCGGTGGGACTGCCATTTGTTCTTTTTTTCCAAAATTGAGTTTTATGCTTATTCTTTTGAGTTTGGCTAGTGATTCTTTAACTCGCAATTGTGTCATTGTTCTTCTCCTGTGCTCTTATACTATTGATATGTCCAGTCTATTAAATATTACGTCTCGCGATATATGATAGATACCTACGTTTCTTCCTTCAAGGAAATTGCAATAATCTTCAGCTTTATCAGAATAATCACCACGACCACGATCACTATCGGAATGACGATCAACAGCACGGTTAACAGTGGAAAGCCCGCTTCAGGAGGCAACGGCATCTTTGGAATGACCGTTATTATCGTTCCATTTTCATTAGAGACAAACCCATTCTTAACAACATTAGCGACTACAGTCACGTTCATTTGTACTGATGTCTGAGGAGTGCTGAAAACAAACGAGCAAAGGCCGTCTGATCCTGTAGTTTTGTTTATAACTGCGAAGTTTCCGTTGTCAGATGACATCGTAACCCATGCATCGGAAACTGGTTTTCCATCTTCTTTGCATGTTACGTTGACGATGACCGTGGTTAATGATTCAGATTCGATGACGTTTGGGGTGGCTTCAACTTTGATAATGAATGTTTTGGGGTTGACCGTTAATATTATCTGGTTTTGGTTGTCGGCGTATCCTCTCATCGAAGCATTGGCCACGATTGTGATGGTTGTCTGTGCGTTGACTGCTGGTGATGTGAAAACAAATCTGATTGAACCATTAATATCTGTTAGCCCAGTTGTCTGAGAGAGGCTTCCGTTCACTGCTGCGATCGTGATGTTTGCACTTTCGATCGGGGTAGCTTCATAACTAACGTGTACTGTTATGTTAGATTTTGCTTCCGAGATCAGAGTATCAGGTTGGGCATCAATCTGGACATCGAGTATTTTCGGTGCTACTGTTATAACACCGTGTCCTACACCGTCGATGTACATGTCCTTTTGAGCGTTCGCTGTTATGGTGATGCTGAGGAACTGTGTTGTGAGAGGGGCAGTGAAATTCAGTAAGAACGCACCGTACAAGTCAGTAGTTCCTGCTTGAGCGGAAAGGTTTCCGCCGTTAGAAGATAACGTCAGGTATGCGTTTGCAACCGGTTGATCATTGCTCCTGACGTCAACTCTTACTCTTGTTGTCGCTTCAGACTTGATGGAGTATGAGTCTGGAGTTATCAGGACCGAAAGCTGTGGCAGAACCTCCAAATATTCATAGTCTGCACCATCAGCATAACCGTTCATGGAAGCTCTTGCGATCACTCTCATGTTAGTGATGTCTGCTACGTCTCGCACTGTAATACTTGTAATAAAATAACCTGCCGCATCCGTAGACCCAGACGACGGTGTGAAATCTCCCTCCCGCGCTGGAAATACGGTGATGCTTGCGTTCGGGATAGGAGTTGTTTCGTCAGTCACGTAGATCGTGGCTGAAACTTGTTCTCCTTCGTTCACCGTGGACTTGCCCAAGTCTAAACTGGCGTGTAACGATGCAAGAGTTGTAACGTTAATCGTGGCTTCCACTACTTCGCTTGTTGCTCCGAAGTCATCCATCACAGTTAGATTGGCATGGTATATTCCGACAGAAGAATATTTGTGGGTGAAAACCGACAACGTCGTCCAACCACTGTTTCCTCCGTCGTCGAAATTGAAAAGGTATGAGTCAACATGTCCTTCATCCGTCGAACCAGTCGCAAAAAACATGACTGCTTCATTAAGTGGAACTAAAACTCTGTCTACTACAAGCCTTCCTATTGGACGAACATTAATGTGTCCTACGGGCTTTGTCAAGAAAAATATGAAAACAAGGTTAACCCCATCACCGCCAACCTCATTCCCCCTTCCAGTCGGGTTTAACGATTTATGGTATGGTCCGCTAGAATCGCCCCAATAGTTTTGTTGAGCGTTAACTGTGGCGTTAAGGCCAGCGTTCATCCCCATGATGTTGCCGTAGATATCGTTGAATTTCGCCATGTGGGTTCCTTGGTCATAGAGGATTCCAACTTCGTTGTACGAGAAAGAGTTGTTTGCGATGTAAGTGTTGGTTAAGGTTGACACATGCAACCCGTTCTTGTTCGATGAGACAGTATTGTTGATAAAGATGATGCCGCTGTGCGTCACCGCAGTGATTAGTACTCCGTCTTCCGTGTTTGCTCCGATTATGTTCTGGCTTATGTTTACTCCTGAAGTTTCGTTTCCTGTAAGAGTTATGCCGTCTTTGTTCGCGACTATAATGTTACCCTGAACGGTGGTGTGACCGTTTCCCGTTATCGTTATGCCAGCATCGCCATTCTGTGTTATTAGGCTGTCTTGTACTGTAACATCACTGTTCTGCAAGTTTGCTCCATTTTCAAGACAAAGACTCACATTGCAGTTTTGAATGTTCAGTTCACCGTTGATAACAACAATTCCATCATGTTGACAATAACTTATACCACTGTTCTCAATTGCGACATTTCCGTTCTCTACCGATATTCCGTTTGCACCATACTCTACAACACAGTTTGTTAACGAAGATTGTTGTATCCCAACAAAACTGATAGTCTTCCAGTCTCCAGATTGTGGCTCAAGCTTGTTTGACGTGAATTTTACCGTGTTCTCCGTCGTGCCGATTGCTAAGAGTCTTCCTTCTACAGTCAGCGAGAAGTTGCCGCCAAACTTGACTTCAACGCCCGGCTCGATTGTTAGCGTTGCGTTTGGATAAACTACGACATCGTCTGACACCACAAATGGGCTGTCTAAGAATGTCCAAATAGTGTCCTTTGTGATTGCTCCTTCCACGTATGTTGCGTTCGCAGAATGAATTAACGTTCTTGCAAAACCGAACGTGCTGAAAACTAGAATGAGCAAGATTCCTAACAGCTTAAATTGTCTCTTCATGTTCATGCATCCGAATGTGTAGTTAACTTGCAGTATCCGTCTGCCGATGTTAGTTTAAACATTTATGAATCCAGAATAAACCTTCAAAATCAACTTCAACGTCTATAAGAGACGAATAAATAAGCAAGAGATTTAACGAAGTAAAAGAACAACCTGAGCGCGATTGAGAGGAAACACGATGAAGAGTTTCACGGTGATAGCTCTAGAAGATTTTCCACTAATCCAAGCAGGAGACAACATAGCACAAACAATCGTTGAAACAGCCGAGAGAAATGGTTTAAGTCTCGAAGACGGAGATGTTTTGGCTATCGCACAAAAGATTTTCTCGAAAGCTGAAGAAAAAGTTGTGCGACTGAAGGATGTTGTCCCTTCCCCAAAAGCTGAAAAGATCGCTAGATTGACCGCGAGAAGCCCGAAACTCGTCGAGTTAACTCTGAGAGATACAAATAAAATATTGAAAGCCACTCGTGAAATCTTCATAGTTGAGGATAAGCGTGGTTTAATCTGTATAAACGCTGGGATAGACAAGTCAAACGTGAAAGGCAGAGACAGCTTTGCTCTGTTGCCAGAGAACCCTGACAGGTCTGCTGAGAAATGTCGCGCGGAAATCAAGAAGCTAACGGGCAAGAACGTTGCAGTGGTCATGTGCGACACGTACAGTCGCCCGTTCAGACGTGGGCAAGTGAACTTCGCCATAGGCATAGCAGGAATAAACCCCTTCAAGGATTACCGAGGAAAGAAAGACCTTTTCAACCAAATCCTAAAAGTAAAGAACATCGCAGTCATTGACGAGATTGCAGCCGCAGCGGAGTTGTTAATGGGACAGGCAAAAGAAGCAACCCCCGTCATAATCCTCAGAGGCTTGAACGGTTTTGTAAAGCTCTGTGAAAAATGTGGCATCAACGAACTGTTCATTTCAAGCGAAGAAGACTTGTTCAAAGATACGCTATGCCCACTGTAAGAATGGGTTACATCGTTTTTCTTCCCCAATCGTCGTTGTCGCCCCGTGTCCTGGATAGACAACAAGATCATTCGGAAGGCTTGAGAGCTTCTTCAACGAGGATCGCATGTTGCTTTCAGAACTATCCGGAAAGTCTGTTCTTCCTATTGATCCTGCAAACAACGTGTCACCAGTGAAGACTTCCTTCTTTCCCAGAAGCGATATGCATCCGCGACTGTGTCCCGGCGTGTGCAAGACTTTCAAGGTTATTTTGCCAAACCCGATCATATCCCCGTCACGAAGTAGTCTATCCGCTGGTGGCGAAAAGTTCTTAAAACCAAAGCTTTCTGCGATCACTTTACCTTGTTTTCCAAGCATACTCGCATCATGCTCATGAATCAGAATGGGCATGTCAAATCTTTCCTTTATCAAACCATTGCCGCACACGTGATCAGGATGGCCGTGCGTGTTTACAATAAACTTTAACGTCAACGAGTTCGCATCGATTACTTTGCAAACTTTCTCAGCTTCAACAAAGTCATCAAACCCCGGATCGATTATTATTGCTTCCTTCGTTAGCTCGCAGCTCACTAAGTAACAATTCGTGTCAAAGTTGCCAACCGTGAACAGGTGCACCTGCATAGTCATCAGCGATTTGGAGTGGTTTTAGCGCTAATAAATTGTTTCGTTCTGCAAATCGTTGAAGATCATAAACCAAAACTGATAAATTTTCAGAAGAGACACTTATAATGGAGATTGGAGACGGGTTGAATTTACGGGAAATCGAGACTGCGTTTAGTCGTTTTAAAACCTGTCCTAAGTGTGGTTCTGGACAGGGTTTTTGGCTTGGGTCGAAGGACGACCACGCCTATGCTTATTGTAAAGGTTGCGGGGCGAAATTTCAGTTTTTTGAAATCTACCCAGCAAAAGAAAAGAACAAGAATGCTCGAAGTTTCAGCTTTTTTAGAAAATAGCTTGATATTCTAGTTCGGAAACCGAATTCTACTCTAATTTTGAAAGAATCTTCATAAACAGAGCACTCGCCAACGCATATGAGGAACTCCAGTGAAAAACTCCCCGCCATTGCCACCGCTAGTTTCGGTCATTATACCCACATACAACTCCGAAAAAACAATCCATCCGTGTCTAGAATCCGTCAAGAAACAGACATACAAGAGAATAGAAACAATAATAGTGGACCGCTATAGCATAGACCGAACAGTGTCCATCGCCAAACAGTTCAAGACAAGACTGCTGTATGTAACCGAAGAACGAAGCACAGCGAAAAACTATGCTGCAAAAGAAGCGCTCGGAGACTTTTTACTCTTCATCGATTCAGACATGACGTTGACGCCTAGAATAGTTGAAGAATGTGTGACCAAAGCCCTAGGGACAGGATCAGACGCCATGGTAATCCCTTTAAAAGGCATAAGCCAAGGAAGGCTTGGTGAATGTCGGAGAATAGAGCGGGAATCCTTGGGCGGTTTAAACGAGCTTATGGATGCCCCGAGATTTTTCAACAAAGCAGCGCTTCTGAAGACTGGCGGGTTCGACGAAAAATTGGTGTGCGGGGAAGATTTTGATCTTACTCGAAGGTTCAAGAGGATGGGCTACAAGATTTACTGCGTAAACTCTGAAATATTCCATTTAGAAGGCAACCCTTCTCTACATCAGATCCTGTCCAAAGCATATTACTACGGCAAGACTCTTCCCCAGTTGATGAAGAAAGAGCCGCTGGAAACAGTAAGCAGGTACGCAGGCATACGCCTTGAGTCTTTGAAAATCACGGGGATGGTTTTCAAGAACATAACATTCCTGTTCAGTTTTGTCTTAATGAAAGTCTTTGAGTATACTGCTTATGTTGTCGGAGTCTCGGTCCAACTGTTCTCTCACTTGATTGAGAAGAGCAGGATTAAGACATTGAAGGACAGGTTAGTAGCGAACAAGCTTGCAGTGTTAAACTTTACAATTCTGATGCTAGTTTCTACGACAATCTTTCGGAATTTTTTCTCTGCAGATTGGCCAGGCGGCGGAGACGTGATGGGCTTTGTTTCCAGAGCTTACCTGTACGGTAAAGATTTCAGGTGGCTTTACATCTGGCGTGATCATTCTTTCGGTTTTATTGAAGGAATAAACTCCATGGATTTCTTATTCACGATTCTCTACTCTATTTTCAAATCTCCTTCGTGGACTGTGAAGATTTTTATGTACTTGTCCTACTTGACGGCTGCCTTCTCGATGTATCTGTTTGCTTACAGGTACACACGTAAGCATATTGCTGCGCTTTCCGCTTCTCTAGTTTATATCTTGAATCAGTGGCTTTTTTCACAATTAACTGAGGCACACGTTGACATCCTCTTCAGCTACGCTTTAGCACCGTTGATATTCATTCTATACGATAACGCCTTGAGAACTGGCAGGTTTAGAGACATTTCCTTCCTGTGTATTGGTTTAAGTTTGTTTATCACAGGCTTTCATCCAGAGTGTATAATAATCTACGGCGTGTTCCTGATAATCTTCACTCTATTCTTTCTATTCTTTCCTTCTAAGAGTGAGGATTACAAAAAACGTTTTTACCGAGCATTCAAGGTGATTCTGCCGTCAGCGTTGATCGTGTTTTTGCTGTCTGCACTCTTCTTTATTCCCTTTCTCGCTAACATTCGAGCCCCTTACCTACAGTCTTCCTACACGTATCCTCTTGAAGACTCGTTTGGCGCTAGTTATGCGAACGTGACGGACGCCTTTACCCTGAGGGCAGTGGAAAGTTGGGGATATGTTAACGTGGTTGACGTGTACACAGGGTTAGGGTTGCCTGATTTTCCAGTTAATGTTTTCCTGTTCGTGGTATTACTTTTTGGATATTGTATGCTTCTGATTCGCAGGGATCGTTACACGGTTTTCTTTGCATTTTCCACGGTAGTTTCTGTTTTCATAGCTAAAGGTCCATACTCACCGTTTGGACAATTCTTCGTTTGGGCGTGGTCGAATATTCCGCATTTCGCAATTTTCAGAGCAGCCAACCGATGGATTATGACGGCTATTTTTTCTGACGCCTTCTTTGTTTCGCTTCTTGTCTACTATCTAACTCGATTCATCGAAGGAAGGGCTTCCACCCAAGCGCTTGAGAAATACTTCAAAGTGAAGGTAAAAAACGGCAAGTCTTTGAAAAGTAGAAGACTCGTCGTTTCAGTTGATTTCTTTAACGTTTTTCTTAAACAAATTCACAAATCCCTTCGTGCACTAAGCATAATTCTATTAACAGCCATATTGCTTAGTGGCTTCCTCTCCTGCTTTTTCTTCTTCTCGCAAGGCTTGCAGGTTTACACGCCTTCGCAGCAGTATCTAGACGCTTATGAGTGGCTGGCTTCTCAACATGATGATTATAAAGCAGTCTCTGTATGTCGCAGTCCGTCTGAATGGTATAACCCGTCGAGCGGCGAATCAGATTTTGCTTCAGGTGGAATGCTGACGCCATTAGGTTGGAGTCATGATGTAGGTTTTGAAAGTTCGTTCATACACGACAAGCCGATGCTTCAGAACGGCGGGTGGAACTTCAAGTCAAGGCAGTTTGTTGATTATTTAAGGTTTAGACTGGCAAGGGGTCAATTAACCGACGGCATGCTCAAGATTCTAGGAGCCTTTGCTTATGATTACGTCGTCCTTCCTTCCTACACAACTGACAATAGCCGTGAATTCTTCCTAAACCAAAAAGGGTACCAAGTCGTGTACAATCAATCTGGTTCAGTCATCCTGAAAAATGGCTACGTTCAACCAAGACTGTTTGCAACTAACCAATCTATGTTCGTGGTAGGTGGTTTCGAATCTCTCGATGCTCTGTCCAAGGTTGAAAGCCTCGACTTAGGTCGAACCAATTTATTTTACGCTCCTGAAACTGTTGAAGACAACGCTCTTCTCTTCCAGACAATTAATGAGACACAGATGTTTTGTCTCGCAAACTCGAACCTGCTGGATTTGGTGATGGTTTCTCTGGGCGACGCTGCAGTCGTAATCCATGCAGGAGATTATGGCTTCTCTAGTTCAAACATGACGAGATATTGGGTGAAGTGGCCCTCTTGGCGAACGATAGGGGCTTGGGTTCTTGGTGGAGAACAGTTGACAACGGTGGGTAAGAACAAGGTTGACATTCCATTCGAACTAAGCTCAGACGGGTTATACGATTTATTTCTGAGAGTGGGTTTTGCACCTTCTCGCGGCGAATTAAGCATCTACGTCGATGGAACATTTGCTGGTCAGATTCGCGCGAATTTTCCTTTAATGTCCAAGCTTGAATGGATAAACATAACCAGTCTGAACCTACACGAAGGCAAGCATTCTGTCACTCTTGAAAACGATGGAACAGGCTACAACGACGTAGATGCTGTCGCAATCGTTAAACCTTCAACCCTTGAATCCCGCATGAATGAGCTAACAAGCCTCCTGCAAAACTATCAAGGTCGGCTTCTATACTTGTTAGAAGCAGAAAACACTTTCCTAAACACCACCAGCGAAAACTGGTACTGGAGCGTAAGTCCCTACAACGGATATGAGATTCGCTCAGAAAGCCTAGGCTTGAATGTTGCTTCCCTCGCAAAGACAAATGCCTCCTCAGAATGCGAATTCATGGAAGCAAACCGATCAAACGACGGTGACTTTGGCACTAGGTGGACTACTGAAAAATTCGTTTTGCCACAATGGCTGGAATTAACATGGAATACGACACAAAGGCTGCGAGGCGTTCGCGTCGCTTTCGAAAATGCGTATGCAACTGACTACGTCATACAGACGTGGAATGGAACTTGTTGGATAAACCAAACAATCGTAACTGCGAACAGTGAGCTTGACAGAGTACACGAGTTTCCTTCGTTGGTTGAGACTAGCAAGCTTCGGATTTATGTAACGGGGTTTTCAGACTTTTACCGCGTGAGTATCTGGGAATTTGAAGCATACTCGACTGAAATGGCTTCTACAACGTCAAAACTAACGGTTTCACGCGAAGGAGACTACATGCTAGCCGCAAGAGTAGCCGTGGGTCCAAATCACGGAAAGCTCTACTTCAAGATAAACGACAAAATCTATCCAATCTCATGTAACAGTTCTATCGACCAGTTTGAGTGGCGGGAGATGGGACCTTTTCACTTAAGTGTTGACGAACCTTCTCTAAGCGTTGGAAATGTGGGCTTCGTAGAACTGGACGAAATGCTGCTTTATTCTCTTAAAGACAATGAAAGCTATTTGCCACTAAGCGGGTTGTTTACTTCTTCAAGCCCAAACGTTTCAATTAGCTATGAAAAAATAAACCCATGCACCTATAAAGTGTACGTTAATACAAGTGAACCCTTTGCACTGGTTTTCTCAGACACTTATGACCCACTCTGGAAGGCTTCCACAGACCGAGAATCATTTGCCTCAACACCTGCCTATTCACTAGTCAACAGTTTTAGAATAAACAAAACAGGTCAATTCACGCTGACTGTTTACTTCACTGGACAAGGCTATGCAGACATAGGCATAATGATCTCATCGTCAAGCTTCGTTTCGCTCGTAACTGTGACGCTTATCCACTTCAAGAGCTCGAAGAAACGCAACCCTCCTAAAAAGAAGACTGTATACGCGGAGGCTTCAACTTGAAAGAAAATGAGACAGAACAATACTGGAGTCTCGTAGCTTTGGAAGCTAAAGATTTCGAGAAGCTGCGTTTAGAAAAATGGAAAAAAGTTGCGAGAAACTGGCTTGCTGATTATGCGGACAAAAGAGCTCGTGATTTCATACTGAGAGTTGTAGATGAAGTTGTTAAACTAGATCGTTCCGCAAAGGTTCTTGATGTTGGTTGTGGTTCTGGCAAATGGTCGACTATGTTTGCTAAGAAGTGTTCTTGGGTGACTGCCGTCGACCTTAGTTCAAACATGGTTTTTCTGGCTAAAGAGAATGCTGGGAAGGAAGGTCTTGTGAACTTGGATTTTCACGTCATGAATGTTGCTAAACTTGGGTTCGCTGATGGCATGTATGACTTGGTTAACTGCGTGACTGTTCTGCAACACATTTTTGATGATGACGATTGGAGAAAAGCCGTTCGCCAGGTAATTAGAGTCTGTAAGAAAGACGGGTATGTGCTGCTTTTTGAAGTGGCGCCGAACTTCGTCTTAAAGAGACGTACACCAAACCTTCACATAAGGACAATGAGTCAATACCTTGACGAGTTTAAGAAGGCGGGCGCGCGCCTTGCTTATTGGCATGCGGTGGACTTGTCCTTACCGATAACCTATTTTGGGCTAAGGAATTACGCTGCATCTTTCAACAGACGAGTCTACTATTTCATGTCTAGAAGAAAACTGTTCCCAAGTTTTCTGTCGTTCTTGTCTTTTGCTTCGGTTCTGCTGGCAAGAATGATAGATTACAAGCTTGCTGAGACTCCGTTAAGCTATCTTTCTTCTGGAAGAATTCTGCTTTTTCAGAAGACGAGCGGCTAAAGCTCTTTCTAAGTCGGAAACCGAAGTCTCCTTAAGACTCTTTTCTGCACGAGCCTAAACCTTCGCCTATCGCTGTAGGGTGAACACTAGATGAGATGCTTCATAGTCTTGCCTTGTTTTAACGAGGAAAAAAACGTCAAACCCCTTGTCCACTCCATAGATCACGTTTTGAAACCTCAAATCTCCTATAAGATAATTGCAGTTAACGATGGGAGTCATGATCGCACAAGCGAGGTTCTCAAGGACCTTTCGTCCGATTATCCTGTTAAGGTTTTTGAGCACTCTATTAACATGGGGTTAGGTGCAGCGTTGAAGACTGGTTTGTGTGCTGCTGCTGAGGAGTCGCTGGCTGATGATTTTGTGGTTGTCATGGATTCTGATAACACTCATGACCCGAAGCACATTCTGGGCATGCTTGTTGCTGCGAGAAAAGCGGATGTTGTGGTCGGCTCTCGTTACGTGACGGGTGGAGCGCAACTAAACGTTCCTTCGCATCGGGTGGTTCTGAGCAGAATAATCAATATTTTCGTTGGAAAACTGTTTCGCTTACCTGTTAGAGACGCCACCAGTGGTTTTCGATGTTTCAGAGCTGCGTTGCTCAAACGGCTTCGTAACAATTCTAGAAATAGCATAGTCGATTCAAAGGGTTTTGAGGCTTCTTTGGAACTTTTGTTTAAGGCAGTTCGCTTAGGAGGTTTTGTCACGGAGGTTCCGATTTTTCTTGATTATGGGAAAAAGGGTGGCAAGAGTAAAATGCGTTTGTTTTCGACTATTGTCAACTATTTGTTTTTGCTTCTTAAGTTCAGGCGTTTTGCGCGTACGCGTGACCACTACTCAGTTCGTTAAAATTGGAAAATCGAAGATTACGGGTTAACAGACTTGTAAGTCTCAAGTTATGCTGTTGGGTATTCTTGGTGAACCTCACTGCTTTGTGGAACTCCATCCTGTGAGGAACTGTCAACCCAATGATACACGTAACAGTTATCGGAATAAGCATTAAGGTTCTTCAAAATCACTTCCTTAAAGTAGATTCCAGCCGCCCAAGTTCCCTTCCAACCGAAACCATACATTATTACTATGATGTTAGTCTTGTCCTTGAAGACTTCGATCGTAAACATATCTTCATGCCCCGATTCTGCGTTGTTCCTGCCTAAAGTTGCGACTGTAAAGTTGGCTTGAGTAACGAGCATGTAATGTGTCGCGTTTGCCGCAAACCTTAGAGGCGTCAATCCCGCTTCTTCATAGTACCTCACGGTCTTTTGTGGGCAGGGTCCGCCGAACAAGACTACGACTGAATTGTTTATTTTTGATGTGTTCAGCTCGCCTGATTCAAGTATGAGGTTGCTGTTTGACGTGAACTGTTGTTGTTGTGGATTCAGCCCAAGACCATAGAGTATTCCGCTGGCGATGGCGTCATAAGCAGCTTCTGCCTTAACACTCTCGTCGGGGTTCATGTACAGAAAGTGAACCGAATTAGCAGGGGCATTGACAACTTTACTGTTGATGAGAGTTGCTGTTATGCTGACTGCTTTGCGAGCGTTAACTCTACCATACCCGTAGTAAACGTCAAATCCAGTTGCACCTAAGTCGTCTGCAGTGTTCAACAGTTGAGTGCGAACTTGCTCGTTTGTCATTTCAGGATATTGACTCCAAACGAGCGCTGCTACTCCCGCAACATGAGGACAAGCCATCGAAGTGCCGCTCATAGAAAGATAAGTGTTCCACAAGAATGTCGAGTATATACTCGTGCCAGGTGCAGCTAGGTCAACCCAATCTCCATAGCTGCTGAACGATGCTATTCTGTCATTTTCATCTGTGGCCGTGACTGCAATGACCTCTGGGTAAGCAGCGGGGTAATGCTTCGTGTTTGTGCCGCTGTTGCCTGCCGCAGCAATCACCAAGGCATCTGCGTTCGTGGCGTATTTAATAGCATCATGAACTAGTTGACTTTCTCCATCGCTTCCCCAACTGCAACTGATTATTCTTGCTCCTTGATCCGCTGCATGCATTATGGCGTTTGCAAGATCATCATCGTAACCCCATCCTCGACGGTTCAAACCTTTTTCAGCCATTATTCTAACTTGGGCCAGTCCTGCTATGCCGACTGAGTTGTTGAGCGAAGCGGCGATTATGCCGGCGCAGTGAGTGCCGTGTCCATGGTCATCAAGTGGGTCTGCATCGTTGTTCGCCCAATCATATCCGAGTGGGGCATAGTTTGCGGCGAGGTCTGGATGACGATAATCGATACCGGTGTCGATAACTGCGACGAGAATTGTGCTGTTTCCCTCTTGTGTATTCCACACCATGTTTGCTTGAATCTTCGTCGGACCCCACTGGTTTATCCATTCTGGATCGTTTGGAGTAGCATCGATGTAGGCTTTCCAGTTTGGTTCGATGTATTCTGTGCTGTTGTTTTTCACTAAATCTTCGATGAGGTTTGATACTTTGTCCGTTGGAACTGTAATTACCATACTTTGGGTTTCAGCATGTACAGAAAGCTTGCTTGTTATGTATCCTTTATTTTTAGTGATAATTGTAACGAGTTTTTGGTAGCTCTCTTCTTCACCGACGCCTACAACCAATTCCACGTGACTACCGTTGTAAGCAAAGCCGTATGTCGCATTGGAAGACTTGTCGACGTTGTCTACGTTGAAGGGCCATTGTCTGAACCATGGCGCTTTTTCAGTTGTTCCGAAAGATGATATGTTGAACAGGATTGTGCCCTCCTGCAGTAGAATGATTATTATCAAGGTCGTGAGAATAGCGAGATGGGAGGAGAGTTTTCTCATTCTGTTCCCTTTTTTTGGAGTTGTGTTGAACAGTTGTTGTGTTTTACATGGATACAATATGTACGATTTTAGACATATATAGAATATACACGCAAACCAGCTTATAAACTTACCTTCTTGTTGAACAATTTGAAACATTCCAGTTAACTATATTTCTTGTTTGATTCGTTTTCTGATAAATATTCCAGTTCTGAATCAAAACCCCTAAAAAGTCTTTAATAAATGTGCCCACGCTTCTCATAAATGAATCAAAAAAGAGGAATGGAAAAAATGAAAAACATAGTTCCATACATAAACAGAAAAATCGTACTATCAGTTTCATTGATAACATTAATGGCAATCAGCATATACACTTCAGCGAACATCTTCGGATTCAAAGCAATGGGCGCGTTATACAGCGAAACTGACTATAAAAGAATCTTCGGCGTCTTAGGGAACGACAGCTACTCGCTCTACCCCTATGAGACAAAGAGCTCCGCAGTCGGCTTCTCCAAGTATGGAGAGCTAATGAACCCATATGTTCCAGTCGGACTAAACTACAGCGGGCAAATAGACCCCTTCGCCAATGCATACGTATCGAAACAAGATTGGAACGAAGGATGGGTGCTAAACGTCACGTACATCCAATCAGGTATGTACAAGAATGTGTGGGCCTTTGCTCTCTACAGCGACACTTTGGGCAGTGGAACACCTTCTGATCTTGACTGGCAACATGCGACGAGCGGTCTAGGCACTCCCTATTGTGGAAGAAAAACCAACGCGTATGCCAAAAGCTATCCTATCGAGAAAATCTATGACGGACCAAGAGAAGCAGTCTACAGACTTAAGACAGTGATATCCACAAACACTACAGTCCAAGGTTTCGATGATGACAAGATATTAGAACTCACTTTCCACGTGATATACGAGAAAGTGAAGAAGTACGTGCTTTGGATAAAAGACGTCAAACGTGTTGATGTGGGCAAAGGAATCGGCACGATGCAGGTTGAATTCAGCGAAAGAGGACAATGGGACATGGAGCGAGCCTCTCACCCATTATCTTACGCGCACTGGTTTGTGAACCAAACAACAAAATACGACAAACACATATTCTACAACGGTTCTGCCACCTATAGCCGTGAAGCTAAAGATGCGGGCTACGATGTATGCCAAATAATAAGCAAATCTCTCCCGTACGTCGGATGGGCTGCATTCTGGCCAAACACAACAGTCAACTATGTCGAAGCCTTCGATGTCACAACAGTACAAACAAGACTGAGCTCTCTGTCGACAGTACATGACTATTATCAGTCTAGCTTGTGGCCCAGTGGATATCACTTCGGACGCAGATACGAAGTCTTGAAGACACCTCTTGACTATCCCAGAGGTGAGGGACACTGGAGCAACGAACCCATGGTTTTCGTAAACAACGCCGTTAAGACGAGGGGAACCCACTACACTTGGACATTGAACGAAACCAGTGGCAGATACGGAGTGACCTTTGAGTCTGCTTATGCGCCTATATCCACTGACATGATTCGTATCGTCTACAAATCTACGGATGGTGTGCTGCAAAGTGACATGAGTCCAGCTCCGCATGAGCCTGCCACACCATACGTGATAGGCGAATGGGCATTCGACCTCACATGGGCTAATACAACCAGATCAACTAACCAGTTCCGATGTTCAACAGCTTATGGAGTAACCGACATCCACGACGCTGACGATGCAGACAAGCACGGAGTACACCCTGATGGCCAAAGCGTCTATAACGTTTTGGACAGAGAGACAAAATACCAACTGGACGAATTGTTTAACCCATGGGATCTTAGCGATTCAGTTCACAAAGACGACAACAGATGGGTATACAAGAGCACCTTAACAAGCGCAACCAGCTATGTGACTTTGACACAAGGCTTGGACGATAGAATATGGAACAACAAGACTTCGGGAAGCTGGTCTGGCTACAAGACACAATACAGTGGTGCCGGATGCTCAGTTGATTGGGTGAACGCCTTTGAGGACGGATCAACCTACTACACAGCACACAGCAAGAACTGGGCATTGCTGCTCTCTGCCAACGCTTCAGGCTATGCAAGAGTCAGGATTACACCAGAGGGCTTTGGACAAAGTGGCGCATACCGCTTCGGTAACCTCACCGACATAAGTTTCTGGTACAAGGCTATTACCGCAGGCAACTATGGACCACATATATTCGTAAAGCTGTCAAACGGGTCATCAAGCAGTTGGGTGAACGTTCAAATGTACAACAACATCGTGCCTTCTGCTACAAGCTGGACAAAAGTCGACCTATCAAATATAGCAACGTTCACTGGACTAACAGCAGATCAATCTTTCTGGTATGACTCAGATTCTTGGACTAAGACGAGTGGACCCATGAGTGGTGTCTCATCAGGCGCAGGCGTTGCATATCATTCATTCGACTACTACAGGAACAAACTGGCCAACTTCTATGTTACTGACATAGTTGTGGAATTAGGATACAACCTCGTTGGCAGCACTATAAGGAAATACTTGATTGATGACATTGACTGCGGCTATTTGACTGGTGCAGGTTGCATACGCCAAGAACGAGTTTACAACATGGAAGAAGACAAACTCGTTCCTTCTGACTGGGACGATTACTGTAGCTTCAGCGAAAACGTCCTCGTAAACGGTACACTGTGGGCAAGATACGGTTACCAAGATAAAGACCCGTCAAAAGCTGCCGCTGGTGACTACAGAGACTACTACACAATCGACTTCTCGAACGGTACAATCTGGTTCTGGAGGTACAGCGAAACCTATGAAGAATACCGAAGACTAACCTTGGCAGTGGGCACAAAAGTGAAGGTTCTCTACTCAACAATCGAATACTGCACTGTAGGACGGTATGAATGGGAGAACGTAGGAACAGTCTCTGCTGCTGTAGACTCGGCAGGAGCCGCAATGGTAACAGAAGCTTTCCAAGAATGGAAGGACATAGAAATCTATAATTCAGCACTAGACATGAAAGATTCATCATGGGGTCCATACACCACATATCTAATGCGCGAGCAAGGAGTAGCCAACAGAACAAAATCCCAATACCGCGACATCATAAAAAGGACACATCTCAAAGATGACTGGTGCACAACCTATCCCATCTCAAGCAGCAACATAATCACAGTAGGCGGACCCGCAGCGAACGTGCTAGCTGAGTACTTCAACGACTACACGAACGCTTTCCTGATAAAATCCGACGTATCAACCAGCGATCTAACAGGCAACGGAATCTACGCACCAGGCTGCTGGAACAAGACCCGTGCCTACTATGGAGGAGCCTCAGGCGCAGGCGGATACGCCATAATATCCACCTACAAAGACCTCAACGGAACAGTAGGCTTCATCGTCTGGGGATACAACGGAGACGACACCTTCTACACATGCTACGCACTTAGACACGGATTAATCGCTTACATGCAATACTTACAGCCAGGCGTAACAACATTGATTCTCAAGTTAACGTACACTGGTTCATGCGCGCCAACAATAAGCATCGTCGAATGCTTGGGCATCTTCACAGAATGCACAGGCTTCGGACACATCAAGTACCTCGGCGAAGGCGGCGCAACCTACGTCAGAACAACATACGTTCTGCCAGAAGCAAGAAGGCTTTTCATCGAGTACAAGCTGATGTCTTTCACTTGGCCGACATACGTACACGCTGACCCATAAAATCACATCAAAACCTCTTCTTTTTTCTTTATTTTTCTAAGATCAAAACTTTCTGTTGAGTTTTCAATAACTGCTTTTTTAATTGTTTCCAGATCAGCTAACGCAACCCACTGCCACTCAAAGCTTCTTGCGTAATCTGTGGAAATTCGGCAAAGTCCCTCATTCTCAGAACCTAAAACTTTCAGCACGGCATTAATCATGCCTTCAACATCTCCGACAGGTACAAGAAACACGCTCTTGCATCGGCCAAATATCTCTCTTAAAGCTGGGATATCGCAGGCTACCACTGGTAAGCCGCATGCCAATGCTTCTGCCACGGCTATACCCCAGCCCTCGAAAAGGCTTGGAAAAACGAAAAGCTTGCTTGACTTCAACAGACTGTACAACTCTTCGTCGCTGCATCGTCCTCTGATCAAAACGTTGTTCCTCAAACCGTCTGCGGCAATCTTCTTTTTTAACGCATCAAGTTCCAGTCCGCTTCCGATAATTAGGAGTTTTGCGTTCTTCCTGGTCTTAGCAATGTTTTTCCATACTTCTAGCAGGTCAAAGACTCCTTTTTCTTTAGCGATTCTGCCGACGAAGACTCCGTCAAACTGTCTTTCGTGACTGTAAGGTTTAACGTTGTTGATGAAGTTGTAATCGATGGCGTTCCCGCTGACAGATATTTTGCTCCGTGGAACACCGTTGTATTGAAGGGTTTTGGCGGTGAAATTCGAGACAGCTATTATGGCTTTCACTCTTTTCAAGAGCGGGATTGTAACGTAGAACATCAACATCTTAATTAGCGAAACAGTCTTACCATAGTCTATGCGTCTGTAATTGGCGTAGAGCGAATTGTCTTTTAACTCTGGCTTTGTCGATGGAGTATCAACGTGATGTACGATCACGCACACTGGTCGCCGAAAGACTAAGCCTGCAATGTAACCGAGTGCAAGGTTTGGCAGAGTGTTGTTTGGAAGTAGGATCACGCTAGGTTTTTCGTGGCTGATGATTGAACAGCTCTTGAGAAACGCTCTGGTGCTCCAGAAAACCCATTCGAGGTACGTGTTCAGCCATCCTTTTCCGTGAAAGCTTGAAGACAAGAGGTGTTTGTTGCACGTGATTTCTGTTTTTTCAAGAAGGCCTGGGGCAGATTCCAGAACAGTTATCGCAACGTGGTTCTGTCTGCAGAATACTTTCAGAATTTCAACGAATCTTTTCTCGGCACCGCCCATCGCCGTAACGCGTGCGCTCGGATGAAAGAATATGGTGAAAATCTTGAGAGAGAAGAGCGAAGGTTTTTCCTGTTTTATGGCTATTGTGCAACAAACTGTGTCTTGTTTGTTTGTTGACAATTCAGGTTCACATGCTAAGCTAAGTTCTGAATGGTTTCTTCCAGTATTTCGAGATGTTTTTTGCAGGAAAAGTTTTCTTCAACAAACCTTCGCGTTTTCAGAGAAATCTCATCCTTATCCAAGTCTGCAGCCTTCAAAGTTTTTTCAGCAAAATCTCTCATGTCATAGGGTTCTGCTCTGAAGCCTGTTTCCCCATTAATCACGGTTTCGCATGGCCCTCCTCCATCGTCCCACACGACGGAAGTGGTGCCGCATGCCATGGCTTCAACGGGTCCTAACCCAAAATCCTCTCTCGGAACTGAGTAAACATAAACGTTCGCAGCGTTGTAAAGCTTCACAAGCTCCTCTTGGCTCCTGAACCCTAAAAACTTCACGTTCTCCTCGATTCCCAACTGCTTAGCAAGCTTCCAAAGCTTTCCTATGTATTCCTCGTTTTCTCTTGAAATCTCGCCTGTTATAGCCAAGGTTGCTGAAGGAAAATCTTTAACCACATAACTCATTATTTCCAAGAGCCATTCCCACCGTTTTACTGCAACGACTCTTCCAGTCGACAGGATTAGAGGCCGCCCAAAATCTTTGCGCATTTCTCTCACGACTTCCTCATCAATCATCCTGAAAGCTTCCATGTCGACTGGCGGATAACAGACTCTTGCTGTTACTCCGTAAATCTTGCGGATTCGTTTGGCTGTGAAATGACTGTTTGCCAACACGGCATTCGAGTTTATCACACCAAGAGCATCCAGTTCTTTCAAAAGAGGACCTGCAATCTTGCTGAGTTTGAAAATTATCTCTCGCACGTCATTAAACCTCCATAGGGCTCTTTCCCGAGGGTCTAAGTACAGGAACCTCGGTGGAGAATGAATATAACTTACGTATTTCCTGCCTGTGGTTTTTTTGTTTAGGTAGCCTAGCCAAGAAGCTGGTCCGTATCCATGGCAGATTAAAACATCTTCTTTTTCGAGAATGGGCAAAGCTAAGGGGGACAGTGGCACTGAGGATATTATTCTGATTGCTGGATTGTTTGGAAGTAGTCGTGTGAAGAAGCTTTTTGTGTAGCAATGTGGGTTGGCTGTTTCTTTGCGAAGGTTCTTGTCTACGTATGCGAAAAAAGCGTTGGCATCGTACCCTTTTTTGTGGAATAAGTCGACTTGTTTTAGAATTACTCTTTCGGCTCCTCCTAACTCTTTCAAGTGGCTATAAACTATTCCTATTTTCAAGCGACTCCTTCCTGTGTTACACAGTCTTGGGTGGTTGTTGGCATCGTTTGGATTCTTCGTTTTGTTTTGCCATTTTTGTGTCTTTTTTGGTTCTGTGAATGGGTTAGTCTTTAGACGCTTATAAAAAAGTTTATAGGAGTTCGGATTCCGACCAAGAATAGCCAGTTCCAATAGCCTTTTCTACTCCCAAAACACTCAATACACCAACAAAAACCAAAGGAAAACTTTATGAGCGAAACAGACAAGCCTGAAGCTCCGCAACCAGCCGATTTCGAGCGAATAACAACTCTGGTCTCCGCCGAGTTTCAGCTGGATGAGGCACTGTTAGCGCATGGCATTCCAACTTATTATCTTAAACAATCTCAAGAAACCAAGCAACCTTTCTTGAGGCTACTTAAGAACCTTGAACCTATGAAATTGATAGCGTTCCTCCGCAGAGCAGACGGTCGAATTGTGTTGAAAGTGGTTTCAAAGCCCCAGTCAAAACCGAGCAACGTGCTCGTGAACTGGGTATTGTTGCTTGCGACGATTGCCACGACCTTTGTCACGGGTTATATGCTTTCAGGTGACATGACGAACCCTCTTGTTGGGGGGAGCTACGTTCACGGTAGCTATAATGACCGTGCTTGGTGCGCATGAAATGGGTCACAAGTTGGTAGCAAACAGAAGAGGAATGGAAGCAACACCACCATACTTTATTCCTGGACCACCACCTATAGGAGATTTTTTAGGAATCGGAACTTTCGGCGCCGTGATCATGCAGAAGTCGCTTCCACCGAACAAGGATGCGTTGTTCGATATAGGTGCGAGCGGGCCACTCGTAGGGTTTGTTCTAGCAGTGGTAGCCGCAGTCATAAGCGCACCCCTATCGCATTTCGAACTTGCATCGCCAAATAATACTTTTCTGCCTATTCCTTTATTATTTTTGATAGTCTGGCGCTTCTTTCAGCCTTCAGGAGGAGAAGGGCTTGTTCCTGTTGGCGATCAGGTCGTGGCGGTCCGTTTGCATCCCATTGCTTTCGCTGCGTGGGTTGGTATGGTTGTTACGATGCTTAACTTGTTGCCTGCGGCGATGCTTGATGGTGGTCACGTGGCAAGAGCCTTGGTCACTGAGAAGGCAAGGCTTGTCTTGACGGGGTTGTCTATTTTAGTGTTGGTGGTTTCAGGTTTCTTTCCGATGGCTCTTTTCGTGCTCTTTCTGTCGATGTATAGGCATCCTGGTCCTTTGGATGACGTTTCCAGTTTGTCGAGAAGTAGAAAGTTTTTGGCAGTGTTGTTGATCGTGGTTTTTGTGCTTACTTCTTACGTGTATTATCTCTTTTTCTACTTGTTGGAGTTCTTAGGCGTTTAAGATAATGCGTTTGTTGTGTATTCTTGTTGAACGTTGATACGGCAAGGTTTATTAAATATTGCGATGCACGATACTTCTGGCAAAAACATAACCAGTTGAGCAGATGCGTTATAATGAAGGGGACACTAATCCTCCTCGTCTTCTTTCTAACATTCACAACTGCCTCTATATTGCTTCCTTCACCGATGTTTCCAGGAAACCTTATCTGCGCCATGATTGGAGAAGCAGTAGAACAGTACTCAACTTATCTGAGCGCGGTCTTCAACGGCGTATTCTACGGCGCCATCATGTGGTTAACTTTCGTAGCCATAAGCAGAAGACTGGCGCACGAGTAGTCAAAAAGAGGGTGTTTGCTGGCTTAGCTTCCGTGTTGGGGTAGAAAGCCTACGAGTTTGATTTTTGTTCCGCATTTGTTGCATGTTAGGACTAGTTCTGCCAGCTCATCATCTTTCACTACAGTTTCCACGATTTGATAGGTTTCTTCTGTCTCGTCGTCTGGGGAGATCAGTGCTCCGCATTTTGGGCATGAAAAAGCTCCATCTCCATCAATCTTCGTCAAGTCAATCGTGTATATGCTGCTGTTCTTTACTGCGGCTTTTTTCATCATTTTTCATTTACACCTTTTCAACGTTTGTTTCTTGTTCTCCGTGGTTAGCCGAGAATATATTAAACCATTATGAATCACCAATGTGAATTTCAAATTCATGTTCACGGAAAACCTGAGCTGACCGAAGAACAAAATAAACTACATCGTATTCGCGGTTGCTGGAAAATCGCCAGATACTGCTGTTTGCTTAACAGTTATTAGAGGAGGCTTCAGCAGAAACCATAGATCTAACAAGTGAATTGTCATGCACAATTCGAAGGGTTTGCGAAGCTCATCGCTTAGTACCCTTTTAATGGGTTAATGCACGTACACTCAGTGTGGGAAAAATTACTCTATGATTTATAAAGCCTGACTCTCAAATCTACCGTAGTTAATCAGATACGAAGACTAATGAGAAGTGTGTCATGTTGGAAACGTTCGATGTGGTGGTGGTTGGTGCGGGAACGGCAGGATGCTTAGCGGCAAAGACCACGGCTGAAGCTGGACTGAAGGTTTGTTTAGTTGAGAGGAAGAGAAGAGAAGAGGTTGGCGAGAAAATATGCGGAGATGCCTTGGGTGAGCATCATCTTAAAACGTTGGGTTTGGAGAAGCCTCAAGGTGGTGAGCTTGAGAAGCGGATTGAAGGCATCAAGATTTATTCGCCCGATTTGGAGACGATTTTCACTATTAAACATGAAGACTTTGTGGGTTACTTGTTGAATAGGCGTTTGTTTGGGCAGTGGTTGCTGAGAAAGGCTCTTGACGAGGGCACAGTTTTTCTGGATTCCACGTTGTGTTTAGAACCGATAACCGCGAAAGATTATGTGACTGGGGTTTCGGTTAAAGATTTGAAAAAAGACAAGAGTTTTCAGTTGAAGGGCAAAGTAGTTTTGGACGCCAGCGGGTTTTCCGGCGTGGTCAGGCGGAAGCTTCCGCGAACAACGGGTATAGAAAACGAGGTTGCCAATGAAGATGTTGAAGCGTGTTACCGTGAGATTAGACAACTCAAGCAGGAGACTGAAGAATCGAAGTTCTGTGAAATCTACCTGAACCAGAAGGCAACTCCCGGCGGTTATACTTGGATTTTCAATAAAGGCGGCGCGCGAGTCAATGTTGGTTTAGGGGTATGTATGCATGGCAACTTTCCAAACCCTAAAGATCGACTTTACAAGCATGTCTTAGCCAAGCCGCTTTTTGAGGGCTCTCTGCTCCTGAATGGAGGTGCATGGTACGATCCGACGCGTAGACCCTTTGACAGCATGGTTGGAAACGGAGTTGCAGTTCTTGGCGATGCGGCGTGTCTGGTGAACCCAATTCACGGCGGTGGAATAGGTCCGTCGATGCTTAGCGGTTTCTTGGCTGGAAAAACAGTCATTGAGGCTCTGGAGAAGGGCGACGTTAGCCGCGAATCTTTGTGGCCTTACAACTACAAGTACATGGAGATGTACGGGGGAAAGCAGGCTAGTTTGGACGTTTTTCGCCTGTTGCTTCTGTCCAGTCGGGATGAGGATTTGAATTATGGAATGAACTACAAGCTTCTGACTGAGGAGGATGTTTTGAAGGCAGGTTTGGGCGATGATTTTCATTTGAAGATAACTGAGACGGCGAGGCGAGTGTTCAGAGGGCTAAAGCGTGTTCGGTTCTTGAACAAGCTGCGGGTTACGGTTGGCATGATGAAACAGGTTAAAGCGCATTACAGAAACTATCCTGCAACTGTTGATGGTTTCGAGAAGTGGAAGGTCGAAACAGAGAGAATGTTCAAGGAAGCAAAGACAAAAATCAGAGAATAAACCTAAACTATCGCGAAGAAAACACGGCAATTCGGGTGAAAACAGTGGATAGAGAGGGTTTTCGAAAGTTTCTGAAGAAGGAAGGAAAATCACCGCGAGTAATCGACGCAGTTGTTGCGCATGCTGAGGAATTCGAGCGTTACCTGAAAGACCAGAGGAGTGGAAAAGAACTCGATAAAGCCCATCCTGAAGACCTTGATGCTTTCATCTCATGGGTTGAGAGAGATGAAGCTTTGGCTGCCAAGAAGTACCTGTTGGGCATTCGTTACTTGTACGAGTTTATCCCGAACGAGGAGATGGCTTTTCTGGCTTCTTTCAGGTGGAACGAAAGAGTGACCAGTTCGGAAGCGCCGCTCAAGCTTAAGGAATTTCGAGGAGTTAACGCGGCAGATTTGAAGAAGCTTGAGAATGCAGGAATCCGAAACGTGAAGGGCATGATTGAAGCTGGGCAAACACCTGCCAAGAGGAAAGAGCTTTCAGCAAAGACAGGAGTACCAATCGCAACAATATTGGAACTTGTGAAGCTTTCAGACCTTGCTCGGATTCAGGGCGTTAAGGGGATACGTGCGAGGCTCTACTATGATGCAGGCGTTGATACGATGGAAAAGATGGCGAAATGGAATGCGGAGGAACTGCGAGCTTATTTGGTGGAGTTTGTGAAAAAGACAGGTTTTAAGGGTATAGCTCCGTTGCCGAAAGAAGCGAAGTTCACTGTTGAGACGGCTCGAAGAATGCCTAAAATCGTGGAATACTAGTTTAAGAAAAGATAATGTGCGTGCCTATTCCTAAGCTAGTTGGTAGTAGTCAATTTGGGGTAAAGTTTTATCCAAAAACCCAAAACCTATGCGAAGTATCCAAACAGTGAAACACGTTCTAAAATTACATCTTTAGCCTATTTGAAGCCTAAGAGAAATTCGTTGCAGAAACCTATAGGGGGGTAGGTCCGTATTGGCTGTTTTTTGCGCTAAACCAACATTGAAAACTCGACAGCCATGCTGCAGAAATTAAGATGGAGTAGGCTGCATTGGCTGTTTTCCACGCCAAACCATTCTTTTATGCGACTAATCAGACTTCTGAGACCTCGTTTAAACCTCAGCAAACCAAGCTCCACTCAACAAAAGGAGGAAACAACCACAAACAACAGTTCAACCTATAAATAAGGGAGGAGTAGGCTACTCTCGGAGCAAAAGGATTCTTCACACCACAGTTTCCCAAAGCCCACCGACATTTTCTGGAAACGTATAAACTAACATTCTAATGGTTAATGTTAGGAATCAAGCTAACAATTTCTATGATCTGTCTCAATTCTCATGATACAGCAGATAAGGTGGCGAAAATCTTGAGAATGAGGTCAGAAAACGCGAAACACAAAAATAAGTGGGAACGGAAATTGAAAGTCGAAAAAACTAAATTTTGAGCCTGCAACTGAATTAGGAAAGCGATATGAGGCTATTTTGTGTAGAGGTCTATGATTTTGTCTATTGTTTTGTCTTTGTATCCGATTTCCTTTAGCTTTTTGCGTAGTCTTTTATGGCTGATTTTTCAGAGTTACCTTTTCTATTTCTGCAAGCCAATCACATTGAAGGCTTTCTTTGATTTCTTTTTCAATTCGCTTATTATCCGCGTCCTTGCTTTCTGAAACGAGACGGATTTCAATTATGGCTTTTTTGCCCATACCAATCCCCTAATCTACATTGTTGATTCGGAGATATTTTAAGGTTGTTATACCAAAATGGTAGTTCTCTTAGTGAGTCGGAAAAAATGATGTAGTGAAAAGTTGTGATACCAAACAGGGAACTCAAGACTATGCAAAAGGGAAAAGGAAGATTCTTTAACAGACCCACCATCTCAAAAGGCAAAAAATACGATAAATTCTTTGTTTATGTCCCTACGGAAGTCGCCAGAGACACAAATTTCCCTTTGAAAGACGGAGACAGAATTGAAGTTGAAATAAAAGACGAAACATTACTTATTAAAAAAACAAAAAGTTGAAATGGAAAATTACGCTCTGCCTCTCCAAAAATCCAAAATCTCTCTCGTATTGTATCCACAGATAACTCCATGAATGAAGTCGTAGAATAACAATGTGATCTTTGAAAAGGGTCTAGGGAAGAATGTTCTGGCTAAGGCTTCTAAGGTTGATTCGATTATCAAGTGTGAATGCAACGATAAGAAGAAAGGAATTCGATGTTCACGTACATCATAATAGAAATCGCATATAGATTGATTGCATTTTCTCCATCGGAAGGCTGGCTTTGCATCTTCCGTTACTGGAATTCGAGTTAGACATTTAACTTTTCTATATTTCATTCTTCATCACATCTCATTTTGTGGAAGCATCTAGATGAGTGTGTTTCCAAGATTTGCAGTTGAAGCATCTCTTTCTTCTCTAGAGTAGGCATGTATTTCAAACCCCATTGGCGCACTATCGCTTGTGGTGGTTTTCCATAGCTCTCTTGCAGACTAGCAATCGTAGAGCCGCCAAGTTCTGCACACACGGCATAATTCCAGTCTGTAGCTCTCAAGATATGCTGGAAGAACATGTGTCTCCAAAAATGATTCTGCATTTTTATCTTAGGCTCTAGCTCAGGAAGAAATCTTTTGAGAGCTTCACGGTTCACATTGCTTAGTTCCGTTTTTGATATGTGGAAAATTTCTCCGCTTCTACGTTTTCCGATGAGTTGATGAAGGTTTCTCCATAGCTGAAGAGGAATGTACTTTGTCCACTTCTTTCCTTCGGGAAAGATTGAACGCCTTGCCTTATCATAGATTCTTACGGCATGTTGCTGAAACATAACATTCTCGACCAATGCTTTCAACGTAGCTGTCAATCTAGTTCCAGTCTTGAACATAAAATCATCAGCAACATAGCATTCAAAGCTCTCTTTTTCAATCCACGCAAGCATTTCATCAAGAATCGTCCTTTCAACAAATAGGTTAGCCAGTTTTCCATAGCTCCCTGATTTTCCCACCGCGATCTTCTTACCTACAATAATACCCTTGGAAGTTAGGAAGTCTTTTAAAGATCGTTTGTAGGAGTAGGTGTCTATGCCCTTGGCTTTCAATAGAGTGATTAATTCAATAGCGTCTTGAAGACTCAAACGGTCAGGATGCTTAGGACACCACTTTCCTTCAGCAATAAGATCAAGTCCTATGCGATAATTGGCTCTCTTTTCATTCGTCACTTTGCCGCATGCCCGAGGGAATCTTCCCATGCATGCTAATCTCAATAAGACCACTTGTTCTCGAATATATCTGTCAGTTACATCTCTACCTTTCATTTCTGAAATCCAAGACGCAACACTAGGAACGCTATCAAAATTATCATAGACTGAATCATCAACCTCTTGTTTTTCACTGGGCAGACTAGAAACCAATTCCTTTTTTAAAGCACTATAAATATCTCGATGCCTTGTGAAGTACATCGTTATGCTTTCAGGCGTGATCTTCTCATTTCGCTTGTTCAGAACAATCTCAGCTAGTTTAGAAGGAGACATCGTTTTGGATTCTCTTACGAAATCAGGTAGGTCGCGGCTTGGTTTATACTTCAATTTTCTCCATCTTTTGTTAGTTTGTTAGGTAGTATTGAGTAGGATAAAGTATATAACGCTTACCGAGTACACTTAGCAAACTAGATTAAGGAGATGATAAGAAATATGGACAGCATGAAGTCTAAAATCAGCGTCACAGTAGACAAGCAGATCGTTGACTGGATAGATGAACAGATCAAAACTCAGAGATTCCGAAACAGAAGCCATGCCGTAGAACTGGCTTTAATGAAGTTCATACAGGCTGAGAAAAAGAAATAGGGATAGAAGAAAGTTTACTCTTCGTCTTCTTCCTCGTCTTCCTCTTCGGCAACGAGAGCTTCAAGCTCTTCTCTGTCATCATCAGAAAGGTCATCAATTGCTTCTGAAATTTTGTCAGACAGACTGTTGATCTCCTCTTCTAAATCCTCTTTTTCTTCCTGCAGGTTGAACAGGTTCTCTCTTGCCTTCATGATCTCGTCTATGTCCATTTGACTTCACCTCCTTCTGATTACAGCCGAGTCCCTTATTCCTCGTCCTCTTTGTCTTCAGTGTCAGCTTCTGCAACCTCTATCTGTTCGTTGTCTTCTATCTCTAGGAAGTCTTCGAAGTCTTTGATGTTTTGCATGGCATACTCGAATGCACATTCAAGGAGTTCGCCGAGAGTCAGTCCTTCGATGTCAACAAGAAATTGCTTCATGTCTTTGTGCGCATCTTTGGAGATTTTCACGAATGGCATTGTTGTTTTCCTCAAATAAACCAAGATTGTAATATTGTAATCTGTGTTTTGGCTAACAAAAACCATGCTTCTGATGTAGAGTTGAAATGTTAGGCGTTTTTGACAGGCAGAACGCAATCTGAAACGCAGTGGAAAAGAAGATTTTGCTTCTCAGTGTCTCTTCATTATCGTATATCGTCTCTCACAAGATTTATAACTTAAGACAAACAATACAAGACAAGCATGAAGCCAAAAAGGAAAGTCGAACCAAAAGAAAGCAAGGAAAATCTGCTAGAATGGTTTCTTGCCATTGATTTTAATAGGGTGACGTAATGTCCGAAAGCTCTAGTCTTGCTATCGTAAGACTTACTAAAGGACAGGAAGAAAAGTCCGTTGAAATACGAACATGCCCTATTTGTGGCAACAAGTTTAAACCGAAGAGATCAGATCAGAAGAATTGCTCAATGGAGTGCAATAAGAAGAGCCACTTAAAGACTATACGTTGTGCTGGTTGTGGTCATATATTCGGAAAGACAGAACGCAGCTTAAGACTGAGAGGGTTCTGTAGTGATGAATGCTGGCAAATGTACTTAGAAAACTTGAAAAATGCAAAATAAATCAAGAACTATAGCTTTTTCCATCAAATTCAATAGAAAACATGTTGCTTCATTCTAGGCTATATTCACAGAGGTCTATACCTGTACTGTTTCCCCAGTCTACCTGTGTTCTTCGTTGATTCTGTTCTCTGAGCCTTCTACGTTCCTCTTGAGCCTCTGTCTTGATGCGCTCTTTCCGTTTCAAAAAATCAAGCCTTTCTTCTTGTCTTTTTCTGATTAGGTATTGCCGATAGTTCTCTCCGCTCGATGTCAAAATTACTCCATTAAGAAAGCGTTGCTCTGTTTGCAGCCGTTGACATAATCGACATATATCTTTTGGCACCATTCCATCTTTGAGAACTCGCACTAGAGGGTTACGACTGAAACAAACGAAAGCCGTCCCATCATGAGGTTTTCGAAATTGACAAGCGAAACTATCAAAGTCGCGGTTGTCATCTACATCAATTAGTTCTTGTGTATTTTTTATCGGTTCTGTCTTGCAACGTAGTTCATCAATCATGGCAATGACGGCTTGGTTTTGGTTCTCTAAGTCGTGAGATTTGCGATACTCCTCAATGAAATCAAGACACATAGTCGCGTTGGAATAGGGAAATCTGACGGTGATTTTCGGGTTTCTATGTCGGTCTTGAGTTGTCGCCATCTGTTCTGTCCTCTTTTTGCTCGGCTGTTTTTAGCCATCTGCTGATAGTCGAAAAAGAAATGCCTGTGATCTTTGCGAGTTCTCTGAGGGAGATACCTTTTTCATGAGCTTCGAGTAGCTGAGGAAGTAGTTTCTGTTTCTTCGCTTCATATGTTGCTTTGACTTGCTCTTTTGATTGTATTGCCTCTTTGAGTTTCTGAGACCATTGTTCTAGCGTCATCTGTGTCGCATTTGTTAGGGCTTGGATAATGTTCCGTTTCATCTCGAATCAACATGAATTTGTTATGTTCTTTCGCAATTTTATGAATTGTTACTGTAAAAAATCCTCGTAATTGTTAGCTTCAAAACTAACAATTATCATCAAAAAACGCTAAAAGGTAGCTTCTAGAAGACCTGAGAAGAAACGGTGATTCCCAAATTGACAGTTTTGTGTAGAATTTGAACCGTTATTGTTACAGTGTGTAACATCAATGTTGAATCAGTGGATGGTTAAAGAGCCAAACGCATTACACTGTGTTTTATGCGTGAGCATTAAGATTGGTGTCTTATGACAGCGTTTAACAATGGTGTTACAATCATGTTTTTGCATGAGAATACTGTGGACGACACTTCTGACAATTTTGTTCATTGTGGACGACAACATTTTGACGTGTGGACGACACTTTTAAAACAAGTCTCACGCATCGTGCTTTTGCGAAAAGAAGCCTAAATCTTTGAGAAATGTGGACGACACTTTTCATAAAATCAGAAATGTTAGTAGTGTGTTAGCTTCATTTCTAACAATTACCGTACATTTACGCTAATTATTCCTTTCTGGAAAGGTTTATTTTGTTGCTCGATGCTATGATTCAAACCTGCAGGCGGATAAGCATGTCCGCTGGGATGATGCCGAAAGGCTGAACCATAAACTTTACGGAACGTGTTAAAAAAATGGCTTACAAGTATATTGCCGAAGCATGGGCAAAACCCGAAAAATCCTTCTTAGACCAGCTGATGCGCCAAAGACTAATCGAATGGCGTCAACAATCAGTCATAGCTCGCATTGAAAAACCCACACGCATAGACAAAGCAAGAAAACTAGGCTACAAAGCCAAACAAGGCTTCATAATGGCCCGCGTCCGCGTGAGAAGAGGCGGAATGCGAAAAGTAAGACCAAAAGCTGGAAGAAGACCAAAACGCATGGGTGTCAAAAAATTCAAACCAGCCAAAAGCCTCAAGCTCATCGCAGAAGAAAGAACCGCAAGAAAATTCCCAAACCTCGAAGTCTTAAACTCATACTGGGTAGGCGAAGACGGCCGATCCAAATGGTTCGAAATAATACTAGTTGATCCCAGTCACCCATCGATAAAAACCGACAAAGACATCAACTGGATATGCGAAAAGCAACATCACCGAAGAGTCTTCAGAAGCCTAACAAGCGCAGGCAGAAACGTCAGAGGCTTCAGAGGAAAAGGGCACGGTACAGACAAACTCGTATCACACCGAAAAACTGAACAAGGAGCCTGAGCACCCAAATGACTGAACTAAGGGCAAGAGTCCAAAAGAAAGCTGAGAAACAACGTTCAGGCAGAGGCTTCAGCCGAGAAGAACTAAAAAAAGCAGGAACAAACCCGAAAGAAGCTCTAAGATTCCACATTCCCATAGACCCCAGACGCAAAACAGCCCACGAAGAAAACATCGAAACCGTCAAAATCCTCTTAAAAGACAAAAAAGACAAGAAAACCGCTTCCAAACCCAAGAAAAAACCTAAAAGCTAAATCAACACCAATAGTTTTCAGTGAAACCGTTTTGAAGTTTTCCATAGCCTACATAGACTTACGAATATTCGCTCATGCCACAGAGGACCCTGATAAAGTTCTAAACGCAGCACGCAACATCATTCCAGCCGAATCAGTTGACATGGTTGTTTTCAGGAAAAGCAACCTGACTGGTCATCATGGGAATCCGATTACTCTTTTCGAAACAAGAATCAAAGAAAAAACCATTGCGCAATCTATCTTTGGAAAAATGGCCTCCGGATTAAGCATTCTGGATAAAGAGCTGTTAAACAATGAAATTGACCAACACTTGGAGAGTGGAAATCTCTATCTTAGACTTGACAAGCAATCTGCTTACCTTAACCAGCTGAAGCTAGGTATGACCGACCCTATTCATTTTCGAATACATTTTAAGAAGCACAGTCGAGAAGAAGTAATAGATATCTGCAGAAAATTCGGGTTGCTCCCATGAAAAGAACCTACGCCGACCTACACTTGTGCCCAAACGTAAAAGACATCAAGCAAACTTCACGTTTTATCCAAAAAGCTGCAGAACTCGGATACCACCTAGTAGCCATAACCTTCCCCCTAAACGTCACTGAAGAAGTCGAGCAAGTTCGAGCTGCTTGTGCAGAAGCCAAGATAGACTTGGCAACACGCGTAGACGTCAAACCCAGAACACCAGAAGAGTTGGTCAACTGCTTGAGAAGGCTTAGAAGGAAATTCGAAATTATCAGCGTCTTTTGCACGACAAAAAACGTGGCAAGACAAGCAGCCAAAGATCGACGCGTGGACCTGCTGAACTTTCCCGCAGTTGATTATCACGGAAGGTTTTTTGACATGGCAGAAGCAGAGCTTGCCTCAAGCAGTCTTGCATCGCTCGAAATAGACCTAAAACCATTACTCACGCTTGAAGGACCGACAAGAACAAAGCTGCTGTCAAATCTGCGAAGAGAAACGGCAACCGCCCAAGCATTCCACGTACCCATCATAATCTCAAGCGGCGTCACAGACGAGCAACTAATGCGCAGACCCACAGAACTCGCAGTTTTAACCTCCCTCTTTGACTTGAACAAGACCTTAGCCCTCGACGCAGTTTCCAAGAATCCGGTCAGCATCGTGAAAAGAAACAGGGAAAAACTTCGCTCTGGCTACGTAGTGCCTGGGGTTCGAATAGTTCGGAGGGGAAAAAACTGCTGAAAAGAGTCAAACGTCGTTATCTGGCCGTAGGAATAGAATCTGAAGCTTCGATCAACTCGCAGGAGTTCATGAATGCGGTTTGGGACGCGGTTACAAAGCTTTATGGCGAGTACGGTGCAAGCCGAACGGGCTTAACTTTGATCGATTACGATGATGACAAGAATCTTGCCGTCATCCGCTGCATGCTTGTTGCCGTGGACATGGTTAGAGCGGCACTGGCATCAATAACAAAAATAGGAAACAAGCCACTAGCATTGCATGTCCGAACAGTCTCAGGAACCTTAAGAGCACTTTATAGGAAAACTGGCGTTCCATGACGTTGAAATCGTGATTGAAGTTTGCTTCTTAATGGTAGGCGAAAGCTTAATTCATTTGACAAACATATTATTTAAGAGAAAGGTGACGGAGTTGTCTGTGCGCTCTAGACGTCTAAGGGAAATGTGGGATGGGCTTTCTACAGTTCTGAAGTGGCCGTTGTTGGTGGCTTTGTTTGCTTTTAATGCTTTTGTGGTGATACCCTTCGGAGTTATGGGCATAACGAAATTTGGGTTTGTTGGTTTCATTCTTCTGGTGATGGCTGAGTCTCCAATGTTCTTTCTAGCTGCGCGGGAGGCGTGGAGACAATGGAAGCTTCAGCCTGCAACTGACAGGTGGGAAACGTCGGCAGAAAAGTGGGCTGAAGCTTTAGAGGATTATGTGAGAATGGTAGACGACAAAACGTGAGATGAGCAACTGCTCTAACGGGTTTCTTTTCTTACCACAAACGGCAAAGACTTTATTTATGCGTGAAACGTTCAGTTTTTCGGGGGATGATGTCGCCGTCCCAGTCTGATTCATAAGAGATGAAGAACTTATGACGGACAGACCCCATAAACCACTTCGACTATAGACGCAAACGTGCATCACGCGCTTTCTTCCTCGCCAAGCCAACAGTCAACGCCAGCAAAGCTCCTGCGATAAACCCGCCTATGTGAGCCCAGTAGGCAACACCGCCCGACGCATCCAAGTACACAGAAAACCATTGAAGGACAAACCAGAAACCTATGAAGATGATCGCAGGTATCGGAATTATCACGTAAGTAACCAGCGTCAAAACCTTAGCTTTCGGAAAAAGCACGGCATAAGCCCCAAGCACTCCAGAAATCGCTCCTGAAGCTCCAAGAACACCTAAATACAAACCTGGAGTGCCAAGAACGCTGACTATATGAGCAAAGGCTGCTGCTAACCCACAAAAAACGTAGAAAACCAAATAGCCAACATGACCAAACACGTCCTCAACGTTATCACCGAAAACATAGAGATAAAGCATGTTCCCGAGCAGATGAACCAAACCTCCGTGCATAAACATCGACGTAAAAAGCGTGTAAAGCCGCAAACCCTGGATTATCTCGCTCGGGATCATCACAAACTCTTGCTCTATAATAGCCGAAAACCTAGGGTCCAAAAAGATGTTAAGACTTGACAGCCAATAAACCACAAAAATGGTTACGTTAGTGATCAGTAACAGATGATTAATGTAAGGAGTAGTTGAGGATCGATTCAGGTCTTTCAGCGGGAGCACAAACGCCAACTCTAGAAGTGTAAAGCTTAAGTTTGCGTAATTATACTTTCGGCCAAAAAACGAGCGATCTCTCAACACTGACAGTGCGTAAGGTTCATTTCTAAAATGTCTCGATCTTTTATTGCGGGTATAAGCACTCGACCATTTTAGTGCATGTCAAGCACTCATCTGGAATCGGCGTGTCTTTTGGACGTTTTTCCAGATAGCCCAGAGAATGCTGACATTTTACGGTTTTTTCGAACACTACTTCGGCTTTTTCAAAGTTTCTCTTCGGCGAGGTCTCCTTATTTTCTTCTCGGGTTTTCACATCGCTTACTTTAGTAAGGCAACGAGGGCATGCGTAGTATTTCTGATTCGAATTGTCAGAGATTAGTGTTGCTAGCAGTGGTTTTTGAAACATTTCTCCGCATTCGTCGCACGTGCAGCCATCGCTGTGATGTTTTGGAGAATATTCTTCGTCGTCTCGTCTTGATAAGTAAGTGTTTCTTTGCATCGGTCTTTCACCGTCTAGACAATATATATGTCGAATCTTAATATTTAATAAACCTTTTTGCGTACACGTACAACAAAAAGACACATAATGGGCCCGGCCGGACTTGAACCGGCGACCTTCGCCGCGTGAGGGCGACGTCCTGACCAACTAGACTACGAGCCCGCATACAACTTTTCGTAATCTCTTCTGCAGAATCTGAAATACTTATCTCCACTTCATAAAGTCTTTCATTAACGAATCTTAAAGAAAAACAGAACAGGGTGAACCGTGAATGAGGAACCTGGACAACAAGGAAGAGCGTGATGATTCTAACGTTGACAAGGTGCTGATAGTTCTGTGTTTTCTGACGTTCTTAGCCATCGGGTATTTTCTGGTGATGTACCTGCGAGCCTGACCGGTTCACTCATCCTTTAGCACTATCTGCTTCACACCTTTGACCCAAGGAATAACATTATTGTCTTCGCTGAACCAGTCGAACAGTTCGCTAGTGATTGTTTCGTCAGCTTCCTGAATGCTCTCGTCAATTAATTCAACTGTGATTATGGCTTTTCTTCTGCTCATGACCTGAACCTCTTTTAAAAAAATCCAAGCTAGTTCAGGCTTTTAAGAAGTGTTTCCCTTTTTGACGTATCCAAAACTAGGATTCCAAGTCTGATTCTGCGTTAAATCTTGTGATAAGCCTTTTTTTATTTCTAGTCTAAAATAACCAAACTGCGGGTGCAAGTTGAAAATTATTCGAAATCGCTTCTCCTTTCCTTTCTCATGAGACAAGAAATGCACGATACAAAGACTTGCACTCGTCCTTTTTCTGTCTTCGACTGTTTCAGTCTTCTAGAACAAGGTTGCATAAAATTTAGATACTCGGTGAAACAATAGATAAACTTGAAGTTGTATGAGTGATTAGTATGAAAAATAAAGCAGTCAGTCTTTTGTTGATAACGCTGATCCTTGCAAGCACTTTCAGCATATTTTTCGTAGTGAAACCAACCTATGCAGGTGACAATATAAAATCAAACAGCCCTCTTGAAAAAAACCCGTTAACCCAGCAAGCAAGCTTCAATTCATCCTCCAAATACGCTGACAAGTGGGATTTCAATAACACAAGCAAATGGAGCAACTTCGCCTACATAAGTGGAAATAAAACAAGACTCATTGTTGGAGTCAAAGGCGAAATACCCACGATATTGTTCGAAATGGAGAAAATAACGTCTGAGCATGATGCAAAAATTGTTAACACTGTGTCATTTGGTGGTGAAATCAGAGCGGTTGTCGTCGAACTTTTGCTTAGATCTGTAGCGGCTTTTGTGACAGAGATGCGCACGGTGGGTTTAGCAAGTTATATAGAGCCTAATATGAAAGTTCAAACCTCGCTTACCCCAAACGATCCATACTGGAGCAGACAATGGGGTCCACAGAAAATAGAGGCAAATCTGGCATGGGACACAACTGTGGGCACTTATAATGTTACAGTGGCCGTCGTTGACACCGGCATCGATTATCATCATCCAGACCTCGCTGCAAACTACGTATCTTTAGGTTATGATTGGGCTAACATGGACCCAGACCCACTGGATGACTTTGGACATGGCACTCACTGCGCCGGCATAATCGCCGCTGTTCTGAACAACAACGTCGGCATAGCAGGACTGGCTCAAGTTAGAATAATGGCCGAAAAAGTCTTAGACAGATGGGGCTATGGTTATTGGGACTGGGTAGCCAACGGCATTATACACGCTACAGATAAAGGTGCAAATATAATCAGCATGAGTTTAGGCGGATACGGCGACAGTGAACTAGTTCATGATGCCGTTAAATATGCTTATGATGCTGGCGTGTTAGTGGTTGCCGCTGCAGGAAATGACGCCACGAACACGAAGTCGTACCCTGCAGCCTACGATGAAGTTGTCGCTGTTTCGGCGACAGACCAGTATGACAATACGGCTTGGTTCTCAAACTGGGGTGAGTGGATCGAGCTGGTTGCCCCTGGGGTCGACATATACTCAACGATGCCAACGTACTACGTGACGCTCAATGATTATGGCTACGCTATGAATTATGACTACCTGAGCGGCACTTCAATGGCTTGTCCTCATGTTTCAGGCGTAGCCGCTCTCGTGTGGAGTCGCTACCCGAACAAGAATAGAGATTGGGTGAGACTTTGGCTACAATTTACTGCTAACGACTTGGGTGAGCTAGGTTTCGACTTGTATTATGGGTATGGAAGAGTAAACGCGAGGAAGGCTGTTGAACAGACACCGCCTGCTCATGAGCTCATAGCATATGGATGGAAAACTCCACCGTACGTTAAGCCCAACGGGTTGGGAATAGTGAACGCAACAGTACTGAATTTTGGGGAAAACAACGAGACCAACGTGGCAGTTCGACTCTTGGCAAATGGCACCATAGTGGCTTCTGACGTGATCAGCTTTATTGCCAGCGGAAATTCAGCCAAAGTCAGTTTGTCATGTAATCCGACAGTGATAGGATTGTATAACGTTACATTCTTCGTAACGCCAGTGGCTGATGAAACAAACCTGAAAAACAATGCTTTGTCAAAGCTTATTTATGTGGGTTTTCCAGTGACGGCGTTCGTTCTCCATTCCTACGGCAACATTGACAGCAACAGCATAATCAATTGGCAAGTGCTAACCAACGAATGGTACCAGTTTGGCGACAAGATGGTTTACATCGACTACACAACGTTGAACAAGGAAGACATAACCTATGCTGACCTTACAGCCACCGAAGCAGACGTGTTGATAATTTCATGCGCCTACAGTTCAAGTATGGGCTGGGAATTCACAGACTCCGAGATCGAAGCGATAACGCGATACGTTCATGAAGGACATGGACTCATCGCCACGGCTGGGACTCTCTACGAAGGGGCCCCGAATAACCACAAACTTGCACCGCTTTTCGGACTGGATGAAGCCACCATGTGGACTGCGACAGGAACAGACTTGCTACACGCAGCGAACAAGACACATCCAATATTCACGAATGTTCCAGACCCACTCGTGATCGCATACGTTGGGACTTCACTTCCTTATGATGGACGCTGGAGCTCAAACGAGTTGCGTGGCGGCAAATACCTTGCCCTCGGACATTACCAAGAAAGCGCAATAGTTTCGTACAGAGGCTTGCTGTTTATTTCTCCGTGGCTTGAAGTCATACCGCCTTACTATCATCATAACCTGCAACTGCTCTACAACGCCATCGTTTGGTCGCACTATCAGAAGCCTCAACACGAGCTTGCAGTGTCTCTGCAATGTCCTCTCCATCTTAAGCCAGGCGAAAGTGCGTCAGTGATTGCCACGGTGACAAACTTGGGTTTGAACGATGAAACCGATGTAAACTTATCCTTGTTCCTAGACGCTTCGAAAGTAGCTAACTTGACAGCTCCAATTTTAAATGTGGGTGAATCAGCAACTCTTTCCTACTTTTGGACACCGAAAAAGGGAACCTACAACTTCACAGCTTATGCACCTCCAGTTCAAAATGAAGAAGACACCTTCAACAACGTAAAAACGACAATTTCGAGAGTTTCATACCCAGCAACGATTGGTTTTATTGAGACTCATGGTGAAAATCTGCACACTGATAAACTGAAAACTCTCTACAAAGACTTAGGTCACAATGTGGTCACCATAAATTCTTTGCTTACACCCGAACTGTTAGCTGACTTCGATATTCTCTTTGTAGGTGAAGATTGGAACAACATGTATTGGCCGTCTTCAGAAGTTGAGGCAGTTGAAGAGTTCATTCTTTCTGGAAAAGGCTTTGTCGGCATCGGCGACGAGCTAGCGTACTCGGTTCAATCAATTCTCATTGAATTTGGTATAACGTATACGGGGCGTTATGGAAATCCCGGATCTTCAAGCAACATTGACCATTCGCATCCTCTAATGACTGGAGTGAAAACCATCTATTCGTCAGCGCCAGTCAATTCGTTGCGGGCTATCTCTCCAAGCTACTGGATTGCTAATGATACTGCGAACATGAACGTGTTGATTGCTGGTGCACAGTTTGACGGCCGTGTTCTTTGCATGTCTGATGATTTTGCATACGATTTACAAATGGACGATAATGAAATCATGCTCATCAACATGGTCGAATGGTTGAAAGTAGAACGTACACACGACTTAGCCGTGGCCTTGGAAGCTCCATCATTTCTGGAGCCTAACGCCTCTATTCTGTTGAACGTAACCGTCCAGAACCGCGGCATAGTCAATGAAACAGATGTGGTGTTGCGATTGCTGTTGGAGGGGAGCATCGTCAAGTCCACGGTTATTCCTGAACTGCTCGTTGGAGGCTCTTATGTTATCAGTTATCAATGGGCTCCACCCACTAAGGGAACATACAACATCACAGCCTATGCTCCGCCAGTCGTCAATGAGACTCTCGTACGCAACAACAAAGTAACAATATCTGTGGTCGTTACGAAACCCTTGATTCGTCCCGTCGAAGGGCAGTACGCTGATTACACACTCTACTCTACCGATCCAAACACAGGAAAAGAAGTGTACAGTGGACAGTGGAATCTTACCTACGTGCACTATGTTTCGCCCTACCAGATAAACAGCACAATATCAATGAAAGATCCCACCAATTACACGCAAAGTGGCTGGATGATCGTCAACATCTTCACTAGAATGGTTGAAGATGATAGCGGCATATACTGGAATGGAATGTGGTTCCCAGGTTTGATAGAGACAAACGTCACTGTTGGCTCGCCAATACACCTTCTAAACGGTATAGTCACAATTACTGGTAGCAAGCTCATGTCCGTATGTGGTCTTGTGATAGATTGCTGGGAGATAAGATATGACCTGTTTGGGTACATGGACTATTTGTACAAGTTCTATTACGACAAAACCTCTGGTCTATGGATAGAATTGGACGTATCGTATCCTCAGGGCACTTTGAAGTTAGTGCTAACAGCAACAAACATCCCCCTTGGACCGCGATACGAACATGACCTTACCGTAACGTTAAACTCGCCAGTAACGCTCATGCTTGGAACAAGCACGGTTCTGAACGCAACGGTCTACAACACTGGTTTGAACGACGAGACAAACGTGATTCTGAAGATCGAAATTGACGGCTTCATAGTCAATTCATCTGCCATCTCCAAATTACTTAAAGGAACTTGGAGCACCATTTCATATGTTTGGACACCTGTGACAGATGGAACATTCAACGTGACCGCATATTCACCTCCAATTAGCGGAGAAGCAATCACAGAAAACAACGTAGTGACAGAAACAGTCTGGGTTCACATTCACGAAATCTCAGGGCTACCTTCTGACAGACCAGCCATATACGTGGATCCCATGGTCACAACGGCACAAGTAGGTTCGACCATCATGATCGGTGTTAGAGTCTTCAACCTTACCCCCGCCTATACTATTGACCCTGAGAACCCGTATCACCTAGTTCCGCTCGGTAACCTTTACGGTTTCGAAGTTCAATTTACGTGGAATCCTGCTGTTCTCCAGTACGTCAGTCATACGGTAACTGTTCCTAGCGAAGACTATCCTGAAGGCGTGCTCTACAAGCCAACCCTCCAAATAATAGACATGGTCGACGAAGCAAGCAACATTCAAGGCGCTCAACCCGATACGAGAGCATGGTTTGCCTATGCATCCATCCTTCCAGCTGGACCCTTCAACAACTATGACCAGTCAAACGTGATCTTCTACATGGCTTTCAAAGTAATCGGCAACGGCGTGTCTGAACTTAGCTTTCCTTTGTCAACCCTCGCCGACAGTAACGGTGATCCAATACTTCATTCCCGCATTGACGGTCTAGTCGTTGTTGGTGCAGGTGCCGAAAATCACGACGTAGCCATAACTAACGTTACACGATATCCAGAAGCAGTATACTCGGGCAGAACCGTGAACGTCACGGTCGTAGCCGCCAACAAAGGCACTCAAGCCGAGAATTTCACCGTCACAGCACACGCAAACAACACTATCATAGGTACTCAAACGATTTTCCTTGCACCAGGAGAAAACACTACGCTCACGTTCTACTGGAACACCAGTTGCTTAGTTCTGGGCAGCAAATTTGACATATGGGCAGAAGCCAGCCAAGTGCCTTCCGAAACTAACCTGACAAACAATGTATTCCATGACGGTTGGGTTAAGATCAGAATGCTCGGTGACATAAACGGCGACGGCGTCATAAACATTTTTGACATTGTTCTGGCGTCAGCCTCGTATGCTTGCAGACCAGGCGACCCAGATTGGAATCCAGACGCAGACTTGATGAAGCCTTTTGGTTTAATTGACATATGCGATCTAGTCACGATTGCTTCTCGCTACGGCCAAAAATACTGAGCGAACACACGTTTCTCTCTTTTTTTCTTTTCTAGAAAGGTTATTAAGGAATAATCTGAAAAGATGTTCAGCGCAACCTTGACATTTGCCGAGGTAGCTCAGCCTGGGAGAGCGCTCGGCTGAAGACCGAGTCGTCGCCGGTTCAAACCCGGCCCTCGGCACTATCTTGTCGATAAGTGTTAGATTAAGAAATAGATTAGTAGTGTTGTTGTGAATGTGGCTATAAATGATGGAATTGCATACTTGTAGATTTTCTCAAGCGAACACTCAAAATAATCCGCGGTAAACGCCAAGCAAAGATGCGTCGGCGACATCACGTATCCTAGGTATGCGCTCATGTAGATCAGTGAGGCTGTTTTGGGCGAGAGCGCGATTATTCCTCCTAGAATCGGCATGCTTATCGATACTCCTCCTAAGGCAGAAGCGGTTAAAATGCCTGAGGCAGCGGGGATGGCGGTCAGCAGTATGGTGCTGTCTATGCTTCCGTTTGCGGCAAACGTTTCGAAGATTCCTGGGATTCCGGTAGCTTTTATCACGCTTCCCAGCAGAAAGGCGCCGTAAGCTGCGAACGTAATGCCGTATATCCCCCAGTTCTTGAAGGGTTTTGAAAAAACGTCAAAACTTGGTTTGGAGATCGCGACTAAAACGAGCACGCCGACGAACGTTGCTATGAGCACGTCTAAGCCTTGTTGTGATAAGTTGAAGCCAGCTAAGCTTAGGCTGATGGCAACGATTATTGTTACTAGGATTGGTGAGAAGGCGGTTAAGAAGCTTCTTAAATCGGACGGGTTTGTTGAATCTTTTTTCTCTGATGGTTCGGGGTTCTTTGTTTTTGGGGTTTTCCAGAAGCCTATTGTGTATCCCACGATTATCATGACTATGACGACGGGTATCTGTCGCAAGATTATTGAAGCTATGCTCGTTCCTGCTAGTGCTGCTGCGACTATGAGCACTTGGCTAAGGGGGTAGATTGGGAAGATGGTGTGTCTGAACCATAAGTTCACATAAGCCTTCTTGTCGCGTTTAAGCCCTATTTTTTCGGCTTCGGAGTCCACGAGTGGTGCGGACATTAGGGCGCCGCCTGCTACTGGGAGAAAACCCATGACTGCTGGGAGAAGGCTTAGCACGATTTTTGGGTTGTTGATTATTCTGCTCAGGCTTTCGCTCAGTTGGTTGATGAGTTTGGTTTCTTTGTAGAGCTGGCTCAGTAGCATTATGCCGAAGGTTGCGAGCACGATTGAGACTGTGAGCATGTCAAGGGTAGTGTCACGAATTACTGTTGGAATCTTCTCTACGTCAACCGCGAGCAAAGCCAGCAGTAATGCAGTGGCGTTCAGTGTTATGCCGAGGTTTGCGCGTTTGTACAGCAGTATGCCGAGAAAGATGAATGAGATGGCTACTGCGATCAGCGGGTTTTGGATGAACGCCAAACGTCAAGCTTCCCTTTTCTCGTTTAGGTTTTAGAAAGAGCAAAATAGGTGTGTCGAACTCTTAATTCTTTTCCCCTAAAATACTGTAAGCGGATGGTTTGCTTTGGTGAAGAAAGTGTTTGTTTCAGGACCAATCCAAGGAATGGAGGCTGAACAGTCTTACAGGGATGTTATTCGCGAGGTCTGCGTTCGTTGTGGTTTTGAGGTTGTTGACCCGTGGGAACGTGAGAAGGTTTTGTACTGTGGTTCTGATCTTGGCTGGTGGAACAGGGTTCCAGCGGCTGATTTCATTGAGAGAGATTTGGAAGACATCAGAAAAAGCGATGTTTTGGTTGCGTACGTGCCGAAGCTTTCGGCTGGAACGTGTATGGAGCTTTTCTATGCTAAGCAAGTGAGGAAGAAGACTGTGTGCGTATGTTTGATTGATAATCCGAGCCCGTGGATAATCGTTCACTCTGACATAGTAATCAACGCGATGTGGGAGCTTGAGGACGCATTGAAGCGTTGTTGAAGAAAGAGCTCGCGTGCGGTTTGATCCACTCTCGAAGAGGTTATTCATTTCAGAACACGCGCTGTTTCTTTCGTGTCGTTTATGCGAAGGGTTAAAACAACCTTCAGCAATGTAGGATAACCAAGGATTTGAAATGAGATGAAAATAGCTAGAAAAAGACGGAATAGGAAGGAGCGAGCTTTAAAGAGAGCGAGGCAGAGGACAAAATCACGTCACGGAATTAAACCGAAACTTAGAAGTGCGCCTCAGGTGACAAAAAAGACAGGAACCTAGTACGCGTACTCTTTATTCTCGCTAATTATTCCATTTTCATAAAGCTTAATGTTTACGTTTCTCATTTCGCTCTTGCCTGAGGTTTGAAGGTGGTGAAAAAACCATGTTTGAGGAATCTGAGAACTGGGATGAAGAGGAAGATTGGGACGAAGAAGCCGAAGAACAAGAAGAATAAAGAAACCGATCTTCTAACGCGACGCCGTATTCTCCAAGTTGTTTTCTTTTTTTCGTTTTGACTTATCCTACTTCAAATCGTAGCTTTCGGTGATAGTTTGAAAAGCCCTAGAAACGAAGGCTGATTCTTTGCGACCAACTTGAGGAAAAAAGTCGTGGAAGATCAAGATTATGGTCTGTAAGAAAAAGATTCACTGTCAACTGGGCTTCTGCAGCGTTCTTAAGACTTATAAGTAGATTTAGGATTTTACCTTCACAACTGTATCGTAGACCAGTACTGTGCGGGCGTAGTCTAGTTTGGTCTAGGACATCAGCCTGCCACGCTGACGACCCGGGTTCAAATCTCGGCGCCCGCACCACAAACACACACAATTTTTCGCAAACGACGAAACAGAATAAAGGTAATCAGTGGATAGCCAAACAATAACAAAATCTTCTAAAGAAACAATTTCACAGCGAAAGCTTTAATCAAAAACTCTCAAATTACATTTTATGAAAGCTCTAATCTTGGGCAGCGGAAACATCGGCTCCGTAGCCGCAGAAGACCTAGCAAAAACCATGACTTCAGCAAACGTTGTCATCGCTGACTACGACGAAAAAAGAGCCAAAGCCGTTGCTGAAAGAATCAACAGAAACAACGTTTCATGGATCAAACTGAACGCTGCAGACCAAGCCAAACTAGCCAACACCTTGAAGAACTATGGCGTAGCCCTAGGTTTCCTGCCTGCAAGACTAGGCTACGGATTAGCCAAAGCATGCATCAAAGCTAAAAAAGACCTAGTCGACGTAGCCTTCATGGGCGAAAACCCCCTAACACTTAACGACGAAGCAACCAAAGCAGGAGTAACCATCGTGCCAGACTGCGGACTAGCACCAGGCATCAGCAACGTCCTAGTCGGACACGCCACCGCGATGCTCGACAAAACTAGAGCAGTACACATATTCGTCGGAGGAATCCCGGAAAAACCCGAACCACCATTAGACTACGTCATCACGTGGTCTCCAGAAAGCCTCATCGATGAATACACCCGAAAAGTCAGAATCATCAAAAAGGGAAAAAGAACGGAAACCGAAGTCCTAAGCGGAACCGAGGAAATCAACTTTCCAAAACTAGGCAAACTGGAAGCGTTCTTCACCGACGGACTCAGAACTCTACCGGACACGATACACAGCACAGAAGAAATGTGGGAAAAAACCCTAAGATATCCAGGGCATGCAGAAAAAATAAAGGTGCTCAAAGACCTCGGGTTCTTCGAAGAAGAAAAAACAATCGTAAACGGCTCGAGCGTGTCGCCAAGAAAACTCACAGTCAAGCTTCTATCAGAAAAACTCACGAAACCAGATGCAAGAGACATCGTAGCCTTAAAAGTCGAAGTCTCGGGCATGAAAGACAACAAACCAACACGTTATGTCTATCACCTACTAGACTATTATGATAGAGAGCATGGAATAACCGCCATGGCGAGAACCACAGCCTACCCAGCATCAATAATCGCACAACTAATCCTCAAGGATGCTGTTAAGGAAAAAGGCGTAGTCCCGCCTGAAAAAATAGGCATGAACAACAAACTGTTCCAACTGTTCCGCGAAGGCTTGCAAAAACATGGGATAAAAATCAAAGAAGAAAAGATTACGGGCTAAGTCACTACGCCCATCCGATTCAACTCTTCTCTGAGGCTTTCCCTGATTTGCTTAAGGCTTTGCCTCTTCTGCACAAACTCGTCACTGCCCACTTTGCCCTTCTTGAAATCCTCATCCAACTGCAGAAGCTGAACATCAATCTCCTTCACCCGCTCCCTCAACTGGTCGATGTAAGACACCGCTTTCTCCTCCGCTATAACCTCACTCGGCGCCAACGCCATCTTAATCACCCCATCCTCAATACGCAAAATCCTGTCAGTAGCCCTGGCCACAGTAGGATCATGCGTCACCAGAATAATGGTCTTGCCTAACTCCTTGTTAACTTTCACCAGATAATCCACGACAACTTTCGCGTTAACCGTGTCCAACTCGCCAGTCGGCTCATCAGCCAAGAGCACAGGAGCATCGTTCGCCAAAGCCGCACAGATAGCAACACGCTGTTGTTCACCACCACTCAATTCCTCAGGCTTATGCTGTGCACGATCAGTCAAACTGACTATGCCGAGAAGCTCCTTCACACGCTCACTCCGTTTTCCTCTGGAAACGCCTGCAGCGATCATCGGAAGCTCGATGTTCTCAGCCGCCGTCAACGTGGGAATCAAATTCAACGTCTGAAAGATGTGCCCAACAGTCTCTCTGCGGTACCCCACGAGCTGCGTCGTCGACAAAGCATTGACCTGAATGTCCCCCATCTGCACGATGCCAGCGGTCGCTTGATCTAAACCGCCAACGATATTGAGAAGCGTCGTCTTCCCACTTCCACTCGGACCGATGATGGCGACAAGCTCGCCTGCTTTCACTTCCATGTTCAACCCTCTCAAGGCCTGCACTTCAATCTTGCCGATGCGGTAAGCCTTGATCAAATCCTTCACTTTCACATCTAAACCCTTCATCTTAACCGAACCATCCTCTCAAGCTTCGTAACGTATTCTCTTGACATTATCAAAATGGGTAATATCGTCGCCGCAAACACTAACGCCGTGCATGAAAAAAGCAGAATTCCCATGTCTAACGGAAAGACCAAACGATGCTGAAGAATAGACGACGAAATAGCGTTAGTCGAAGAAACATTCCCGTTAGTAACGATCACCCCAGCCACGAGACCTAACACGACTGAGAAGGACACCAACGCAAAGTTTTCAGTCAAGAACATCAAAGCCAACTGCTTGTACGACAAGCCTCTGACACTCATGATCGTGGCTTCACGGCTTCTCTCCTTCATACTAACCGTGCTCACTAACGCCGTGCCGACTGACGCCGCTAGAAACGCAAACACGATGCCAAGCCTTTGAACGTCTAACGTGCTCATTGCCACGACATCAGTCTGAGTGGCCTCCCACTCCTCAGCAAAGGACTCCACACCATCGACAGCAGTGCCTTCCAAGGCTCGAATCATCGCTGCAACAGTCTTCCCATTAACCCCACTCTTCAGTTTCACTAACACCTTTGCAGAAGCACTCACCTGATCGCTGACGCTTTCATAAAATCCAACGGAAACAAAAGATCGATATTCCGCATAATACTCTGGAACAAACACAGGCTGCTGTCCCGACGGCTCCACTCCAAAAAAGCCAACGATTTTCACAGTCTTTACAACATGTCCAAGAGTTAAGGTGATGTTGCTGCTAACCTGAAGTTTAAGAGGTTTAGCGATGCCGCGATCAATGATTATTGTGTTGTTGTCCGCAGCTAGGTTGTTGAAAGCTGTGTTGGCGTCGTTTCCGCTAAACCATCCGTCTTCGTAGTATGCTGCTTTGCGCCATGAATTCGGGTCAACGGCTTTTATCCCAAGGGTTCCGCCGACAGGGGAAGATGTTGAAAACGAATACTCCAACGTTGCATCTTGAATCGAGGCGGAAAGATTAGCCGTTATCTCGTTTAATATGTTTGGAGCCATGCTCACATTAGATATGGAAACAGCTACGTCTGCTCCAACTTGATAGTAGACGTTTCGGACGGCGTAGTCCTGCGCGCTCGCCAGTTGCCCCGTAACCTGCACGCTATAGCCGATGATTAAAGCAATCAAGAATGCTATCTTTGCAGAGCGTGCGGGGTTTCTTCTAACGTTCTTCGTTGCCAGCGTTCCCAAGTCGCCGAGAAACTTGGCTCCTCTTGTCGTGAGTTCCTGAAACTTTAATGAAGACTGAATGAAGAGCTTTGTGAACCCCCAGAAGAAGAGAAGAGGACCGAGGTAGCTTAGCACCGCGTCAAGAGCCAAGAAGGCGATAATCAATAACATGAAAATGAAGTTTCCACTCCTGAAGATAGCGTTGCCCAGAACAGAGCTCATGTTTATGCCTAGACCAAAGACAACCATCTTGTAAGTTCCAAGTATAAACGCTAGCCATGGCAACCTTTTCTTGTAGGCTTTCTCTTCTTCCATGGGCAAGTATTCCCTGAGTGCGTCAACAGTGGCGAGCCGAGATGCTTTTCTGGCTGAACTATAAGTTGAGAAAAAGGCGATGACTACCCCAAAAACCACGGTAAGAACCAGAGTGTATGGGCTTATCAAGTTGAGATTAAACGCGTTAGCTATGTTGAATTGAGTGAAAAGCGGGTTCACAAGAAAACCAATCAAGACCCCCAGGGAGCCACCGATCACTCCTAACAAGAATGTTTGCGTGATGAATATTCCGAGAATCTGACCTCTGGAAAACCCCTTAGTTAAAAGCAAGCCGATTTCTCGTCGTCTCAGGTTGAAGGAAACGTCGGAAACAGTTGTTCCCATGTACCACGCCACGAAGAAAATTGGAAGAGAAACCAAGGTAAACATGAATCTGATGAATATCGAAGAAAACTGAAAACTCTGCAACGTGTACTGCAGGTTGTTCTGAACGCTGACACGGAGTAACAGCGAAGAATACAAGACGTTTTCGATGCGGTCTGTCAAATCTTCTACGTTACTGATTGAGGTGCTTATGTCCCATGGACTTATCAAAGCTTCTCGGTCAGTATAAATCAACACAGTAGAGCTTATTGACGAATAACTGGACACAAGGTTGATTTTATCCAGAATCTTGTGCATGGTCTTTTCCCAATCGACAATCAGAAGGTCGATTCCTCTGGGTTGGTAGTACTCCGTCCAAGAATAATACGACCCCATCGCTATTGAACGTGCACTATCATCAAGATCGGCTAGACCTTTCACCGTGAGATTTAAGACAACAGAAATAGGCATCGCTTGATAAGAAGAATATATATTGAAGCTTACGGCAATAATATCTCCAACTTTAACCTTGTCTGCAAAGCTAGCGTCAGATGAAACGTATGTTTCATTTTCACCCAACTCATCAGTCGGTTTGTTCAGCCATCCATCATACACGTGAGAATTGTTCATGATTCCAGTAATTCGCACAGAATAGCTGTAGTTAGGATAAACCTGAGCTGGCAACGTTATGGATCCCCAAGCGCCAGAAATGAGTTCGGTGTCAGCAACGTCATCCACCTTTGAAACTTCTTTATTCACGTCTAACATCTGTGTCAAACTCAGGCTGGAAACATCAGTCGTCATGTCTACGTAGACGTGGCTAAGCTGTTGGTCAATCGCTTGTTTTACGGTTACGTTTGCCTTGATGTCTATGCCTGCAAAAAACGTGGATGCTAATGTTATTCCTATCAGTAACGCTATGAAAAGTTTCCAAGAATGAAGCAAATGCTTAACTGCGTAGAGCACAGGCATTGTACGTCATGTCTTGTTTGTTCTGGTTTAAGTTTTAAGTCTATTGTTTAGAACATGTTGGAAACTGTTCGGTGTCACTCTGCTCTTCATTTAAGTCTTAGTTAGACTAGTCGATAAAAAAATGAACAGTCTATTGTGCCTTCATTTTGAGACCATTATCAAGAGGTTAATGAAGCTAACTTCCATCACTGCCGCGATAAGAAAAATACCGTAAATGTAAATCAAATCTTTCAACGACATCGTTCGACTCAAGGTTTTCTTGATTGTCACGTATATGCCGTACCCCTCGACTATTCCGATCGGCGTGCTTACCAGCAAAACAAGAGGCAAAGTTTCTAGGACTATTCCGCCATTCAGTAAAGTGGCTCCGCGCAGAATGCTGAGAAAAACGATCATGATCGTGAAGACTGTAGCAAAAATTCGCGGATGTTCAAGCACAGCTCGTTCATACTTGTCCTTTTTAAAGAAATTCAGAACTAGGTTTACATAGAAGGTCATGCCGAGCAAGATGAGTGAAATCACGAGAATGTTGTGTATGAACAGCATGGTGACAGCGAGGAATTGGTTTTGAAGTACAGCGCCTAGAATCTGGAAGAAAAGAGTGTTCTCGAGAGAGGAAAGAAGTAAGAAGAACAAGAAAGCTAGACCAAGTAGCATCGTTCGTTTTCTTTCATCGAGCATCCTTAGAGCCTCAAGCGAGAGGCATAAGGAGAAGAAAATTTTAAACATTTCCAAAGAATGCCCAAAACTGAAATCAGAAACACGGCAACGGCTAAGAACATTACTAACGCTAGTACGCCAACAGCAACCACGCCGAAAGCACGCGTTGTTTCGTAAAGACGATTGATAAGAAGCAACCAGATAATAGAGCTAAGAATCAAAACCTCTACAATCCGTCCCCAGCGCATCCGCATCGAAACAATTCACTGATTTACCATACTAAAAAACGACTTTAAATATTTTCGCAAAACTGGGCAGTTTCTTCCTGTCGTTTCATTTATTGTAAAGAATGTCAGCCAACAGCCTTTCCGCATACGGAACATAATCGTCGATGTCAGGAAAAAGAACATGCATAGTTTCATGAAATACTGTCAGAACAAACTCTTTCACGCAATGGTCAAAATCTCTTTCCCAGTCGCAATACCCAACATATACGATAATCAAGCCTTCAGGATGCTCATCATCGATGATGCACATGCCCTCCACGAGAGGACGAACATAATCCTTTGGTAAATTCTTCTCTTGCTCTGGTGACAGCTTAGGCACGCATTTGATTTCCATAATGTTGTCTTAACAAGCATGTAAAGAGCCTGATTATTAGCTTTTCCAGTTTAGCATCGACTTAAGACGATTCGTTTAGCGCCTCGATTATGGCAAACACTTAAATGGTTTCATGAAAACGGAATATTGCCAATTGATGAGAAAGGTGTAGGCTGATGCAAAGCCGTCCAGTCATAGTTTCTGTTGGAAGAACAAAGTTCGGAGAGCACTATGAAAAAGAACCGGAAAGACTGATCGAAGAGGCTTGGCTGAAGGCATCTGCGGAGGAAAACATCGAACGCAAAGACCTAGAAGCCTGCTACCTTTCAGACTATTTCTTACCCATCACGAACAAGCTGGGATTAGAAGAAGGATTCCTTTCTGAACTCACCGAACTTCACGTCCCGATGGAAGTAACCCGCTCTTTTAGTTCAGCTCTCTCAAACGCCTGCAACGCCATCCGTGCTGGAAGATACAACATGGCTTTGGTCGGTGGGATAGAAAAAATGACCGACCGATGGGACAAAATTCGCGATGACTTAATGCTCTTAGAAGATCCATGGAGCTACTATGCGGGATGCACGCCAGAAGCAAACCATGAACTGATGCTAAGAGCCTACATAAAGAAGCACGGCATAGTAGGAGAAGAACTTGAAAAACTGAACATCGCGTTAGCTCAGATTTCAGTCAAGAATCATCTCAACGCCACAAAGAACGAGTACGCCCAGTATCAAAGAAAAATAACTGTTGAGCAAGTCTTAAACGCCAGAAAAGAAGCCCGAAAACCCTTAGGGCTTTATGATTACGCGCCTGTTTCAGACGGCGCCGCCATCCTCATTTTAACAAACGAGGAAACTGCCAAAAAACTCACAGACAACCCGATCTATGTGCTCGGAAACTCTTCTGCAACAGACTATTTGACCTATCCAGCGAGAGAGGACATGACACACTTTGTAGTGACCGAGATAGCCATGAAAAACGCGCTAAAAGCGTCAGATGCAAGCCTAGAAGACGTGCAAATCGTTGAGCTCTATGACCAGTCTACCGTCATGGAAATGGTTTCGCTTGAGGATTTAGGGTTCTGCGAACGTGGAAAAGCATGGAGAACCATACACGAAAGCTGCCAAGACTATAAAGGATTTTACGAGGTTGACGGAAGAAAGCTGTTTGTCAACTTGAACGGTGGCCTGAAGGCAGACGGAAACCCGTTAGGAGCAACAGGCGGTGCGCAGATTTTTGAAGTCTTCAAACAACTTAGAAATGAAGCAGGTGAACGTCAAGCAAAAACTGATGAAGAGCTGAAGTGCGGTTGTGCTCTGGAGCTTGAAGGCTTTGGAACAAAAGGTTACGTCTACATTCTGGGGAGAGACTGAAGATGAGCAGTGAACCGATAGAGAGAAGAGTTTCTTATCTCGGCGACAGACTGAGAGGAAGCCGCTGCCAGCTTTGCGGCAAAGAATACTTTGAGATTAGGGACTACTGCGGAGCTTGCGGAAGAAAAAGCTTCGGAAAAATGGTTGACATTGACCTGTTCTATGAAAAGGGCAAGCTTGAAGTATGCACACTCGTCAACGAGCCGACGAACAAGTTCACCAAACTAGGAAGCTACATCTATGGCATAATATCTTTCCACGACGGAAAAATACACGTGCCCGGAAGACTCACGGACAGAATGACAAAATGTGGAGAAGAGGTTGACTTCTCCGCTCTCGAAGAAAGAGCGGTTGTTCCGAGGTTTCGAAGACGCTATTCTGTGGATAAAAGCGACGTTATCCCGACAATCTCTTTGGCGTTCACCTTGGCTGACGAGTATTATCCACACCAAGAATACAAGACGGCTAAACCGAAAAAAGAGTACGATTTGCCAGGCATCGTTGGCTATGGTGTTTACACCTCAAGGTTCAGGATAAAAGAAGGAAACATCGAGCGTTCAGTTCCGTTCATCGATGAAGATTCGGTTACGGCTGCGGTTGAAGCCGGAAAACTTGCGTTAATCCACTCGGGCGTTGACAGTTCACTAGTCGGCAAGATTTATGTGGGCTCAGAATCCAACCCCTATGCTGTCAAGCCCATAGCTTCAAAGGTTGCACAGGTCTTGAAGCTCGGCGAAGAAAACGAAGATGTGCAAGGAGTAGACGCTGTTGACACCGAGTTTGCATGCAAAGCCGCCACGAGCATGTTCAAAGATGCAGCGTCATTAGTTAACTATCCGAAATCAAACATTAAACACGCCATGGTGATAGGCGCTGACAATTCACAAGCAGCGCCAAGAGATTGCCCAGGCGGAGAGTTAGACCTGTTCGTCGGCTACGGTGCTGCCGCGTTCATCTTTGGAAAAACCGACGTGATCGCCGAGATTGAAGGCTGGTACTCATGCACTTCGGACACTCCTGATTTTTGGCGTAGAGACGGCGAACCTTATCCGATGCATGGTGGAAGGTTCACGGGCGACCCTGCGTACTTCAAGCACGTTAGGATGTCGGCAAAGAAGCTTATGGAACGGCTTAACCTGAAAGTCAGTGACATCGACTATTTTGTTGCTCATCAGCCTAACGTTCAGTTTCCAGTGAGGATCGCAAAAGAACTTGGGTTTAAAGAGGAGCAGTACATGCCGATGCTTCAAGTGGCAAAGTTTGGCAACACGTACTCAGGCGCTTCGCCCGTGGGTTTAGCAGCAGTGTTAGACATTGCCAAGCCGAACAATCGTATTCTAGTTGCCAGTTACGGTTCAGGGGCGGGAAGCGACGCCTACTCGCTTGTTACCACAAATCAGATTCTTGATAAACGGCAAAACCAAAAACTCACAGTTAAGTACCAAGCCGAAAACCCATTTTTGGAGTACGTGGATTACACAATATACAGGCGGCTAAAGCTTGGAATGTAACAAACCATTAATAAAACCTATGAGAAAAGTCATAGACGGAGCATAAAGCCATTGTTCGCGTATGGAATATTCAAAGTCATATATTCACCACTGAAAGCATTCAAAGAAATACTTCAGAACCCGAGGTATCGCGGAGCGTTCTTGATATTAATTATTTTTGCTGCAGTTTACGCCACCTCTGCCTATGTAGTGCTGTCTAAAACTTACGATGAACGAACACTGCCCACACTTTCGCAGGGAGACATATGGACAGAAAACAGCACGCTGTGGGCATCGAACGCCACGATAACTGAAAACAGCGACGGTATAAACGGCGGTTTCTTCGGAAACAGGAGTATGGAATTCTCGCTTTATAATAGCACAAAAGTTTGGATGTCGCTAAACTTCACCGAACACATCGACTGCTCAAGTTTAGACGGCTACCAGAACATGTCGTTCCGAATAAAAATAGTCCATCCAAACGTGACCGAAGTTAAGAACATGAGTCTCTCTCTTTTTTCGAGTGTTGCAGACCATTTTAATTACAACTTGACAGAACACAGAACTCTTAACGGCACCCTATGGAACAATTTAACGATCCCAGTGGGACCCGCAAACGGATGGACAAATAGCAGCGTCAATGCAAATTGGGGTAACATCACCAGCTTGAAGATCGAACTTGCAGCATACCAGAACACGGATTGGACTGTGCGTCTTGATGGGTTATTCTTCCGCGACGGTTTCACGTCACCTGTCGAGAGTGCAGCAACCTACGTTTTCTCTTTTTCGATGATTGGAGTTATGCTATTTATCGTTAGATGGATTTTTGTTGGCGGATTACTTTATGTGCTAACCAGAGCCGTTGGAGGTAAGGCAGTTTGGAAAGTTTTGTTTATTTTGGTCGGGTTTGCACTTGTGACGATGGTTGTATCATCAGCAATCAACATTGTTCTATATTCAACTTTGCCGACTATTCGCTATCCGCTTGAAGCCGTCAGCGGAGCCAAAGGAGAAAGCGACATTGCCTTGAATAAATTGCTTAAGGATACGTTGCTTGTTTCGGAGATCAGCTGGTATGTGCAGATCGCGGTGCATATCTGGAGCATTGTGTTATGTGCGATTATCCTTCGTACATCAACAGAGTTGTCGTGGATCAAGAGCGTTGCAGTTGCTATAGCTGGGTACATGACTGCCATATTAATCGCTAGTATCTTGCTTGGGTACTAGAGCGCCTAGAACGTAAACAACGTTTATAAGAAAAGGAGACATCAAAAATTTGTTTTCATCGTTAGTGATGCTCTATGCCGACGATTCTTGAAGTTCGAGATGTTAAGAAAAGTTATCAGATGGGCAAGGTTCTGGTTCCAGCCTTGCGAGGTATAAGTTTCGACGTTGAAAAAGGAGAATTTCTGACAATTTTCGGCCCGTCAGGAAGTGGTAAATCAACTTTGCTTCATTTGCTCGGAGGATTAGATCGTCCTGATGAGGGCAAAATCCTTATAGACGGCTCAAACATCCTTGACCTGAACGACAGCAAGCTTGCTGAACTTCGATTAACTGGGATAGGTTTTGTTTTTCAGTTTTTTAACTTGTTGCCAAGGTTGTCTGCTCTGAGAAATGTAGAGCTTCCGTTAACGATTGCGGGCGTGTCTGAGAAGGAAACGTCAAGCCGAGCAAAAGAAATGCTTCGATTTGTCGGTCTTGAGGAACGCGAGAACCACAGGCCTTACGAGTTGAGTGGTGGAGAACAACAACGCGTGGCTATAGCGAGAGCCTTGATAAACGATCCGAAGATCATCTTGGCTGATGAACCAACTGGAAACCTTGATACCAAGACTGGCTGGGAAATAGTTCAGTTAATGAAGAAGTTGAACACAGAGAAAGGGCAAACATTCGTTGTTGTTACGCATGATCAGAACATCGCAAAGGAAGCCACTAGGACAATCTACCTTAGAGATGGCTTGATTGAGGAGATTGGGGAAAACAAGACTGCGAGAAGGGTTAATTGATGAAAGCCAGCAAGATCATGAGTATTGCGTCGGAAAACCTCAAACAGAGGAAGCTGAGGACTGCTTTGACAACGCTGGGCGTTGTTATCGGGATAACAGCAATAATAGGACTAGCCGCGTTAGGTGAAGGCTTCAGGCTTGAGGTTAAGCAAAGAATGGAGACAGGCTTCGAGCTTAACGTCCTGATAGTCTTTCCAGGAAGTGTCACGGCGGGATTAGGACAACCATTCGGGCCGAAGGACGTGCAAAAGATTCAGGGCATTTCCAACGTGAGCCTTGTTACGCCTATGGTAACTTTGCCTGCTGCAAAAGTCTTCACGAACGAAAGTGAAAGAATCGGTGCGTTCACGGTGGGCGCGGTAAACTTCACTGAGATACAAACCATGTTTCCAGAAAGGTTTCGCATAGCCGCTGGCGACTTTCCGTCGTCAGAAGACAACGACACGATTGTCTTTGGTTACAAAGCAGCTACACGCAACGGAACCGCAGTCGTGAGTATCGGAGAAAACGTGACTTTGACTATGAACTTGACGATAAACGGTTATCCAGTTACTGTTAACAGAACTTTGAGGGTTGCGGCGATACTGCAGGAAGGCGGGACGTCTGGAATCACCAATTTTGACTACTGGGCTTTCATACCGACGAACACTGCGATTCAGATTCTTCATGGCGAATACTACCAGATTATTCTCGTACAAGTCTCCGACCCGAAGGTTTCAGAACAAGTTGCCAAAGACATTGAAGGGAAATTTGACCCGTATACGATCAGCATCCTTGTTCCTTCAACATTTATGCAACAAGTCGACAACATACTAAGCCTTCTTCAAATCTTTCTGATGTCCATAGGCGCCATCTCTCTTCTTGTAGCTGGAATCGGCATAATGAACATCATGACGGTCTCGGTTATGGAGCGAACACGAGAGGTTGGAATACTGAAGGCCATCGGAGCCAAAAGTCAGACTGTTCTTTCTATGTTTCTTGCAGAAGCCACTCTTATCGGAGTGGCTGGGGGTTTCATCGGCATATTCTCTGGATACGGGCTTTCCTACGCCATGGCGTATCTCCTGTCCATTTTCATTCAGCCTCAACAACAGCAAAACACCCTTTTTTCAGCACCTGGAAGGAAGCCGCTAACGATAAGTCCTATCTTCACTCCTGAATGGACGGTTGCAGCCTTTGTCTTTGCCATAGTTATCTGCATAATCTTCGGTTTGTATCCAGCTAGAAAAGCCGCAAAACTAGACCCAGTTAAAGCGTTACACTACGAGTAGTAGTTAGCAAGACTTATATCATTGTAGGACTTTTTTGGATGTAACTAGCCTTACCGAAGCTCAAGTGTCAAGGACGCGGCGCATGAGTTCTCATGGTGAAAGGCTGGCTCCGCGATGAGGACGAAAACACAACATGCCACGAAGGCTACCTGATAAAACAAAAAACGCACCAAGAAAGCCGAGACGATTTGGAAGCACAAGAAGGTTCCGCTCGAGCAAACCCTTTTTCAAAATGGCACCAGTAAAAGAAAATCAAGAGGTAGAAGTAGTCATTGATGACATCGGTAGCAGGGGCGACGGAATAGCCAAGATTCAAGGATTTCTAATTTTTGTTCCAAGAAGCAAGATAGGAGAACGTGTAAGAGTCAGGATTCTGTCCGTAGGCGAAAAATTCGCAGTCGCGGAAAAAGTAGCCTAGAGAAGAAGGATGAAAACTTGAAAATAAAAGACTTGAGAAACGGAATGAAAAAAGTCAGCGTAGAAGCTAAAGTGATGGAAAAATCTGAGACGCGTGAAGTAATGTCTCGTTTCAAAGATGAGACTTACAAAGTCGCAACTGCACTCATAGCTGACGATACAGGCACGATAAAACTGACGCTCTGGAACGACCAAATAAACCAAGTGAACGTGGACAACACCGTCAAAGTGGAAAACGGCTACGTGACAAGTTTTAAGGGAGAAATTCAGCTAAACATAGGAAAATACGGAACACTAACAGTCGAGTAGATCAACAAGAAACCTGAACCAAGTTTTTTTGTCAGCGATGCATGAGAGGTGAAATTGATGGAAGAGAAAAGAGGTTTCGGTCAAAGAAGAGGAGGGTTCAGAGGAAGAGGTGGCCCTAGATTCATACCTAAACCTGTTGAAACTGGAAAAGAATACGAAGTAGACATCACGGAAAAAAGCCGCAGAGGAGAAGGTGTCGCCAGAATACAGGGGTTAGTGCTGTTCATACCGAACACAAACCCAGGCGATCACGTGACTGTGAAAATCACGAGGATAAGCAGCAGGTTCGCAGAAGCCGAGGTTGTCAACAAAGAAGCTGAAGAAGAAAGAACGAAAGAAGAGTAATTCTGGAAAGCTGCTTAAAAAGACACGTTGCTATACAGCAACCCCGTCTTTAGACAAACTGTCTAATTGAAAATTCTGGCAGTATTGAAGAGATCATTTTGTTGTCATACACAAAAAAGAGAGGAGGTTTTAAGGACTAAAACGTGCTTTAGCAGATGCACCCACGCGTGCTAAAAAAATCTTATATCTGAGTAATTGCTTCTTTCTGGATAGAAGTTGTGATTATTCATGGCTGTCAAAACAACAACAGGATATATAGACTTGCTAAACAAAGCGGTTGAACGTGAAATTGCTGTTTCACTCCAGTATATACTTCAACATGCAAAAATGGAAAAGCTCGTGCGCAGGACAATCCCTGAAAACATCCTTCTAGACAAAACCACCTATGACGCCGTTGGAAAGTTCCTAAGAGAAATTGCCATCCAAGAAATGAAACATGCTGCAAGCATAATAGCACGTATTTACTATCTCGGAGGGAAAGCAACAACTAAATCCGGCAAACCTAACATTGGCGACAGCATAAGCGAATTTGCCAAACTGGGCGTAAAAGCTGAAGAAGAAGCATTAACGCTTTATCGCCAAATCATCGAGACTTCTGGAAAAATGGGCGATTGGGAAACACGTGAACTCTTCGAGAAAATCTACGGTGAAGAAGAAGGACACTTATTTAAATTCCAAGAATACACCAAATTCCAAGACGAGAAAGAAGAGCCAAGCAAAGTGCCTTTGCCTAAATGGCGCAAAATATACACAGACGACTACTTTGCCCTCTTAAACAAGGCGGTCTCAGGAGAAATAACCGCAATCATTCAGTATACGAATCAGCATGAGAAAATGGCTTTCCTTGAACTCCGAACGAAAAACAAACCGCTAGAAACTATTACTGAAACCAACAAAGCCGCCGTAGTAAGCAAAATACTAAAAGAAATCTTTATGGCAGAAATGGACCACCTAGAAAAAATCAGCGAACGTATTTACCTACTTGAAGGCGAAGCAACATACAAACCAGATCCACTACCAGTAGTCGGCGACACTGCCCAGGACTTTTTAACATTGGATCACGCATTGGAAAGCACCACAATATCACTGTACCGCCAAATCATCGCTGAAGCACTCAAATGCGGCGACACAACAACAAGACGCATGTTCGAAGACATCATAATCCAAGAAGAAAACCACTTCTGGACATTCGACGACTTCGTAAGATAAAACAAAAATCCTCTTTTTATATCATAAATCTTAGGCGCGCGTTAGAAATCACACTCTTTCAAACAGAAGGCTCAAGAATCAAAGTATAACTCTTTTTTCCTTCAAGAACAGCACAAGTATCGCGCGCACTTGATGAACTTAACAATCCTTGTATTCTGTAGTTTCTAAATATGACTTAAACGTGACTCGTTTTATTGCCAAACCTTAATTTCAAAACGCCTCTAAGCTTCTTTCAACATGCCCATACGGCAGAAGGCATCAACTAGCGCGCGCTAGCGGAAATCATATTAAACTCATTGTGAACCTGTGTGAAAATGCTCTGGAAAATTAGTGGAAAGTTTTTCGTTATCAGATGAACAGGTCTTTATCTCTTTGCCTTATTAATTCTGTTGCCCTAGCCGTCTTGGATTTTGGAAACTTGTAGCCTCTGATTATCGCCACGGGGATTCCTTCATCAGCCTGCCCTATAACAAGCTCAGCGGCAGAAGCAAGCTCATCAGCAATCGCTGTTCGCTTAACTCTCAAGACGTATCCGAACAAGTCTTTTTCGCCCCTTCTGTCTCGGATAGGCTTGAGACCAGCTACTCCTATTGCCACGTTGATTTCTCCTTCCCTAAAAGGGCGACCGTTCGTGTCAGAAACGATCACGGCAACGTTGCAGCCGGTTAACTTCTCTAGCTCCTTTTGAATATTCTTAGCAGACGCGTCAGGGTTCTCAGGCAACAAAACAACATTTCTCTCCCCAGGCATGTTGGACCTGTCAACTCCCGAGTTTGCACAAACAAAGCCATGCTTAGATTCGGTTATGAGCTTCCCGTCGCCCATGCGGACTACGCTTTTTGATTCTCTAAGAACCACTTCAACCAAAGCAGGGTCTTTATCGAACTGTTTTGCGATGGCTTCTGCAAATTTTGACGGAACGACTTTGTCAAGGTTGACGACGTTTCCTTCGGTGCGTGAAACAAAAACATGCGTAATCACGATGATATCGTTCTGTTGAATTGGTGTGCCTTGTTTTGCGGCGGCACGGTAGACGAGTTCAGCGATGTTGTCTCCCTGCTTTATGATCGGCAATCCTTCGATAGCGATTATCTGGATGCAGTTCAAGAAAGACGCCTCCTTACTTTTGCAGAACAGACGATCATCATTAGCGTGTTACGCGATTCCTATATCTTTTAATCTAAGCCCGACCATGATGTTGCCCTTGAATTTTAGTTTTCCGCTCATGAAAGCTCTTTCAACGGCTAGTTTACCGTTGATCATGTCCACGTAATCGGTGTCTGTCATCTCAACCGTGATCGTGGGAGATTGATGCACTCCCTGTTTTACGTCTAGTTTTTGATCTTTTACGGTTACGATCCAATTGCCGCCGTTTGGTCCGGTTAGGTTTATCTGGACGATTGCTTCTAACCCCGCTGTCTTGCTGGCGTCAAACTTGGCTGGCAGAATTTTATCGAAAAACTCTTTAGGGGTTTTGATTTCCGTCAGTTTTCACCTCTGTTTTCATCCGAAAACACAACTCGTACCTTCTTGGTTAAATACTTTTCATCGTTGCGCAAAAACTGCATTGCTTTCTTGCTCGAGTTAGGATAGGAACTCTGAAACCTCTTCAACCGTTTTTCTAGGTAGAGGCTTTGGGTTAGACGCAGGCCATCCGAGTGTGACTGCGGCGACGAGTGTCCATGGTTTGTTGAAATGCTTGATGATTGCTTCTTCTGCGTAGTAGACGTCGCATATCCATAATGAGCCCAGTCCGAGGCTGTAGGCTTTCAGGAGCATGTTTTGAATGGCGGCAGCCACGCTCTGCAACGAGGATCTCTCTAAAAGCTTGTTGTCGTTTGCATTCCAAACAATAATAATTACTGGAGCTTCCTCCATTATGCTACATGATGAGAAGGATGAACCCATGTTTTTCATACCGATTTTTGCTGATAAAGTCTGAAGCTTTTGTCTAAACACTGTTGTAAGCTTCTTTTTCGAGTTTCCTGTTAGTATGGTGAATCGCCATTGTTGCCCGTTCTTTGCTGAAGGCGCCCATGTTGCAGCTTCGAGCACTTCGTGAACAAGTTCCATGGAAACAGGTTGATTTGTGTATTTGCGGACGCTTCGTCTTCCCTCTATCGCTTCGTCAATCTCCATAGTTACAAACCTTGGAGGAGAATCAGATTGATGCTAACGTCTTTTTGTAGTCGACGACCACGTGTTTCTTGCCTTTTTGTATTACTTTGTGTCCTTCTTTTTCTAGGAGTTTCTTCTGCTCTTCTGCTCCGCCTGGGTATTTTTCGTTTATGACGCCGTCTGTTTTTAGGGTTCGCCAGTACGGCGTGATGTCTTTTCGGCCTTCTTTTTTCTCTTCTTCTGCGGCGTTGGCTGCGATCCAAGCGAAGATGCCTGTTGTTATGGGGCAGCCGATCGTTGCTTTGTGTCTCTTAGCTAAGACTGTTCGTATTTCGTTGATGGTTGTGACTTTTCCTTCTGGCACTTTTCTCATTATCTCGTTTACTTCCATGTGTGCGGGGATTACGACTGTTCCTGTGCCCCATCTCTTGCTCATTTTGTCTGTGATTTTTTCTACTTTTGGTAAGCCTTTGTCGTCTTTCAGTTTTTCGCGCCAGCTTTTTTGTTTCGGCATAAACAACCCTTTGGAGCTAATATTCTAGTTTTCTTCGAATAAGCCTTTGGTTTCTATCAACCATGAGCCGTCGCATGCTGCGGTGTTCATGTAACTTAGTCCTTCCCTGCATGTCCCAAACTTCATACCGTGTTTTTGAGCTGTTTCACGTATTTTTTTCATTAGTTGTAGGCGTGTGGCTTTTGGCAGGTAGGTGTATCCGCCGATTTTTTCGCCCTTCTGAAAATAGAGTGGTCTTAATTTTTCCGTGATTTTGGGGAATGCTTGGTTGAGCCTTTTCCAGTTGTCTTGCTTGACCTTGTAGGTTGAGCAGGTGACATGTTTGACGCCTGTGAGTGCCAGCTTTGCGATTAAGCTTTCTGTGTTGTCGTTTATGAAGGGTATTATGGGGTCTATTCGTACGGTTGTTGGGATGTTGTTTGTGATTAGGGTTTTGACGGTTTTCAGGCGTTCTGATGGTTGTGGGGCGTGTGGTTCCATGAGTTTTCCAATGTTGTCGTCATCTGTCGTGATCGTTAGGGAAACGATTGAAGGAACTTTTTGGAGTAAGTCTACGTCTCTAGTGACGAGGCTTGATTTTGTGATGATTTGAATTTTGCAAGTGCTCTGTGATAGGATTTCTAAGCAGTTTCGGGTTAGACCCGTCTTTTCTTCGATGTTGGGGTAGGGGTCTGAAGAGTTGGACATCGATACGATTTCGCCTTTCAGCTTAGCTGCTTCTTTCCTGAGTCTTGGGATTAGTTCTTTCTTGGGTCTGCAGTCGGAGAATTTCGGGATGTAGCTTGATGCGTAACAGTAGACGCAGCCATGGTCACAACCTGTGTAAGGGTTAAAGGTTAGTTTGGGCGGGCAAGTACAAAGCTTAGAGCACCACGGATCAAACTTTGTGATCAGGTTCACGATGTTCACTGCTATTATTGTTGGTTTGAGGTTACAAAAATCATTCGCTCATCATGTTTTTGCGGCAACGTGGTGCAGCTTCTCATTCTTCGAGGATGGCGGAAGCTTCGTTAATGTTTTTGGTTCGATGGTGGTTTATGCTGGTTTTGGTTGGTATACGTTGGCTGGTCGTTTGGCTGGATAGTTGTTGGGGACGGAGTTTGGAGCTTTGGGTATTGCCGTGAATTTCCTCAGAGAATTGCTGGCAATCGCTACTATTGCGTTGACGGCTAAAGCTGGTAAGTATGTGACGGCGGCGTTTGGTGGGGCGACTACGATGGATACTACGTTGCCAGTAATAGTGCGGTATTGTGGTTCTGAGGCGTTGATAGTCGCGTTCTCGAGCGGGTTTGTGTTGAGTTTGGCGGCTCCGTTTGCAATAACAGCTATAGCGTCTTTGGTATAATTGTTAGTTGATTATGAGGGTTGCTTCTTTGAGTCCTTTGAAGTGGGGATCTCCAGTGAGGATGTGTGTTCCGAGTTTTCTTGCGGTGGCGAGTACGTATGCGTCTGCTAGTCCGAAGTCTTTTTTGGTTTTTCGCATTTCTGCGTGGATTATGCCTGTTTCTTTTGAGAGTTCTTCGTCTATGTCGATTATGTCTGAGTTGCTTAGTAAGATGTGGTAGGCTGTGTTTGTGTCTTGTTTTTCTCGTGCGATTTTGCTCATGACTTCGGCGAGTGTGACTGCTGTGGTGTAGATTCTGTTTTCTTCGTTGTCTATTATGGTTTTTACTTTTGTGCCTGCTTTGCTTCCGATGAGGTATTCTATCCATGCGTAGGCGTCTATGATGTATTCTTTAGTCATGTGTGTTCAGCTCATCTTCGGCTGTGAAGGGTTTTATTTGTTTGAAGGTTCCGAAGCCGTCTATTCTTAGTTTTTTGATTGTTATTTCGACCATTTCGCCTTCTTTGATTTTTTTGCTTTCAGCTAGTTTTTTGGGTATGGTGACGACGAGTGAGCCTCCGACTTTTCGGGTTTTTGTCACGCTCATGCTTGTATCACTTTTTATCACATAAAATAACACACAAGTAACATTTAACCCTTGCTAAGAAATTTTTCCGTTTGGATATTGTTAAGTTGTGCTGGAGTTTCCTGTTTCTTTCTCTTGCTATTAGAATGCCGTCTGAGAAGGAGGAAGCCTATGAAGAAGAATGGAAGAGCCAAAAATCAACATGGTTTAGAAATCATCCTGCGTACAGTAGAGGAATTAATCGAAGGAAAGATAGAGAAGTAAGAAGGACTAGAAGACCCCTCTATCAGTCCTTTTATGCCAGTTTTGGTTTTGCGGAAAAGTTATATTTCAAGATTCCGTGTAACCCACTGTGTCAAAGGTATCGTGGAAACAGAAAATACAGAATCTAAAGACAGAAGTGCATGCCCTCTACTTGGCATCTAAAGAACCAAGAGTCCCTTGGTATGCGAAGGCATTGATGGCTCTGATTATCGGATATGCGATATGCCCCATTGACCTTATTCCAGATTTCATACCTGTTTTGGGACAACTAGACGACTTGATAATAGTGCCAGCAGGAATCGCTCTAGTAGTCAAAATGATACCGAAGAGCGTTATGGAAGAATGCAGACGAAAAGCCAGAAATGAACCCATCGACACTAGGACGAAATGGGTTGTAGCACTTATAATCGTCTCCATCTGGGCGTTTGTAATATATCTAGTCATACGGTTGATACTGCCATTACTTTTTTAGTTCTTGATTTTGCGGAAAAGTTGTAGCGCGCGCTAGGAAAGTCTATTGTAAATGATGCCATCCATATTCTTCGTAAACACGTTTGCCTTTTGTGGATACTAGAAAGTCAATGAATTTCTCGGCTAACTCTTTGTTCTTGGAAAAGGCTATCACACCTATTGCTGTGCTTCTATGCACTTGAAGGTCTTTTGGCAACTCTATAATATCCATGGTTTGCATGTTCAGGTTCTTGAAGGCATCCCATCCCAGAATTGCATCCACTTTCTTCTTGTTGATAAATGACATTAATTCTCCGCATCCATCGGCATAAGCAACGGTATTCTTTCTGATTTGCTCGGTAATTTTCGCTTTAGTTGCTAAATCATCCCATACTCCCGTTAAGCAACCGCTCACAGAAACACCGACCTGCATTCCTTCTTTTGTCAAATCAGAAATTGATTTTATCTTTTTCGGATTTCCAGTTTGCACAAGAATAGCGGAAGTTCTTGAACCAAGGCTTCTTCTTGTTTCTTTAAGAACTAATCCTTTCAACTGTGCGTGATCAATAATGAATTCTGAACCGCAAGTTAGCAAGTCGCCTTTTTTGGTTTCTGCTATTTCTTCTATGAGATTCTCAGCTTTATCAACAGTAAACTCAAATTCTGTTCCAGATTTCGCTTTGAATTTTTCAGCACATCTCTTTATAGGTGGTGCTACTGCACCAGCAGAAAAAACATGGAGATTGTTTTGTTTCGACATATCCTTTCTCACATCAATTACTTGAATGGATATTTAACTCTGCATTTCTTTGATTTTCTCTTCGACTGCCTTAAGCTCCTTCTTCAGTTCTTCTGCGTAATTCTTCAGCTTCTCAGTCTTCTCAGCTTTGGTTAAGAAGCGTCTTCTGTAACCTTGCTCATGTCCATGCATACCACACCCACAATAATCATCATGTCTTCCATGATGCATACCGCAACCACATTCATCGTTCATGTCTTGATTCACCTCACTTTTCGTTTAACTATAGAAAGTAAAGTATTTAAACTATCAAGTTTATAGTGTAATAGTTGCTATTGACAACGAAAGTGACGTAGATGAAGAACAAAAATGAAGTAGTTTGTTATTGCCCAATTGAAGGTGTCATAGACGTGATTAGCAAGAAATGGGCACTTCTTATCATAAACGCAATTGGGAATTACGGTAGCCTCAGATTCAACAGACTCTTAGAAGAACTGCAAGGCATAAGCCCCAAAACTCTTGCAGACACGCTGAAACAACTTCAAAATGAACAGCTGCTCAAAAGAGAATCATTCGCTGAAATCCCACCTCGTGTTGAATACTCATTGACAGAGGATGGACAAGGGCTTAGAGAAGCGGTTGTACCTATCCTAAAATGGGCGGCGACAAGGCAAGGCTCAAAAAGGAAAAAGTGCTCTCTAGCCTATAAGAAAATGCCCGCACACAGAATAAAGGATAGAGCCACTTAAGAGCGCATGAAGAAATAGAGCATTCTTCTAACACTATTTGAGCCAGTTTATTTTGCAGAAACCTAGAGGGGGGTAGGTCCGTATTGGCGGTTTTTCACGCCAAACGAACATTGAAAACCCAAATAGAAATTATGACGGGGTAGGTCGGTATTGACCGTTTTCCAAGCCAAACCGCACGCATACAACTAATCACACTACTGAGACCCTCCTTAAATCTCAGCCAAACCGCGTTCTAAAGTAAAAGGAGGAATCAACCACAAATAACATCTCAACCTATTCATAACGGGAGCTTAAACCAACTCTCCCTGTTCAAAAAACACTTATCGTTTCGACATCAAATATTCGTGTATCGCTCTTGCCGCCTTCTTCCCCGCACCCATCGCACTAATAACCGTAGCCTCACCCGTAACAATATCACCACCAGCATAAACCCCCTCAAGGCTCGTCTTACCATCCTCATCCGCCACAATCGTACCCCACTTCGTAACCGCCAAACCCTCAGTCGTACTCTGAATAATCGGATTTGGCGTCTTCCCAACCGCCACAATAACAGTATCCGTATCCATCACAAACTCCGAACCCTTAACAGGCACAGGTCTACGCCTCCCCGAATCATCTGGAGGACCAAGCTCCATACAAACACACTCCATAGCCTTAACCCAACCCTTATCATCCCCAAAAAACTTCGTCGGGTTAGCTAGAAACTTACACAAAATCCCTTCCTCCTCCGCGTTCTCAATCTCCTCCTTCCTCGCAGGCATCTCCTCACGCGAACGCCTATAAACAATACAAACCTCCTCAGCACCCAACCGCAACGCACAACGCGCAGAATCCATAGCCACGTTACCACCACCAATAACCACCACATGCTTACCAATCCTAATAGGCGTGTCATAAAACGGAAACGCATACGCCTTCATCAAATTCACCCTAATCAAAAACTCATTCGCCGAATAAATCCCACCAAGATTCTCACCCTCCAAACCCATAAACGCAGGCAAACCAGCACCCGTACCAACAAAAACCGCATCAAAACCCCTCTCCCTAAGCAACTCAGGAATCGTATAAACTCTGCCAACAAGATAACCCAACCGAAGATCAACACCCAACCCCTCTATATACTCAGCCTCCGCACGCACAATGCTCTTAGGCAAACGAAACTCCGGAATACCATACACCAACACACCACCAGGCAAATGCAAAGCCTCAAAAACCACAACACCATGCCCCAGCCTCGCCAAATCAGCCGCAACCGTAAGCCCAGCCGGACCAGCACCGATCACGGCGACTTTCTTACCCGTCGAAGGCGGATCAACCGATTTCTTAACCTTCCCTTTTTCTCTCTCCCAATCAGCCAACCAACGCTCCAACCTACCAATGCTCACAGGTTCACCCACTTTTCCAAGAACACACAGTTTCTGACACTGCTCTTCCTGTATGCACACACGCCCGCAAATGGCAGGAAGACTGTTCTTCTCCTTAATCTTCTTAGCAGCCTCCTCGTATCTTCCCTCTTTAAGCAGCTTGATAAACTCAGGAATACTTATCTCAACTGGGCAGCCCATCACGCACTGTGGTTTTGGACACTGTAGGCAGCGGCTTGCTTCTGATTTGGCTTGTTCTTCAGTGTAACCCAAAGCTACCTCGTTAAAGTTCTTCCTTCGAACCTCAGGCTTCTGCTTAGGCATCGGCTCAGCTTCTTTCTTAACCTTCGGCTTAGGCTTACTTTCCGCCACAACCACAACCTCCCTGCAACTCCCACAAAAGCGAACTCAACCTCTCCTCAGGCAAGAACATTCGCTGCCTCTTAACCAAACCATCAAAATCCACGGCATGCCCATCAAACTCAGGCCCATCAACACATCCAAACTTCATCCTCCCACCCACCATCACACGACACACCCCACACATACCCATACCATCCACCATCACAGGCGTCAAAGTCACAACCGTCGGTATGCCAAAAGGCTTCGTGATCTCCGAAACCTCCTTCATCATAACAACTGGTCCCCAAGCCACACACCGATCAAACCTCTCCTTCTCAAGAACCTCCTTGAGAAAACTCAAACCCGCATAACCCTTTGAACCATCATCAGTCGCCACATAAAACTTGTCACTTAAACTCTTCATCTCCCCCTCGAAAAACAGCAACTCCTTAATTCTCGCACCAACCACCGCGGTTATCGTGTTTCCAGCCTCACGCAACGCCCGAACCTCAAAAAGCATGGGCGCAATCATCACCCCACCAGCAACACAAAGAACTCTGCCGAACTTCTTGATCTCCGAAGGGTTACCCAAAGGTCCAGTGATGCTCTGCAAGCAATCGCCTTCCTTCAAGAGCCCAAGCTGCTTAGTTGTTTTACCCACCTCGTTGAACGCAAACATCAGCGTGCCCTTGCGCGTGTCGCATCCAGCTATGGTTAAGGGTATGCGTTCACCTTTCTCGTTTATGATTAGGATTATGAATTGCCCAGGTCTAGCCTTCTCAGCCACCTCTGGAGCGTGAACCTCGAAAAATTTGATCTTAGGCGCCAACTCTTTCTTGGCAACAATCTCATACATTCTGCTTAGCCTCCACAGTTGCCAGTTTCGCAGGCGGCATAGAAGCAATTTTCTTTACAAACTCGTCTAGCTTTTGGTTGAAATCGCCAACACACCGCGGTGAAGCCGTGAAAAGTTCAAAGCGTTCAAGTAAACCCATCTTCTTCAACGCATCTTTCAGCACGGCCATGTTTCTTTCAGGAATTTCTGCTCCTTCCTGAAGCTTGCAGTCCTCTTTGGCGCACACCACAGCCATGACTCCGTCAAAACCGTCCTGCAAAGCATTAACAACATGGACAGGGTCGAGCGATTTGAAGCAGGGAATCTCCATGACCACGGCTTTCTTGAACAACTCACTCTCTGGGTCATCCAACGCTTCAAACTCGGACCATTGACAGACAAAGACAAGAATTACTGGTGATTTGCCCTCTGCCTTAAGTCTTTTAGCAGCCTCAGCATAGCGTTTCATAACGTCTTCAAATTCAAACCCTTTAACCTGAATCGCGGAGTGCGGACAAACCAGAGCGCACGCCCCACAACCCATGCAATCGTCATAAAGAATCTTGGGAGTGGCAAACGCCTCTGCCTCAATCGCGTTGTACGGGCATATGAACACGCATTTATCGCAACCCACACACTTGTCAGTGTCATAAACCACTTTCCGAGAATACTTCACGACTCTAACAGCGTCTTTGTTTAGCCCCAACTGCTCAAGAACCGCTTTGCTTAACAGCAGTCTTCTGGTGTTTATTTTCGAGCCTTCCTTAAACCTGCAGAATGCATCTTCACATTGGATTGAAACCACGTTTTTTATGCCAGACTTTAAGGCTTGAAAAACAAATTCGGTTGGCACACGTCCTGAACATGGCAGTCGCAGCGGAATGTAGTTGTGTATGCTTAAGCCCTGCTCTTTTAGGATTTCTTCAATCTCGCACGTGTTGGGCGAATTGCCCCTGCACATTAGAACCAGCGTGTCGCTCTTGCATTTCGCTTGCATGTTCCTAACGTGTTTCAGCAAGCTTTCATAATCGTAATACACCATTTCTATGGCTAAGACAGGACAAGCGCTGTAACAGATTCCGCAAACTTGGCACTTCTGCAAATCTATCTCAACTTTACCCGTCTCCAAATCACGTTTAATAGCCTCGTAAGGACAAATCGAGTGACAAATCGAGCATCGGCTGCAATAATCTTGATTGATGTTAACCGCAGCAACGCATTTCTCACTCATCTCAACATTTCCCCGACAGCCATCACGTTCTAGGCATCATCAACGTGCCAGCGAACGCGTGGAATTTGGAAAAGGGAAACCCGCACGATATAATATTTTTGGAGCATTTTCTACCGTTTGTAATATGGTCTGCGAACGAAACCGTAGGCTTCCAAAGCCGCAGTAATACCCTGTCCTACCGCAGTCCCAACCTGTTTAACTGGATGGTTCGTAACGTCGCCTGCCGCGTAAACTCCCTGAATGTTAGTTCTTTGGAACATGTCAACTTTGACGTAACCATCTTCGTCAACCTCGACGCCTGCTTCTTTGGCTAGTTGGCTGTTGGGGTCTTCGCCGACTTGGACAAAAACACCATCAACAGATATTTCCAAGGTTTCCCCACTTTTATTATTGAAAAGCACGACTTTGCTTACTGTTTTTTCGCCTTTGATTTCCTTAATCTCTGCATTCAGCAAAACCTCAACATTACTCTTCGCACGTGTCGCGTTGACGAGCGCTTCTTCAGCCCGAAACATGTCGCGACGATGAGCCACTTTGACTTCGGAAGCTAGCTCCGCAAGATAAAGAGCAGTTATTAACGCGGAATTTCCTCCACCAACCACAAGCACACGCTTGCCTTTAAACAACGGCCCGTCGCAAACGCCGCAGTAGCTGACGCCTTTTCCACGAAATTCTTTCTCGCCTGGAACGCCGATTTCGCGGTAATGGCTGCCAGAAGCGATTATAACTGTTTTTGTCTGGTATGTTGTTTTGTTTGTTTTAACAGTTTTCGTTTCGTTTCTTAAGTCAAGGCTAGTGACGTTTTCAAACTCGCGTATTTCCACGCCCAACTCTTTTGAGTGCATAACCATTTTCTGTGCTAGCTCAAACCCGCTTGTTTTTGGGAAACCGAGATAATTCTCGATTAAAGGCGCGTCTGCGATCGTTCCTCCGGCGAGTTTCTCTTCTAAAACCAACGTTTTTAGTCCGCTTCGTACACCATATACGCCTGCTGCTAGGCCTGCAGCGCCTGCGCCGATGATTATCAAATCCCAGTTGCCCATGTTAGATCGCCTTTTGACAAAGCTATTATGATTGTTGCATGTTTATGAAACATTCGCAATGTCTCAAGCTTCGCAGCTTACCATCTATGACCACTGCTTATGAGTAAAAGTAAAAAAGGGCGGGCTTGATATTCTGCTATCTTTGCCTTTGGTGAATGATACATGAGCATAACCAGTGAAGCACTTGCGAAAACGCCGGACAATCGTCCAACAGGCATGTTGGCTTTCACTATCATCTGGATCGGCCAGATGTTTTCGTTGCTGGGCACCAGCATGACGGGGTTTGCGTTAACCATCTGGGCGTGGCAGATTACAGGTCAGGCAACGGCTTTGGCGTTAGTCGGCTTTTTCTCTTTCGCACCAATCGTGCTAGTCAGCCCTGTTGCTGGAGCGTTGGTTGACCGTTATGACCGCAAGAAAATCATGATGCTCGCCGATTTAGCAGCAGGCTTGCCAACAGTCGCAGTCTTACTCTTGTATACAACTGGCAACTTGCAGATTTGGCACTTATACATAACTGGGCTCGTATCAGCCACTTTTCAAGCCTTCCACTTCCCAGCCTATTCTGCAGCAGTGAGTATGATGCTACGCAAAGAGCAGTATGGTCGTGCGAGTGGCATGCTTGCAACTGCCCAGTTCGCCACTGGAATCTTTGCCCCGATAGCTGCTGCTTTGTTAATGACAATCATAGGCATTGCGGGCGTCATGATGATTGACATAACAACGTTTCTTGTGGCAATCAGCATGCTGTTCTTCGTACATATTCCGCGACCGCCAGTGACTGAAGCTGGACGTAAAGGCGTGGGAAGTATTTGGAAAGAATCACTCTACGGATTCCGCTATATTCGAGAGCGTCCTAGCTTGTTAGGTCTGCAGCTTGTTTTCTTCTTCAGCAACCTAACAGCCACATTTGGCAATACTTTACTAGCTCCAATGATATTGGCACGCACTACAGACAACTCCGTTTTGCTAGGAAGCGTGATGGCAGCCGGCGGAGTTGGCGGATTAATCGGCAGCGTTTTGCTAACAGCGTGGGGAGGCCCAAAACGCAGAGTACACGGAGTACTGCTTGGTATGGTGTTCCATGTTCTGTTTGGGCTTTTGTTGATGGGACTTGGACGCGACGTCTATGTTTGGGCAACAGCCAATTTTCTCAGCTTATTTTTTATTCCTATTATCAATGGTTCGAATCAAGCTGTTTGGCAGGCTAAGGTTGCTCCTGACGTTCAGGGACGCGTGTTCGCCACGAGGTTGTTGATTGCACAAATATCTGTGCCTGTAAGTATGCTGGCAGCTGGACCTTTGGCTGACCGCGTTTTCGAGCCTGCCATGATGCAGGGCGGTAATTTAACTTCCATGTTTGGCGGGTTAGTAGGCACTGGTGCAGGAGCAGGCATGAGTCTTATGTTCGTGTTCGCTGGATTTTTCGGACTGTTAGTTGGCTTCAGCGGCTATGCTTTCCGTAAAGTGAGAAACGCAGAGGATATTCTGCCTGATTATGATAGCGAAAAAAAGGAAATGCCCGATCAACGATGATAGATAGTAGCTAACACGGTCGACGTTGCAAGTGCCCTATTCCAGAAGACGAGTTTTTGTTTAAGCTGTTTTACTGTTTTGAACTTATGTTTCTGTTGGTGGGGGTTCTTTCCATTTCTCTATGAGCATTTTGGTGTCTCCAAGTTTGAAGCCTACTTTTACGTAGATAGAATCAGCGCCCTTAAACGGAAACATGCTGTCTTCAGCTAAGTCTTTAGGCAGATAGATCAAGAATTTGCCGTCTTTTCTTCGGAACAGTCGCCCTCTTCCCTCATTAACCATTCATTTTCCACCTCGCTTAAACTTCAAGTACTAATACAAATAGAAGCATTTGTTAGGTCTTAGAATATAAGTTTTGTGCAAACTTTCGGGCATTGACTACCATGGGCTTTTCGCCAAAAACAAAACACCAAACACCAGAAAAAAGACAAAATGAGAATCTTCCCAAGATTAAAGAGCAAGCGAAAGCAGTTCAGCAACATCCATAATCTGCAGTTTGCCTTCCAAACCAGTAGTCTTCACCGCATCCTCAAAGGTCAACAAACAATAAGGACAAGCCACAACCAAAACCTCAGCACCAGATTCAGCAGCATCTCTAACACGAGTTTCTGCAAGCCGCTCTCCTGGAACGTCAACCCACAACCTCCCACCACCACCTTCACAACACACGCTTCGAGCCCTCGAACGGTCAAACTCCAAAAGCTTCACGCCGGGCACGCTTTCAATAACCTTTCTTGGTTCGTCATAGATGCCGTTTTGTTTGCCCAAGAAGCATGGGTCGTGGTAGATGACCCTTTTTTCCAGTTGTTTTGAGAACACGAGTTTTCCAGTTTCAACCAGTTTCGCCAATAATTGCGTGTGATGCTGAACTTCAACGCTGGTTTGATTGTACCTGTTCTTGAAAGCATTAAAACCATGCGGGCATGTCGTTACCGCTTGTTTTATGTTGTACTTGCTGAAAGTCTTCATGTTCTCCTCAGTCAGAAATTCGAACAAGCCTTTTTCGCCCATTCCGTAAACTTCGCTTCCGCAACAGTTTTCTTCGTTGCCCAAGATGCCGAAGTTTAAGCCAGCCTTTTCGAAGCATTTGACAAGACTTTTAGGCACGTTTTGAACTCTCGGATCATAGGCGGATGTACAACCAACATAAAACAGGACATCTGCACCCTGTGAAACGTGCTTAATGTTCATGCCCTGCATCCATTCACTGCGTTTATTGCGTATCCTCCCCCAAGGATTGCCATTCTTAAATATGCTCTCTAACGCATCACGAATAGTAGGCGCGATCTGCCCTTCTTCAACAGCCATCCCGCGAACGTCAATCAAAAACTCGTACGGGTTCAAGTCTTTTGGGCATCTTACACCACACGTAGCGCAAGTCGTGCAACTCCATAACTCGTTCTGCGAATGCACAGACAACCTACCTAACGTGGCGACTTCACGCATGTACTTTCGAATGTTCAAGTTGGCTTTCCTCGCTACGGGGCAGCTTCCGGTGCACGTTCCACATTGGATACATTCAAGAAGCTTATGTTTCTCCGCCAACTCTTGAGCGTTCATGTCGTCCATCACTTTTGTTAAAGACGGGAGCGTAAGATTATTAAAGCGTTTTCCTCCGTATCATTCAAAACAAACCAATGACCTGTGGAGAATTTACAGATGGCGCAAACAGAGAAAAAGACGCCTAGAATCGGAATTTTTGTCTGCGAGTGCGGCGGTAACATAGGCGACGTCGTAGACGTCAAGTCAGTAGTTGAAGCAGTAAAGGGTTGGGAAGGAGTCACCACCGCAAAATACCACAAATACTTATGCTCAAAACCAGCGCAGGAAATGATAGTTGACGCCATAAAAAAAGACAATCTGGACAGAGTCGTGGTTGCCAGCTGCACGCCACGAATGCATCTTGCGACTTTTCAAAGCGTCCTAGAACGCGTCGGCTTGAACCCGTTCATGCTCGAGTTCGTTAACATTAGAGAGCAGGATTCGTGGGCTCATGGTCCGAAGCCTTCGCAGGAAGCCACAAAAAAAGCCGCGAGTCTGATCCGAGGTGGCTATGAGCGAAGCCGAGAACTTGAGCCTCTGCAGACCATCAGCGAGAAAGGTTCCAGAGAGATTCTCATAATAGGCGGCGGAATCGCCGGAATCACCGCAGCGTTAGAGCTTGGCTACTTTGGGTTTAAGGTTCATCTTGTTGAGCGGAAGCCGAGTATCGGCGGGAACATGGCGAAGTTGACGAAGGTTTTTCCAACGCTTGATTGTGCTCAGTGTATTTTGACGCCGCGTATGGCTGAGGTTGGTAGGAACCCGAATGTTGATTTGCTTAGTTATGCGGAGGTTAAGGAGGTTAGTGGGCGTCCTGGTAATTATGATGTGAAAGTGTTTATGAAGCCTCGCGGTGTGGATGTTCAGAAATGCCGCAGTTGCGGTGTGTGCACTAAGGTTTGTCCGGTGAGCGTGTCGGATGGGTTTAATGAGGGTTTGTCGCAGAGGAAGGCGGCGTACATCGACTTTCCGCAGGCTGTGCCTTCTGCTTACGTGATTGATTTTGGTGCGTGTACGAAGTGTGGAAAGTGTGAGCAGTTGTGTCCGGCTAAGGCCGTGAGCTTGGCAGATCAGGGGTGTGTTGTTGATTTGCACGTGGGTGGGATTATCGTGGCTACGGGTTACGAGCTGTACGATGCTAGGAAGTTGGAGACGTATGGTTATGGCCTGTATAAGGATGTTATTACGATGATGGATTTGGAGCGGTTTGTTTCGGCGACTGGTCCGACAGGCGGGTATGTTAAGCGTGCTGATGGCAGTGATGTTAAGAAGATGGCGATTGTTCTGTGTGCGGGTTCGCGGGACAAGAATTACATTTCATATTGCAGCAGGATTTGTTGTATGTATGCGTTGAAGCAGGCTTTTGTGTTGAAGAAGATGTTGGGTATAGACGTGAGCATTTATTACACGGATATTCGAGCTACGGGTAAGGGTTATGAGGATTTGTACTGGCGTGATCAGGAGGCGGGAGTTGATTTTATTCGTGGTAAGGTGGCTGAGGTTTACAGGAATAAGAATGGTAAGCTCGTTGCGGTTGCTGAGGACACGATAACAGGTGAGATTGTGGAGCAGGAGTTTGATATGGTGGCGTTGGCTACGCCGATGGTTGCGCCTGCTGGACTGAAGGAGCTTGCGGATAAGATGAAGGTTAGTGTTGGTGAGGATGGTTTTGTTACTGAGAAGCATCCGAAGTTGGATCCGGTGGATTCGTTGGTTACGGGGGTTTTTGCTTGTGGTTGTGCTTTGAGTCCGAAGGATGTGCGGGATACGGTTTCGGATGGTTTGGGTGCGTCTGCGAAAGCGGCTTTGTTTTTGAAGGGTGATTATGTGACTACGAGTCCTGAGAAGGCGTTTGTGATTAGCGATTTGTGTGATGGTTGTGGCGCGTGTGTGCCTGTGTGTCCTGTGAACGCGATTAGCATGCAGGATAATAAGGCGAGGGTTGATCCGTTTCAGTGTACGGGTTGCGGTGCTTGTGTTCCTGTTTGTCCACAGGAGGCGATTGATTTTAAGAACGCTACGGTGAAGCAGGTGATGGCGAGTTTGCGTGGTGTGCTAACGGATAAGGATGCTGGTGAGGTGCGGGTTTTGGCGTTTGTGGATAAGAACGTGGGGTATACTGGTATGGATTTTTTGGGTTTGGACAGGACGAATTATCCTGTGAACGTGCGGATTGTGTCGGTTCCGTCTACGGCTATTTTGGGCAAGAAGCTTTTGCTCGGTGCGTTTGGTTTGGGTGCTGATGGGGTCTTGGTTATTGAGGGTACGCAGGAGGTTGATGAGAAGTTTACGAAGAAGCGGATGATTGAGTTGGGTAAGGAGCTTGCACCGTTTGGGGTTGAGAACATGCGGGTGAGGTATAGTTATGTGCCTTTGCCTGTGTATAAGAAAGCGGCAGAACTGTTTACGATGTTTACTGATAGGATTAAGAAGTTTGGTCCGTTGGCGGATGAGAAGCGAAACGCGATTAAGCAGAAACTGCAGCTCTGACCGAGTCTCTCTGAGAGCTACTAGCCCCCCTATTTATAGGTTGAATGCAGGGTTAGTGTGTGGGCGTTAAGCTGGTTGATTCCTCCTTTTTGTTCCATGTATTAACGTGTGGTAGCCTACGATTTAAGCGGGGTCTCAGAAGGGTAACTTGTTGTATGCGGATGGTTTGGCTTGGAAAACGGTCAATACAGCCTACCCCATCTTAATTTCCGCAGCTTAACAGTTTGGGTTTTCAATGTCTGTTTGAGGCTGAAAAATGCCAATACCGACCTACCCCCCTAGGTTTCTGCAATGAATTTCTATTAGGCTTCAAGTATGGTTGTTTGTTTTGGTGCGGGTTTTTCGGCTTGTTGTTTCATTCTTCGGGTTTTTGCGTATAGGATTGTTATCAAGGTTGCCATGAAGAGTGTGGTGTAGATGAGGGTGTTGTTTAGGTAGTTGAGGGGTTCGTAGTTGATCGTGGGTAGTATAGGGCCTGGGTATGGTCGTGGTGCTGGATAGGTTTCTGTCATCCAAGGGTGTGGCCAGCCGTGGTGTGTGTAGGTGGGGCCTCCGAGGAGAGGTGTGTCTTGTGTTGTGATGTAGTAGGTGGCTAGGGTTGTGAGTGCAGAAACTGTTATGCACGAGAGGATGATGACGAGGAACAGACGGTTTTCATAAGTTGGCATTTCTCTTCTCTAAAATATGCTTGTAGAGTTAGTTGGTTATAATTCTAGGCTTTAGAACACGCTTGCTCCGAGAGCCTATCCGCCTCTAGGTTTCTAAGATTGATTTCTTGTAGGTTTCAAATAGGTCTATATGTGATTTAGCACTTTTTCGCCGATAAAGTGGGTGTCACCTGAAGTTTTTAGATTGACCTCTGGTAACGTTGATAGGGTGACCTACTTTATGACTGATGGAACATCCTTCTATAACAAGATATACAAAAGCATAAATATGCATGGCGAGGTAACCTGTGATTTACTTGGATTTAAGGAGAAAGAGAAAATGAAGAAGGTACTAACAGTAGTAACAATCGGCTTTCTGTGCTTCTCAATGTGCTCTATATTTACACCACGAGCAAAAGCTACAGGTCTCCCCCCTGTCGCCTACTGGAGGTTTGACGAAGGCTCGGGCGCAACTGCCTATGATAGCAGTGGTAATGGAAATACTGGAGTGCTCGTAAATGGACCGCAATGGATTGACGGCAAGGTTGGAAAAGCATTGAAGTTTGATGGAATAGATGATTACGTCTTGATCCCTCATTCTTCAAGTTTGGATATTAGTGGAAATCAGATGACGGTGGAGTATTGGATGAGGTTATCGATTGATTGGCAAGCTGGCATGAATACTAACATGGGCATATATACCAAAGGCGACGCTTGGGTGGGTTCCATGACTGGCGGAAGCGGTGCACACAGGTTTAACCTTGCATACATCTTTCCATATCCTGAAACTAACAAGAACAGTTGGACAGCCAATGTATGGTATCATATAGCGGATGTGTATGATGGTAACCATATAAGGATGTACATTAACGGCATGCTTGACAAAGCCGAATCAGTTACAGGTTCAATACCTCGTTCGACACTAAGTCTAGTTATTGGCTCCCAAGTCTATTTTGGGTGGCCTTGGGCTTTCAACGGAACCTTGGATGAGCTTGCCATATACAATTACGCAAGAACACCTGAAGAAATATGGAATGACTACCAATTACCAACTGCCGATATCTCGGCACAATATAGCAGCTTTGTTAGCGCATGGAACAACTACAAGCAGATTTTTGGTCAAAACGTGGCAATAGGACAGACTGTGAACCGAAATCTTTCAGGTGCTATTGATGATCCTCCTGCACATTATCAATGGCATTCTTGGGCTGGTCAAACATATCCAAACTTAGACGGATTCTCGATTCGCATCGAAACCATTCAGCCAGACTATGTTTACAAAATCATCGGTATGGGACAGATGGCCGGCAGTCAACCATCGGCTTCTGGGTGGGTGCAAGTAAATTCTCCATTTAAGATTGAACAGGTGAACTACGTGGAAAATTGGACAGACCCTGGCGGTCATTACGTACAAATATACGTGAATTCAACGACGGGACACATAGACTTCTCCGCAAAATGGTACAACTGGCCAGCGCTCATCGATGCACCTGCCTTCAAATTCGCAATCACAATAGCTAAACCAGGTGGAACTCTTCCACCATTCAGCTACGACACTACCCGCGCTCAAGCTTCATATGACTATGATACTAACCAAAAACGTGTTGCAATGTTTGGAGGCGTTACGCATTGGACCTTAAATTTCAACCCGGATGTTTGGACATTCGATCCTCTAACTTCTCAGTGGAATTCTGTTTCCGCGAACAGCGGACCAATAGGACGAATTGCTGCCTCAATGAGTTATAACCCTATTGCGAATGACTTCCTTGTTTTCGGTGGATGGACTATTTCTGGCGAAGCCAGTGATACTTGGGCATTCCGATTTACCAGTCCTGATGCGGGAACTTGGACACAGATACCAGTGGCAGGACCTTCTGCGAGAGGTGGCGCACCAATGATTTATGATTCAAAGAACAATTTGTTTGTTCTTTTTGGAGGAGAAAGATACGTATATAGCTTGGGAGATACTTGGGTCTTTAACCCATCAACCAGCTCATGGTCAGACGTCACTCCATCGTCTTCTCCACCTCAACGTGCAAGGGCAGCAATGGCTTTCGATGCAAAAACTGGCAAAACACTGCTGTTCGGAGGATTAAACAAAGCAGTAGGCTCGTTGCTAAACGACACTTGGCTCTATGATGCCGCTACTAACACTTGGCAACAAGCTGCAACAGCAACGGCTCCAAGCACGCGACAATACCCGTCATTAACTTCTGACGGAGACGGTGCATTCTACCTCTTCGGAGGCTGGAGAATAGATGCCAATGGAGGAAGCCAATATTGCGATGACATGTGGAAATTCGACATGATGACAATGCAATGGACCCAACTAACCCTGCCACAAACACCTTTAGCTCGAAGCCAAAGTTCTCTAATGAATCTCGGTGACGGCAAACTCGTACTAATGAACGGTTGGAGAGACAGTCCACTTGGCGATTTTCAGTTGATTAACATCTCTCCAAATGCATACTTCGACTACTCGCCTCTCTCGCCAAAAACAGGCGAAACTGTAACTTTCAACGCAACACTTTCAACTCCAAAAAGCGGCACAATTCAATGGTACTACTGGGATTTCGGCGACACTACAACAGCCAACGAAACAGACCCAATCACAACCCACAGCTTTGCCTCGCCAGCAACCTACAATGTTACATTGAAAATCGGCGATAGCGAAGGCTGCACAGATACAACATGGCAGCTCATTACAGTAGTTGCGTCTATGATTAAGCATGACATTGCCATATTAAGCGTAACCCCGAATACACCACATGAATACGCAGGACGGATAGTAAACATAACAGTAGTAGTCAGAAACAATGGAGAAGCAACAGAAACCTTCAACGTCATGACCTACCGAGACAGCATACCAATCGGAACTGTATTGGTTACTAATCTCGGAGTCGGCGAAAACAAGACAATTACCTTCCAATGGAACACCACTGGGTTGACGCCATGTCACAATTGGACAATAAGCGCACAGGCTCCACTGGTTGGAGACATCAACCCTAGTGACAACACTCTCGTTGATGGACATGTAAAGATCAAAATGTGGTGCGACGTAAACGCTGATGGAATAATAAACATCCTAGACATAGTCGCAACCGCGATAGCTTACGGCTCAACGCCGAATAGTTCCAACTGGAACCCGCAAGCAGACGTTAATCAGCCATTCGGACACGTAGACATCTTAGACATCGTTCTAATCAGCAGTCACTACGGACAAAGATGCCCATAAAAACATCAATCAACCCTTTCCTTTTTTTAATCACTTCACATATGAAAAAATTCACTTGATTGTTAACATTGAAAGATCGCTGACCGTTTTAATGAAATAACCGCCTCGGTAATAATCTACTACTTCCTTCTCAAAAGCACTAATATCTTGAGGGACAAATTCAATCGTCTGAACTGAAGGTTTACAAGCAAAAGTTATATGAAATCGATTGTCAAAACAAGACACCACAACAACGGAGAGTAATAACATGGATATTGTTGTTTGTGTTAAGCATGTTCCTGAAACAGCCGAAGCCGAACTAAAAATTGATGCAAGCGGCAAAGCCATTGACAAGGCTGGCTTAGTCTACGACATCAATGAATGGGACGACTACGCACTGGAAGAAGCCGTACGCATAAAAGAAAAACAAGGCGGAACCGTAACCGCCATAACCATAGGCCCAGACGACTCCGACAGCACGTTGCGTAAGTGTCTAGCACGAGGAGCCGACAAAGCCATACGCTTAACCGACCAGAAATTCGAGAACAGCGACAGCTACGCAACCGCAAAAATCCTCCACGCCACAATAAAACCCTTACACTACGATCTAATCTTCTGCGGAGTACAATCAGGTGACACAGGAAACGCCGCTGTAGGCCCAATCCTAGCCGAAATGCTCGGCATACCACACGCAACGATGGTTAAGAAAATCGAACTCGCCACAGGCACAGCTAAAGTCAACCGCGAACTCGAAGGCGGCTTAGAAGAACAAATCGAAATCAAACTGCCAGCTTTATTCGCTGTGCAAACAGGCATAAACGAACCACGCTACGTAAGCATAATGGGCATACGCAAAGCCATGCAAAAAGAAATCAAACTCATGGGCTTAGCTGACACGGGCTTAACCGAAAACGACGTAGGCGTAGCTGGCTCATGGCTTAGAGTAGATAAGCTGTACGTGCCGCCAGTCGAAAAACAAGCCGAATTCCTCAAGGGCACACCAGACGAAATCGCACTACGAATAACCGACATACTCAAGTCAAAGGGGCTGATCTAAAATGACCAAAATCTTCGTCCTAACCGAACACCGCCAAGGACAAATCAGAGACATAACCTACGAGATGCTCACCAAAGCAAGAGAACTTGCCGAAAAAACAAACGCCGAACTCACCGCCATAATCCTAGGCAAAAACATCAAGGAACAAGCCAAACCCCTAACCGAATACGCCAAAACCATCATAGCCATCGACGACCCGCGACTAGAAAACTTCAACTCCGAAGCCTACAAAAAAATCTTGACAAAACTAATCACCGAACATAAACCCGCACTCGTCCTCATCGGGCACACCTCATACGGCATCGACCTAGCCCCACGCCTCGCAACCGCACTAAACCTGCCACTCGCAACCGACTGCATAGACCTAGCCTTCGAAGCCGACACGTTCACCGTGACACGCCAGATGTTCGGAGGCAAAGTAAACACCAAAGCCACCCTCCGCAAAGCCGAAACCTACATGGCAACCGTCCGCCAAGCCGCGTTCACCGCACAAAAACCCGCCACACCAGCAAACGGACAAATCGTTGAAACACCTTCACCCTTAACCGAAGATATAGCTGAAAAACGCTTCCTACAATACGTGTTGCCACCGCCAGGCGGAGTAGACATAACCGCCGCAGACAAACTCATCGGCATCGGACGCGGCATAAAAGACGTTGCTAACATTCCCCAGATCGAAGAACTAGCCAAAACGCTTAATGGCGTACTATCTTGCTCACGACCAATCGTAGACAAAGGCTGGCTCCCCAACGACCGACAAGTAGGAACATCAGGCAAAACCGTCAAGCCCAAACTTTACCTAGCCCTAGGAATCAGCGGCGCATTCCAGCACGTGTTAGGCATGAAGTACAGCGACCTAATCATCGCCATAAACAAAGACCCCAAAGCCCCAATCTTCAACTTCGCCGACTATGGCATAGTTGAAGACTTGTTCAAAATAGTGCCATCTCTGAAAAGCAAAGTTAATGAAGTCAAAACACAGAAGACATGCACCTAGACAAGAACAGGAGAAAAAAGCGAATGGAATTCAAACTAAACGACGAACAGAAGGAAATAGTGAAAGCCGTACGCGACTTCTGCACCAAAGAATTCACCCCAGAACTCGCACTGGAGCTCGACCAGAAAGAAGAGTTCCCAGCCAGCCTCTACAAGAAAGCCGCACAACTCGGCTTCACGAGCATGCGCATACCGCAAGAGTACGACGGACAAGGCTACGGCGTCCTAGAAGACTGCTTGGTAGTAGAGGAAATGTGCAGGGCAGACCCAGGCTTGGGCGTGGCTATCTCGCTGGGCAACTTGATGATTCCAGACGTGTTGCTGAAGCACGGCAACGAAGAACAAAAAAAGAAGTACATACCGCCGCTAGCCAGAGGCGACAAGATAGCAGCAGCCGCTTTCACTGAACCCGAGCATGGAAGCGACATCACACGAATGGACAGCACCGCCGTCAAAACAGGAAACGAATGGACCATAAACGGCGCAAAAGAATTCATAACCAACGCCACAACGGCTGACACGTTCATCCTACTCTGCCAATCCGACCCGAACGCGCAGCCAACCTACCGAGGACAGAGCCTATTCCTCGCTGAAAAAGGCATGTGCGGACTAGAAGCCACGAAGCTTCATGGGAAGATGGGCATAAAACCATGCGTAACAGGCTCACTAGCCATGAGCGACTTGAAAGTGCCCGAAACCAACGTCGTGGGCGAACTGAACAAAGGCTTCTACTACACGCTAGGCTTGTTCGACGGAACACGCATAACCGTGGCTGCACAAGCCGTCGGCATGGCGCAAGGCGCGTTCGAACGGGCATTGGCTTATGCGAAGACACGCAAACAAGGCGGACAACCCATAATCAGCTATCAGGGCATAAGCCACAAGCTGGCAGAGATGGTGATGAAAACCGAAGCGGCACGACTGCTGATGTACAAGGCTGCATGGCTTTATGATAAGGAGAAGCCTAACCCTGTTGCGACTAGCATGGCTAAGGCTTTTGCTGGACGCGTGGCTATGGAGGTTACGGACGACGCTATTCAAGTGTTCGGCGGGTACGGTTACTTGGCAGACTATCATGTGGAACGGTATCATAGGTGTGCGAAGATAACGGAGATTTACGAGGGCACGAGTGAGGTTCAGAAGAACACTATTGCTGGCTACTTGATGAAACAACCATAAACAAACAACTTACCCTTTTTCTTTTGATGGTTTGGGAATGTTATGCTTGTATTTCTCCTTGAAATCATAAATGTTCGCTTGGTAACTCTTGGTTTTTACTTTTGCCAGTTTTTCGGACAATCCTTCTGTTTGGAAATCAATAAGTTTGTCTGCTACACTGTAACCTAACCCCGCAAGAAATCCGCCAGCAGCTCCAATCGGCCCCGCTGCTACGCTTCCTATTGCTGCCATTGACAGAGGCACTCCAGTTTGTACACATTTCACTCGTCGTGGTATCGTTTTGTCATTCCAAACATTGTCCATGATTTCGGAAAGCGCCTTCGAGTTCTCATTCACTATATCAGGATGATTTGTTACTATTGCTTCGTTTAGAGATTCCTGAATCTTCTGCAAATCGTACTTATCGTAATGATACATGAGTTCTTTACAAGCATCTAATCCTAGAGGAGCGTAAGTCAACTTCTCCAAAAGAAAACTGCCGATCTCGCATGGAAATCTAACTTCTCTTGGTTGATAGACGTGTGGGAGAAGTTGCGAATAGTGGATTTCGTTAGCGGTGAAATTGATTGTAGTACTTCGCAAACTACAAGTTGGTTGTATGATGAAGAATTTGGAGGCAATTATCAAGGCTTCTGCATTTCTTGGATCATCTATCATGAGATTCTCGATTTCTTTCGCAACTGCATAGTGACCAAGTTTAAGCAATATGTATATCCAGCGGTCCTTATCTATAATAGCTTTGTACATGCTCTCACTATGCTCAATGCCAAGCTGCTGCCTTATGAAACCGAAATATCTTGATTTGCCAAGTGTATTAAATGCCTCATTGGCGCACCTTATTTCTCTCATGCTGCCAAAAAAAGACACGGGGATCCCCCTTAGTAACGGCGGTTTCAATTCCTGGAAAAATGGATCCAGAAAATCAAGGCCCTCATAGTGCAATGGGTTGGTTGGAAGAACAACTTGAATCTTGCCAGTCTCTTTTATGAAATCAATCATTCTGGGGATTTCTGACACTTCTAGATAGGATTTTTCAAAATGAATTCTGGAATTGGGCATAAGTTGGAAAATTAGAGAACCAGAAAAAGGAAGTTGTGCCCATATCTTGTTTATATTAAGACCTTCGGGACTTGGCAATGCTACTGGGTATTTGAGTTTGATGAATCGTTCGTCTGGTGGATATCTGTCTTTTTCGAAAGAGAATTTTCCTTCCATTATTCTTCTCTCAATTTTGGCAAACTCTGCTTCCTCTCTCTGTCGATAATCCTCTAGATATTCCCTCTTCATACAGCTCCCATTTCGAACAACAAAAGACTGGCTTATTTCATTTTCCGTAACCGCAATAAACCGCTAAAGACAGAATATTCACAGGCAAACATGTAACCTGAATTCAAAAGTTTTATTACTATTCTTCAACCACCAATAATATATTCAAAGAGAGTGAATGGTTTTGTCAGCTGAAAAACTCAAGAAAGCCGCAGTCATAGGCTCAGGAGCCATGGGACACGGCATCACCCAACTCCTCGCCATGAACGGCGTCCAAGTCACCATGGTAGACATCAACGACGAAATATTGCAGAAGGCTAAGGAAAAAATCAAGTGGAGCCTAGACAAGTTTACTGAGAAGAAAAGAATAAGACCAGAAGACGCCTTAGCAGCCCTCGCACGAGTAGCCACTACTACTAGTTATGAGCAAGCAGGCAAAGACGCAGACCTTGCGATAGAGGCTGCGCCTGAAAACATGGAACTCAAGAAAACAGTCTTCGCCAAACTCGACGCCGTCACGCCCGCGCACGTAATATTAGCCTCGAACACTTCCACGTTGAGCATCACGGAGATGGGCAACGCCACCAAACGCCCAGACAAAGTAGCAGGCATGCACTTCTTCAACCCACCCATAATGATGGCACTAGTCGAAGTCATAAAAGGCGACGGCACAAACCAAGAAACAATCAACACGCTCGCAGAACTCGCAAAACGCCTCGGAAAAACCCCAGTGATCGTGCGCAAAGACGTACGAGGCTTCATAGTCAACCGAATACTCGGAGCCGTCTTCAACGAGGCTTTCTGGGCTTATCAACGCAAAGAAGCCACAATGGAAGGCATAGACGCTTCTGTTAAGTACACGGGCGGCTTCCCGATGGGCTGGTTCGAGCTTGGTGACTTTGTCGGGTTAGACATTGCCTACGAGGTTGGCAACATACTCTATCAGGCTTACGGAGAACGATTCAAACCATGCACCGAAGTAATCGAGCCACTTGTGAAGGAAAAGAAGTTCGGACAGAAGACAGGAGTAGGCTTCTACGACTGGACGAAGGGCAGACCGCGAATACCCTTCAACTTGCTTGACGAGTATGATGTGGAAAGGTCTTGGGCAGTAGCCGTAAACGAAGCAGCATGGATAATACATGATGACGCGGCAAACCCCGTGGATATTGATACTGGAATGAAGTTAGGCACTTATTGGCCTTCAGGACCATGCGAATACGCTGACAGAACAGGCTTAGACGTCGTGCTCAACAAGCTAAAGGGACTGCATGCTAAATACAATATGGAAATGTACAAGCCCTGTCCGCTTCTAGAAGACTATGTTAATAAGGGTTATTTGGGAAAGAAAACAGCAAAGGGGTTCTACTAAAATGAATTTTGAACTAACCGAAGAACAAATAGGAATCGTGAAAGCCGTTAAAGAATTCTGCGCCAAAGAATTCAAGCCAGAAATGGCTCTAGAACTCGACAGGAAAGAAGAGTTCCCGCTGGAACTCTATAAACAAGCAGCTAAACTTGGGTTTACAAGCCTAAGCTTCCCAGAAGAATACGGCGGACAAGGCTACGGCTTGCTCGAAACATGTTTAGCCATTGAAGAGATGTGCAGAGCAGACTCTTCGCTCGGCGTCGCCGTCTCTGGTGGAAACTTTGGAAGCGAATTCATCGCCGTGTTAGGCACTAAGGAACAGAAAGAAAAGTACCTGCCGCCGATATGCAGGGGCGACTTCATCTCTGCAGCATGCTTCACGGAGCCCAACGTGAGCGGAAGTGACATAAACCGCATGGAAACCACAGCAACGAAGTACGGCAACGAATGGTGGATAAACGGCACTAAAACGTTCATCACTAACGCTACAACCGCCGACTTCCTGATAGTCCTTACACAGACCGACACCAAAATCAGACCCACCCACCGAGGCGAAACCCTCTTCGTAGTCGAAAAAGGAACCCAAGGATTGGAAACGTCGAAGCTGCATGACAAGATGGGAATCCGCTGCTCAGTAACGGGCGAAGTCCGCTTCGACAACGTAAAAGTAACCGACGCCAACATCGTTGGCGAGCTGAACAAGGGCTTCTACAGCTCTATGGAGTTCTTCGACAAAACCCGCGTAGGCGTTGCCGCTCAAGCCGTAGGCTTGGCTCAGGGAGCATGGGAAATCGCCTTCAAATACTCCAAACAACGCGAAGCCTTCGGACAGCCAATACTACAACATGAACTGATAGGCGCTGGACTGGCAGAAGCCATGACCAAGATTGAAGCGGCAAGATGGCTAACCTACCGTGCTGCGTGGCAGGTTGACGCGGGCAAGATGGACCCGATGATAACGGCTATGGCTAAGCATTACGCTGCAAGAGTCGCCATGGAAGTCACCGACTTCTCGATACAAGTCTTAGGCGGATACGGCTATCTGGGCGACTATCGTGTTGAACGTTACCATCGAGATGCGAAGATAACTGAAATCTACGAGGGCACGAGCGAAATCCAGAAGCTCACTGTACTGAAGTACCTGCTGAGAAAATACTAAACTCTCTCAAGTAACTTCTTTCTATTCAAGAAATAGTAGAGAACAACAAGCTTTTCACAAAAGCCCGCTTGTGAATTTTAGTTGGTCAAGTGTTTTATGCTTCTTTCATCCATACTTGTCTATGGCTTGAGAAGCCCACGTGAACGTGGTTTACATGATTAAAATCAGAGAAGCAACCGAAGAAGACAATCAGACACTAATCGAACTCCAGACGAAGTGTCCACAAGGCACCAGCATAATTCTTAACATCGACAGTTCACCCGATTTCTTCGCTCGCTCGAAACCCTTCAAAGACTGGGCTGTTCTGATAGCGCTTGATAATAGCAAAGCAGTTGGCTCTGCAGGCTACGCCATCAACGAAGTGCTTGTCGGAGGCAAACCAGCCAAAATAGCTTACGAGTACGGTTTTATGGTAGACCCACGAGAAAGGCGAAAAGGAATCGCAACCAAGCTGCAGGAGCGTGTTGAGCAAGACATGGAGGAAAAGGGTGTTGATTTGCTGTGTCTGACCATAATCGAGGACAACACACCTTCCTTCGGCTTGTTTTCGAAAATGGGTTTCAGAAAAATAAAGGATTGTGCAACGTTCTCTCTCATGGCATACAAGAAACAGACTCTGACAAAAGAGAACAGTATACGAAGTGCCAAAGAAAGTGACTTGGGCGAAGTGGCGACCATGCTCAACAACATGTACCGTGGTTATGACTTCTTTCATCCCCTGACAGCCGAAGACCTGTTGGACTATGTTGGAAGAATGCCAGGCTTTGATCTCAATAGCTTGTTCATTTTTGAAGATGACCAGGGCATGAAAGCGTGTCTAGGTTGTTGGGATTACACGAAGGTTAGGAGATACATTGTGCAGAAATTCAATTGGAGACTAAAAACTCAGTTGTCTTTGTTGAAACTTGCCGGCTTGTTCACTGTGATGCCTCGCATTCCCAAGTCTGGAGAACCCCTCCTAAGCTACAACTTGACCTTGCTGGCTTTCAAAGACGCCGAAAGCATGACCGACTTAATCAGATATGCAATCAACATGGCTGTGAGAAATAGAATAAGCCTACTTCATGTTCCGCTCGATTTGGAAAACCCAGCCGCAGAAATCCTTTCGCACTTCAGACACTCCAGAATAGGACTTCAATTCCTCGTCAAACCATTGCTGGGAAGAGCGTCCCCTTCCTTTGATGCGAACAAACTATACCTTGATGCCACCGAAATCTAGTTTCCAGCGTAGGAGTCAGTAAGCATTGTTTAATCTTGCTGCTTCTTGCGGAAATCCGCTATTGGTTTGTAAACGAGGGTTAGGTATGCGGCAATTACAAGGAGCCAGATGACTGTTGACACGTCGCCAGAAACACCAAGTCGTATACAAGAAACATAAGGGGAACGGAGAACCCGAACAAGCTGGCAATGACTATCATCAACGCAACGCGAACGACTATTTTTCGGGTTTTGGGCGGGACTCTTCTACAGAAATAGAGTGTCTCCACAGTGAGGTGCTCTAGCAGGAGGCTGTTCAAGTAGAAGAGCACAACCAGAAGCAAGAGCAAAGCCTGCGAATACAGCGCTAACGGCTGGCTAAGTCTCGTCAGAAACGTGATTATCGCCGTGAATATGAAGCCGTTGATCAATGCCGTCCCAGTTATAACCGCGTTGACGTGTCTCGAATAATCGGAATAATCCTCGTCTTCCCGAGCCATCATCAACCCTTAATTCAGTTACTCACTTGTGGGCTATTATGATTTTTGGAAACCAACTGGTCTGGCGTTTGACTGCAGGAGAACAGAAGTGACAAAAGCCTGCGGGTTCTGTCTTTTGCCTCGGAAAAGCCATATACGTGTTTGTGCGATACTAGAGGTTTGGTGGAATAAGGTTTGAGTAAGGAATACGAAACAGTAAAAATCGAAAGAGAACAGAGCACGCTCTGGCTGATACTGAACAGACCACACAGGCTGAATTCTTTCAACGATGTTTTGCTTGAGGAGCTTGCTGACGCGTTGGACACGGCGGAAAAAGACTCGAGCGTCCGATGCGTGGTCATCACGGGTGACGGTGACCGAGCATTCAGCGCAGGCGCAGACGTAACCATGTTTCCAAAAGCAACCCCCGTCAAAGCCGAAGAATTCTCCCGCGTAGGTCAAAAAGTCTTCGGCAAAATAGAAGAAATGTCCAAACCCGTAATAGCATCCATCAACGGCTTCGCACTTGGTGGTGGCTTAGAACTAGCCCTAGCATGCGACTTCAGAGTAGCCGCTGAACACGCCGAACTCGGAAGCCCAGAGATAGCCTTGGGCTTGATACCAGGCTGGGGCGGAACCCAACGAATCGTCAGGCTCGTAGGCTTGCCAAGAGCCAAAGAACTGGTGATGCTTGGAAACCGATTGAAAGCAGATGAAGCGTTGCGAATAGGCTTAGTCAACAAAGTCGTGCATTTCGAAAAGCTGAAAGAAGAAGTTCGAGCGATGGCTCAGAAACTCGCTGACGGACCACCAGTGGCGATGAAGTACGCAAAACACGCATTGAACTACGGAACACAGGTGCCTTTGGAAACTGGCTTGCGGTTAGAAGCAGGGCTCATGGGACTAACATTTTCGACAGACGACCTAAAAGAAGGCTTAGAAGCGTTCATGGCTAAGCGAAAAGCCGACTTCAAGGGCAAATAAAACCCCAAAAACCATCCCCTTTCTTTATATTTTCCAATCCTCATAAGTAAATAATCCAGAAAGTGAATGTTATGAGAAAAGTAGCCGTCATAGGCGTTGGAAACTCCAAGTTCGGCATCCGAAACGACGTCAACGTTTCAGAACTCACTTTTGAAGCGGTCAAGCCTTCAATGGAAGACGCAGGCTTAACAGCGAAGGACATCAAGTTTGTCGCTCTAGGCTCAGTTGGAGCTGGAGCTTGGTACGAGGAACTGCTTCCCGCCGTGGTTGTCGGCGAATACTGCGGTCTAACAAGAGCAGGGTTGATGCATTGCGAAGCCGCCTGCGCAAGCGGAAGCGCCGCGTTCTTTGCAGCATACTCCGCCGTGGCAAGCGGACACGCCGAGATTGCGATGGCTTTGGGTGTTGAGAAGATGCGAGAAATCGATACTCCAACGGCTATGGAGTGGATCGGAAGGGCAGGATACTACTTCTGGGAATTCCACAACTTCGGCTTAACATTCCCAGCATACTACGCGTTATACGCTAATGCGCACATGGCAAAGTACGGAACCACTGAAGAAGATTTGGCTTTGGTAGCTGTCAAGAATCACAAGTACGCAGCCATGAACCCGATTGCGCATCTTCAGAACAAGATAACCGTCGACGACGTGCTGTCTTCCATGGTGATTGCTTCTCCGCTCAAACTTTATGATTGTTCTCCGATGACGGACGGCGCTTCGTCCGTCATCGTTGCTTCGGAAGAGAAAGCCAAAGAGCTGAAGGTTGACACGCCCGTTTGGGTTGCGGGAATCGGCTACTCATCAGGCACGGCTAACCTGAGCAAAAGAGCAGACTTTACCGGTCTAGAAGCAAGCGTGCTAGCCTCTCAGAGAGCGTACAAAGCCGCAGGCATCACGCCAACCCAAGTGGACTTTGCCGAGGTTCACGATTGTTTCACGATAGCGGAGATAATGGCTTACGAAGACCTTGGTTTCTGCAACCGAGGCGAAGGCGTGAAGCTTCTGCGTGAGGGTCAAACTGAGATTGGCGGGCGAATCCCCGTGAACATGGACGGCGGGCTTAAGGCAAAGGGTCATCCGATAGGCGCGACTGGCTGTTCCATGATTTATGAGTTAACACGCCAGCTCAGAGAAGAGGCGGTTGAAGGGTCACGGCAGGTTTCGCTGAAAAACTACATCGGACTTGCTCATAATGTTGGCGGGACAGGTCACTATTGCTACGTGACCGTTTTAAGGAGATGAGCTTGAAAATGTCTTCAACATCCATGCCCACGATAAAATCCAAGCCGATAACGATTGTAGAAGAGATTCCGATAAGCAAAACCTTGAAGTTTTGGGAAGGCTTGAAAGAAGGGAAAATCTACGCAACCAGATGCACAAAATGCGGACGACTCTATTTTCCACCTTCTGCCGACTGCCCGGATTGCTTGCACTCTGACATGGAATGGATCGAGTTAAGCCACGAAGCAGAGATCGAAACGTTCACGCACGTGGTAATCAGACCTACTTCTTTCAGCCAGAACAAACCTTACACGGTGGCTATTGGAAAGCTCAACGAGGGCGTGAAAGTGCTCGCTTGGCTGACAGGGTTTAAGCTTTCGCAGATCAGAGTAGGCATGAAAGTCAAGCTGACGGCCAAGGTTTCGCCTGAAGGAAACCCGACATACGAGTTTGTTCCACTCTAAGCAGGTTAATGGTTAGGCTGTTTTCTGTTTCTTTATCCACTCGAGAGTCTTCTCTGTAAGCTCCTGTTCTTTTCCCTTGTAGATGTGGTCTGCGCCTTTTATGACAAGCAGGGTTTTTGGTTCATTCGCTGAGCGGTTAATCTCCTCTGCTTCGTCAACACCCACGATAGAGTCCTTCTCACCTATGATTGTTAACAGTGGAACACGCAGCTTGGAGACGGCTTCGCACTCGTTTATTTTCATCAGCTTTTCTCTCACAAATCTGGGGCGAAGGTTTACGCCATACACTTCGAGCTTGAACAGTTTTGAAACGTTGAAAACCTTGTCCACTCGTGAGAGAATGAGGAATAGGTATAACCTCAGTTTTCCCCTTGTGTTTCTGATGAACTTTCGGACATTGTAGTTATGGTTTTTCGGTGTTGACCACAACACAAGTCCCTTCACGCGTGTATCGTCTCGCAACGCATACAGCGAAACTGCTCCGCCTAGGCTGTGTCCAACAACGAAAAGGCTGTCATGCAAAACTTCGCTTCTCGCGGCTAGATAGTTTAATGCACATCTAACGTCCTGTTGTTCGCCGAAACCATAGTCAAACGTGCCCTCGCTTCTGCCGACGCCCCTGAAATCGAAGACGAGAGAAACAAACCCTGCATTGCAAGCGGCTTCTGCCAAGCGAGAATAGATTCTTAAGCCTTGAGAACCCCGCGCGTTCATGCCGTGGCAGACAAGTAGAGCCGGAGCGGGCAGATGGTCTGGGACGTGGATTTCAGCGTAAAGTTTCGCGTTCCCGCACGGTATCCAAGTTTGCTCAGTCTTCACCAAGGTGTGTCCACAGTAGCCTTGTTTTCCAAGTTATATGGAGTTTTCTTCGCTAGTCTTTTTTTGTGTGAAAATGCTTCCTTTTTAGTTGTCTGTTTTCTTGAAGGCTTTCTTTTTTGCGAAGACAACTGCTATCGTGGAGAGGCTCATTAGAAGCAGCAAGATTACGGATGACGGGAATTCTGTGACTATCGGATAGTTGTCTATGTTGTTTGCGTCAATAACGTATGGATGATCCCAGATGTCGTCGCTTCCAGTCTCATTCTGGTAAGGACCACTGTAAACGTCAACGTCGGAATAGCCATTCCATGTGTTTCCTCCAGAAGGATAGTTGTCATTCCAAGTGTTTGTCGATCCTGTCGTAACTTGTGCTTGATTTGTGTTGTCGAATAAGTTGTGGTAGATGATATTGTAGTTTGAGTTAGAAATGCGAATGCCAACGACGTTAGCGGTAATATTGTTGTTCACTATAGTGTTGTTTCGAACTCCACAAGAACACACCGAATTCTCCGTCGCCTGACAGGCTACAGTTACTTAGCGTGACATTCTGAGAGAATACAAGCGTGAACAGCCCGAGGTTCGTCGCATCGTTGCCAGAATCAAGGTGCAAGTCACCAACTGTTTCGTTTTCTCTGTAAGCGTAGTGGTAGAAGTTTTTTCCGTTCAGTGTGTTGCTGTTGCCAAAGTCGTTGCGGTACGTTTCAGAGTTTGCGAAGTATACTCCATAAGAGTTGAAGTTGGTTAGTTTGTTGTCGGTGAAGTTATTGCGGTAAACCTCTATGTTGCGTCCGTACCACTCATCTAGATAGAAACCATACTGACCATCCAGCAGGTTGTTACCGTGGAAAACGTTGTATCTTACTGTGCAAAAGCCACCTGAAGGAGCTAATCTGATTGCAGTAGTGCAATTCGATATGTCGTTATTGGCGAATACATTGTATTCCATCTGGCTTTGCACCTGATAATTAGGGTTTAGAAAGAGGCCGTTTCCAAAATTTCTGATTGTATTATAGGAAATGTTGTTGTAGGATAGATCTCCCATATAGATAGCGTCGCAAGAGAAATAAACGCCCGAAGATGAACTGCCTCCAGAAAGCGTGTTGTTCCATATCGCGTTGAGGTTGCTGCTACTTCCTATCGAATGGAGGCGTATGGCATAACTGCCAAAATTGGACATTGTATTATTGGCAATCGTGTTTGAAGAAGACTCAGAGAGATAGATGCCTGTAACAAACATGCTGATGTCGACGTTCTTAATTGTCACATGGTTTCTGCCCGACAAGGATATTCCAGTTCCGCTTCCGTTTCCGTGAAGAGCGTAACCTGCGCCATCGATCACGATGTTGTTTCTCTCCACAACAACGACAGAATCATAAATGTTATCCGTGAAGGTGTAAGTGATGTTGTCAGTACTCTCTATTGGTGCAGTCGGTGGATCAATTGAGCCATCAGCCTTAATGCGAATTGTGCTTTGCGCTTCAACAATGTGAACCTCTATGGCTAAGCCGAACACTCCCAGAAGAACAAAAACCAAGGCTAGAGAAAAAACATGATCTCGATTCATTACACGTCACCAATCAAATGTTAGACTTGAATAGCCACGATTGCCGTTATATGACTTTTGCTGGATATATAGCTCAACTACAATACCTTCACAACATACCAAGCTTTTCTCTTGATTGTCGAAAGTGTTATTACGATTTGTTCTTGATATATAACAATGGGTTCTGAGTTATGACACCGAGGAAGAAAGTTAAAGAAGAACCAGCTCAACCTTCCGAAAAACCATGGTTCAAGTTTTGGCCCGAAGGCGTTCCTAAACACATTGAATATCCAAAGATTCCGCTTTCTGATTTTCTTAAAAAAACCGCTGAAAATCATCCCAGTCACACGGCTATAGTGTATTTTGACAGAGAAATATCCTACAAGGATTTGAATGAAGCTGCAAACAGGTTTGCGACTGCGCTTAATGATTTGGGCGTGAAAAAAGGCGACAAAGTAGCTCTCTTTCTACCAAACATACCTCAGTTTATAATGGCGTATTATGGCACGATACGAATCGGTGCAGTCGAAACTGCGATAAGCCCCTTGTACAAAGAACGCGAAGTCGAACACCAACTGAACGATTCTGAAGCGGAGACGCTGGTTGTTTTAGACTTACTTTATCCTATCGCTGAAAAAGTCTTAGCGAAAACCAAAGTGAAAAGAGTAATCATAACAAGACTGAAAGAATACATGCCCAGCACACTAGCATTCCTAGGCACTTTGCTAAGGAAGATTCCTTCAGCCAAGATTGAACGTAAACCCAACGTCTACTTCTTTCAAGAATTACTCGGCAAGTACGATGCGAATCCACCTGAGGTTGCGATTGACCCTGAGAACGATCTGGTGGCTCTTCAATACACGGGCGGAACCACTGGCATTTCGAAAGGTGCCATGCTGACGCACATGAACCTAGTTTCAAACGCCGTCATGTGTGCTGAGTGGCTTAGGGGCAAACCTGCTGAAGAAACTTTTCTAACAGTTCTGCCGCTGTTCCACATTTACGGCATGACCACAGGCATGAACGCTCCGATTTACTTGGCAGGCAAGATGGTTATGCTTCCACGCTTCGACTTGAAAGGTTCACTTCAAGCTATCCAAAAGCATAAAGTCACTGTTTTCTGCGGAGCACCCACGATGTATGCTATGCTGCTTGACCATCCAGACTTCAAAAAATACGACGTCTCGTCTGTCCGATTCTGCATTTCAGGCTCCGCGCCCCTGCCTCCTGAAGTTCAGAAGAAATGGATGGAAACAACCGGCGGCGTTCTAGTAGAAGGCTACGGCTTAACCGAGTCATCGCCAGTAACTCACTGCAACCCTCTGGATAAAACAATGAAGTCCGTGAACGTCGGCTCCATAGGCTTGCCATGGCCTGACACAGACGCGAAAATAGTGGACCTAGAGACTGGCGAAAGAGAGCTTGGACCAGGAGAGGATGGGGAATTAGTGGTGAGGGGTCCACAAGTCATGAAGGGTTATTGGAAGATGCCTGAAGAATCAGCGAGCGTGCTTAGGAACGGTTGGCTTTACACGGGTGACATCGGCAAGGTGGACGTGGACGGGTACTTCTACATCACTGACAGGAAGAAGGATTTGATCAAGTATAAGGGCTACAGCGTTTACCCACGAGAGATTGAGGACGTGATTTATGAGCATCCTGCCGTGAAACTTTGCGCGGTCGTTGGCAAGCCGGATCCTGTGGCAAGCGAGATTCCGAAAGCGTTCATCGTGTTGAAGGATGGAGCCAAAGCGACGGAGGAAGAGATAAAAAAGTTCGTGAACGATAAGGTTGCACCGTACAAGGCTGTTAGGGAAGTAGAGTTTCGAACTGAGTTACCGATGACTCTGGTGGGCAAGGTTCTAAGGCGAGTGTTGCAGGAAGAGGAACGGAAAAAATCAGCAAAAACCTAGCCCGCGCTTTTTTCTAATCTGAGTGTTTAAAACATAAAAAAATGGTCGGGGTTTCTTCAAGCTTTGGTTGAAAGAAACATTGGGCATCCACCCCGGATGGATACCATACAGATGTGGTTTTGTTTGGTTTGTCTACTCTTTTACCATTGTTATTTCCATCGTGGAAACCATTCTTGACCTGTTCTCGCCTTCACGTGGTGGAAGTTCCTCTGTTCCGATTGCAATCTTGTTGACTTTCAGGTCTCTGAGGAATCGGCTTCTGACTATTTCGGCTACGTCAACTGCTGTGGTTATGGCTTGTCCGCGTGCTTTCAACGTTATCTCTTTCTGTGTGCCAGAGGATAGGCTTGTGATGACAGCTAGCACGTAGCTCATGGCTGGTTTCCTTCCAATGAAAACGGTTCCTGGATCTCTACTCATTTTTGTCACTCCTTTTTTGGTTTGTTGTTTCGTCGTGTGTAACGTTATGGTGTCTGTGCGTTGTACGGCACCTGAACGTTACCGCTGAAATAGTAGGCGCGCTTCCTTATAAACGCACTCAAAAAACTGAGCTAGTAAGATTTGGCTGTTCCATCTCTTCCATCGTTGTTTTTGTTAAGGCTCGTATGTTTTCGAGGTCGGTTAGTTCTCCATAGCCTACTAATGTTATGGCTGTGCCGTTGCCGTACATTCTTGCGGTTCTGCCGATCCTGTGGAAGTAGACTGGTGCTTCTGCGGGAACGTCGTAGTTTATTATGTGGGTTATTCCTTGGATGTCTAAGCCTCTTGCGGCGACGTCGGTGGCGATTAACAGTTTTAACTTGCCGTTTCTGAAAGAATTGGTCACGGAGTCTCGTTGCGCTTGAGTGTAGCCTGCGTGCAACGCATTTGCATCGTATCCTCTCTGTCTCAGTCCGTCGGCTAGTCGGCTTGTGTCAATGCGTGTTCTGCAGAATATTATGGCGCGTTCTATGTGGTTCTCGTGGAGTATGCCGCACAGGGCTTCGAATTTGTTCGCTGGATTCACAATCATGTAGTACTGGTTGATCTGAGTCAACGCGATTTCGTCTTTGCTCACGAGTATCTGTTCGGGGTCTCTCATGTACCGGTTGCAGACGCTCATGACCGTGTTGTCTATGGTTGCTGAGAAAAGGCTCGTCTGCCTGTTAGTAGGCACTCTTCGGAGAATATAGTCTATGTCTTCTATGAAACCCATGTCCAACATCCTATCAGCCTCGTCGAGAACAAGAACCTTCACGTGTGATAGGTTGAGTGTTCCACGTTTCATGAGGTCGATCACGCGACCTGGCGTGCCAACGACGATGTGGACGCCTCTTTCAAGCGCCCATGTCTGTTTCTGAACAGATTCTCCGCCGTAGACAGGCAGAACCTTGAAGCCAGCGTATTTGCTGAACTTGCTAATGTGGTCGGCAACTTGCACGGCGAGTTCGCGTGTAGGCGTTAAAACTAAGCCTTGAACACGGTTAACCTTCGAGTCCAAACGTTCAATCATCGGGATTCCAAAGGCTGCCGTCTTGCCTGTTCCAGTCTGTGCCTGTCCTATGACGTCTTTTCCTTCAAGTAACGGAAGAATTGCTTCAGCTTGGATTGGAAAAAGCTCGGTGAACCCAAGCTCTTCTACCGCTTTCATAACCTGCGGACTTAACGGTAACTCTTTAAAATATCTTGTTTGCATTTTTTCCATTTTCTCCTGTCACAAAAGTTTGCTGATAATCCAAAAGCTCTTTCAAAAGCTTCCTTTATTCAAGCATGAGTTAATGTGACAAGCATAAGACACAAGGCACCAATATAAAAACGTTTAGAACAGAATAGGCAAAAAGTGGATATTAACTGGCTATGCTGGTTCGTTGAGTTTCTTGCCCGTCTTCTTTGTCCATTCGCTCATGCTTATGGCGAACTGTTTTTCCACGTTTGCTCTATGTAAGCTGTTGTAGGTGCAGAAGCATCTCACTTTGCCGTCTGGCGTTGCATAGTGAATAGCGCACTTCTGAACACGGTCTAAGTCTAGGTTCCAGACGTCTTGGAAGTGCATTATGCCTATCATGACTATTCTGCGCATCAAATCCCCCAACGCCTCGTAGCTTCCCTTGGTCACAACGTCTTTAATTAAGCCTCTCACGATGCCATGCTTAGCCATCGGCAACAACTTCAGCATCTTCATCTTAGCCATCGTCTTCTTACCCTTAGCACCCGTGTAATACACATCCCAGAACACTTCCGCAAACTTGTCCACGTCCACGTACTGCATAATCGGCTTGTACGAACCATCCTCATCAATAACCAGAAACGTAGCCGCACCACACATCGGGTGAATCGTGAATTCTGGGTAAACCTTGTTCTTGAGCACGCCCATGCCTTTCGCAACGGGCGCAGGCCAGTTGACAGGACGCCAGTCCCAGCGAGAAACCGCTCCGCCTGTTTGTGTTTCTATTTCCTTAATCGTGTCAGGAATAGTAATGCGTAACTTCCGCATCTCATCCTTCTGAAGCCTGCCCGCCATCGACACTGGCTGAATATTGATGCATCGGACAACATCATGGTTCTTAACCGCATAATCAACGATAGCGCCTAAATCCTTGTCGTTCACGCCCTTGCATAAAGTAACCACGAGAACGACTGAGTCTAAGCCGAGTTTTCTCGCGTTGTCTATGACCTTCTGTTTTATAGGAATCAGGTCGGTTCTCGCGCGGGTCTGCTTGTAAATCTCCTCTCTTAACCCGTCAAACTGAAGATATAGTGTACTTAACCCTGCATCAAGCAACTTCTTAAAATACTCAATGTCTTCCGCAATGCGAATCCCGTTAGTGTTGACTTCAATATGGCTTATTCCCGCCTTCTTAGCTTCACGTATCAAATCAGGCAAATCATTCCTGATCGTCGGCTCGCCGCCGCTGAACTGCAGAGCGTTACAAGCCCACGGGCTGTTGGCTCTCAAAACCTTAATCATGTCCACAATCTGCTCATACGAAGGCTCGTAAACATAGTTGGAAGCGCCTGCATAAGCGAAGCAAACGGGACAAGCCATGTTGCATCTGTTCGTAACGTCAATAATTCCCAAAATCGTCGGCGTCTTATGCTGCGGACATATACCGCAGTCGAACGGGCAACCCTTAACCGTCTTGGTGTGCGGGTTCTCCAAACCATTACCCACGTAGCGGGCATTAAACCAGTTATCATAAAACCACCTAAAAAGCTCAGCATCACCCCAGTAAATGTCCTCAAACTTGCCATGTGCAGGGCACGTTTTCTCCAAGTAGATTACGTCGTTCTCCTCGTAGATTCGCATAGGAATCTTCGCTAGACATTCGGGGCATACGCTTGTTGAGTAAGTTTCAAACTTGCCAGAACCTTGGGCTTCAATTTTTACTTTTTCCAAAGACTTAGTCATGCAACAATCCCTCTTTCTAGTTTCACGCTTTGCGGTGAATTATGGAAGTTATTAATGTTTTGAACCATATAAATCATGAAGTGAGCAGTCTCACACCTAGTGTGCAAGCGCAAATCCAAAAACCACGTGCCAAAGTTGATGTTTCCCTGTTGTTCGGCGAAAAGTTAAACAACACACCAAACACTGTTTCTTAAACAAGAGAAGTGCCCTGCCGTGCGTGTGAAAATCAACGTCAAAGGCATAGTTCAAGGCGTAGGCTTCCGCCCCTTCATCTACCGAACAGCCACAAAACACGGGTTAAAAGGCTACGTCAAGAACAGAGGCGACGCAGGCGTAGAAATCCTACTCGAAGGACAAAAACAGAACGTGCAAAGCTTCCTGCTAGACCTACGAGAGAAGAAGCCGCCGCTGGCACAGATCTACGAAATCAACACGGCAAAGCTGTCAGGCAAAGACGAATACACCGCTTTCACGATTCACAAAAGCTCAAAAGAAATAGAACACGCAGGCTCAGTCATCCCGCCCGACATCGCCATATGCGACGAGTGCCTCGCCGAACTCAGACAGCCGAAAGACCGAAGACATGACTATTTCTTCATCACCTGCACTAACTGCGGACCAAGATACACAATCATAGAACAGCTTCCGTACGACCGCGAAAACACTACGATGCGAGACTTTCCCATGTGCAGCTATTGCCAACATCAATACACAGACTCATCGGATAGGCGTTTTCACGCACAAACCGTAGCCTGCCCAGTTTGCGGACCCACAGCCTACCTGACTACGCGAAAAGGCGAACCGGTCAGAAGCAAGGACCCGATTCGAGAAGCAGGAAAGCTCCTCGCAGAAGGCAACATACTAGCCATCAAAGGATATGGCGGCTTCCATGTTGCAACCGCAACCATGAAAGACAAGCCGCTCGCTAGGCTGAGAGAGGTTAAGCATCGAAGCCAGAAACCCTTCGCGATCATGGCACGAAACTTGGAAACCGTAAGAACCTTCGCGGAAGTGAGCAAGGCTGAAGCTGAACTCTTAACCTCTTACGCACGCCCCATAGTGCTGCTGAACAAAAGCGATGATTATCCTCTTTCAAGCTTGGTTGCTCCTGAATTGCACAATGTCGGCGTGATGCTTCCTTACACGGGCTTGCATTACATGCTTTTTGACGCAGTAAGAGAACCAGCATTCGTGATGACGAGCGCCAACCCGCCCAACCAGCCTATAATAACGGACAATGAAGAAGCCTTGAAGGCTTTGGGCGACACGGTTGACTATTTTCTGTTTCACAACCGCAAGATAGCCCGCAGATGCGACGACTCTGTCATTCGCACGCACGACGGCAAGCAGGTTTTCATGAGACGCTCACGAGGCTACGCGCCCGCACCCATAACGCTCAAGAGAAAAGCCCGACAGTGCGTAGTCGGCTTGGGTGGAGAACTGAACAACACTGCTTGTGTCTTGCTTGAAAATAAAGCCTTCATGTCGCAGCACATAGGCGACGTAGAAAACGTTGAAACAAGAAGCTTCCTAGAAAACACGATGAGGCACTTGATTCGGTTGACGAACAGCAAGGTTGAAGCCGTAGCGTGTGATCTGCACCCGAAGTTTACAACCACACAGCTAGCATACGAGTTGGCAGAGGAGAACGGTTGGCATATGTTTCAAGTGCAGCATCACTACGCGCACATTGCCGCCTTGATGGCAGAGCACGACGTGAAGGAAATCGTGGGCGTGTGCTGTGATGGCTACGGCTATGGTGTTGACGGCGAAGCATGGGGTGGCGAAATCATGCTCTGCGAACAAGAAAACTTCGGTTTCAAACGTCTAGCTCACCTTGAGAAACAGCCGTTGATAGGCGGAGATTCAGCCACACGCTACCCGTTACGCATGGCAGCAGGAATACTGAGCAAAAGAATAGATGTTGAGGGTTGGCTTCTGCAGAACAAACAGCATCTTCCACACGGTGAAAACGAAGCTCAGATAATTCTTAAGCAGCTCAAGAAAGAAAGCGGAATATTTGAAACCACGAGTTGTGGGAGAGTGCTGGACGCGGTTGCAGCCGTCCTAGGTGTTTGTTATGAACGCACCTATGAAGGTGAACTAGCCATGAAGCTTGAATCAACTGCGACAAGAGGTAGAGACGTTTTGAAACTCAAACCCATCATGGAACATGACACGCTGAACACCACAGACATGCTGTACGAAATATTCGAGAACAGAAGCAAGCATTCCCGTGCAGACTTGGCTTATTCGGCGCACTCGTATCTAGCAAAAGGTTTGGCAAAGTTAGCCATAGAAAAGGCGTCTGAAGAGAACATTAACATCATTGGTTTTTCAGGCGGAGCCGCATGCAACCAGATTCTAACCTCAAGGATGCGAAAAATCGTGGAAAAAGCAGGCTTACAGTTTCTTATCCACGAGGCAGTGCCGTCTGGTGATGGCGGAGTATCATTCGGTCAATCGGTAGCCGTTGGCTTTTCCAAGTTTTAAGCCAAAACCAATTTATTAACGCACATTTTCTGGTTTATATTGATAAGCATGTGTCTAGCGATTCCCGGCAAAGTCATGAGCATAAACAAAGACAAAGCTCAAGTAGACTTTGGTGAAGGCGTTCTGAGAGAAGTTAATGTTACACTTGTGAGCGCCAAGGTAGGCGATTATGTTTTGGTGCACGCTGGCTACGCTATTCAGGTTTTGGACGAAAAAGAAGCGTTGGAAACCTTAAGCTTATGGAACGAAATACTCAATGCTGAAACAGAAACTCCGCAAAAGTGAAAAGGTGTAAGTTGAACGGAAAATGGTTGAAAAACTAAGATTTAGAGATCCAGATTTGGCGAAGCGCATAGCCGAAAAAATCAAAAAGCTTGCGCCGAGAAAAAGTACTGTGAAAATCTGCCATGTCTGCGGCACCCATGAATGGACGATCACGCACTTTGGCATACGTAGCCTTCTGCCGTCAAACGTTGAGGTTATAGCTGGTCCAGGATGCCCAGTCTGCATAGTGCCCGCCTCCGAGATTGACGAAGCCGTGCAAATAGCCAAGAAAGGCGTAGCCGTCACGTGTTTTGGTGATGTGTTGCGTGTTCCCGGGTCTAAAGCGTCGCTTTTGGATGCTAAGGCTGATGGAGCTGAGGTTCGCATTGTTTACAGCGTTGGCGACGCGGTCAAGATGGCGGAAAAACAGCCAGATAAAGAGTTTGTGTTTTTTGCCGTGGGTTTCGAAACAACATCGCCTTCAACGGCTGTTGAAATACTAGGCAATCCGCCTGAGAACCTTAGTTTTTTGGTTTCGCATCGGCTGATACCGCCAGCCATGAAGTTGCTTGTTGAGATGAAAGACCTGAGCCTGAACGGGCTTATTGCACCTGGGCATGTTAGCACGATTATCGGGTTGAAGCCTTACGAGGTTTTCCCAGAAGAGTATCACGTACCTGTTGTGGTTGCGGGCTTCGAGCCTTTGGATGTTTTGTTCGCGGTTTACATGATTCTGAAGCAGCTAAGCGAAGATAAATCACGTCTGGAGAACGAGTACGTGCGTGCTGTGCGTTGGGAAGGCAACGTTAAAGCCCAGGAGTTGATGCGTAAGGTTTTTGATGTTGAGGATGGCAAGTGGCGAGGGCTAGGCAACATCCCGTCTTCAAAAAACAAGCTTCGCAAAGAATATGCAGTTTATGACGCGCACTCAAAGTATGATGTGAAGGTTGAAGATGGCGTTGACTTGCAGCCTGGTTGCAAGTGCCATTTGGTTGTGATCGGCAAGATTAAGCCTAGTGATTGTGCGCTCTTTATGAAGGCTTGTACGCCGCAGAAGCCCGTTGGCGCGTGCATGGTGAGCAGTGAAGGAACATGCCGAATATGGGCGAAGACAATAAATAGAATTAGCTAGCAATACTGTGACGTGTGAGGCTTATGTCTAAGGACGATAATCGCCAGGAAATCACAGAGCTTCGTGAAAGAGTGGTCAAACTTGAAGTGAGAGTGGAGGAGTTGACCAAGCGCGTAGAAAGCATACAAAACTATGCGAAAGAACTGTACAATTACTTGCAGAAGCAAAGATGATAAGACAAAAAGGCTATTGATTAAAATTCTTAGCCAATTAAAAAAACGAATCTGGTGTTGATGCGACCGCGATCCTTCATGTTGTAGAAAAGCTTTTATTTGAAAAACTGTAAACTCGCTTCAGAGGTTTATTGAATGAGTATAGAATCAAACAAGACTCTGGGCGGCGTTGGAGCACTACTGGTTGCTTTTGGTTTCGTGGTTCCATTGTTGAGCTTGATAGGAATAATACTAGTGTTCATTGCTCTGAAAGGGATAGCAGATACCTATGGCGACAACAGCATATTTCAGAACGCACTATACGGAATCATCTTTCTCATCGTCGGTGCACTTGCTGGTGCTTTCGTCATTCTTGGTGCGCTATTTGGAATAGGGTGGACCGCTGGAACAATAGACTATGCAGACCTGTCTAGTCTTTGGACTGCCATCGGTGCCATAATTGTGGGCGTAGTCATAATTTTTGTGTTTTATTTGCTTTCAGCCATATTCTTCAGAAAATCGTTCGACACACTTTCAGCGAAAACTGGAGAAAAAATGTTTGGCACCGCAGGTCTCTTGATGCTAATAGGAGCAATCCTAACCATAATCCTAGTTGGACTGATACTAATGCTAATCGCTTGGATACTCGTAGCAGTGGCATTCTTCTCAATAAAAACGACCACTTCACCCGGCGCGCCGGCACCACCACCTCCACCCTGAGACATTATGGCTAGTACAATACTCTTTTTTTTCCCTCCCATTTTTCAGATCTACTGAGTTTGAAACGTAAAAACTCGATCTATGTGTTCAATGCGTCTAAAAAGTGAAGTTAATTTCCGATGAGGTTTGAGGCAGTATGTAGTGCTAGCATATTCTAGGGACAGGGTCGCCTATTGGTCTAGCGATTATTCTTTTGCCGCCGACCACTGTTTGTATGGCTACACCGTTGAAGTCTTTCGTTGCTTCACCAATAATCCGTGCTTTTTTTCCCTGTTCAGTTTTCCGCAAAAGCTCCAAAACATCATCAGCCTTTTCCTTCACCGTGCCGATAATCATTTTTCCCTCGTTTCCAATCTCAAGTGGGTCAAAACCCAGCATCTCGCACGCAGCCTTCACATCATCTCTAATCGGAATCTTGTCTTCCTGAACCAAGATGCCAACATGAGATTTCTCGCTGAGCTCATTCAAAGCGTCAGCCAAGCCGCCTCTCGTCGGGTCTTTCATGGCTACGATGCCGCCAGCCTTGTCTAACAAGCGCTGAACCATGCGGTTTAAGGGTTTAACGTCAGATTTTATGTCGCTACCGAAGCTTAGTCCTTCTTGCGCGGATAAGACGGCTAAGCCGTGGTCGCCGATGGTTCCTGACAATATTATCCTGTCGCCTGCCTTGAGGTTTGAGTCCAAAAGCCAACGAGGCTTAAAGTTGCGTCTGAATTTTTTCACTACTTCTAGGTTTTTCTTCAGCGCAGGGGTTCTTCTGCCGATTCCAGACATGTTTATTACGCAGCCACCTAAGCTTCCTTTCTCCACGACCTTTGTGTCACCCGTAACGATGCTAACACCAGCCTCAACGCACGTTTCACGCATACTAGCTAATATTCGTTCAAAATCAGTCAAAGCCAAGCCTTCTTCCAGAACGAAACCGCAAGCCAACGCATAAGGCTCAGCACCTATGGCTGATAGGTCGTTGACCGTGCCTGAGACTGAAAGTCGCCCGATGTCTCCGCCTGGAAAGAAAATGGGTTTGACAGCGTGGGAATCACTTTTTAGCGCTATGTCGCCAACGACGGCGGCATCATCCATGGCTTCAAGCGGAACCTCAGCAACATTGCCTAAGCCTCCAAAATATTTCACGACGTAATTCTTGACCAAGTCGTGCATGACGGTTCCGCCGGCACCATGCAACATGGTAATGTGTTCGTTTTTTTGAGTCAATTCCATCAACTCATCCTTAGCTTTGAGTATTCTCCTCAAAAGTTAAACATAAACGCATCGAAGAAAAATGAGGAATCCGAGTAACTAATAACTTTAAATGACGAGAATGCTCAAAGAAATCATGAGTCAAGTTATTGAGTTAAAAGTGATTGAGAATGAAACTCGCTTCTCAAGTGAGAATAATTGACATTACCAAAAACACCGACTACGAGAAGCATCTTTACAGGTGTCTAGCGCCGATGCCGTTCAGGAAATTCAGGGGAAGACAAGAATATCTTGAGAAAGCAATCCCCAAAGGGTTTCATAAAAAGCTTCTCTTCTTCAACAGCGCAGTAGTAGGTATGATAGAATACGCGCCTGCAGAAGTGTCCGCTTATCCCATACATGGCGAAAGAACAATCGTCATGAACTGCATCTGGGTCCTGCGGAAGGCCAAGGGACACGATTTCGGGAAACTGCTCCTAGAGGACATGGTTAGGAGCGAAGAAGATGCTGCTTCGTTTGCTACCATAGCCCTAGAAAACCACTTTACCCCCTGGTTTAAGAAATGGCAGATGGAAAAACTAGGCTTTAAGCCTCTAGAATCGTTCAAGGTTGCACACAAGACAAAACACAGAGAACAAACCTTTACCATATCCCTTATGTGGATGCGGATAGCCAAAAACGCCAAACCACCAACATGGGACCCGATGAAACTTCTGGAGGGCATAACCTTCTGCACAGCGCATCCGCTCTATCGACCTCAAAAATGGAAAGGAAATGTTTTCGAAGCAAGATAACCCTGACTTTGATTAATCACCATGTTCAGAGTTGCAGTGAGACTTCACAACGCAGCATACCAACAATGATTCCTAAGAGAACACGGTTCAAAAACCGATGGCGTTTGTGACTGTTTGCAGAAAGCAAATTAGTCTAGAAATCATTTGCTTAGAGGAAAACCATATAAATAGCCATACCGCCTTTGAATTGCAAGTCGGAGAGAGAATACTTTGCCAAAATGGGGGTACTCCATAATAGTAGAAGAACTGGACCCTGAAAAAACAGTCAAAGCCAGTGGACGAGAGGTCAGAGTATCCCCTAAACTAGCACAAGAAGTGTGCAGAACGATAAAAGGAATGATGCTCACCAAGGCTAAACAATACCTCAAAGAGGTAATGGCTAAAGAAAAGCCCGTTCCCATCAGAAGGTTCAAGAAAAAAGCGGGACACCGCCACGGGTTGACAAAAGCATACGCAGGCAGATACCCAATCAAAGCCGCAAAAACCATCCTAAAAGTGCTTAAAAGCGCCGAAGCAAACGCCGAGAACAAAGGCTTAGACATCGATCGGATGCGCATCATCCACGCAGCAGCATACCCAGGCATGAAAATCAAGCGTTTCAAACCGAGAGCTCAAGGAAGAGCCTCACCGAAAATCGAAACCCTAACCCACATTGAAATAGCCCTAGAAGAGAGGCCTGAAGCAGGAGGCGAAGCGTAACGTCAATCGTGAAGTATTTTGTGACAGAAGCCATAAAAAGAACGGAAATCGACGAATTCTTGCAGCGGAAACTCGAAAGAGCAGGCTACGGCGGAGTAAGCATATCTAAAACGCCGCTCGGAACACACATAGTCATCTACGCCATGCGCCCTGGCCTAGTAATAGGACGAGGCGGAGAAACGATAAGGGAACTTGCAAGCATTCTGGAAGAAACGTTCAAGGTTCCAAACCCGCAAATATCCGTCTCAGAAATCGAAATTCCAGAATTAAACGCTTACGTAGTCGCCTCAAAAGTCGCCTCAGCCATGCAGAGAGGCATCCATTTCAGACGAGCAGGCTTTTGGGCGCTAAACCAAGTCATGGAAGCTGGTGCCCTAGGCGCCGAAATCAGAATAAGCGGCAAGCTAAGAACCGAAAGAGCAAGGTACGAAAAGTTCCGCGCAGGCTACTTGCCAAAATGCGGCGAACCCCCGTTAAAATACCAACGAAAAGCCGAGATGCACGTCCAATTGAAACCTGGCATGTTCGGCATCAAAGTTAGAATAATGCCTCCAGATGCCATGTTCCCAGACAAGATCAAGATAGCAGAAACGCTACCACCAGAAGAGGAAACAGAAGCACCGCAAGAGAAGAAAGCGGTAGAAACAGAAGAGAAAGCTGAGAAAGAAGAAGCGTCGACAACAGAAGAAAAACAGGAGGAAAAAACCGAAGCAGCGGCAGAAAAAACCGAAGAAACGAGTGAAAATGAAGAGGAGGGTTCAGAGTAGGTGCCGATACTTCGAGTAAAAGAAATCCGCGACATGTCCTCCGAAGACCGAACGAAGAAACTCGGCGAACTTAGAACAGAACTCGTCAGGTTAAACACCATGATCAAAGCAGGCGGCAACGTGGAAAACCCAGCCAGAATAAAAGATTTGCACAGAGCAATCGCCAGAGTGTTAACTATAGAGACCGAAGAGAAACTTGGACTGAGAAAAGTGAAGACAAAGACAAAGAAAAAGAAGGAGAAGAAAGCCAAATGAAAGTGACACCCGACATAGTCCGCTGCGAATTCATAGGCACTGAAGCTAAAGTCTCCAAAAGTCGACAACCAGATTATGTGGGAACATCTGGAAAAGTGATGGATGAGACGCGAAACACCCTTACAATTTTAGATAACGGCAAAAAAAGGACAGTTGTGAAAGAATCAGCCCTTTTTCGTTTCAAATTTTCTGACGGAACAACAGTCGAAATTGACGGTAAACTTCTCGTGGGAAGACCCGAAGACCGCCTGAAAAAGCACATCAGGAGATTATGGTAATGTCGCTTGTTTTTAAGAAGCCTAAAAAAACCTGCGATGACAGGAACTGCCCCTTCCATGGAGAGCTTGCCGTGAGGGGTCACGTGCTGGAGGGATTGGTTTTCAGCGCAAAAATGGACAAAACAGTCGTGGTGAAACGTGATTATCTCTACTACGTTCCGAAATTTATGAGATACGAAAGAAGACACACAAGTATTTCCTCCCACAACCCGCCGTGCATAAACGCGAAAGAAGGAGACCGCGTGAAGATAGCCGAATGCCGTCCCATAAGCAAAACCGTGTCGTTCGTCGTTGTCGAGAAACTGGAGGAAAAATAGAATGGCGGCAAAAGCAAAACAAAGAGCATTAACTGCAAAAGGAATGACTGGACACGGACCAAAGATTTCAAGAGGACTGCCAACTGGTTCAAAGCTAAGATGCGCTGACAACACGGGAGCCAGAATACTACGTCTTGTGCAAGTTATGGCCTATCATGGAAGGTTGCGTCGCTATCCATCAGCAGCCGTAGGCGACAAGGTTACAGTTTCTGTCAGACAGGGCACGCCAGACATGAGAAAGAAAATCTTCCAAGCCGTCATTGTTAGACAGAGAAAACCCTTTAGAAGAGTTGACGGCGTTTGGGTTCAGTTTGAAGACAACGCTGCCATAGTGATAACGCCCGAGGGCGAGATGAAAGGTTCAGAAATCCGCGGACCAGTGGCAAAAGAGGCTGCAGAACGATGGCCAAGAATAGCTAGCGCTGCAAGCATCATAGTGTAGAGAGGAGCGAGAAAAGAATGCAGATAACTAAGCCAACAACAAAACCGACAAAACAAAGAAAAGCGTTGTATCAGATGCCCGACCATCGACGTCACAAGCTTTTTGCTGCACGGCTTTCACCAAATTTGAGAACCACACACGGGGGCGTCAAAACTTTCCCTGTTAGGAGCGGCGACACAGTCCGCATAATGCGTGGAGACCACGAAGGGTTCGAAGGAAAAATCACACACATTGACCTGATGAAGTACAGAGTTTATGTTGAAGGACTAACACGAGAAAAAGTAGACGGAACCACCATATTCGTTCCTGTACACCCCTCCAAAGTCATGATTACGAACCTAAACTTGGATGATAAGTGGCGAAAAGAGATCCTGCAGAGGAAGAAAAAAGCGAAGTTGGAAGAAGCTGAAGAGAAGCCAGCAAAGAGGCCTCCGAAAGAAGTTACAAAGGTCGAGAAGAAAGCTATCGAAGAAAAAGCGCCCACAGAAGAAAAGCCACCGGAAAAGAAGCCTAAAAGAGAAAAGAAGAAAGTTGCCAAGAAAAAAACCGCTAAGAAGGAAAAACAAGCTGAAGAAGCTCCAGAAAAAGTGAAAAAATCAGAAACCAAAAAACCTAGAGCTAAACGCAAGACTGCCCAGATTGAAGGAGAAGCATGAACATGGGTAGAAAAGGAGAATCCTCTGGCTTAAAGCGTAAACCTGCACCACGGTTCTGGCCGATTCACCGAAAAGAAGTCACGTGGATCGTTAAACCCGCTGCGGGACCGCATCCGATTAATGGTTGCATATCTCTAACAATAGCGCTTCGTGACGTTCTCGGTTTTGCCAAGACCAGAAAAGAAGCCAAAACTATAGTTTCACAGGAAAGAGTTCATGTTGACGGAAGAATCAGAAGAGACGACGACTTTCCAGTCGGCTTGATGGATGTCGTTTCACTGGTCGGCGCCGACAAAGGCTTCCGCATATTACCCTCGTACAAGGGTTTAGTCTTACAGCCCATAGACAAGGAAGAAGCAAAGTTCAAGCTTTGTAGAATAGAGAACAAAAAAGTTGTTGGCAACGGTCATGTACAGCTTAACCTTCATGATGGCTCAAACATACTAGTGAAAGTTGCGGATCCTAAGAACCCGCAAGAAGACGTTTTTGAAACTCTCGACACGTTGAAGATAAGCCTTCCAGACATGCAAATCCTCCAGCGTGTAGAACTTAAAGAAAAAGACTTCGCTGTGATAACTGGCGGCAAAAACGTTGGAAAGTACGGCAAAATAGTCGAGATTGAAAAGGCGGCAGGAAAGAAGCGCAGGAACGCACTTGTTACGATCGAAGACCAGAACGGCAATCGGTACCAGACAGTTCTGAACTTTATCTTTGCGGTAGGCGAAGCCCAACCATTCATTGCTTTGCCGGAGGTAGCCTAGATTGTCTGAAGACGAAATTCGCAAACAGTGGGAAGAACAGCCGATGCTTATGCCGAGAATAGAAAAAGTAATCGTGAACATAAGCGTTGGAAAGTCGGGTGAGCCACTCGAAAAAGCCGTGAAGGTTCTTAAGGAAATTACTGGTCGGGCCCCTTGCAAAAGGAAGGCAAAGACTTCCATACGAGATTTTGGGACCAGAAAAGGAGAATCAATCGCTTGCATCGTAACGCTCAGAAAACAAGAGGCAATAGAATTTCTGAAAAAAGTCTTGCCAGTCGTTGATAACAAAATCTCAAGAAAAAGTTTCGACAAACAAGGCAACGTATCTTTCGGCTTGAAGGAACACATTGAAATTCCAGGCGTAAAGTATGATCCGGAAATCGGCATATTTGGCATGGACGTTTGCGTCACACTCACTCGTCCAGGGTATCGTGTGAAAAACCGAAAGATGGGAAAGACCAAGCTTGGTGCGAAGCATGTTTTGAAGCCAGAGGAAGCTGTGGTGTTCGTTAAGGATACTTTGGGAGTGGAAATCGTAGATTAGGGGAAACGTGTATGGGCAAGCAGAAACCTAGGAAAGAAAGAAAGCACGGCAAGGGAATGCGACCCTGCAGCAGATGTGGAGCTTATGGCCCTGTAATTCGACGTTACAATTTATATGTATGCCGTCATTGTTTTAGAGAGGTTGCCAAAAAACTCGGTTTCAAAAAATATGAGTAACGAGGAAAAGCATGATGGATACCTTGGCAAATGGTTTGACAACAATCATAAACAACGAGATGCGCAATAAACGCGAGTGCATAATTAGTCCTGCCTCTAAACTTTTAGGCAGAGTTTTAAGGATCATGCAGTTGAACGGCTACATCGGCGAGTTTGAATTCGTGGATGATGGCCGTTCTGGCAAGTTCAAAGTTCAGCTTCTGGGAAGAATAAACAAGTGTGGAGCGATCCGACCCCGCTTCTCGGTGAAAATAGACAAGTTTGAAGAATGGGAGAAAAAGTTCCTTCCGTCACGAGAAGTGGGTTTGATAGTGATTTCAACACCTAAAGGAGTGATATCCTTTAAAGAGGCAAAGGAGCAACGCAACGGAGGCAAACTGTTAGCGTTCATCTACTAGGAAAGGTGTCCCGAATGCGCGTGACTGAAGTCTCAAGAACCATTCAAATTCCCGATGATGTAGAAGTCTCCATCGACGGAAGAAAAGTAACCGTCAAGGGCGCAAAAGGAACCTTAACCCGAAACTTTGCCTATGCTCCAATCGCAATCGAACGCCAAGACAAAACCATCCGCATCTGGGCAGAATGGCCCCGAAAGAAAGAATCCTCGCTAGTGGGCACAATCCACTCACACATCCAGAACATGATCACAGGAGTCAGAAAGGGCTTCACGTACAAGCTCAAGATAGTTTTTGCACACTTCCCTGTCTCAGTCAAAACTAAAGATAAATATGTTCTCATCGAAAACTTCACCGGAGAACGCAGCCCAAGAAAAGCCAAGACGATAGGCAACATTCAGGTCAAGGTTCAAAGCGAAGACATAATCGTTCAAGGAATAAACCTTGAAGACGTAAGCCAAACAGCAGCCAACATCGAGCAAGTCACAAAGGTGAAACGGAAAGACCCACGAATCTTCTTAGACGGAATATACGTGTACGAAAAAATTGAGGGAATGGAAGGATGACGGAGCAAAACGTTGCAGACACGAGAAAGGCACTAAAAGTGAGAGCGCGAGTAAAAAGGAAAAAGCCTGCATTTGTCAGACCTGAAAGCTGGCGGTACATTCGCTTGAAAGAAAGCTGGCGCAGACCAAAAGGTCTGGATCATAAAATACGAAAAAAATTCAAAGGATGGCCGGCTGCAGTAAGCGTCGGTTACAGAGGACCAAGAATTGCAAGGGGACTGCATCCCTCGGGGTATAGAGAAGTCCTAGTTTACAATGTTGAAGGCCTCAAGGAAATCGATCCGAAAACGCAAGCAATACGGATTGCACACACGGTCAGCAAGAGAAAAAGGGCCAGAATAATTACCGAGGCAAGAAAGAAAAGAATTACAATTCTCAACCTTAAAGAAGCCAGAGAAGTGGTTAAAGAAGAGAAGGAAATGACAGAAGAAAAAGAAGAGAAAACTGAAACTGCAGAAGAGGTAGAAGAAAAAGAAGAAACGCTGGTTGAAGAACCGAAACCAAAGCAAGAGAAGGCTAAAAAACGTAAAGGAAGGACTGAAAAGCAATGACAGACCTCAGAAGTCAAAGGCGTCTAGCAGCACAAATACTTAAAATCGGACAAAACCGCGTGTGGATCGACCCTGAAAAAATAGATGATGTGGACGTTGCGATAACCAGAGAAGAAATCAGAAAGCTCATCCACGAAGGCATAATCAAACAGATGCCTGAACAAGGCGTAAGTCGTGCAAGAGCACGAATCTTACACGCGAAGAAGAAAAAAGGGTTAAGAAGCGGATTAGGTAGTAGAACAGGTTCGCCTCGAGCAAGGGTCTCCAAGAAAGAAGCCTGGACAAGTAAAATTCGAGCTTTGAGGAATAAACTCAGTAAACTAAAAACGAACAAAATCATCACCGAAAGTGTATATCGAAAGATGTACAAGATGGCAAGCAGCGGCAGATTTACGTCAGTCGCGGACCTCGAACGCTACTTGGAGTCGCATGAGCTCTGGAGGAAACGTTAATGGCAAGAAATTCAACTTATTGTGCCCCGTTTCGGCGTCGGAGAGAGGGAAAAACAGATTACAGAGCAAGAAAAGCATTTATAGTCTCTAGCAAGCCACGGTTAGTCGTTCGCAGTTCTATTAACAACATAACTGCTCAGATTATCGTTGCCAAACCGCATGGTGATGAAGTTTTAGTTTCGGCTCACAGTAGAGAGTTAACAGATGAATATGGATGGAAGGCTCCTCGGGGAAATCTTCCAGCAGCCTATCTAACTGGTTTTCTCTGCGGACAGAAAGCTAAGGCGCAGGGCACTGAGGAAACAATTCTGGACATAGGATTGAGGTCGCCTTCAAAAGGCACCAGAGTTTTTGCGGTGTTAAGAGGGGTCTTGGACGCTGGCATAAACGTGCCACACAGCGAGGAGAAGTTACCTGACGGGAAGAGCATCGAGGGTGAACACATCGCGAAGTATGCTGAGAGTCTAGTCGCAACCCCTGAAATTTATCAACGCAAGTTTTCAAAGTATTTGGAGCAGAAACTCTCTCCAGAAACGCTCACCAAACATTTTGCAGAAGTCAAGGCGAACATGATTACCGCATTCAAGAACGGAGGTAAGAAAAAGTGAGACGTAGAGACGATAGGAGAGGAGGCAGAAGAGACAAGTCAGAGAACCTAGAGCAATGGGTTCCTAAGACTCGCCTCGGGAAAATGATTCAAGAGGGCAGAGTTACATCTATTGAAGATGTTTTCATGGGTGGTTTGCAGGTACGCGAACCACAAATTCTCGATGCACTGATCCCAGACCTACAAGAAGAAGTAATAAACATAAACCTAGTTCAAAAACAAACAGATGCTGGCGAAAAATCAAGGTTCAAAGCTATAGTAGCTGTCGGAAACAGGGATGGCTACATAGGTTTAGGCTCTGGAAAAGCAAGCCAAGTTCGAAACGCTATTGAAAAAGCCGCTGCAAACGCCCGCTTGAACATCATACCCGTTAGACGCGGATGCGGAAGCTGGGAATGCGGCTGCGGAAAAGCACACTCAATCCCATTTGAAGTAGAAGGAAAGTGCGGCGGTGCAAAGATAGTGATCGTTCCTGGACCTAGGGGTTTAGGTCTGGTGGCAAGCGAGGTTTCAAAAGTGATTCTTGGCCTCGCCGGCATAAAGGACTGCTGGACTAGAAGTTTCGGTTCAACAAGGACGGTGCCTTCTTTTGCGTATGCCGTTTTTGACGCGTTAAGAGAGACTTACAAATTGATAACTCCGATGGATTGGGTGAAATAGTTGACTGAACAACAGAAGGAGCCGAAATGTCTAGCGGTCGTGAGAGTCCGCGGAACGGTGAGAGGTTCACTGGAGGCTCGGGAAACCCTAGAAATGCTTCACTTGTCAAGAAACAATCATGCTGTGCTGGTCGATGACAGTCCTTCTTTTCTCGGTATGCTGAGAGCAGCTCAGAGCTTCGTCACGTGGGGAGAAGCCTCAAAAGAAACAGTGCGTATGCTGATAGAAGAAAAAGGAAGAATCGCAGGCAACAAGAAATTAACGGAAGAATACGTGCAAAAAACAGGCTACAAGTCATTGGCAGAGCTTGCTGAAGCAGTCCAAACATGCAAAGCCAAGTATTGGAAACTTCCTAATATGCAACCAGTTTTCAAACTGCATCCACCGACCAAAGGTTTCAAGGGAAAAGTGAAAAAAAGCTTTGCTGCTGGCGGCGAACTGGGCTATCGAGGAGAAAGAATCAACGAGCTTATAAAGCGCATGCTTTAAGCCCGCAGTTTAACATCTTTGTTTGCGATATGTTTTATAGCTACTTTAGCTATTTTCTGAGCCATCACATCTTGGGGAGAGGGTGAAGTTGAGCGCGAAATGGCGGAGAAATAAGAACCCTAAAAGGTTTAACGTCTTCAGAGCTTTTCGGAAAACCAGAGAAAAAGATGTTTCTAGCATGTTTCGGTTCAAGAATTCATGGGCAAAGAAAAAAGCTTGTCCTAACAAGCTTGCTGTTCCAAGAATGTATGGAGGAAAGAAGACAAGACCGCTTGAGCCTTTGGTTGATGTCCTTGAGGAAAACGACGAGGTCATAGTAATTGCCGAATTCGCGGGTTTCAACAAAGAGAATATAAGAACCCAAGTCAAGAATCAACGGTTGACTTTGTCTGCAGAAACCCTTGACCGTAAATTCCATAAAAGTTTAAATCTTCCAAAGCGAGTGATTCCAACCACTATGCGAACAGCATATAAGAATGGTGTGCTTGAAATACGGCTAAAGAAAGTTACTGAGAAAAAAGCAATTAGCAACGTAGCAGGTTAAAAAATGCCGCATAAACTCAGGAAAACAAGAAAGAAACGTGGTTCAAGAACAGTAGGCTACGGCAGAGTAGGCCAGCACAGGGATCAGGGTTCTAAGGGTTTCAGAAAATCTGGAAGGCATAAACGTGGGTGGTCATGGGTTCAAAGATATGACCCAGACTATTTTGGCAAGAACGGCTTCACCTCGCCACAGAGTTTAAGACAACGTGTACACATTATTAACGTTGGAAGACTGGATGAAATAGCTGAAAAAGTTTCAGTTGAGAAGGAGAAGGGCAAGCTTTTCGTGGATCTGGAAACCCTCGGCTTCACCAAGCTTCTTGGAACGGGAAAGGTCACAAAGCCATTGACTGTGAAAGTGGCATCCTGCTCGAAGTCCGCGGTTGAGAAGATTAAAGAAGCTGGCGGACAAGTCTTAATGGAAACTCTAGAACAAGGAGCGTAACTGTTAACCAATGGCTGGCAGGTTTCTAAGACTGTTCAAGCCCATCGCAAGAGGCATACCCGAAATCAAACCTCCAGAACGTCGAGTTCGATTCAACGAGAAACTTTTTTGGACGGCGCTCGTATTGATCATCTTCTTGGTGATGTCGGAAGTCCCACTTTACGGCGTCACAACAACGGCTTTAGGAGAGCTTGCTGCGCTCCGCGTGATTTTCGCTTCTAGCCGCGGTAGCCTAATGGAGCTTGGCATAGGCCCGATAGTTACAGCGGGATTGATATTACAGCTTCTTGCGGGCTCCCAGATGATTGAAGTTGACATGAATAACCCTGAAGACAGAGGCTTGTTCACGACAGCCAGCAAAGTCTTTTCAATAGTCCTCACTGGGGTTCAAGCGTCAGCTTACATAATCGGCGGAATGTACGGCTCATTGTCTGGCACAGTAGCGATAATAGTGTTTCTTCAGCTGATTGCGTCAGGAATTATAGTCTTGCTGTTAGACGAGCTTGTCCAAAAAGGCTGGGGTTTCGGTAGCGGAATAAGCTTGTTCATCATGGCAGGTGTTGCACAAAGCATCTTCTGGGAAAGCTTCTCCCCCGTGAGCGCTATCGGCGAGTCTAGAAGCTACGGGCTTTTTGTCGCATTCGCCCAAGTGTTGTCGACGGGTCAACCTCTATCATTGCTTTGGCTAAGAGAGAACGCACAGAACCCATCTTTGCTTGGCTTCGTAGCCACGATTGTGGCTTTCTTAGTCATAATCTACATGGAAGGAGTAAGAGTCGAGCTACCGCTCTCTTATGCTGGCTACAAAGGTTTCCGAAGCCGATACCCGATAAAACTGTTATACGTTTCTAACTTGCCCGTCATATTTGCATCTGCTCTCTTCGCTAACGTCTACTTCTTCTCACAACTGCTATGGAACTCCTTCGGACAACCTGCTCCCGGAACGAATTTCTGGCTTGACCTTCTGGGACAGTATAAGTGGACAGGAACTAACAGCACGAGTCTGCAAACTACTGGTGGACTTACATATTACGTGACTTCTCCACGCAATTTCGTGAACGCAACCGCAGACCCCGTTAGATCCTTCGGTTACCTCGGTATCCTTATCGCTTTCTGCGTAGTTTTCTCATTAACATGGCTAGAAGTTGGAGGTCTAGGGCCGTCAACGGTTGCTCAACAACTAGTCGATTCAGGCATGCAGGTTCCTGGATACAGACGATCTGGAAAGGCCATCGAGTCGATTCTGACACGTTACATTCCCGCAGTTACAGTGCTCGGCGGGATAATCGTAGGGTTGATTGCAGGGGTTTCAGACTTTTTCGGAGTGTTTGGTTCGGGAATGGGCATCTTGCTCTCCATCGGAATAATCTACCAGTATTATGAGACGCTGATGCAGGAAAGGGCGGCTGAAATATACCCAGCCTTCAGAAAGATATTCGGAGGCTAAACCCTCAGACATAGCACCGCGTAATAGTGAAAATAGTTATTAATGCCTAGAGAAAACAAGAGAAAGAAGCGGAAGAAACAATGAAAACCTTTAGGGCTGCGTGAAAATGTTCGAAGCTCTGTTAAACATACCTGTATCCACGATTTTCATGTTTTCCCTAGCCGCTGCAGTCTCTCTGCTAACATCGCTGGTGAACCGGCTTCTAAGTAACCCTGAAAAGACCAAGGCTGCAAGAAAAGAAATTGCTGCATGGCAGTCGGACCTGCGCAAAGCCCAAAAAGCAGGAGACAAGAAAACAATGGATAAACTCATGAAGAAACAACGCGATATCATGCAGCTTCAAACCAAGATGACGTGGCAATCATTGAAAGTGACGCTGATTTTTTTCGTTCCTCTTCTTCTCATATGGCAATTCCTAGGAGGATTCTATGTCACGCCTGATACACATATGCCTATCGCTATTGCTTATTTTCCAGGCTTCGGCGCTACTCTTCCGTTACCAATTTTCAACATTTCCCTCATATGGTGGTATCTACTGTGCTCCTTTTTCTTCGGCACGGTTTTTTCTCATCTTTTTGGATTAATAGAGATTGAGTGATCAAACATGCCCCGACCCCAACAACGTACAAGAACAAAAAAACGCGCCAACAAGACTTCTCCGGGTGGAGGAAGCAAGACTCATTACAAACAAAAAATAAGCGGCTCGTTGTGTTGTCGTCTCTGTGGGCAACCGCTAGCCGGAGTCAAAAACCTTTCTCCTCTGAAGACCAGTAAGCTTAGCAGAAGCAAGAAAAGAGTTTGGCGCCCCTACGGCGGACAACTGTGCCACAACTGCTTGAAAATCAGTTTAAGACAAGTAGCACGAAAAACCTAGACGGGGTTCTGAGGCGGACTGATGAGTAAGCAGAAAACTATAGAACCTATAGTTGTTTGCATATGCGGAATGGCTGGAAGCGGAAAAAGTACATTAGCAAGAAGACTTGCCAAAAAATACGGGCTCAAATACTATTCAGGCGGAGACGCACTAAAAGCCATAGCCATAGAAGAAGGCTACAGGCTTCTTGAACATGGTTGGTGGGAAAGCAGGGAAGGAATGCGTTTTCTCGAGAAAAGAGGGAAAAACCCGAAATTCGACAAAGCTGTTGATAGGAAGCTTCTGGAATTAGCGCGACAAGGAAGTGTCATCTTAGATAGTTGGACGATGCCTTGGCTTCTTAAAGGAGGTTTCAAAATTTGGTTGGAAGCCTCTCAAGAGAGAAGAGCAGAGAGAATAGGTAAAAGAGACCGAATAAGCTTCGAGGATGCCTTGAGAGCGCTGAAAGAAAAGGAGAAACGAACAAAGGCTATTTATAAAGAATTGTACGGTTTTGATTTGGGAGAGGATTTTTCGCCCTTTAAGCTGATTTTAGACACCGATAATCTAGAGGCTGAGGAAGTATATCGCGTCTTGTGCATGGTGATGGATAACCTCGTTCCTAACCCCAAGAATAGTTAGCCTTAACAAGTTGCCTCAAACAAGCTTTTATTTTCTTCCAATTTGGGTTGCATATCATACCGAAAGTAAAATATACGCTTCAAAAACAATAAGTCTTTGTCGGAATCAGATATGCGTTCAAAGAAAAAAGACGACGAGAACTCCGCTAATTCTTCGATAAACAGCCTGACAACTGTGAAGGCTCAAGTAGACGAGTGGAAAACGTCGCATCTGGTTTCCGGTTTTTCCGCTGGAATAATCGCATCTAGCATCTTCCTAGTTTATTCTCGTGTTAGTGAAGAATCGCTAGTGATGCTTATCATCTTCAATTTTCTTTTCGTTTTCCTGATCTTTCCGTTGAAAGGAAACCTGCTGAAAAAATTGTTTGTGTTGCTGCTTGGAAATCTTGTTGGCTATGTTTGGAACAGGCTTTTCTCCTCTTTTGCAAGCATTGTCTCCTCTTATCAGGGGCAAGTCTTCAATACTTTGTACTTGATTCTGAGTCCTTTTTTGAACCTAATATGGATTGTTTCATACTGGTCTGTGAGCCTTACCATCTTTTCTAAATCTGGAGAACATGAAAAACGGTGATCTGCGTTGATTATTGAGGTTTTAGAAGCTATATTTGTGGTTCTCACGGTTTTGATTGTTACGTACATTGTGAGGCATTTTATCTTCTCTTTTACGGTTCTTAAAAACGCTAAAACATACAACAACACGACCAAAACAGGAAAAACAAACTACCAGCCTACTGTGTCCGTTATCATTCCCGCGTGTGACGAGGAAAGAGTGATTGGAAGAACCCTTCAAAGAATGACAGAGTTGACTTACCCAAAAGATAAACTTCAGGTGCTTGTCATTGATGATGCTTCGAAGGATCGTACAGAGGAGATTGCTGAACAATTCTCAAGAACTTGTGCCTGCATCGAGGTTTTACGTCGAAATGAAGAGGAAGGAAGAAGAGGAAAAGCAGCTGCGTTAAACGCTGGAGTCAAACGTATAAAAGGCGAACTAGTCTTCTTCTTCGATGCAGACTACTACCCACAAAAAGACATCTTAGAAAAGCTTGTCGGGGAATTTGTTGATCCAGAAGTTGGAGCAGTGCAGGGAAGAGTAACTGTCCTGAATGAACCGAAAAACCTGGTGACAAGGCTTGTGTCGCTGGAAAGGATCGGCGGTTACCGAGTAGACCAACAAGCCCGAAACAATCTAGGGCTCATACCCCAGTTCGGCGGAACTGTTGGCGGCGTTAGGCGCAGTTTATTGGAACACTTGGGCGGGTGGGATGAATCCATCTTGGCGGAAGATACTGACTTGACTTTCCGCATTTACCTTGCAGGCTTCAAAGTTCGCTACAACAATGATGCCGAATGTTATGAAGAAGCGGTTGAAAGTTGGCGTGCTTACTGGAAGCAACGATACAGGTGGTCGAAGGGTCATATGCAGTGGTGCTCTTTTCTGAAAAAGACCATTGTTTTGCGCTCTTCTTGTGCTAAAGGGTTATTTTCGTGCTGTGCGTTATGCTCTGCATGGTGTAGGGCATAGGTAAGTAGCGTTTCACGTTCGCCTATCTGAATGGTCCGTGAGGCGCATGCATGAGGTGCGTTAGCCCAACGAGGGGGGGATGAAAAGTACCATTAGAGAGTGCGATTGATCAGCGTTTGCTTGAGCTTCTCGAGAAGCCTATGGGAAGGATGGACCTTGTTAGAGAATTGAAAAGCTATCCGACAACGGTCCAATGCCGCCTAGATAAGCTGTGGCAACAGGGCAAGGTTCTCAGGAGCCGAGAGAAGATCCACGCGAGCTTTGTCGACAGCAAACCTGGAGTGGGCCGATATTGGAAGAAGCTCTCGACGTTTCTGTGGATTAGAGCTGACAGCAGGATCATGACACCGAGCGGAATCGTAACCGTGGAAGTGCCGTACACACAGCGGTACACACTAGAAGAATCCAAGAAGAAACATAACGTCGCCTTCATTCCCTTCAGCAAACCTGTGGTCGAGAATGTCAAGCAAGGATGGCTGAATCAGAAAGAGGTGCTGAAGTTTTTCAAGACCCGAGACATAGGCGCTGTCCCGAGCGAAGTCGCTCAAGGCTTCAACGCACCTTTGAGTAGGGCAAGCCGAACTCTAGGGAAAATGCGAAAACAAGGCCTGCTCGAGCGCCGCGGCTACTGGAACCCGACTCTAGCGAAAGAAACGCCCTTCCAAGGGCGCATCAAAGGTTACGTGTATGGCTTGCCTGGAACAGATCAAGCTAAGAAGAGAATTGAGCAGGGAGAAGGTCTCTACAGCCCACACGTCAACGCGATTCTCGTGGAGATCCGCAAGGACAGCAGCCTCAAACGATTCACTTCCTATGGCAAGTTTGAAGAGGAGCTCGGGCAGTACGAGACGCTCAAAGCCATCAAAATCTTAACGCAGATCTATCCTGGGCTTGTGACCGCGACGATCGGCGGCCAAGGCTTCATCTACGATAAGCAATACTTCACCGGTGAAGACATCGATAGACAAGTCGCATACTGGGAAAGACACGTCAGCATCAAGAAACGGCTCACTGGCGCCATAGGAGCCTTCCACGAAGCCTTCTCTCAACACGCCATAGACCTAGCTCTGAAAGATATGGACATCAAAGTTACCTTCTGGCGAAAAATCGGAAAGGGCAAAGAATCCTACAACATCAGACTCGGCAACGCGAAGGAAATAGACCGGGTCCTCCAGGTAGACTTCTATTATCGGGGAAAGCTCCTTTGGAGACACTATTACCCTATCGAATGCAAATTCTACAGAGGCGGAGCCACACCTGATCACCTCAAGGAATTTATCGACAAGCTGAGGTTTAGCAGTGAATTCGGAGAGCAGATCGCGCTGCAGGAAGGAAATCAGAACCTCCAGGTGCACGTCGTTAAACAGAATGTCCATCCGATTTTGATCAGCCCATACTTCAAAAGGGAAACACATCAGCAAGCCAAGAAATACCACGTAGAACTGCTGCCAACATGGCTTCTGGCAAAACTTGCAGGCGACACCCTAGGAAAGAAACTCGAGATGCGAAAACTATTCGAGGAGTACCTAAAAGAAGGCGGAAACATCGAAGCATTCCTGACAGAAATCTTTAAGCGCAAAAAGACACAGTAGCCCAATAGCGGAGCTGCAGACTCTCTGGGATGACTTCTAAGGCTTGGAACTCCTTGGAAAACCCGGAGGGCCTTCGGCTCCGTGCCTAACACTTATAAAGAAAACGAGCCTACCTAGAAAATAGGAGTTCCAAGCAAAATGCAAACCATTAAGCCAGCCAATATGCCCATTAGGGCTTTGCGCGGCGACAAGAAATCGCCATCCCCCTACATAAACATGAGCGACATTATAAAATGCGTAAACGATCTGAAAGAAAAACTGCAACGCGAACACGACCTCAACCGCGAACAGGTCCACAGAACCCTTCTAATAGCCATGCACACCGACGCTCTCTGGGAGAGATAAATATGCAACCTCAAGTTAAGAAAGGCGATATCTTTTACACAAGCTGGGGCTGGGAACAGACCAACATCGATTTCTGCATCGTCGAGGAAGTTTCACCAACTGGCAAAACAGTAAAATGCAAAATGATGGGCGAAAAACAAATCTACAAAGAGGGCATGCATCCGATGTCAGAATACGTAGTTCCCAGCCAACCAGACCCTAAAGGAGAACTATTCAGGCTTCACGTCCGCACAACATCAAACGGCGAGCCATGCCTAGTCGGAAAATATCCATATGCCCAAGGTGACACACGTCGCGATTACTTCTGGAAATGGGACGGACATCCACTATACCAATCGCACTACGCATAGGACAATAAGACAATAATTACGTGATAACAATGCGACAACAAGCCCGCGGCAAATTCTGGCCACACGTGCGGGCTATGATCTGGGAAAAGGCGCAGCAGCTCTTCCAGGAAGAACAAGCACGGACCATGGGCTCTGATTTCAAAGGCATAACCGCAACCCACAAAGAACTCAGAGAAGCAGGATACTTCCACACAGCCAAACTCATCGTTCTAAGAGATCTCTGGCTAGAGAAGAAGGGCTTGCCATCCGTGGAAATGGAGGAGTTAATGCGTGGCTTTGTTTAAACGGAAACACATCGACAGGATCCTGGAGGGCCGCAAGGTCCAGACTCGCAGGATCCACAAAAGAGAATGGAAACTTGGCAAGACTTACCCAATTAGGGACCGCTGGTTCGATAAACCTAAAGGCCACATCACCATAACCCGCAAATTCAAACAGAGACTCGGAGACATCAGCCTAGAAGACATGCAAAAAGAAGGCTACAGTAACCTAGAAGACTTCAGAAAGGCATGGGAAGAAATCCACGGACTAGGAAGCTGGAACCCCGAGCTCGTGGTTACTGTTTATGAATTTCGGGTTTACCCCAAAACAGGTAAACCTTCGTCTGCAAAAGCATCCCGACCACACGAATAACTTTGGCTAGTTTTGCGGAATCCGCATTTTTGACCCCTTCAACATAAGCTGCTGTGGTACCATAGGGCTTGTGCCGATCGCCTAATTCCTTGCGGAGCCTTGGATGGTCATTCTTCGCCAAAACCTCTTTCACCCTGGCCAACTGATCAGGATTCAAATTGTGTAGTGCACTACACACATATTTCTCGCTGCCCAGCAGCTGCAAGTTAAACCCAACATCTTCTAAGACCTTAGATATCTTCTGAGCTTCTTCAGAAGGCCCCTGCTCAATGACTTTCTGCATTCCTGCCTTCTCTGCAAACGGATTATACTTCGCCATCACCGCGACCATCTCAACATACGGAGTATCTATCCTCGGCAGCGTCTCCCGAATCAACTTTGCCCCAAGCCCAATCGTCCGGTATTTCGGGTGAACCACAACGCGACTAATGATGCTCAACCTCTTATTCAGGGTCTTGACGTCCATGCGTGGCAACACCAATCTTCTACCGGCGCAATTGACAGGAGGATAGCAATAGACGACGACTCCACAGAGTTCATAACCACGTTTAAGGCAATAGATTTCCCTGGAGGCTCCGGCATTGTGGCTGCGGTAATGGAAGCCGCTGAGCTTTCGCCAATCATCAAGGACACCAGGCTCGATTCTCATTTCTCTGGCCAGAGAACATTCCTTTGCAGATTCATTCGGGTAATAACTGACAGAAATCTCCTTGCCAAACTTCTTATGGATATGCACGCTGGGCTTGAGATCATCAAATAGGTCGCTATGAGTGGTAGCCGTAAGAATCGCCTTACCTTCCTTACGAGCTAGCTTCTGAAGATTGAAAGCAATGATCTTCGCAGTGTCGCGGTCAAGAGTCGCGGCAAACTCATCGATTAACCACCACTGCTTCTTGCTCTCCATGAATTTGGCTAGGCGATAGCGGTATTTCTGGCCGTCTGAGAGCTGATCGTATGTACGTAGGAACAAGAAAGCATCATTCAGGCCCACTTTACTTAGCAGCTCCAGACCCTCTTCAACCGTAGCCCCTATCGTCTCGATCAGCGGCTTCTCAGGATCCACGTGGACGTCGAACATATCGACAGCTTCGTCGCCTAGGTCCTTCTTGATTGCTCGTAGTAAAATGCTCTTTCCGCTCCCAGAGTCACCAGTGACATAAACAATATCTGTAGGCCCTATCTTCAGCTCTGCATCAAGAACCTCAAATTTCCGCTCTTGATCAAGACCTAAGCCAAAAGCCTCAGCCACAATAACTGTTCTGGGCGTTATTGGAGCCGCAGTTTCGTAAGCAATATAGAAGGTGAATTTCCCCGCTTCTCTATCATATTTTCTGCGAATTCTGTGGATGCGAAAATGCTCTCTCTGCCTTCTCACCTTCGCCATGGCTCCATTGAAAGTCTTCGGATTAAGCTTAAAACGGCACCGCTCAAGCGACACTCCTGAACAGTGGACAGAGATGAGTTAAAGTGAACAATCAGCGACCAACGCCCGTGACTTTCCGCTTCGCCAGCTTCCTACGTACATGAGCCAACCTACGCAATCTTGAAAACCTCCAAGACCGGTTCAGGACTCATTTCAACAGTGCTGTAGAGCGCAAGGCAGCAAGCCCAGAAGAGATCGTCATGGGTGCCGCTGGGATGGTTTAGGGCGATGGAGCCATCCTTTCTCAATTCGAACCGCTCGACGTTGAGTTCCGTGACCCACTCGCTAGCATATGGCTTGGCCCAAGTAAAGTACGGATACCAGAATTGGTTATTGGTCATTCGTTGTTTGAGAAGCGTCGCCATCTCCTGTTTCCTAGGCAACGAAAATCTGACGCCTTCTACGTTTTCGATTCCGCTGTTCTTCATGTCCTCGACGACGTAATCTTGGTTGGTGAAGTCCACTCGGATCTTGCGGAATCCACCCCACCGGTCCTGCAGCGTCTTGATATAACCGATCACGCTCGCGTAGCTGGTGCCTAGCTCAAAAATCTTCAGATAGCGCAGGAGATATTTTCCTTTGACTTCCTCGACTACTACGAGGACACTATAGTCCTGCACCCGCCCCAGATCCAAGCCCGCATACAAGGTTGCGTCTCTGTGTACGCTCTCAAAATTCCACAGCTCCAGCTCCTGGCCAAGAGTCTTCTCTGTTGCGATGCATTTTGTAATCAGAGATTGGGGCAGCCAAGCATTCTCATCCTCAGCCCACTCAGCCTCACATTCCCGCTTGAAGCGCCAAGGATCGTTCTCAAACTGCTTCTTAATGCTCTCAAGCGTTTTCTTGTCCAAGGGACCGTTGGGTTCGAGAGCGTCGCGGTAAGTGACATGAGTCCTCGAGAACTCGCTGAACTCTTCGCCATGGAACATTCTGTAGAAGATGCTATCCGTGTTCCAAGGCGTGCTGCTTACGAGGACCTTGCCCTTCGTTGTGGAAATTGTGAAGAGAATGGCAGTCCAGAGATCCACATCGTCAGGCGTGAAATTGGCTTCATCCCAATAGATCACGTTCAACGTGGGCCCTCTGATGGTGTCAGGGTTATTTGGGAAAGCCTCGATTATTGCCCCATTTGAAAAATATAGAACTGTTCTTGCAGGATTTGGACACAGCTCCTTAGGAAGCTTCTGCAGAAAATAGCGAATTCGTCGAATAATGAGTTTTGACTGGCGCCATCCAGGAGCCACAATACCGATGTAAGCGCCTGGATGAGTTAGAGCATAGTTAAGCAAGAGGGCTGCGCAGATCCAAGACTTGCCGGATTGTCGACACCAACGCATAGTCACAAATTGATTTTCTACAAACTTTTTGGCAAGGTCGATTTGGTAGGCTGTGGGTTTGAATCCTACAACTTGTTCAAAAAAGGTGACAGGGTCAGAGCTGAGCTTCATTCGCCTTTCTTCAGCTTGAAGCCAGATTTCGCTCAGCCTAGACTCTAATACGAGAAGCTTATCATGTCGGTCATAAGGATTAAACCTTCTGGCTCTTCTGAAGCTCAGCGATTTTCTTATCCATTTCAACAAGTCGATTCTCAATTTCCACCCAACCCTCAAACTTCTCAAGCACAGAATCATAGGCTTGCACAGCATCAACCAAGATGCGAAGACGCTGCAGCTCTAATTTATCAAGACCTGGCTGCTTCAGAGTCTCCAAAGCTCCAGCCAAAACCCGCAGGGCTTGCTCATGCGTGATAACATCCTTAGGCAGAAGCGTAGAAGTAGTAGTCCACGTTTTCTGGGATTTCTGGACTACTACTTTCAAGCCTAGTCGATCGAGCTTCTTGCGGATGGCGTCAGGTTTGCAGTTGAAGGCTCTAGCCATATCCACAACATCAGCACCTTTCTCAACCATCTCACGCAAGCGCTTCTCTTGATCATGACTCCATGGCTTACCTTTCACGGTATTCCTCCTTCAAAATAAACACTTTCATGTGTCCCTGCTTCTGTTTCAGGACCATGCCGTTTCTGAAAAGCTCGTTAAGATATGAACTCTCGACAGGTCTGGAACGTTCAGTTATTGCAGCAACTTGCTCAGCTGACGCGGGACCTGTGAAGGTTTTGAGGGCTTTTACGGTTGCTTGTAGCCCTGTGGATAGGTAAACCATGTTACCTGCTGCAGCATGTGGAGCCTTGATTTCTTGAGAGAGAGCAGAGATCCTACTTTCTAATGAATCGATTTTGCGTAGAACCAGCTCAAGCATCAGTCTGACACGATAATAAGGACTACCCATAGCTAACTCGCCTTCTGACCGATGATTATGCCGGACACGAAAGTAATCAAGCTGGAGATCGCAACGAATATTTCGGTGTTCCAAGAATGCAGAAAAGCCATATGCGCAACTTCAAGACTTGACAAGCAAACAGTCATGCTGATTGCGAATTTCACGGCGTAAACAAGCTTCTCATTAGGCTCCACGATAACGACGTGCTGATTGCCCCTAGTGCCCTTGCGCCGTATCTTCCTGGTAAGAGCCTGCCTAATCCAATCAGCCAAAACCCTTCACCCTCACAACATTCTGTCTACAAGGCTCAACACGAAAACGCCTAGGGCTCCTGTCCGCATGCTTAATCACAAGCTCAACATTACGAATCAACGTGACAGGAATACACGTCGCCTCCCAGACGTGTTCGCTGTGAACATAGTTTTTGCCGAGAAGAATATGCTTAGGTAAACCTTCTATCCCGAGAAAAACGCCCCATTCATCGACTAAAACTTCAGGTCTCTTCAGCTCGCTCAAGCTGCCGCGAGCATCATTAGCATCGTACCAAGTTACCTTAACGTAATCGCCTTTCTCTAAGCTTTTGATTTCTTTAATAAGCTGCTTGTTCAATTAGAAAACCCTCGCAATCTTGTACCTGCCAAGGTGGCTAGTCTTGCTACGCAAAGCATAGATGTAGTCAGCTAGAAGCGGAACTTCATGCCCTAACTCTATGCTTAACTCTAATTCCTCTTTCTTTGCATCTAAGAAATAGTCAACGCTCAGAATGCGGTAATCCGCATCGACATTCTCGTTCGGCAATACCACGTGAATCTTGTCGCCAGCGAGCAGCGGCGTGGTACCATAATCAATTACAGTACTCTTCACTGTCAGGTATTCCGCCGCATTCTTTAGATAGTTAAGCAAAGCCTTCGCTCGAAATGAACATTCATTATCGCTGTAGAGTTCTTCATCCGTGTCAACGATTTCACGCAAACCATAAGAGGATTGGCTGCCAGAATCCTCTTGCACCGCACTATACCTTCGCCCACCAAAATACAAGCCGTCAACCCAGAAGCTGTCTGACCCCGTACCATTAAACCAGCAGTCAACACGGAATTTTTGGATGTTTGTCCAATCAAAGCCGCTGTCAATGGTTTCCCACGATTCAGCGTTATCACTGCCGACTTTCAGTTGCTTATTATTCCATTTACTGTTGCCAAAAGTGACCGTCTGATAAACCTGACGGCCTGAAGTATCAAGCAAATAGACTGTGACGTTGCCATTAAAGGTCGATCCTAAATATAGCCAAAAACTCAAAACAGGATACAGGTTTGCATTGACTTCTTTTCCCGAGTTGAGCGTGAAAATGGCTCCGCCATAATAAGCAGATGCATCCGTTTCCTTTATGCTGCCTGAACCCCGAATCTTAAACCCAGTGTCCAGGCTAACCGTACCGCCTACACTGCTCCAAGCGCCATCCGTCGGCGTCAAACTCTCAGTCCACGCATCCTTATCAAGCGGCACACTCTTGTCTGCGGCGCCATAAACCGTAATCTTGTTCCGAACAGCAGTAATGCTCTTGCGATACTCACTAGTCTCAATCAATTCGCTTAAGCTAACAGAACTACTTTTACTCAAACGTTGGAAAAACTCGAATTTGCCATCAGGAGCCACACGAAAATCGTAGCCAATAACACCACTTTTATCGCATGCAGCAGCAATATCTTTTAAGATGTCAAAGACCGGCGTGTTCTCGTACTCAAGCAGGGTGAAGGTTGTGTCCGTGTCTTCAACAAGCTCCGTTCCGCCTCGATTATGACTAATGCCTGCGTAACTATCCATCAGGTCCTTGACTATGGCTTCGCCTTTTTGACTAGAATATGTCTTCGTAACAACCTTGCGAAAAAGCTTCTCACCCCAACAACGACCGCCAACCCGCAAATAGTGCTCCGCATGTGTACCCTCAAACTTCAAACTTTCAACGCGGCAAGTAATAATCTGCGGCGGCGTAACGCCTTCCCGACCAATATCAATGTGTCCGTCAGCGCCCAGCGTGATCGCGTTAGCCTCGCCTGGTGAGTATTGCTGATCTGGCTTCCAGTTTCTCAGAAGCAACTCCCAACTGCTGACCTCTTTTGTAGCGCCCAAATGCACTTTAGCCTCGATAATGTCGCTTTCTGCAACTGTTATAGAACCTAAAATAGCAGCCATACGCGGCAAAGCAACGCTCACGGCGTGTCCTCAACTCCCTGGCGGTAGAGATCCGATTCTCCAGCACGCTGAACACTACGAGTTTTAGAAGACGTCTCCGAAGCCGCCTCATTGAAATCTTGAACACTAGACGTGGCAGCGTTCATGCTATTTGCAAAACTCCACATGGCAGCAGCAGCAGCGATAACAACGGCGATTCCGACGCCGGTTAGAACCAAAAAGGCAGAATAGCTTATGTTTAAAGCGTTTTGCGCAGCTGTCGCAATCCAACATGCAGCGGCGTAAACTTTCTGAGCTACAGCTACGCCGATGCTTGTGTTCATAAACATGCCCATAACCGTGACAACCAACATAGCCGAATTGAATACCTTAGCCTGCTCATCATTCAACAAACCAAATTCATGCGCAATATGCCCGATAGCAGTTCCAGTTGCACCCAAGCCAGCAATAGCCAACCCCACATTCTTGATTTTCATGCTTAAGGCTTCAGCATCAGTCTGAATCCTAGAAAACTCAGCACTAGCTCGATTCACGGCGCGAATCGTAACGGCAATCTCACGGAAACTCACAATCCAGCCTCCGATTTGGCCTGCTCAATGGCGCCAATAATGTTCATTTCTAGACTTGGCAAATACTCTTGGATGGCCGGATAAAGATACGGTTGCGCTCGCATTCGCCTAGTCCCCAATTCCACATAAGCAGCATAAGTAGCTTCAGCTCCGATCTCAGCAACCCAATCCTTAATCGTGGCATAGATTGAACTTCTAAGATAGCCTGTTCTCACTGGCGCATTCCGCATTGCTGCAGCCTTAACATCTGATGCCCAACTATGCAAATATCGATAAACTTCGCGTTGCATGTCACTGTCAAACTTCTGCATAGCAACCTGGAATTCTTCAACACCTTCCACATCACAGGTTATTTCAACAGCCACGTCTTTTCGCCTCTTTCTCCGCTTTTTCCTTCTCCTCGAGAGTCATTTGGTCTAGGACATTGAGGATTACTGTAAATTGTTGGATGCTTTTGGCAGGCTGTTTTGCGAGTTGTGTTGGAGTCCACCCGAAGGCTTGACAAAGCCGAAACTCTGAAAGAGCTGGATGCGGCTTTCCTCGTCTAACTGCTCTAGTAAAAAACGGAGATCCTCGTGACTCATGCCATTCAGTTTATTCGCAACTTTTGAGAATAATTCGCCGAGTTCCACTGGAACCCCGACATCCTCGCCCAAAAGCTTCTCAAGTGAAATAGGCTTATCCTGTGGCTGCTCCTTCAATGATGCCCAGATGGTTTCTGCTTGAATGGCTATGAAGTCGCTATTTTCAACCTCCCCAGTTGCCTTGCTGTATTTTGTGTGCTTCTGAATGATGCGATTCCGCTTAGCCCAAGTCATTTCTTGGAAAACATAGCGCCCCTTGTACTCTTCCCCGAATCTATCATCAATCTCTAAAGATTCTGTTTTCATTTTTTCACTCTCTTTTCGCTCTCTCCAATACCCGAAGGCGATTTTCAATCGTTGTTTCCAAGTCCCCCAAAAAGGTCTCCTGAAGGTCCTTTGGGAGCCTGCTTATGCGTTCAGAGAATCGAACCCACATAGCCCCTACACGAATCAAGATTTTAGTCTCCGCTTCAGAAATCATGAATCTCAGCTCCTACGTAATGGAAACAGGTCCTTTTGCAATAAACGCGGCTTTCAGCGAGATCAAGTCTTCCATCTTGGCTGGCAACGAAACATTATCCCATTTGCAGCCAGTGAAAACTGCCTTATTAGAGCCCCCGAGACCAAACTCCAAAGAAAATTCAGTATCAGCAAGGATCTCGTCAGCCTCAGTTTTAGTCTCGAATTCAAAGGTCAATTCCCCACTAAGGTCTCGATGGCGGAATGGCAGATACTTCAGAAGATGGCCATTAGTCGAGCGGATGACAGGCACTCTTTTAAGGTTATTTTCAATGTCAAATTTCCAATCGGTGACGCGGTCAAGGGTCGTAGTATCCTTTTTGACGTAGCTCTCGTGGAAGGCAACAGCTCCGGTGTAGTCACTGTAAGTCGCCCCCGTGATCTTCGCAGTTCCAATCGCGACATCTTGACCCATGAACTCCGCAATGGCCCTCACGACATCTTCGATACTGCAACTCACGCTTACCTTGTGGAATTTCATGCCGGTGAAGAGTAACGAGATGATGTCCGTCGCTGATGCAAAGACGCCCTTATAGTACAATACTTGCATGCTGAGGCTCTTATTCAAATCCATCTTGGCCCATTGAAGCAGGTTAATCGGCGCTGCAGAAGGCAATGGATAGCCAACTTTTAGAGCGACTTGTCTCAGACCCTTTTTTATGACTTGCAGATCGTAGCTTCCGGCTCCTCTCAACCTCAGATTGCTCGGGTCGATGCTAGGATCTATTTGGTCAGCTGGCACACTATACATCGTTGGGTTTGTCGGTGTTGTGCCATAGACACTTTCGTCAACGTAGTAGACGCGTTCTTGATCTGAACCGTATGTTTCAACCATTTTTTAAAACGCTCCTGACAATGATTCGAAAAGCCAACCTTTGAGCAGAAACTCAGCTCTGAAAAGGTATGGCTTAACGTCCGTGACGTCTATGTTCCTGTAGCTAATGACGTCACAGAAGGTGATTCCATAAACTTGAATCGTGCATTGGACAAAATCGCAGTAGAGGACCGCAGGCGTAGAGCCATTGCTGGGATTCGTGGTTTTAGCCAGAAGCCAGACATAACCATCTGAGTCGATATAGTCGGTCCAGTTTGAAGAGATCGTAATGGTTAAGGTCTCGTCTCCGCCTCCTGTTCCGCTCTGGGCTTGCTGCCATGCAGAAGCAACGTGATTCCAGATCTTGATTGTAGCGCCGTTACCTCCAGGAGCGGTTCCATATCCCTCAAAACTAAGCACGATCTTCTTGACACATTGCTCTCGAGCCCCTATCTTGAACCTGAAAAGCATTAGGGCATACTCATTATTGACATTGTGGTTTTTTGAAAAGCGGACGTCGTCGCTCGACCAGATGTTTTGATACTGAAGATTTGTTAATTCGGTCCAGGATGCGTTTGAGGGAACGAGTTCTGTCGCTGCACCAGCAGAGAAGGCCTTATGTGGATCTCCACTTGGATAACCGAGTCCATAGAAATTGTAAACTGTCTGATATGGCAGGTTGCGGTTCTCGCGGATAATAGCGTTGATCTGGGCAGTTACCTTATCCCGCATGACCTTGCCTGCGTCAGCTCCAGGAGCGGTCTTGTCGACCGTGTAGATGTTACATCTGAAAACCATGTAGCGACGTCTCAGACGACCAGCAAGCTCAAGCTTCTGATCCTGGCTGCTGTCGAGCCCCATTGTTATCTGAGCATCATATTCCTTCAGCAACTCCCGATCGTAAGCCTCTTTAGTTGCCAAGAGACTAGCAAGTGAACCATTGTCCTTGGTCACCCGTATCCTCGTAGTAATCAGCCGCAGAAGAGTTATCACAGGATCCTCGAGCTCGCTCAAGTCGCTAAAAGCCTCCTAGTTATTGCTTTGAAATAGATGGTCTGATTCTCATAGGTGAAAGGCTGAACGCTCTGGATCTCGTAGTCTTCGCCCTTTCGTCTCAACTTGTCATGATGACGCACCGGCACAAACGTATAGAAGGCAAGATAGTCGTTCAGAAGATAACCAGCCTCAAGAAGGACTTCTTCAGCCCTAACAGGCGAAACAATTGCTAAGACGTCTAGAGGATCGCCATAGCTCACAGTTTCGACAGCTTGGCGGATCGGATAGAGTAGGACCGCTTCGCCTTTGCTGTTAAGAATCTGAGTGAACCTCGTCAAAGGCTCTTCATAATTAAGAAACATGCGGGCTAGCCACGTGACGTTAGCCATCGCCTTTTGCGGAGTGATCGGACTGTAATCAGTGAAAACTGGACCCCAATAAAGAAACTCATCAGAATATTTGTTCACGATATCGTAGGCAAGTTTGAAGCTTGGCGGATCCCGCTCCTTACGGATTTTCCACAAGATTCCAGTGGTGATCGCATCGTAATAGGCGCATGCTGGAAAACGAGTTATTACGTCAATGTAGCCTGGCCAACAGATTTCAGGCCAATAAGCAGGATACTGTCCAGAGGCTCTAATCGACTGAATGAAATTGTAGAGGCGTTGGCAAGTGGTGCTCCAGGCTTCGTAAACATACAAGCCCAGAAGAGCAAAAGAAATAGGATCGTCATAAACTTCAGTGTCGCTGAGACCGACACGATACCAAGCCCCAGATCCTGAAGGCGGAGGTTGATAGTATAAGTAGAGCTGCTCGAAACCATCACGCAAGAAACCAGCAAGATCCGCCATCATCGCCGTGTACCGTGCCGCGTTTGCAGTGTCATAAGTATCATTGAGCATTTTCAAACCGACTAGACAATACAAGTTTTCAACCGACATCACCGTATCCCATGCTTGCGAAAGAGTAACCTTATTCGCAAAGCCGCCGTAATAACGATCATGAATACCTAAGATCGCGGGTTCATGCTGCATCGTATACAGGTAAGTGTACCCCGCGAGGATCGCTGCGTTAAGATAATCCACGTCTGATGTCAATGCATAGGCTTTAAGCAATGCAGGGATACATCGTCCAGCATCAATGCTCCAGCATTCTGAGCCCCCATTAGCACTGAAAAACCCGCCATAAGCATACTTGGCAGGATCCAGACATTGCTGCGTTAGAAGCCAATCAGCTAACTCAACAATTTTGGCAAGAATCTCAGCTTGCCTAAAACTGAATTGAGTAGCCGAATAAGCTTCATAAAGAAATTCAATAGCGAAAGCAGCAGGAAAGGCGCCTTTGCCAAAACCCTTGTCGCCATGATCAACCGTTCCGCCCTTCGCCACATAATACGTATACGCCAGATTATTTTTCATGGTAACAACATTGCCAGCAACTGAATCGACTTCGTTCCATTCGCTGTGAGCTGAGTCTTTGATTTCACAAGGCATGCCAGCGCTGAACTTGGTGCCATCCGTAACGGTGACGTTCTTCTGGCCAGCAGGCGGATCAGCAGCCATCGCTGTCGTGATAGCGTAGAACCAGGGTGCATAATGCATGACATACTCGTAATAGGCTTCAGGAACGGTTCCCATCTGCTAAGCCATCCGAAAATCAGTCTTGAACTTATCTATGAACCGTTTAACCTCGTTCATTAGGAATTGGAGATTGCTGCCGCTTAGCCCACTGCCCCCGCTCGTAGAAGACTCATCGACAGACAAATCTCCAACCCTGAAGCTTAAACCACTAGCCGAACCTCCTGACACTCGACAAACACAATAGATCGCTGCAAGGTTACGGATCGGAACAGCCTGCTGCACAGTACAGTCGTTAGGATCAATAGATAAACCTGTTTCGAGTTCAATGGTTTCTGCAGCGTCCTGAATAAATTGGTTTACTACGTCGTCAGGAACGTCAGCTGCAGTAAGATTCACCCTTTTGCGAACACTATCAGGCGTTATAGAAACCACGAATCAAACCTCTACACTAATACATATAATTCTGAAAAGAAGCCCTCTTAAGGCTGATTCAACGCAATGCAATAAGATAGAACGTTATTTCTGGTCAACAAACTCAGATTTGTACGCTTTCACTCCCTTACGCAGAAGCATCTCAAGCGTATTACTCCAATCAGGCTCAGTTCTATCGTGTGCTCTAGCCCTCTGGATCTCGAGCCTATGAATCAGCTCCATCTCCTCACACAACTTACGATCCACAGTCGCCACCACTCGAATCTTAGTGTTAGGCGCAACCTCAAACTCGCTCTTAATTTCCTTTTTTTTTCTGGTTATGTCAATCGCACCTCCACAGGCTTCTGACTGCTAAGATAACCGCAGACTGGGCATCGCCTAAGAATATTTATAGGATGCTCCAAATCGCCATGAACATCACCAGAAACAACTTTAATAGGTGCGTACGTGTTCAACGTTAAATCAGGCTCGTAAGGCTCCATCTGCGTAGCGTACGCGCCATTCCCATGATCATTCGGACAAAATTCCCAGCAGTCACAAACAGCCATATCCGCAGGCCTAGGAGCTGATAATTCTTTGCCACATCGACTACAAGTGCCCGAAACAAAACCAACCTCAGTCATGCAACCACCCACGACAAACCATCACCATAACCTTTTAAGTTGCTAGGCGGCGCACTTTCTTCTCCATAAGTAAAGTTTTCAACCCTAGACATCAGAAAAGGCGAAGCATCCCAACCAAAATCAAGATAGGTTTTGTTAGAACCATAACTACGAAATATGCTGTAGTAAACTGTCCATGTTATGTTGTTAAGGATTGTTGTTCCTAGAGCTTCCGTAGTAAAGTTTTCTTTAGCATCAACATGAAGCCATGAACCAGAGCCTAGTTTTCTGTAAGTCTTAACCCGAATTTTGTCAGTAGAAACCAAAACAGTTTCGGGACACAGCCATGTTGCTGATTCAGTATGCCAATTTGAGTCGTTTCCACTCCATGAAATAACAGCTACGGGCGTTCCGCTTGTTATTTCTGTCTCTGTTCCATCACTAGCAACTTTAAAAACACGGATTCCAACATAAACCACGAGATTGCCCGTTGCTGAATTTGATACCTCATCACCAGTGCCCGTTTGAGAAGTTGCTAAAACACGTGCATAATCCATGTAGCGTGTTTCAACAGTCATTAAACTTCATCACCCAAAACCGTTATGTCAACAGTGCCCGTGGCTGAAAGATTAACATTCAAAGCCTCATCAACCGCACCTTCCCAGTTGCAACCAACAAGGTTCATGATGAACCCTGTTTTGGCTGCAAGAAGCTTCTTAAACCGCGCCGTGCCCGTAGCAAACCGCAGATAAACGGTGATGTCTGCAGAACCATTATTCCAAACATCAACTAACTTAACCCTGAGCTTCTTACCCGACTCTGGCGTTTTTACTGCATTGTCTCCGCTAGCAGTTGCTGTGATCGACCACGGAGCAGCTGGTCCCCGTAACTCATCACGAACCGCCTTCCAAGCTTCGCCGCGGCGCTCCCAACTACTCGGTTCACCCAAGTCAAACCTTTCCTCTTCCTTGATTCCTACACTAAAAAAGGGGAGAAAGAAGGGTATACTTCTAAGCTAAGCCTAAGAGAACGTTGTCTTAAAGTTCGTTCCTCGCGCTACCGCATCAGATCGCAGGATACCGTACCCGATTCTCTCAGTCGCAACAATGCCATACTTGCCCTGTCGTGGATCCTCAAAGGGTTCTGTTGTAATATCTCGCCTAATCAGCAGTACTCCAGCAGGAATCTTGCTAACTACATGAACCTTGCCGTTCGTGCATTTGGTAGACATAAACATGCGCATGCTTAAGACCTGGCCGAATTGTCCCGTCTCGTTGAGAGCACCACTTGGCATGTACTGGTTATTAATAAACTCAGTTGCCGTCAGAAGCTGATCCAATTGCTTAGGATGCGCAAAGAGCGTGTCAGGCTTCCAATCAGCGCATACTGCAGCGTCGAACATCTCTGCAACCTTGCTCCAGCTCAAGACCGCGCCTCCACCGGCGATCTCTGCTCCGCCCGCCAGGTTACCCGATGAGATGGCTTCGTACAAAGCGATTATGAGTGCTGTTTCCTTCTCCGCCACGCTCCGCCCGAGCTCTTCCAACTGACGGTTCATCACATTCCATTTCGCATCTTCAGCGAATTCCCTAGACCATTCAACACCATCTTTGACAACGATGTTGGTTTGGATGTCGACAGTACTGTATCTTTCACCCGCCAATCGCACGATGCCGTTTTCAGTGCCCACGTATGCAACGGATTTCGCAGCTTTCATGTACCTTTCCAACGCTTCTGTTGTGCTTCTTGTGTCGATTATTTGGCGTCCAATGAGGTTTGGTTTTGCAGCTTCAACTACGACGTCGTGGATAGCGCCTAGGGCAGCAGCCATGTCACTGAAAATGCCCTCTTTCATCCCTAGCTGAGCATAATGGTTTATCCACGGGTTTCCAGCGGCTCTGCGTTGTTGCTGTTCAAACTCTTGTGCATACCAGCCCTCTTTCATCAGGCCCTCATGCAGTTTTGGCATCGGAAATTCTTTCGGCATTACTTGGTCACCATTATGAGGATGAGGTCTCCAGCAGCGCCTGCAGCGGTTAGGCAATAGCCAAGGTTGTTGTTCACCATGTTTATGTCAGCAGCGTACGTGTTCGCAACCACTCTGTTGGAAGAATCAGCTCCGATAACACTTGCTCCTCTCGTTATGGCACCTCCAGCAGTAACCTTGACGGGTCCGCGCCTACAGACTGGAACCATGGCTCCAGAAGCCACAGTTTTCAACGCAATTCCTACACATGGCTGTGCTGCAGCAGCCGGAGAAACTGTCATATCTGCAGTTAAGTAGACAGGATTTCCTTTTGTGATGGCAGCCCCAGCTATGTACTCCGTAATCTCTACACCAGTTTCCGCTGCATCTCCAACTGAAAGGTCGGTTCGCCCCGAATTATCAGCCATATTCCTCTATCTCCTACAGTTTTTGATTTCGCCCGGTTCGTCCCGGGTTACTTTCTTGTCAACTCGTGACTGTGATTATTCTCCGCCATGCGTTTGGGAAGACTTGGCAGTAGTGATTACGCAAGTAGGCGTGTGAGAAGCTTTGGAGGTTCTGCCCGTCGCAGTCGTTTTCTTCTCGCTCACGCAATACGATCCAGTTGGCATTAGTGTTTACCACCTATCGTTAGGCGCTATACCTAGTATTCGCATCTGTTCAGCTATCATCTGTTTCGGTCCAAAAGTCCAGCAGTGCCACACGTGTGATGGCGGAATGCTTTCGGTAATGCCCTTATGCAAAGCCACATACTTGCCCTTCCACTCCTTGATGCCTTGATTCATTTGTTTCTCAAAATCCGCAGCCTTAGCCTCAGCCTCGACAACCTTCTTCCGCAAGCCCACAATAACTTCGCTTTCCTTAGGACCCTGCGCACTCAACTTCTCACCGATCTTTTTCAATGCAATGTCAAGCTCTGACTCCTTGGCAGAAAGCCCTTTTTCCTTTTCAGCAAGTTCACTCTCGCGCTTCACTTTCTCGGTCACGTAAGCCTCCTTTAACTTTGTAAATTCCGCAAGCATATTCTTCAACTCCGACACCTCAGCAGTAATCTTTGATTCAGCCTCCTTGAAAATTATGACCGCAGGAGCTGTCATGCCGCCAGCGGGGTTAACGTGTTGCGTTAAACTCGAAAGCTGACCCTCCAGGTACTGAAGTCTCTGCTCGAACATCTGTCTCAATTGGTCGATTTGCACATCAAAAGGCGGTGGAACAATCGGCAAAACAACGCCTTCCCAGAGTTTCACATAGGTTTCTTTGTCAGCTGGCGGAAAACGAGACATCAAATGCACGCTAGTAAAGTCAAAGTTCCGAGGCGCAATAGCACCATTGACCTTCTCCATCATAACGCCATCCTTGAACCAATTCAATTCAATGCTCAACCCTCTGAACACGCCTTCCCGAATCTTCTGCGCTATCACATCATCAACATTGCCTTCGAAGGCTACACCGTTCTCCTGCTCATCATACCAGGCTTTTTCAACCACGTTGGGCTTGGGCAGAACACGCAAGTGATCAATACCGAATGGTTTACCGCTTAGACTCGTAGCGCTTTTCTTCAGTTCCTCCTTAAGAAACAGGTGCGTTTCGCCTTCTTCCGGATGCCAAAGCTTCTTCGGATGAATAGCAACCCCACTAACCTTGTGACCATCAAGCCTGATGGCTTCCGCGAACAAGTGCAATTTAACAGGCAAGATTCCCTCTTTTTGCGGTTGCTCTCCACAAAATTCGCTTATAATCTCACTTTTTTTTGCAGCAGCACATAAAACACGTTTCGCCTCAGCCTGACTTGCTCCCTCAATCTGATTCATACGCGCTAGGGCGTTGCGAAGATGCGGAATGTCGATGTTGCCTTGAGCATCCTTGTAGGGCAAATGCCGTAAAGTTCGTGGAACCGTTTTTCCCTGATCATCTTTCTCTCCACCAGGAGCAATAACAGCAAAACTGGAATCAGGCAAATCGTTAATAAACTCGGTCGTCCATTCAGCTTCTCTTAGACCCTCGAAAATCTGTTTGCCAGCATTTTGGAAGGTTGCTGTGCATATGGCGAAGGCGCTACCTTTGTCTTTTCCTTGGCTCATCACGTCTTGAATGCACTGCTCAAATTCAGCCGTGTGTTTCTCCTGCTCTTTTAATGGCACGCTTTCACCTCCGCGACTTGGGCTTTGACTCTGGCTTTTGTAGGGACTCGATTTCTTTGGCGACTATCTCCACGATCTTGCCAGCTACCTCTTCAATCTGAGCTAGGCTCAAAGGCGGAGAATAAGCCGCCAACACCTTCACAATCTCACTTTTGTTCACGATTTTTCTCCTCAAGTCGTTTTTCAACTTTCAATACCTGTGAAGAAACCTCAGGCTCCGCCTCCTCCAATGGCAACTTGGCCACGTCGCGAAGGATCTTGCGAAGCTCAGCGGTTCCGATAACGAGCGGATTAACCTTCAACAATTCAGTGACCTGACCCAAAATCTGGCTTAGTTTTTCATAGTCGAGGCTCTCAGGCATACCCCAATTCAAACGCACCTGAGCCTGAGCCGGGTCTAACCCAGCCGCCGCAACTACAGGATCAAACAAATAGCGCTCGACACAACGCTTGAGAAACCTCTGCAAGGCCGTAACACGACGCTCACCAATTTCCAAAGCAGCATTCGCACTTGCCTCAGTAAACCCTCTCGTTGTAACAAGCTTAGCCAAAGGCGTCTCAAGACCCAACAGAAACTCATCATTCAACGTCTCCACATACAACTCCATGCCACGCATCCTTTCAGCCACAATCGTAGTGACTTTCGCTTCCGAGCCCGCAGGCGGGTTATGCACAAATCGTGAACCGCGCCTTCCAATCTTCTTGATTTCAGCTCTTACATCAGCCATCTTATCCTTGGATAAGCCAGGCAAACTCCAAAGCTCATTAGGCGACCCAAAAGTGTAAATCGTATAAGCCATGCTACTATGGATCTTGCCCTTAATCTGATAGAAAGGCTCACGACTTTCCCCGTCGCCAATATCCAAAGGCGCACAGAGACTATGCAAAACGCCAATCCCCAAAGGATTAGACGTAATAACATTATAACCAAGATGAATGACTTCCTCACCAGGAATCTCTTTGAGATCACGGTCCCAATCAAGCTGAAACAGCGAAACCTCGCCTTCAGCATCAAACTTTAAGCCGCGGTCCTTGATTACCTCAAGCGGGACCGTATGCAAAAAATCAATCCGCTTTTTATTCCCAACCCACCAAAAAACATTGCCCCAACCGACAAGATACCGGCTTGTCTCCTGGAGACGCTCATCAAGACCTACGCGCTCACAAAACTCATCAACAATCTCCTTCGCAGTTTTCCCATCTGCCTTCTCCTGGTATTCCTCGTTCATTGTGGTGTAGAAGCCTTGGCCAGCAACCTGATCCGCAAGGAAATCGATACTAGCCCGCGCAGCCAAGTCAGCTAAGTAAACCTTCGTCATAGTCTTGAAGCTTACTTCGGGAGAGACGCCCATGACCTTCTCTGTAGATGACACGAAAAAGGTGCTTTCATGAAAAGCACTCCGAATTCTATTTAAAACCGACTGAAAGCGCGAGGGCATGACTAACTTATATTTACGCAAATTGTTTATATCACTTTCTACATTCTACAATCTGAAAACTAGCAACTGCTTCAAAAAAGAACGGAGAGAAACCTTGCAAACGGCTGAAACTGGAAGGCCAGAATCTTCTAGAACTCTTACTCTCCTTTCTCCTTCGCGAAGCAGACCTTCCGGCAGCAAACCCAAAACATGCAAAAAGCGGTAGGAGGTGAAAGACAAGTGAGAAAGAAAGTCTTTGCGCTGATCTTCTTAACCGTCTTAACCGCGACAGCAACATGCTTCGTCTGCGCTGCTGCTGCACAAGGAAACGAAACAGAAACCCCGACGCAAACCACATCTTTTGAGCCTATTTACAACATTTTCAAGTCTGTAGGCTACGCTGCACCAGTCGCGGTATTAGTCGGACTAGCTACATGCTTGCTGGGATACGCAAAACAAACTCCTCCGCAAAACTTCAGCCTTACAGAATTTATCTATACTGCTCTAATCAGCTTGTTCATTGGCATAGCAACGATTTACGGCGGATGGAGCTATATGATAATTGATCAATGGCTCGGAAACGGCTGCCTAACCATATGGATATATTGGATTGCGAAGATCACCGCAAAAAAGCTAAACTTCCCAACAATGGCTACAGGACCACCAACATAAAATCAGAATCCTCTTTCTTCAATTTCCTCTTTTATCTCTTCTTCTGCTTCATTCCAGCTCTTAACCGCAAAACTTGTCAGCGCCCAGTGATGACCACGCTTCTCAGCCACACGCTGCCCAATCTCCTTTTCCAAGCGCCGATTCATTGCTTTCAGTCGACGCAAGACCTGAAAACGGTTAAGTTTGAATTGTTGCAGGCGAATAGCCACATCCTTCGGAAACAAGCCGACCGGCTGATTTTGATACAGTGCCTCCAGGATCCACTCGTCAACCTCGTCTCTGCAAGCGGTTTTCTGTATAAACGGCTTATCAAAGTGGAACATGCCCTCTAAACCCTTGATTATAGTCCGCTGCATCTTCTCAATTTTGTCAATCCGCTCAAGAACCTGCTTCAGCAGCTGCTGATTGTACTTATGACGACCGATTTTGTCGCTCTGCGAACGCCTTTTCGCCACTTCCGTTATAGTGTTTTCCTCTTGCGTTTGCACACTAAACACACTCCAAGCAATCCACCATATTCAACATCAACAAAACAGAGCCTCCCTGCCCTAGATTGGCGACACTCAAAACAGCACATCGCAAAAAGCATGGACTTTTACCATAGCCCAGGACAGAGCCTAAAATGGCTTCTGTGCGCACCTTAACTGACAATTATTTAACCTCCTCCACTTTGGATTCTCCTAACTTCTTACCGTCAAGCGTCCAAAACTCAACCCTATCATCAAAGTGCACCTCAAAGTGCGGCTCAGGCGCATCACGTCTCACGATTAGAAGTACTTTCTCCGGTTTAGACGGCATAATCATCTCTCCTAGGCAGATTTCTCGGACCTGCTCCCAGCAGATTTCTCAGAGTTTCGTTAATTTGCTCGAAAAGCCGCTCGTTTTTCTCTGCCCAATCAGGATATGTAGCCAAGACCTCTAAACTGTCAGGATGAGTGTCATCCCCAACCTTGATAACTATTCCATTACTCTTCTGAAACAAGTCTATCGTGAGCTTCGGCAACCGCTCGCCCACAGGAAACACATAGTGAGCGCCCTTAAACCGTATACCTTTCAAAATTTCCTCAAGAACCTTAATGTCCGTGATTAACCCGCTGAAGCTGAAGGCATTGCAAATCAACTGATACGCCCTGCCCAGGTTAGCTGGCTTCCGCACATACAAGTTAACCCTGCCAGTTTCAAACCACTGCAGCCGACCCAGCCGATCCTTCCACAAAAGCCACCTATTACGAGCCTTACTAAGCTTCCAGCCAACTTCAAGAGCGCGGGTTCGAATCCCGGTCTCCGCCCCGCGGGGCAAATAGCACCAACCACGCCAAGCATGACTTGAACACTTTAAACCTCGCTCATTTCGATAGTTATGGCGCCACTGAGTCTTGTAATTCGCAAGCAGCTGCAAGCTCGTTTTATCATCAAGTTTCAGAACAGAGCGTAAGGTTGAAGGCGTAAGCAATGGATTTTTGTCAAGCGCTTGAAAAACACGCTCACGCAGGCTTTCACCATAACCATCATAATCATTAGGGTTTACAAAAGAAAAACGCTTGCGGTCCTGAGCCCCAGCCAAAAAGAGCAACTCCTATTTCTTGGGCGCTCTATCATAGATTTCTTTCAGGACTTTTTGATGTTAACTCGAAAGGCATGACGCTAACTATTGCCGCCCAGGCTCTATCATGTGCTCCCATTGCAGCCTCAAAGATTTTGCAGAATAAACCATCTTTCGCTTTTGCAGCCCGAGCATGCTCAGCATACATTCGATTATGCTCAAGCGCAAATTTCCTGTCTAACTCCATAAGAGCGTCAAGCAGAATAGCAGAATCAACTAATCTTTCGCTCATTCCAAGCCTCCCTCAAACCTCACGATCCTTCGGCTCGAAAGTGTAAACATGAAGAACCCCAGACGTTTCGAAGCGCACCCAACTATTTTTCGAATTCATTCTTATGGTTTTATTTGGAATGTCGATGTGAACGCCAGTGCCAGGAAAGGTCTTGTCGATTTTCCATTCTTTACGGTGGCTAGTCCATTTTCCTTTATCGCCAAAGTCTTCATTGCCGCTCAAGATTCAGCCTCCTTTCTGAGGAAGATGATCTGTTTGCCCCTAACATATTTCGCGTACTTGCCTGGATGCTTCTCCTTGAAAACTCGTAGCGCCTCTTCATTTTCAAACACGGGATTAGCAAACACTACACCAGCCTTATCCAAGTGTTCCGCACAAAAAGGCATGCCAATAACGTTCTTTCCATTCTGCATGAACAAGTAGCCAGTTCTTCCGATGCATGGCGCACCACAAACAACGCACTTCGAAAAGTCTATCATAAAGTACACTCCACCAGTTTACCATCAGGCATGCGATGATGCATCACGCAGCTTCCGAAGAGAACAGGATTAGGCATATACATGCCTGCAGTCGCAGCCACAATTTTAGGCACGCCATCCTCGTAGTATTTTGGCGTAGCAACCTCATTAACGCGCCTGTCAATCCACCGCTTGCCATGGATGTGGTAAGGCCATTCACCGCAAGCTTTAAGCTCAACAATTCTGCTCCGAACCTCAAAGTAAATCTCGCTGAGACTGACAGGCTGCGCAGGCATACCCTTACCTTCTAAAATTTGCTTCTTGCGAAAGAAAATGCCAAAGACGGCTTCACGGATTAATCGTCTATATTCTGTAAGTTCACGACTTTCAGCAGGACGGAGCTGTGGACGCCAATCGCCCAGCTTAACCGTACGCTCACTCAAAACAGAGACCCCCTTAGCTGAGCTTTGCTTGGCTACTTTTTGCAGAACCCACTATGACAGGGACTTCTTGGAGGATCTCCCAGTCTGCCAGCTCATCTCGACTCGCCAGAATCAAAAGAAGCTTATCGCCTTCATCCGACTCGAGTGATACATATGGCTTCTTATCCTTGCCCTTGAGGCCCTTGGCAATAACAGTGAAGAACCGCTGATTCATGGTTCCGCCTCCAAATCCTCTATGCCGAGAGCATGACACAAAGCCGCAAACTCAGCCATAGCAGCCTCTCGCTTCTCCAGATCCTGAATGTCTTCGATGAACCGCTCTATCTGCCTAAGATGCCCCTTTGGATTCATCGACCTCTCGAGCTTCTGCAGCCGCTCCTCATGGTTACTTAGCACATCAAGAATCTGCTGAAGACAAGTGCCTAAGCTTTGTTCCGATTCTTTGAGGACCTTCGCAATCTCTGCAATTGCCTTATCCATGTCTAAGCCCCCTTTGCCCTCTGGTCCTGAATAGCCCTACGCATCAAGTCACGGATTGCTTCAGCGCGGCCACCAGGAAACAGAGGCTTAACGACAACTTCATCAAACTCTTCCAGGAGCTTCTTTGGAACGTTGCGGACCTGGATATCGACACAGCTCTCCTTAGCCATGCCCTCTAAGCCTCCTTCTTTCGGTAGATTATATCCTTGCCCGCCAAGATCACGACAAATTGAGTTTCGTCACTGATGTCGAGTTTTTCTCTGACTGCCAAAGGAATTAAAACGTAAAGGCTAACTTTGGTAGAGCCCTGCGATATCGGCTTCACAACGTCAATTATTTCTTCTTTCATGGCACATTTCACCTTTCACATTTCGAAATAGAATATACCTTCACAAGTTATTTATAACACTTTCCACATTTCAGAATCTACAATCCGAGGGAGAAAAGTTGAGAGAAATCAAACAACTTGAACATCCTGGCGCTCTTCAGATCCTTCTATTCCTATTTGAAAGAGGAAAGACAAAAGTCACGGCCATCAACATCGACGCCAGTAGCGGAACCCTATACCGAGCCCTAAACACTCTGGCAAAACTAGAGCTAATCGACGAAGAAAGAATCAGGCCCTACACGCGATACATTCAACTGACCGGGGACGGCGAAGCCATCGCCCAGAAACTAAAAGAGATCAGCGACATACTCGAGGCTAAAAGAGCTCGTCAAAAACGCCAAGCTCATTCCTGATCTGCTCAAACTTCTTCGCCTTAACAAGAACCTGAATACTTTCAATTTTCTTCATGGCTTCTTTCACATCCTTCGCCTTCTGCAGAATACTCAGAACTGCATCTAAACAATCATCCCAACCCTGCTGATAACTACCACCCATAGGAACCCCTCTTCACCAGGCACTTCTGTTTTCATGATGTACTCCGCATTTAAATTTAAAGATTGAAGGTACTTCCTGAGTAGCAGGGAGAGATAGGTTAAAGTGAAAAGCGGCCCATTCCGATGGTCAAACACACAAGCCAAACAGTCATATGCAGTGCGCCTTCAAACACCTGCCAAAAGTCATAACAAGCCGCAAATTGAAGTTTCGAGAGAAAGTCGATGGTTTATTACTGTTAAACATCTACTTCATGCCAGTTCTAGTCTTGCTTTCTTGGGCTATAAGTATCCCGCTTTTCTTCCTTGCGTCTTCACAGTGGTTCGCTGTTCTTTGGGCTTCTGTATCGATCTCTCTCTACAGTTTTGTTGGAAATTTTGCTCCGTTCTTTGAGGTGGGAGTTGGTGCCTATTTGGACGGCAGAACCCGAGCGCACTGGCTTGTTTCGTTGTTGATTTTTACGTTTTTGTACAACATTCCTATATGCACTAAAGCCTTTGTAGACTTGCTTTTCTCCAAGTTTGTCGGAAGAAAGAACGTCTCGTGGTGTAAGACTATGCATTCTGGCGATGGAAACAATTATTTTCGAAGATAAATCTGCAAGCTTCAACCGATTTGAGAACAATCGGAGACTTTAATAGTCCATAGTACAATGTTCCATAAAGCTTAAGAATAGATTGTACCTATTGTTTAATTTCGCTGAGTCTTCTTGGTTTGACGATGAAGCGTAGATAACTAAAGTGAGAAAAGAGGAGAGCAGACACATTGAAAGATGAGTTATTTAGAAAAAAGGCAGGCGGGATCGATACTGACATTGCTTGTTGTGAGCATGTTTTTGTCAGCGTTAGTGCATGCAGAAGGTGGAACGTCAGTACATAATTTGCAGGTTTCTCTTGACGGTTTGGACCCACAAAATCACTTGGCTAATGGCACGTCTATGATTGTGAACATGACTTTACACAACACGGGTAATGTGAGCGAATTTGACGTGACTTTTCAACTTCTGATCAACAACACTGTGAGAGTGAGCACGCTAGTGGATGAGGTGTTGGCTGGAGGTTTCTTTACGAGCAACTATACTTGGAAGCCGCCAAAAAATGACACCGCCATAGTCTATAGTCTGACTTTGTGGGCGTCGCATGTGACTAACGAAAGCAGCTTTACTGACAATAACGTCACCAAACTCGTGAAAGTGTGCCCGACTACACAACCGATATGCCGATTCACTTTTTCGCCTCAAGTAGCCCCACGTCGCGTAAAACTAGGAGAAAACATCACCTTCGATGCCTCAGAAAGCAATAACACTGACTGGGCGAAAATACGTCGTTACCGCTGGAATTTTGGTGATGGCTTCACGCAAGACAGGACAAGTCCCGTCACATGGCATATCTACAACAATCCTTCGCTTATCGACGTTGATCTAACCGTAACTTTGACCGTCTACGATGAAGATGATGAACACTCAAGCAACTCGACAATATTAAGAGTCCTTAAACTTCCAATAGCTCGTTTCATTGTATCCGAAGATGATCGTAAACCAAACCAACAAAACATATACTACGTAAATAGAACCCTAAGCTTTGATGCCTCCAGTTCAAGCAATGGTTCAGGATATATCACCAATTATAATTGGAGCTTTGGAGATGGCAATATTACTTCAGGGTCCCTCTTCAAAACAATAACTCACCAATACAGGAATGTTGCATCCGTCAATGTTACCTTAACTATCACTAATAACAATGGTGCGAACGATACGACTTTCATGATCCTCAATCTCAGAATAGGTTACCCTGTTGCCAATTTTACTGTCTTGGGACAACCCTACGTTAATGAACCATCGACTTTCGATCCGACGGCAAGTTACGATCCTGATCTTTGGAATGGCAACCCGCTCTTTGGAGTTCATTGGTATAACTGGACTTTTGGCGACGACAACCATACTGGAATAGATGCGACTAGGCTCTCTAATCCAGAAGACGCTCTCATTGATCACACGTATGAGACGAAAGGCACGTTCACTGTAACCTTGACCGTTGTAGATTTGGACCATCCCGCCCACATAGCTTCCTGTAATATGTCAATAGAAGTTACTCCGAAAGTCACTTTGAAAGTCGATCCGAAATATTCAACAAAAAATCCCAGCAATCTTTTTTTCAACATAAGCATAACCATTGAAGATGTTGAAGACCTTAAATCACTCAAGTTTAGGCTGGAATGGCCTCAGAGCTGGTTGCCACCCAACTACAAGCTTCTGGAGTACGTAAGTGCGACTAATGGTAGCTTTCTTGGAAATCAATACATTAATGGAAACCAAAGATGGGCATTGATCAAAACCAGTGGTGATGGATTCGCTTTCATTAGTTGCAATTTTGCGGACTTTGTTCCGAAGACGGAAAGAAGTGGGAGTGGCACACTAGTGACTATAAAATTGCAGGTAATATCCTCTGGCAATTGCACTCTAGACCTCGATGAAACAAGCTTGGTCGACTCTAATAATAAAACAATCAATCATATTGCTATAGATGGTTCTTTCTACACAACGAAACCCGTAGCCAACTTCACTTGGTCGCCAAAGCCACCTGTTGTTAATGTGCCAACTACTTTTGATGCAAGAGCCAGTTATGATCCTGACGACTTTTATCCTAGCAGCACAGGTCACTCACTCAAAAACTACACGTGGAATTTCGGTGACGGCACCCCCATTGAGTGGAACACATCATCCCAAAAAAATCATACCTTTACCAGTTCAGGGTCACGTACTGTGACTCTTACCGTTACTGATGACGACAACGACAATTGCTCAATAAGTTGGACAGTGGAAGTTTTAGCCAGTGGCGATATTACAGTGCTCGAAGTGAAACCTTATGTCAACGAGACTGCTGGCTGGCTACGCATGAATGTGACTGTCAAGAACAAAACTGGCAGAACTGAACAGAACGTAAAAGTCACGTTCTACTACTGTAACAGTACGCGTGACTATCGATTCAATACGACAATAATCCTCAACTTAGCGTCATACGCTACTATACAGTTTGACGTTGTATGGAGCAGAAATGACACAACAAAAAAAGGCAACTATACAATACTTGCCAGCGCCAGTCCAGTCCCTGGCGAGATCGATCCAAATGACAACAACTGTACAAGTAACACAGTCAACATGCGGTTTCTAGGCGACGTGAATAACGATGAAAAAGTATGGATCGAAGATGTTGTTCTTATAACCGGGCACTATGGAGAGCATGGAACGCCTGGCTGGATTCCGGCAGACTTGGACTGCGACGGCAAAATAGGCATTGGGGATGTTGTCATTTGCACCGGACACTACGGAAAGAAAGATCCATAATCCCATTTTTTCTTCTTTTCAAGTTCACACCTAACACGCAACCAGCCTTAATGGAAAACCGTCTAATTTGCTGTTCCTAATACAAAATAAAGCCTCATCGCACTCAGAGGAATAGACGCATACTGGTTTTCTTGTGGCTTAAGTCTTGAGTGGTGCGGAAAAGCTTAAAAACCAATCATACATAACAACATCAGCGTCATGGAAATACTCCAGCTTGAGGACCAAAACGTGAAGAAGAAGCATGTTTCTGAAGACTTGGCCCTCGTATGGGCTGAACACCCTCTGGAAGACCTTGAAGCAAACAATGAAGCCGCATCTTCCGAGAGTGTTCATGATTAAGTTTTAAAAGCAATTAACATGAATTAATACAGAGTAGTGAAAGATAGAAATGAGCACTGAGATGCCTTCGACAACGTTCGATCTCATAATTCTCGGAGTCTCCACCTTCATTTTGATTATGTTTCTGCCAGCACTTCTTGAATTAAAGAATCCGAAGGATGCGGGTCCAAGAAAAATGCTGGAAGAAATCATAGCATGGCGGCCTGAAATAGGTTTAGCTTCGATGGAAATAGAATTTAAGGCTAGTCAGATAATTATCTGGAAGATTTCAGAGATCATTGCTGTCCTGCCAAACTTGGAAATGTAACGCTGTTCTTTCTTAGCAGTACCCTCGCGTTTTTCCACTGCTCCTGCGCGATCTGGAGATTACCGAGAACGCTTCCGTGGAGAGAATAGAATATGTAGCACATGTACGTGCATTGGCTACATTGCCTGTAGGTTTTGCGCAGGTCGTTGAACCTCTGGCTGTTCCAGACCTTAGGCAGGTCAAAGATGGTTGTTACTGGCTCGTGAACATGGCATCCGGCGACCCTGCCGAGATGATCCACAACGAAGAAGTTTTGTAACGCATGACATTTCCACGATCTTTTACCCGTCAGGTACAGGTCTTTGATGGTCTTCAATACTTTGGTTGTCATAAGGATTTTGCTGTTTCTTTTCTTCTTCTCGATAAGTGAGTCGCATAAATCTATCATCCCGCGATTATCAACTATCGCAAATTCGTCGCTTTTTCTGCCTATCTTGAAAAGCTGACTTTGATCAAAAATATCGTAGGAATACAGGCAATACCAGACCGGAATGTCTTTGCTTAGAAAATAGTCGGTAAAATTCAGAATCTCATGCAAGTTAAATTGAGAAATGGTGGGTGATACGCTAACGGAAACACCTTCTTCATGAAGTCTTCTGACGGCTTCCATCGCAGCATGCCAAGCACCATTAACGCCTCTTACATAATCATTCTTTTTTGGGTTCAAGCTGTCGATTGAGATGGCAACAAAATCTGCTTCACGTAATTCGTCGATCTTTTCAGCAGCTATACTGCCGTTATCGTAGACTGTGGTGATGAAGAATTGTGAGGAATAACGTATGATCTCGCCAATGTCTTCTCTTAAGAGAGGGTTGCCTCCAGACAAGACAACCTCGGCTACTCCTAGTTCTCGAAGGACATCAAGTCCTCTTTTAATTTCTTCTGTTGATAATTCTTTTTTGTCTTGTTCGCGCCAGACGTTGCAGCCTCTGCAGAGGTAATTGCATCTGCGTGTGAGCAACCATTGGACATGGTAAGGTCTATTTGGAGTTAGGGAACGAATAATGATGCTTGCAGTTTTCTCGAGATTCATGTCCAAACGATGTACACCGTGGTATAGCGAATTTATCTAATTGAAACTTGCATATAAAAACATGAGCATAATCTAAACTGAAGTTTCTTCAGAATCGATGCATTTCTTAACGTCAACTTGAGAACTGTAGATAAGCTATTGCTTTATAAGATGTTTGATAATCTTATTTCGTTTAGACTTACGAATCTTAGTAGTGGAGGTTAACGTTTATGGAAAAGGTCGATGTTGTTATTCTTACAAAAAACAGTGAACGTTTGCTTAAAGCGTGTCTTGAATCGATCTACGAAAACGTGCCAGTCAACCGATTAATCGTGATCGATGCGTTTTCAGTGGACAACACGTTGAAAATACTCGATAAATTTAACGTGAAATATGGGAATATCAAGATTGTACAAGAAAAAGGTTCAAGAGGAAAAGCTAGAGATATAGGCATACGAGAAGTAGAAACAGAATGGTTCATGTTTGTTGATAGCGATGCAATCCTGTGCGAAGATTGGTTCAAGAAAGCAAGTAGACACATCCACAAAAGTATAGGCGCAATCTGGGGCGTTAGCATTGAGGGAGATGTAAAAAGCAAACCTGTAGTGAAGGTTGTGCAGTGGATGGCAGCTAGGACGTTTGACATTAGAGGATGCTGTAAAGATATACTCATACGGCATGATGCTGTGAAAGACATTCATATTCCAAGCAAATTGCATACTCTGGAAGACGCGTACTTGAAAGAATGGATTATTGCAAAAAATTACAAAGTCATAATCAGCTACGAGTCTTATTGTAGACATTATAAAACCATGAACAACTTGCTGTCGAAGGAAAACATAATGTCTACTATTGTTGAATTCAAAAACATGAGGTTGGTGAAAGAACGTTTGGTCTATGCACCGATTTTTGCTTTCATATGGTTTTTGGTGGAAGCGAATCAAAAATTTAGGGGAAGGGGTGTTTAACGCGAAGACATATGAAAGACAAGGTCGTCCTTAATGAATTTGCCAAATTCTACGTAACAGTTGAAGCAGATGGGTGTCAGGGTGGTTATGAAAATCGATATTGTTATGCTGACAAGAAACAGTGAAAGGCTGTTGAGAGAATGCTTGACTTCTGTTTATCAAAACTTGCCCGTTAACAACTTGATCGTTGTTGACGGCTATTCTACAGACGCAACATTAAACATAATAAGAAATTTTCAAGAGAAACACGGCAATGTTACGGTGGTACAGGATAGAGGAACACGAGGTTCTGCAAGGCAAAAAGCGTTGGATTACGTGAAAACTGAATGGTTTATGTTTGTGGACAGCGATGTCATATTATGTGACGGCTGGTTTGCAAAAGCGCAAAGACTGATGGAAAATGATGTCGGAGCTATCTGGGGGATGGAAATCTGGTCTGTGCTGAGGAACACGAGAGTCTTGGGCTTGTTTGAAAGGGTTACTATGAAGATTTTTGAAAAAAGAGGCGGAACCCATGACTTGCTGGTGCGGCGTAAAGCGATTGAAGGAATCTGCATACCTTATCACCTGCATACTTACGAAGATTCCTACATCAAATCGTGGGTTCGCAAGAAAGGCTACAGGGTAATTCCTGTTTACGAGCCCTATTGCATTCATTATCGGCCTGAAAAAGTGTGGACCATCAAACAGAGCATCGAATTCATAGCCAGCGACTTAAAATTCGCTATCCGCCACCCTCAACTAATACTTTCTTACATATTTTACACTGTCATAGTTTTACAGCAGAATTTCTTACGCAGCTTCAAAGCTGATCAACTGAAATAAGGCGGGCTACGAGGTTTTTTTGTTTTTTAAGGCTTGCCAAAGCTGATCAGACACGGGTCTAACCAAATTTTCTGCTTTGCCATCCTTGCGTACTATGAGTCGTTTTTGAGGAGACGAAGTGAACTCGCCTATCACTTCTGCTGCGATTTCTTCTTTTTTCAGGGCGTTTATTATTTTATCTGTGAAATCTGGTTGGGCGGCAATCAGCAGGCTTCCCGAAGCAATTAGTTGCAGGGGATCGATACCGTAGAACTTGCATATTTTGACAGCTTCGGGTTTTATCCTGATTTTTTCTTCGAAGATTTTTACTCCCAAGCTTGATGCGTCTGCCATCTCGTGCACTCCTCCTGCAACGCCGCCTTCTGTCGGGTCGTGCATGGCGTCTACTCCGCCTGTTTGGAAGGCTGTGATGGCGTCTTTGACGACGCTTATTTGGTCATAGAATTTTGTGGCGTTCTGCACTGTATCAATGCCTAGCGCTTTTTCCAATTGTTGTTTTCTGTCTGAAGCAAGAATCGCGGTGCCCTCTATGCCTGCGTTCTTTGTGAGAATGAGTTTATCTCCTGTTTTGGCTCCGCCTGCGGTCACGTATTTGCCTTTTTCTGTTATGCCCATCGCGCAACCTGCTACGATTGGCTGGGTCAGTCCGGGGGTTGTTTCGCAGTGTCCTCCGACGATTGCGGTTCCTAAGGCTTTGGCAGCTTTGTCCATCTGAACGCTTATGGTTTCAACTGTTGCTTTGCTCGTGTTTTCGGGAAGCATGATGCATGAAAGGAAGAATGACGGCTCAACGCCGAAAGTGGCAATGTCATTCGCGTTAACGTTCACAGCGAGCCAGCCTATTCGTTCTAAGGCTCCAGTAATGGGGTCCATGGAAACGATTAAGGATTTGTTGCCAACGTCTATGACTGCGCCATCATACCCTGCGAGTGGGCCTAAAACTACGTCTCGGCGTTTTGCACCCAAGTTTTGGAAAATGACTTTTTCTAGGATGTCTTTCGGAATTTTGCCGGGTGGGAGTTCCATAGTTTAGCCACTCTTGAAGCATTGTGGAAGCTCTAGCTTTTAAGTTGTGGGAAGCTGCGTTTGGCGATTTTTACGATGGGAGTTGCAACGATCAGTCCGATGATCATCTGTCCGATGTTGAACGGAATTTCAGCTTCTGCTATGACGCTGATGCCGAAAAGAGGAAACAACAGGAATTTTTGGTAAGTGTAGTAGCCTGTGGCCATTATTGCGCCGCCGATGAGCATGGTGAAAACTAGCCAGCCGAACTCGGGTTCCAGAGTGAACCCTGTTAAAGTGATTAGGACTATGACTAGTGCGCCTATTATGTACCAGAATTCTGGTGGGACTGAAAAGACGACGTTTGGAGTTGAGGGGGGTGGTATTCCAAGGTATAGTTCTGTGTTGCCGCTGTAGTAGGTTGAGCCGACTGTGGCTAATAGGGTTCCTACGATAAGTCCGATGGTGAATGTAAAGGCTTTCCATTTGAGTTTGGAATCGAATTTCGGTTTGTTTCGGTTTAGGAAGCCTACGATTCCTCCTTCGCATCCCTTTATGAGTAGGGTGGCGGGGGCGTAATGCGGGTAGCCTAGAAAGAGGTCGGCGAGGCTGGAGCCTACGCCTCCGGCAAAGGCACCGACGAATGGTCCGAAGATCAGGGCGGTGGTGTACACCATGGTTTCTCCGATGTTGAAGAATCCTTCTGTTTGGGGGACGTAGAGGGAGAAAACTATGGTGACTGCGCAAACGAGTGTGGTGGATATGGCTGTTAGGGCTAGCTGAATTGCGGTTGAGGTTGATGATCGGTGAAACATACTTAATACCTGAGTACGCTTGAGAATAAGTGGCAAGTCTCTTATTCTATTTTTGGTTAAACATTCTCCTAAAGTTCTCGCAGAAAACCTTTCTCTTGACTTTTTGTGAGATGTTTGCAGCTTCAACTATCGCGATCTGTGTTGGATAACGATAGTATGGGATGTCTGAGCCGAAGAGTACTCTGTTTTCGTCTATGTCGGTTGCGAGTTCGATGAAGTCTGGTAGAGTGCCAGAAGTTTCGACATAAGCATTCTCGCATTCAGCTAATGCGTTTACTGAAGCTTCCCTCAAGTGTCCTAGGATTATGGGTAGTTTGGGGTATTTTTTGGCGATTTTGAGGGTTAGTCCTGGTGAGGAGAAGCCGTCGCCGCTGTGGAAGAGGATGGGCAGTTTCAGTTGGTTTGTTTTTTGGAAGAACTTGTTGAAGAAGGGGTGGTCTGGTCTGAAGCATTCTACGAACGGGTGCAGTTTTAGTCCTGCCAAGCCTAGCTTGGTTTTTATTCTGTTTAACTCTTTTATGGCGTCGTCCCTTCTTGGGTCTACGCGTCCGAAACCGATTATGCGTTTTGGGTATTTTTTGACGCTTTCTGCGATGTAGTCGTTCATTTCTGGGTATTTGTCGCCGACGTTTGGGTTTGGGAAGACGATTGCTTGTTCAACGTCATGCTTGTCAAGAAGACGAATAAGAGTGTCTATGGAGATTGTCGGGTTCATGTAGGGCTGCCAAGGTCCTGACTTTCCCAGATGGACGTGGGCGTCACAGATTCTCATAATCAACTCCTTCCTTCTCAAACTATTGTTGATATTCTTCGTGTACTCCATTTTAACGTTTGCAACGGGAAAACAAAATTTCTGAAGGTTGGCATAGCAATGTTGACGTTAAGGCTATGAGTTTTTGGCGAGAAGCCAAACGTTTTCTGATTGTGTGCAGACTTCATAGTATTATTCCTTGAAGTTTTTCAGTCTAATGCGTCTTTGCAGTTTTCAGAACATAGAAAAAGTGTAGGTGAATTCTGTTCTGATCTTCGCTATTTTCTTCTCAGTTCAAAGTAGTCAAAGAAAAGCAGTAAGCCTTCTATTATGAAGTACAACCCGACAATCCACTGTAGCAAGTTTGGAAATGCTATGACGAGTATGCCGAATATTATTGCAATCAAAGCTAGCACTGATTTAGACACTGTGACACCGATTTTCTTCAATCCTTTCTCAACTTCTCCTGCCATAAATGATTCCTGTCTGTTTCGTATCGACGAAGGTGCTATTTAATACTAGCGCGCTTTAATAGTGCCCTTCATTTTTTTGTTGGAGTATATCGGTAGAGGGGAAAACCTAAATGCGAGTGTTACGCTGTAAATAGCAAATTGCGAGTTGAAAGGGTATGAGTGAAAGCAAAGTGAAGGAAGACATCGTTAAGTTACATAAGGAAGCGAACACGCTCTTCGAAACTGGCAAGTACAAAGAAGCAATGGAAAACTCGTTGCACGCTGCAGAGCTGTACCTGAAAGCAAACAACTTCTTCGACTCAACATCTATGCTCTACAAGGCTGGCGAATGCGCATACGCGCTTAAGGATTACGAGAAGGCTGCGGAGCATTTTCTGAAATCTGCAGAACTCTCCTTCCAGAAAGGGTTCGACCGCTACGGAGTAAGCGCATTGGAATACGCAAGAGACTGCTACAAGGCGTTGAAGAACGAGGCAAAAGTCAAAGAGACAGAAAAGAAAATAAAAGAAACAAAAGCAAAAATAGAAGCCTCATTCTAAACAACCTCCTTCCAACCCAACCAACCTCTTTTTCCAGACGTTACCTAAACAACATTTATCTCACCAAACCCACTTTAGCCCTTTTTATAGGTCAAACTCATGCCAACCCCTTTCAAAGCCTTGGCAGAACTCTGCGAAAAACTAGAAACCACCAAGAAGCGGCTTCTCATGATATACCTCGCCGCCAACTTTCTAAAAGCCTTAGAAACGCAGGAAGTTGAGCCCGCAGTCTCCATGATTCTTGGAAGACCCTTCCCGAAATGGAGCCAGAAAACCCTCGAAATAAGCTGGGCAACCCTAAGCGAGATCATCAAACGCATAACCAACGTTGAACGGACAGCCTTCTCCGAAGCTTTCAGCAAGACTGGCGACGTCGGCTCAGCCGTACAGACAGTTTTTGAAAACAGCAAAACCAAACGGCAAGCAGTACTTTTTGAACAGACGCTTACGATTGCTGAGGTGAGGCGCAGTTTCGACTCTATGGCTGAGATTGCCGGCTCTGGCTCAAGAGAGAAAAAAGAACGCTTAGTAGAAGCTCTGCTAAGCTCAGCTTCGCCCGTTGAAGCCAAATATTTGGTCAAAGTTTTCATCGGTGAGATGCGAACAGGCTTTCATGAAGGGTTGATGGAACAAGCGGTCGCGAAAGCCTTCGACGTGCCCTTGGAAAAAGTGCAAACGGCAAGCATGATCGCAGGCGATGTGGGAGAAATTGCGGCTGTAGCAAAGGTTGAAGGCGCAGATGGCTTATCAAACATAAGCTTCAGAGTGTTCAAGCCCGTTAGCCTCATGCTGGCGCAGATGGCAAACGATGTTGCAGAAGCATTAAAAGAACATGACGGCAAAACCTCTTTTGAGTACAAGTACGACGGCGCTCGAGTTCAGATTCACAAACTCGGCGACGACGTGAAGATTTTCAGCCGCAGGCTAACCGACGTGACCGAGAGCCTGCCAGAGATTAGCGAAATCGTGAAAAACAACGTTAAGGCGGAGGAGACTATTCTGGAGGGCGAAGTCATAGCCGTCGACAAGCGTGGTTTTCCGATTCCTTTCCAACACTTGATGCGAAGGTTCAGGAGAGTTCATGAGATAGAAGACACGGCGGAAGAAATCCCATTGCAACTATACTTGTTCGATGTGTTGTATTTTAACAAGAAAAGCCTTATTTCGGCTCCGTACGTGCAGCGAAGACAGACCTTAGCTGAAAACGTTAGCGACATACCGTTGACAACCCAGTTGATAACGGATAAACCGAATGAGGCGGAACAGTTTCTGAAAGAAGCCATGGATGCGGGACACGAAGGGTTGATGGCGAAAAAACCCGACAGCACGTACACGCCTGGCATCCGTGGTAAACGTTGGCTGAAGGTGAAGCCCGTTCTCGAACCGTTAGACTTGGTAATCGTCGCAGCAGAATACGGCTATGGACGCAGGTTTGAGTGGCTTTCCGACTATTACTTGGCGGCACGTGACGCTAATACAGGCGAGTTGTTGACGGTGGGTAAGACGTTTAAGGGGTTGACTGACGCGGAGATAGTCGAGATGACAAGGCGGCTTAAGGAGTTGGCTGTGAAGGAAGAACGCAGGAAGGTTGTCGTAGTTCCAAAAGTGGTCGTTGAAGTGATGTATAATGAGGTTCAGAGAAGCCCCAAATACAAGAGCGGCATGGCTTTGCGTTTTGCGAGGATAAGCCGCATACGAGAAGAGAAAACAGTTGAAGAGGCAGATACGATACAGCGAGTCAGAGAGGTTTATGAGAAGCAGTTTTTGAAAAAAGGCAGGTTTAATATTGATTAGCGAAGATATGAAAACTAAGCTTGGAGGCACGTTCAATGCCTGCTAAACAGAAAGTTCCCACGTTTGACGAATTCTACAACCGTCAGGTCGTTTTGAAAGAGCTCGGCGTTAAGGGACAGAAGAAGCTTGCCAAATCAAAAGTTGCAGTCATCGGACTTGGTGGTTTAGGCACGGCTTCGTCGCTCTATCTGGCTCTTGCTGGTGTAGGGCAGTTGCGGTTGATAGACCAAGACATCGTGGAAGTGCACAACTTGCACAGGCAGATTTTGTACAGCCCAGAGGATTTGGATTATCCGAAGGTTGAAGCTTCAAAGAAAAGACTTATGCAGAGCAACCCTTTGGTTAAGGTTGAAGCTGTACCTGAGAACTTGAACGCGGACAACGTGGAACGGCTTCTGTCTGGGATGGATTGTGCAGTTGACGGTTTGGATAACATGCGGACGCGGTATTTGGTTAACCGAGCCTGTGCGAAGCTTGGGATTCCGTACGTTTTCGGTGCTGCTATCGGAATCGAGGGGAACGTTTCGGTCTTTGCCCCTCCTGAAACGCCATGCTTGGAATGTGTTTTTCCAAACGCTGAGGACAGCGATTTGTTGACGTGCGAGACTCGAGGCGTGCTTGGCGCCACGGCGGGAATTATTGGAACATTGCAGGCGATGGAAACCATAAAGGTCTTGGCTGAGATCGGTTCGCCGTTGAAGGGTAAACTTATGATTTGCGACTTCAGCGACATGTATTTTGCAACGATTGACGTGTTCAAAAGACATGAGTGTCCTGCATGCAAGGGCGTTGCAGGTGTTTCAGAGGGGAAGGAGAAGCTTGTGTGGTTGTGCGGTCGAGACACGGTTAACGTGAATCCAGCGAAGACGTTGAAACTGAACCTTAACGAAGCGTACGAGTCTATTAAGCGACAGTTCAAAGTTCGCGTGAAATCCCAATTGGCAGTGATGTTTAATTATGATAGTTTTGAGGTTAGCTTGTTTAACGGCGGACGTATGCTGATTAAGGGTGTTAGCGATGAAAAATCAGCTTTGAGAGTTTATAAAGAGGTTCTTGAAAGATTGGATGTAGGCTGATAACGTTTATTACGGTCTAGTCTAGAAGCTTTTGTTGTTAACGTGCTGGGGTGGCCGAACGGTTCAGGCGGCAGCCTGCAGAGCTGCTCTATGTGGGTTCAACTCCCATCCCCAGCTTCCCTGATGAACCAAACTCGAGACGGTCTATGTGCCTGGGGAGTTTTGTTGTGTTGAGCCGACTGCTGAGCCGCTTGTGTCGAAGAGGTCAACCTTGTACGGGTTGCCGTTGACCCAGTTGACGTTCTGTATCTTGATGATGTGGTTTATGTCTCCGGCGGGTAGCGTGTAGTTGCTTCCTGTTGCGGTGAAGGTTTTGATGACGTTGTTGACTTTAATCTGGCCTATGGTTACGGTCTTGGTTCCGGTGTTCTTCAACGTGATGTTAATGTAGTTGGTTGACTGCCCCGATGTTCCACAAAAGCTTGTAGCGGTTATGGTGATTGAGGATGATCCCATGAAGCCTATTGAATTTAGATCTGAAGTCAAGTTTCCTAATGTCCAAGTCAGATTTTGCACATTCGTAGATAGCTCTGCATTTTCAGCTTCCAAGTTATCTGTTTTTGTTTGCAGATCGCCAACTTTGCTTTCAAGTCCCTTTGCTCCAACATATAACCAACAGCTGAATCCAGCCAAAGCCACAACCAAACAGAAACATATTGTCAGTGCAATTTTTTCTTTACCCATCTGTGCCTCACTCTCCTTCAAGTCTCATAGAGTGCATTCTTAGCAGTTATGAATTCCAAGTCTGAATTAGAAATAATGTCATCTCCCAAAAGTTACCATCGAAGAAAATTAATAAACCATCTCCCTAAGAATTACTAGAACACCAAGACAGACACTCATTAACTCAGAAATAAATGGAATATGCGAGTGAAGCGAACATGGTCTCAAGAGTCGCCATAGTAGAAGTCGGGTCGGATGCCAGACAATCGTTTGAGCAAGCACTCAAGTTGATCGGCGGAATCTGGCTTAAACCAAGAAGACAGGTTTGTCACCATTAAAGTAGGTGTTTTCGACCCTCGAACTGAGCATCATGCTTCGGTCGGCGTGGTTGATGCAATCATCAACAGCTTCAACAAAGCCCCCAAGATTTTCTTGGCAGAATCAGACAATTATCGAGGAACAGGCACAGAAAGACTGCAAAAATGGAAAACGCTCTTCTCAAAACGAGTAGTACCCTTCAACCTTTCAGAAGACAAGGAAACGCGGCAGGTCAAAGTGGCAGACGAGAAAATAGGCCTATCACATATACTCTTCAAACCCAACGTCTTCATAAGCACACACATAATGCGCATTTACGAGAGAGGAAGCATAATCAAAAACTTACTAGGCTTGATCCCAGACAGAAAAAAAGTGAGGTTTCACAAGAAACTCGAACCCGCATTACTAGACATGATCGAAGCCATCGGCGGAATAGACCTCGCCGTCCTCGACGGAACCCACGTGAGCACTGGGGTGGCTCCCAACGCGAAAAGAATACCGACAAACATACTCATCGTCGGCAGAGATGCAGTTGCCGTCGAAACAATCGGAGCGACACTCGCCGGCATGAACCCAGAAAAAATGCCCATCATACAACAAGCCGTAAGCAGAAACCTCGGAGAAGGAGACATCAAAAAAATAGAGATTCTAGGAACACCCCTCGAAAACCTCCAAGAGAGATTCGAACCACTGTTAAAAACTTCAAAGAAAAAAACCAAAGCATCACCAGCCAGCAAAAAGACGCGCACCAAAAAGAAAACTTGATAATCACAACAGCCAATCATCCTTCATTTTTCTACGTCTATATTGACAAACAAATAAATAATCTGAATCACAACACTCAAAATAATGAACGGTGACACGTTATGCCTAAACTCCTCGTCTTATATTACAGTCGAACAGGAAGCACACAGAGGATGGCTGAAGCCGTGGCCGAAGGCGCCAAAGCCGTTCAAGGAGTAGAAGTGACATTAAGCTACAATGTAGAACCAGAAGCGCTCGCAGGCTTCGATGCCACAATAATAGGCGCGCCAACCTACCATCACGATATGACTTTAGGTATGAAAATGCTCTTAGAAGACGCGGCAGTGAAAAACGTCAGCTTGAAAGGCAAAATCGGCGCAGCCTTCGGCTCTTACGGCTGGAGCGGAGAAGCCCCCAAAATGATTCTTGAAATCCTGAAGAACAAGTTTGAGATGAACGTGACGGAACCGCCGCTTCTGTCAAAGTTCGCGCCAGACCAAGCAGAATTGGAAAAGTGTCGCGCTTTAGGAAAGAGGATTGCCGAAAAACTTATCCAACCAAAATAACACGTTTAAAACTAAGGAGACAAGCAGGTTGAGCTCGGAGGATGAATTGTTAACTTTTCTCAAGAAACAGATAGAAATCGAGAATGAAATCGTCCGATCACTAAACAACTCCCTGAGCGACATTGGAAACCCCACCGTTAAAGGTGTTCTGAAAGGAATATCTTTAGACTCTGTAAAGCACGCGGAAATGTACGCTTCAGCCGTCATGCTCTTGACGAAGGTTTCTCAAGCTCTTCAGCAAGAACACTTGGACAAGCAAAGAAGCCTCGTGGAAAAACACATAAAATTGGAAGCTGAACTCATCGAAAAGATCAGTCAGAAACTGCCGACTGTGGAAAACCCGAAAGTCAAGCTTCTGCTCGAAGCGATATTGGCAGATGAGAAGAGACACCATGAGCTTCTCCAGAAAATTCTCGAAATCATCGTCCACGGCGAAACCATTACCGAAGCAGACTGGTGGGACGTGATGTGGAAGAACGTTCCATTCCACGGTTCGCCAGGCGGCTAAGCCAAGAAAGCCTACGGATATTGTCTTAGAAGAATAGCCCAATCGTTAGCGAGAAGTCAGAAGACGTTTCTGTTAGAGTGTGCTTCAGAAAACGATTATAAGACACAGCTGCACATTCTGCATTCAATATATGAAAATTGCCTTACAGTTCTCAAGTAACCTGGACGGATGATGAAAATGACAACCGCCTCTTATGCGGTTAACAAAGAAAATTCGAAGGAAGAATCAAAACTTGCACAGTTGAGCAATGAAGAAATTCTATGCGTGCCTTTCGAATCTGTTCTGTCGAAGTTGAGCAGTTCTCTGTCTGGTCTTAACTTTGAAGAGGCAGAAAAACTTCTTGAACTTTATGGACGCAATGAAGTGGCAAGAAAAGAGAAAAGAGCGGGCGTTGTCGAGTTTGTTATGCGTTTCAGAAACCCCCTTGTTCTAATATTGCTGGTAGCTGGCGTTGTTTCAGGCTTGTTTGGCGAGTTAACGAATTCCATAATCATCTTTGTAATCGTGTTGCTGAGCGTGGTTCTCGACTTTTTCCAAGAAAACAGGGCAGAAAAAGCGGCGGAAGAACTGAAAGAAAGAGTTGCAACCACGGTCACAGTGGTTAGAGATGGCGTTAAAAAAGAAATTAAGCTCTCAGAAGTGGTTCCAGGCGACATGGTTTTTCTTTCCGCTGGAGACATCGTGCCCGCCGACGCACGAGTAGTCAATTCTAAAGATTTTTTCATCGACCAGTCGGCATTAACGGGCGAATCTTTTCCGGCAGAAAAAACCTCAGCACCAATAAAGCCTGAAAACGTTTCAACTGTAAGCGATTGGAGTAATTATCTTTTTATGGGCACTTCCGTGGTAAGCGGTTCAGCTACGGCGGTTGTCGTGAAAACGGGAAGCTCCACGGAGTATGGAAGGCTTGTTAAGAGACTTGTGGAAAGGAGACCTGAGACCGAGTTTGAGAGGGGATTAAGAAGGTTCGGTTACATGATTATGGAAGTTACTCTTCTTCTTGTCTTCTTCGTTTTCATCGGACGCGTGTTTTTCCTCAGAGTCGTGGATACTCGTGTTGTTTTGGATTCGTTGCTTTTTGCGATAGCGTTGGCTGTGGGTTTGACGCCTGAGCTTCTGCCCATGATTTTGTCGTTAAACCTTTCAAAAGGCGCGATTGCAATGTCAAAGAAAGGAGTCATCGTGAAACGGCTTGCGTCAATCCAGAATTTTGGCAGCATGGATGTTCTGTGCACTGACAAGACGGGTACGTTGACGGAAAACAAAGTTACTCTCATTTTACATGTGGATATGGAAGGAAAAGATAGCGACAAAGTGTTGCGGTACTCTTTCTTGAACAGTTTTTACCAAACTGGGCTCAAGAGCCCTCTTGACGAGGCTGTGCTTGAGCATAAGGAGGAAACTGCTGAGGGTTATCAGAAGGTGGATGAAGTTCCCTTTGATTTCACGCGGAGACGTGTCTCTGTTGTCGTTGAGCATGAAAGGGAAAGGTTCTTCATAACTAAAGGGGCATCAGAAGAAATCATCCACGTTTGTTCATACTACGAAGTTGAAGGCAAAATATTCGACGCAACACCAGAGATACACAGGAAAATAGAACAAAAATACTATGACCTAAGCTCTGAGGGCTTTAGAGTTCTCGGAATCTGCTACAAGAAACTCAAGGAAGACAAACCTGTCTATTCGGTAGATGACGAAAAGGACATGGTTTTTCTGGGTTTCATTGCCTTCATGGATCCGCCTAAGGAAACGTCGAAAGAATCACTGCAGCTTTTAAAGAAGTATGGAATAGAGCTGAAGATTCTTACGGGCGACAACGAACTGGTCACACGAAAAGTCTGTGAGGGGTTGGACTTTGAAATCAGAAAAATCGTCCTCGGCAGCGAGATTGCCCAGATGGGTGATGATACGCTTGCGGTTGCTGTTGAAGAAGCTAACATTTTTGCCAGAGTAACTCCCGCACAGAAGGACAGGATAATTGACGCGTTGAAGAGTAACGGTCACACAGTCGGGTTCTTAGGAGATGGCGTTAACGATGCGCCGTCAATGAAAGTTGCAGATGTCAGTGTGTCTGTTGACAACGCCGTTGATGTGGCTAAAGAATCTGCGGACATAATTCTGCTTCACAAGGATTTGACGGTGCTTGGGCAAGGAGTTTTGGAAGGGAGAAAAACCTTCGGCAACACCATGAAGTACGTGCTGATGGGAGTCAGTTCCAATTTTGGAAACATGTTCAGCGCAGCCGCAGCCTCACTGTTCTTGAATTTTCTGCCGATGCTGCCCATCCAGATTCTCTTGAACAACCTTCTTTACGATTTATCCGAGTCAACCATACCAACTGACAAGGTTGATGAGGAGTACATCGAGAAACCGAAGAGGCTTGATGTCGGTTTCATCAGAAACTATATGATTTATTTTGGACCCGCCAGTTCGCTTTTTGACTTCTTAACATTTTACATTATGCTTCATGTCTTCAACGCTTGGAACAATGCACCGCTGTTTCAAACTGCATGGTTCATAGAGTCTCTCTGCACGCAGACGCTGGTCATATTTGCGATTAGAACACGCAGGTTTCCCTTTTACAAAAGCATCCCAAGCAAACCATTACTCATCAGTAGCCTAATTGTTGTCACACTCGGAATATTGATACCGCTAACGCTGATTGGTAGCTGGTTCCAGTTCACAGAGCCACCAATCACATTCTTCGCTTTCTTGACAGCATTCGTTGGCGCTTACTTAGTGATAGTAGAAATCCTGAAACGGTTCTTCTACAAGCAACATGCACACCGCTTAGAACAGTCAATAATCCCGAAAAAGTTGTATACGCCAAACCTTGTCAACAAACCTAGCCCGAAAGATGACAAAACAGCATCAAACGGCAAGAATGTTTAATAATTTCTGAAAACCTATCCAAATTAGGCAGAGAAGCATGGTTAAGATAGTTGTTAACTACGCGAAATGTGTAGAAGACCCCCATCGAATATGCGTTGAAATATGTCCTGTTTCAGTCTTCCGCATCAAGAAATCTGAAAGACCAGAAGTGGTGAATGCAGAAAACTGTATCGTGTGTAGAACATGCCAAGTCAACTGTCCCACTCAAGCCATAGAGATTCTACCCTGAAGCTTTCAAAGAATTCTAAGTAGTTTACCCCCGCTGTTCCTGATTTCCACTCTCACGTTTCCGTCAGCTTGTCTTGTGGCGCATTTTATGCATGGGTCATAAGCGCGTATCACCATCTCTATCCTGTTCAAAAGCCCCGGCTTGATTTCGCCTTTGTGTATGAATTCTGTGGCAGCGTCTTTCACGTTGAGGTTGATAGCGGCATTGTTGACCTGAGTAGGGATTATCAGCCTCATGCTTTCCAGTCGTCCGTCGCTACCCAAGACGTATTCGTGAGCAAGTGTCCCCCGTGGAGCTTCTACAACTCCGACGCCTTTTCCTGCCTTTGACTTAACTGCAACTCTAGTGTCAAGCCGCGTCAAAGTCTTGTCTTCCAATAATTGTATCGTTCTTTCACACGCATAAACCAAGTCAATAAGACGACTATAATCAAAGAGTAAAGTCGCGTGCGCTGGGCTTCCGAACTTTGCTTTAAACTCTTTTAGCTCTTTATCAGCGAGCTCAGTCGTTGCCGAGTTATTAACGTTCACCCTCGCCGTCGGACCAACCTGAACAATTCCCTCCGTCAATCCTAACGCTTTGAGGTAAGCAAATTTTGCGTAGGTCCATTCATAAATTTTCTCTTCAATATGCTCCATGTAATCCTGTGCCGAGAAAACAGAAAAGATATCGCCTTCAGGTTTTATCACTCGAATTCCGCCGTCATAGAAATCTAAAATACCATCCTTCGTCAGCGTCATGTAGTGAGTCTTGTAGTCACCCGCCTTCTTGAAGTCCGCCCAGTTTTTGTCGAAAAGCTCCTTTCCAAGAACAAGAGCTTCTTTAGTGATTTCAAGCGCATTTTTTGCTTCTTGAAGGAGTTCCTCGCGTTCTCTCTCCTTAAGCGGGTTAATTAAGCCGCCTGGTATTACTGAAACGATGTGAACTTCACGTTTTCCGATTACGTCTAAGATTTTTGCCGCAAAGCTTCGCAGGGCTATGGCTTTTCTGCCCACATCTGGCTTTTCTCGCATGATTTGGAAGACATTTCGCTTCGAAGGGTCTTCTTCAGGCGAGAACCAGAAGTCTGGCAGTGTTAGGAAAAAGAAAACTAGCGAATGGTTGCTGATAATCTGTCCCAATAGAAGCAGTTCACGTAGTCTTCTGGCTGTTTCTGTTATCTCAGTCTCGTATATAGCTTCTATGGCTTTAACAGAAGCGATAACGTGCGCTGTGGAACAAACGCCACAGATTCTGGAGATTATGAAGGGAAGCCTTTCCGCCTCCATTCCCTTTAAGAAATAATCGAAGCCGCGAATTTCTGTGGCATAAAAATAAGCGTCAGAAACGTTGCCCGCATCATCAAGGGTTATCGTGACTTTTCCATGCCCTTCGATTCTCGTAGTCGGCGAGATACGTATTTCTCTCTTGAGGCTCAAACGACTCTCTCCCTTGCTTTGAACCGTTCAAACTTTGAGAAGATGAAAGTGTGGAATATGAAGGGGTTTCGATACAGCTCTTCCTTCACTTTCTCTTCTGGAATGCTTGTCCTCGCTGATAACACTTTGATTAGAAAAGGGTACAGATCCATCGTTCGGTACAAAAACGAATCAGGCGGTCCTCTACAGCCGAAACAGGTAAAGTTCGCTCTTGGACACGGTGCGCCACAGCCTTCACGAGTGAGAGAGCCCAAACAGACGAAGCCCTGACTTACTAGACACAGCTCATGGTTTGCCTCTTTCTCGTAGATTCCATAAAGACGATCAAGTTTTGCAGGAACTATTTTTCGGTGACACTCAGTGCAAACCACGCTTTTATGACGAATCGGAGGTTTTCCGCTGGCTATGCTTTTTATGCTGTGCACTATAAGCATCGGCATAGGCGGACAGCCAGGTATGTAATAGTCAACATCAACGAAACTGCATATGGGGTACATCAAATCTTCGAGTTCGGGAAGCTTGCCTGAATCAAGAAGAGAGTATTGTTTTTCAAGAAGCGTCTTGAGCGAGGAGATGTTGCCTAAGCTGGTTATTCCGCCGTGGGTTGCGCATATTCCAAGGGCAACGAGGGTTTTAGATTTGGCTCGCACCTCTCTGATAAGCTTCTCATCTTCTTCTGTTCTGACTCCGCCCTCAACTATCGCCAAGTCAACATCAGGAACCTCTTTCAAATCAACAAACGTGGGCGAATAGACTATTTCGAAATCTTCTGAAAGAATCTCCAGCAAAGCCTCACCCGCGTTTAGGAATGATGAAACACATCCCGCGCAGCAGGTTAAGGAGACTATGCTGATTTTCACAGACTTACCACTCGGCTCTTTGAGGATTTACTGTGTCTTGGGTTCCTTAAATTTTTCGACATCTTCAAAAGCTAGAGGTCACGAGAAAAAGCGAGAAGTTACATAAAACTTATTAGGATTACATGTTTCACAAGCTCGTATTGGAGTGACTTATGAATGTCGCAAAAAGACAAGTTGTTGCAACTGCTCAAAAAACAGGTTGAAATAGAAAACGACCATGTTAAACGCATCAAGGAACTTGAAAAGAAAGCTGGGACGGCGGCGGCAAGACTGCTTTTGATTGAAATGCGATTGGACTCGGCGAAACACGCGAGCATTTTGAACGAAATAATCCAAGTGATAGTTGATGTTCATCCTTCTCAAACACTCTGGGATTACAGGATTGAAGGTTATGTTGACAAGCTTGCAGTGAAAAAGGAGCTGGAAAACCACGTGAAAATGGAGACCGAAGTGTTGGCGCATGTGGAAGAAGAGATGAAACACACTAAAGACGAAGGCTTAAAACTGTTGCTAGAACACATCGCGGCAGACGAAAAGAAACATCATGCGATTCTGGAGACGATAGTTAAGAATTCGTACAAAATCTAAAACATGAAAGCTTGCAAGTCGTTCTTTCTTTTTTTGATTGTAATTCATAATGTTATCTCATTTTTTGTTCGTTGAGAGTCGTCATGCTGGTTGGATAAATTGGGCGTATGTCATGACTTCCTTATGGAGAAAGGAGGAGAAGAGTTTCGTTAATTTGATGTTTTTCCTTTCGCCATGACATACGTCATAGAAAATATGACATACGTCATCCTTATATATTTTTCCACCTAAACTATATGAAAAGGAGATGTGACTTGATAACACCATGCGAAGTCGCCGTGAAATCCGTCATACCCGCCATAAAAGCTTTGATGGCAAAAGAACTCGTTGAAAAACACGGAATGAAACAAAACGAAGTAGCTGGGCTTCTTGGAATATCCCAATCCGCAGTAAGCAAGTACACAAAAAAAACCCGAGGCTACGTAATCAGCATAGATAGCATCGAGGAGATTCAAGTTCCAATCAACAACATGATTGCCCTCGCCGTTAACGGCGATTACCAAAGAACAGATTTCCTGCGGCTTTTTTGTCAAGCATGCCTCATTATACGTGAAAAAGGCGTGATGTGCCACTATTGTCAAAAAACAGAACCCAAAACAGACATAAGCCAATGTACCTTGTGTTTAGCCTCCTATCCAGCTGAAAAGGAAAGGTGAAAACATGTCTTCGTTTGACGAAAAAACGTGTTAGATATTCTTGAAAAAACAAGCAAAAGCGCAGTCAACATAAGCATAGTCAAACATGTTCAACACTTGTTTTATCAAGCTGTGCCCGTGGAAGGGATGGGTTCAGGAACCATAATCGACGATAAAGGCTACATACTCACGAACAATCATGTAGTCGGCGGAGCAGAGAAGATAACTGTGACTCTGTGGAACGGTGAAGTCCTAGAAGGAAAAATAGCAGGCTCGTGTACCGTGCATGACACGGCAGTGGTGAAAGTCCGAAAGGAGGCCTTGCCAGCCGCGAAGCTTGGAGACTCGGACATGCTGAGGGTGGGGCAAAGAGTCTATGCCATAGGAAACCCCTTCGGCTTGACGGGCGGTCCAACAGTAACCTCGGGAGTAATAAGCGCCCTAAACCGAACCATAGAAGCTCAAAGGGGCTTGCTGGAGAATCTTGTTCAAACAGACGCGGCCATAAACCCTGGAAACAGTGGCGGTCCACTCGTGGATCTTGAGGGAAAAGTGGTGGCGATTAACACGGCGATAATTCCCTACGCTCAAGGAATAGGTTTTGCGATTCCTATAAACTCGGCAAGAAGCTGCACTAGTGAAGTGGTTAGAACGGGAGTTTCTGCTAGGCCTTGGCTTGGAATAATAGGATTAAGCCTCACCGAAGACATAGCTCGCTACTATAGTTTGCCTGTTGACCATGGGGTTTTGGTTACAAAGGTTGTGGATGGCAGCCCAGCAGATTATTCAGACATTGTTAACGGCGACATAATTCTGAGGTTGGACAGCGCGCCGATCTATCACGTAGAGGATTTGCTGAAGGTGATTCATCTGAGGAAAATCGGGGAAAAAATTAGACTGGCTGTGTTTCGCCGAGGTAAAGAACAATCTTTCGATGTCCATTTGAGCAGAACGCCCTAAAATACGCTAGTAATCGCACAGTTGCAGTGTTGTCCACTTATCACGACAAACAATAAATAAGATTTTCAGTCATCTTCAAATCACAAAGTCGGAGTGTGCAATGAAATAGCCTCGAGCGAAAAGATAGTCAGAAGACCAAGTCTGTCTATAAGAGCTCTGATTTCATTCATAGCCTCTTTCATAGTAGCTAGAACGTTTACAATCCTTAATCCTAGCACCGTCGTTCTAGTTGGTGAGGGGGTTCATGTTCACCATTTCTGGTATGGAATAGCCTTGCTGGCCATAGGCGGTTGGTTGGGAATTAGCTATGAGGATGAAAGAATTGATCGATTGGCAGCGATTCTTTTTGGTGCTGGAGGCGGTTTGATAGGAGACGAAGTTGGTCTTTTGCTCAAGTTTAACGATTACTGGACGGAGCTCACTTACACTCTTGTCATAGTATTCATAGCTCTAGTCTCCATTATGATTCTGATAATAAGGTATTCACGTGCCATTCTGCGAGAGTTTGTTGAATTCTCAAGCAGTAACACAAGCCTCTACGTTGGTGTCTTCCTTGAAGCAGTTTCAGTGGCGTTCATAATGGAAACTGATAACCTAGTAATCAACACCGTTTCAAGCATAGTTGCGATAGTGGCTTTAATGTTTATCCTCGCCTATTTTATTCAGCGAATAAGAGTAAAACATCAAAAAACGGAAAAACCCTGAGTGCGCATAGTTAAGCGAAAGTCTAAAAACTATCGGACGCTTAAACTGTCTTTATGAAATATTCGTTCAAGATCGGCTCGGTTTGGGGTATCCCTATCGAGCTTCACATAACCTTCATACTGCTCATGATTCTTGAGCTTCTTCTTTCTTGGCCTTCGCTCTACTTTTTTGCCCTTGTATTGTTTCTGTTCGTCTTTGTCACATTTCACGAACTATCGCATTCTTTGGTTGCAAGACATTACGGCATTAAAGTGCGCAAAATCGTCCTCTATCCAATAGGTGGGGTTTCAGAGATTGAGGAGATTCCTGAGAAACCAAGTGTTGAGTGGCGGATGGCCATTGCAGGTCCGTTAACGAGTTTTGTCATCGGGCTGGTTTTGTTTGGTTTAGGTCAAGTTTTGACGGTGACAACGCCAGCTTTATCGTTGCTCGTTACCACAGACAACATGATTCTGGAGTTGGCGCAATTGAACATTCTTCTCGGTGCCTTCAACTTGATTCCAGCCTTTCCAATGGACGGCGGCAGAGTGTTCAGAGCCCTTCTTGCTGAACGTTTAAAGTTTTCTGATGCAACCAAATACGCCGCGTTTATAGGCAGACTGCTTGGTGTGTTTATGGCTGTTTTCGGCATATTCTATAATTTCTGGCTGATAATAATAGGCGCATTCATCTACATAGGTGCAACTGAAGAAGCTGAATCAACCATCGTTTCCACAACTCTCGCACGAGTCAGAGTCAAAGACGTTATGCAGCCACAAGCAGTAGCTGTCGCGCCAGAAGCCACACTTACAGAAGCCTTGGAAACAATGCTCAAAGCAAGATACCACGATATTCTGGTCGAAAAAGACGGTAGCCTTCTAGGAATGGTAACATGGAACGAAATCGTTAAAGTTAAACCTGAACAAAGAAGCACGCTTCAAGTTCAGCAGTTGCCAATTAAACAGGTCTCAACGTATCCAGACAATTCCATTCTTGAAGTCTACAAGATTATGGCTCGGGAGAAAATAAACACGGTTCCCGTGGTCGACAAAGAAGCACCAACTAAAGTTCTCGGCGTCATCACCAGTGAAAGCGTAGCTTACGCTTATGAGAAGGCTAAAACTCTACGTTAAAACGTTTAATAACTTTTCTAAACAATTTGGTTGGAGGATGAGTCGTGGAAAACGTCGCTGAAGTGAATGTCAGCAATTGGCAGCAAGAAGTTTCAAAATCAAACGTTTTGACAGTCGTCTACTTCTGGCATAACCAATGCCCTTGGTGCTTCAGGTTAAGCCCGATAATCGACGAGATAAGCCACGAGTTTAGTGGAAAGATAAAGTTTGTCAAGCTGAACATTCTAGAAGACCAGACGAATCAGGAAATCGCCAACAACTACGGAGTCATGAGCACGCCAACTTTGATGTTTTTCTGCAGTGGACGACCAACAGGGCAGGTTGTGGGCTTCATGTCTAAAGAAGACCTTAGAAGAGTGTTGGACGACATGCTTGGAAAATACAAAACGTGTCTTCTACAGAGCACAGAGCTAAGACCAGCGTACATAGTGTAAATTTTCAAGTGAGGTTTGAAGCTTTGAACGAAGATGTAGCTAAAGAGGTTTTGACAAAATACAAAACCATAGCTGTAGTAGGTTTGTCCAAAGACCCTTCCAAAGCCAGCTATCAAGTAGCAGAGTATCTAAAGAATCATGCCTTTAGAATCATTCCAGTAAACCCGTCTGCGAATGAAGTTTTCGGTGAAAAAGCCTACAAGAGCCTCCTAGATGTGCCAACTGAAGTTCAGAAAGCAATCGAAGTGGTTGACATTTTCAGGCCTTCAGAAGAAGTGATGCCTATAGTGGAGCAAGCTGCGGAGTTGAAAAAGGTTCATGGCACATTGAGAGTGGTTTGGATGCAACTGGGAATAATTAACGATCAAGCAGCTGAGTTGGCAAAGAAAGCGGGGTTAACGGTTGTAATGAACAAGTGTATGGTGCAGGAGCATCGACGCCTGTTTGCAAGCAGCGCAAGTTCTGAGAAAAACAGATAACCGAGAATAGGTTTGTGTTCTCTTCTACGCTGCTCCACCAAGCAGCAGTGACACGATAACAGCGATTGCAATGATCGCGATCGTCTCAAACAGTGTGACTTTCCAATGCACACGCGTTCTTTTAGAGCGGTAGCGAACAAGGAAGAAGCCCACAACGGCGCCCACTATTGATAGCGACAAGATTATGTCAAAGGGTTTTGGCAACATTAGATAAGCCATTATGGGGATGCTGCCTGCCAGAAAAGTGGTTGTGCCGCATATTATGGCTGCGAGAAGGTTTGACCTGTTTATTTCTTTGTGTAATACTGCGAACAGCTGCTTAACTAGCCGTAGTGACTTGTCTCGTTCTTTTTGATCAGAAATGTCGCTTAGGCTGTAGTTCATCAGAGTTTGCAAGGTCATCATGTCTGCTAGGTCCTCGGTTATGCCACCGAGCAGAAAGCTGGAAAAGTTGGTGATGGACACAGTTGTTAAGGTTAAAAAAGCTGCGAACATCGCTGCTCTGACCGCTAACCCCGCGACAAATGCCGAGATGATGACCACCAGTCCCGTGATCGAGCCGTCAACAAGTCCCGCAACGACTTCAAGGATAGGCTCCTTCTTCAGAAGTAGACTCTGCCACTCTCTGCCTAGTTTAGCGCCTTGCTCAGTCAGCTGAACTGTCTCGCCATGATTCAGAATTAGTCCTTCAGAAACCATGTCGCTTAAAGCCTTTTCAAGGTCGCTCGTTTCGACACAAGCAAACCCTGTGCAAACCTTGTCGATTTGATGCTTAAGCGAAGATTTCGGCTGTGCAACTCCTTTGCTGAGGTTTATCAGTACGATTACTCTTATAATGTCGGGGAGTTCTTGGATTTCAAAGGACACGCGGGTTTATCACCGTTCAAGCGTTGAGTAAGAAAAACAGAATTAATAACTTTTTTGCAGTGGGCTTAGTTTTTGTTTCTGTTTCACTTTTTCAGTTTTTTGGTCCAAGCAACCAAGTTGATAAGTAGTTCACTTATTTTTTCTCTTGTTTTCTCGTCGACGACTCTGCCCTTGTCATCGATTTTTTCACTTGCATAGGGCACGATGACCTCAGGTCTGTTGAGTGGATGCATGTCTAGGAATATGAAGGTCTGTCGAAGATGATATTGCGCTCTTGCTCCGCCCAGCATTCCTCCTGAAGCGCTCATCACAGCAACCGGTTTGTCTTCGAAAGCGTTGTCTCCGTAAGGTCTGGAAGCCCAATCAATGGCATTCTTCAAAACACCATGTACTGAGTAGTTGTATTCTGGCGTTGAGATGAGAATTGCGTCTGCTGCTTTGATTTTCCTCTTAAATTCCTTCACTATTTGGGGTGATTGATTTTCGAAATCTTGGTTGAAAGGTGGGATTCCTTCAAGGTCAAAGACTTCAAGTTTTGCATTTTCTGGAATTAACTCTAAAGCCGCATTTAACAATGATCGGTTGTAGGAGCCTTTTCGTAGGCTACCTGCAAAACCTAGAATGGTCACTTTTTCGTCCATAACTGACTTATTTTATTTCAGTGATTTAAATCAGTTTCCATAATAATAGGCTCTAGTCGAATACTGTCGATTTGCAGGCGTAAACTAGCTTGTTTACGATTGAAACGATCAGGTTTTACTAGGTTTTCACTATTTAGATGAGAATTCGAGAATTTCTTATCATGTATAACAGTCTCTCAGAATATTCAAAAACTAAATTCTCTAGACATCTTTCCCTTTATCTAGGGCAAGTCTTCTTTATTGTATTGTGATTAGTTTGTCAAGACCTAATTGGGATAGATACTTCCTAGATCTGTGCGAAGCTGTTTCCACACGTGCTACTTGTGATCGTGGAAGGAGCGGCTGTGTGATTGTCAAAGACAAGCGAATCATGACTACTGGTTATGTCTGAGCTCCTTCGGGTTTGCCACATTGTGATGAAATAGGGCATGATTTGCGCAAAGTATTTGACTACAATGGTAATGTGACTCAGCACTGTGTGCGCACGCTTCACGCTGAACAGAACGCAATTATCCAAGCTGCTAGATTTGGCATACCCCTTGAGGGTGCAACACTTTTCTGTAAGATGACACCATGTAGAACCTGCGCGATGATGATAATAAATGCTGGCATCAAGCGAGTAGTTTGTGAAAAACGTTACCATGCTGACAAAGACGCAACAGAATTGTTCAAACAAGCTGGTGTCGAACTACTTGTAACGAATGACAAAGTTGAAGAATACGATAGGCAGTAGAACGTATGGGAACCTCAAAGATTATAAGCCATGGCAAATCAACATGATTTTTTTGTGCTTGAAGGTGGAGAGCATTATGAAAAGATTGTATGTTTGTGGAAGTTTTAGGTTCATATCTGAGATGGAAGAATTGGAGCGTATTTTTGAAGAAGAGAACATAGAGTGTCAGATATCAAAGAAAATGGGCAGTCGCGGAATTCTGGGGTGTTTGAAGAATATTGACAATGCAGATGTTGTTTACGTTGTTAACTCTGAAGGCTATGTTGGTAAGAGCGTGTCCGTTGACATCGGATACGCCTATGCAAAAAACAAGTCGATTTACGTTATGCATCAGGTGGATGACCCACCGGTGATGGATTTGATAAATGGTGTCTTGTCTCCAAAAGCGTTAATTGGTCTTCTTAAGGAAGACTAGCTAAGTATGAGTTAAGAAACTTGTTGACGATCGTTTTCAAAAGTAAACGCTGATGGGCAAAGCTTGTTTAACACGCAAGCATTGCATTTAGGCTTCTTTGCAATGCATACGTTTCTACCGAGAAAGATCAGCAGGTTCGTGATTTTCATCCAACAGGTTTTCGGCACGATCTTCATCAAGTCTTGCTCTATCTTGTCCGGGTCTTCTTGGTTTGTAAGTCTGAGTCTTTTAGAAACTCGACGAACGTGCGTGTCCACAGCTATTCCTTCCACGATGCAGTAGGCGTTCTGCAGCACTATGTTGGCGGTTTTTCTGGCGACGCCTGGCAGTTCAAGCATTTCCTGCATGGTTTTGGGAATTTGTCCGTGGAACTTTTCAATGAGCATTCGGCAGCATTTTTTGATGTTTTTGGCTTTGTTGTGGTAGAAACCGGTGGATTTTATGTCTTGTTCAAGCTCTTTCAAGTCAGCGTTGGCATAATCTTCAACTTTGCGGTATTTCGTGAACAAGGTTTTGGTGACTATGTTTACTCTTTTGTCCGTGCACTGTGCTGAGAGGATCGTGGCGATCAAAAGTTCTAGGGGGTTAGCGTAGTCTAGGGCTATTTTTGCGTTTGGAAACTCTTTTTCCAGCAGCTTGATAATCTTCAGCACACTAGCCTCGCTAAAGTTTGCTGGTTGAGTTTTCTCGCGCAAGTTAATCGCCCCTTATTCTTTCATAGAAGGTTTTTTGCCTAAAAGGTTTGCAGAAAACTTTTACTTCTTAAACAGCAGAATAGTTCAAAGGGTGATTACGTTGGGCGTCAAGCTTCTGGTTGATGGTGAAGAGATCGACCTCAACGAGTTTGTTTCGAAAATTCTGAGCGGAGTCGTCGTCGGCGCGGTGACTTCCTTACGCGGAATAAAGAAGGAATGGAAAAACATAGAGATAAAAGTGTCAAAGTAAACTGTGCAAAAGTTTCAGCCATGCGCGTTTGCGGTTATCGTTATTTCTGCAAACATCTCTCTTTTTGCCTTACAGATCGGACAAACGTAAGGCGGGTCCTCGCGGAAGACAACATATCCGCATTGCTTGCAGTACCAAAGTTTCTTCTCGGCCTGTGAAGCTTTTTTTGCAACAGTCGCAACAGTTTCTGAGGGTTTTTCCACCGTTTTCTCCGCGGTCACCACGTAGACTCGGTCTTGTTTTTCTTTCGGTCTGCGTTCAGGAATCGGAGTTATCGGAGTTTTGCCTTCAAACAAGTCTTTTCTCATGTAGAGTGCACAATAGCATGTTCCGAATTCAGCGACGTCTGGGTCTCGGTAGTCGCATGGACAGATTATGTCTCTGTCAAGCTCAAGGTTTCCTGTGGCAAGCCTGCATGGGCATGATGGATAACCGTAGCGTTCTTCATTCTTCTTCAAGCCTTCCAGAAGGTCGTTCAGAAAAGTCTGGTCTGGGTTCAAGTAGTAGCCGTAAGTTTTTGCGTCTGCTTCTGCTCTTTGGCGCACTTTTTCAAGCGTGATCAAATCTCAAGTGCCTCTTTAATCAAGTCCTTGCGGAAACCAGTGATCAGGGTCTTGCCGTCAACTATTATCGTTGGATAGCTCGGAGAGCCTCCTCTGCTTTCTATGTCTTCCCTAATTTTCTCATGATCCTCGTCTTCAGTCAAGTCAACATCAACATACTCAAATTCAACACTGTTGTCTTTCAGGAATTGTTTTGTCATTTTACACCATGCGCATGTGCTTATGGCGTACATGAGGACTTTGTGTTTGTTGTTTTTGCCTGAAACTTTGATTTTATTCATTTTTCCTCACTTGCCGGTTTATGGTTGAGGTATGGGCGTAGGCGTGATATAACGATTTAGCTTGAAACTGCAAGCTAGGCTTCGTGCAGGTTGAAGAACGCTTTTTGCACGACCTCGGACATGGCTGGGTGGATGTGCATTGCTCGGGTGATTGGCATGAAGGTTTTGTCGTCTGAAACCATGGCGTTGATGATTTCCTGTATGAGCACTGACGCGTATGGACCTATTATGTGTCCGCCCAACAGTTTTCCTGTTTTCTGTTCCAAGATGACTTTTACGAAGCCTTCAGGTTCTCCCATCGCAGCGCCCAATGCAGTGTCCTTGTAAAGTGACGTGCCCACCAAAATTTTGTAGCCTTGCTGCTTGGCTTCAGCTTCTTTCAGGCCTACGGAAGCGATTTGCGGGTGAGTGAAAACTGCGTGGGGTGCTGAGGAATAGTCTACTTTTGCCTTGTGGTCGTGAACGCTGTTGTGCCACGCGATTTCGGCTTCGTAGTTGGCTACGTGTTTGAACATTTGTTTGCCGATGGCGTCTCCGAACGCCCAGATGTTTTTCTTTCCAGTTTCAAGGTACTCGTTTACTTTCACGTAGCCTCGGTTGTCTAGTTCGACGCCTGTTTTCTCTGGCTTCAGAAGGTCAGAGTTTGGGACGCGTCCTGCAGCCACGAGCAACGTTTCTGCTGAAAACTGTCTGGTTTGCCCATCCTCGCGGCTTCTGGCAACGACTGTTTTAACGCCGTTTTTCTCGGCAGCTTCAACCACTTCATGGTTTGTGTAAATCTCCATCCTCTTCATCATTTCTTCTTTGAGGAGTTCAGAAATTTCGGGTTCTTCGTCGGGCAACAGTCTCGGATTTCGTTGGATGATGGTGACTTTGGTGCCTATGCTGGCGAAGAAGTGGCTGTATTCTGCTGCGATGTAGCCGCCGCCGATGATTATCATGCTTTTTGGTTGCGTGGTTAGCTTCAGCACGGTGTCGCTTGTCAGATACTTCACGTTGTCGAGTCCTTTGACTGGTGGGATATCGGGTCTTGCACCTGAAACTATGAACACACGTTTTCCCCGTATCATGTGATTGCCAACTCTCATAGTGTAATCTGAGATAAACTCGCCTACGTCTTTGAACCATTTAATGTTCGGGTCGGCTTCCACCGCCATGGCTTGGTGTCCGCTGTCTTCAGCCACGAACTGTTGCATTCTCTGCATTATCTTCTGAAAATCAACTGACGTAACTGTTGCGTTTACGCCTATCTTCTTCGCTTCTTCGATTGTTGCGATGGCGTCTGCGGGGTATATGAGCATCTTTGATGGGACGCAACCGCGGTTTAAGCATGTTCCACCCATGGGGCCAAACTCGACTACAGCCGTTTTCAAGCCGCTCGCGGCCGCGGCGGCAGCCACGTTCATTCCTGAGCCTGAACCGACTACAAGAACGTCAAACTCTTCCATAACATCAACTCGGTTCCATGTTTAATGTGTAATGACGAAGACTGATAACCTTTTTTTGAAAAATCAGAATGGTAAGGCTTGAATGCGTTTTTTCTTGGCTTATTGGTGGTCGATTTTGTTTAGGGTGTTGGCGTGTTTTCTTTTGGTTTTTCTATGTTTTTCATGTCAGTGAAAAACCATGATATTAGCAGCACTATTATTCCCGCCGCGGCGCATCCGAGGAAAAGATTCACTGTTCCCGTGTAAGTGACTATCACTCCCGAGATTATCATTCCAAGAGGAGATGCCGCGCTCGCAAGTGACATGACTACAGAGTTGACTCTGCCTTGCATCTCTGGCGGAACGATCGTCTGAAGAATAGTGCGGATCAGCACGTTCACTGGGACGGTTGAGAAATTCATGATGAAAAGGCATGCTCCCATGAACAGGAACAAGCCTAGAGGAGTGAAGGCAGTTAATCCATAGGTGAGAAAACATAGGAAGAGAAAACCTGTCATCACCAGCATTTTCCTGTCAATCTTTTTCCAGATAATCATGAGCACGCCGCCGGCAAACATGCCTGCCTGTGTCAAAGCAGTTACCAGAGCGAAATCGGTAGCCACTCCATAGTGGTCGACGCTGACAAAATAGGGCAGCAAAGTGGCTAGTGGCATGAATAGAAAATTCAAGGCGGTTGCCAAGAAAATCAGGGGCACCAGCCCTCTTGAACTCCCTATGAAGTGTATGCCTTCTACCAAATCACTCTTGTACGATGACTTTTCCCTTCCCATTCTAACAGAAGGTATTCTGATTAACAGAAGCGGTATCACTGCCACTACGAATGTTACGGGGTCAACCCACAGAATCTTGTCGATGTTCCAGAAAGACAGTAGCAGTGCCGCAATAACAGGTCCTATTAAAGTCATCATCCCGTTCAGGAGAAATTCAAGCCCGTTAATTCGGCTTAACTTGTCACGCGGAACCATCAAGGGAACAATGGCTCCTACGGCTGGTGCATGAAAAGCTTGGCAACAGCTCCTGAAGACAAGTATTAACAGTATAGGCCAGATTGAGATGATGTTCAACCAGAACAAGAAAATAAGCAGGACTGTTGACAACGCTTGCGCAAAATCCACAGTTGCGATTACTAGCTTGCGGCTCCACCGGTCTACAAGCACTCCGGCAAAGGGAGTGAGCAGTATCATGGGCGTAAAACCCACGAACGAGGCGAGAGCCAGATACCAAGCACTTTTCGTCTCTAGCGTTATCCACCAGATCACTACAAACTGTGCGATAGACGAACCTAACAAAGAAATCTGTTGACCGGAAAAGAAAGTCATGTAACTTCTAAAAGTTGACTGATCCGTTGCGGTCGGTTCCAAAATGTTCTACTCCTTTCTATGCAAATACAAACAACGTTTTTTATCGTTTTCCCTTAGTTGTAGAGCACCACGCAAGAAACCTAGGACTGATAATCCAAAACAGTTAAACCTATAGAGCAGATTGAACTTTTAGTTAGGGTTGATTCGTCCTTTGCTGTTTAGAGCGTGGTTTGGCTGAGATTTAAACGGCGTCTCAGAAGTGTAATTCGTGGGATTGTTCGTTGGTTTTTTATGTTTGTTTAGCGCTGAAAACAGTCAATACGGACCTACCCCCTCTAGGTTTCTGCAAAGGATTTCTAATAAGCTTCAAATAGGCTAAAAGTGCAATTTACGGAGTCTTTAATCGCTAAATCCGATCCCCGTGTGCTTTTCTGGACGCGCTAAAATCCTTTAAATCCATGGTGTATCAACGTTGGGCACCAATGCACACTAGAAAAACTTGCATACCTGTCGAGTCTGTAAACAATTGATCATGTGTAGAAACGTCCTGAAAGGACGAGGAATAGGAACCATTAAAAGAAAATACGGGTATGACTATGACCATTTTTGTCCATAGTGGCTTGTGCAGATGACTACGTCTAGAATGGTGATGTTGCTGTCGTTGTCTATGTCGCTATTAGGATTAAATCCAGGATCACCTTGTTTGAGAGCGTAGATGCTTGTTATCTTGACAACATCCAGAATAGTCACACTTTGATCACCGTCAACATCGCCTGAAATCGTAACTGTGATTGTACCATAGATGAATGTGTTGTCTGCAGTGTGTGTTTCGCCCGAGACAGGCTCTGCATAAGCCCAAATGGTGTAGTTGCCATAAGTAAAGCCAGTGGTGTTCCAAACGAAGTTGACAGTTGCGGAGCTTCCGCTTAAGAGAACAACTATCTCTGTTTCTATTAGGGTTGCATTGGCATAGACTGCGACGTTGAAGGCCTCAGCGAATTTGCCTTGATTGGCGACAGTTACGTTTATGTTCATATTGAACTTTTGTCCAATGACCGTTTTGAGAGGTATTACGTTGGTAATAGCTGTGTCGTAGGCTTCTGCGATGGCTCTGTTCGTTATGTAAGTGAATACTGGCAACCAGCGTTGGATCACGGTTTCGATGTTGTTGGGGTCTGGGTTGAAGAACTGAAAGACTCCTTTTTCCCAGTAGGTGTCTGGTTCTGATCCGGGTTCGTATTGCCATGCGCTGCTGTTTGTGTAGATTTCACATGTGAAGGCAAATGTGCTTCTGTTGCCATACATCCAATCATTGAAAGTTCCGGAGGGAAGTCCTCCGAAGCCTGTGAGATAGTAAGGTGCGCTCACTAAAGTTGAAAGGTTTTCTGCAACTTCGAGAAATGTGTTGTTATGTGCTTCGCTATTTCCATAGCCGTATCCAATATACTCATCTCCGGAATGAAAACTTAGAGCGTATTTGAAGTCGTGAGTGAGGGCTAAATCTCTCATGGCCCTTGTTTCTGGCTCTGAAAAGGGTTCAGGTCCTCTGTATGTTTCGTCCCATGGATTTGGGCTTCCTCCCGCACATGTGACGTTCCAACCGTAGTTTCTGTTAAGGTCGACCCCCCCGATCGAGTCTTCATTGTATAAGCCGTCGCCGTCATTATCGGTGCCTTCCCATCTAATAAAGTAGTAGTTGGTGCTATTCATGAAGACGAGATCTTCTATGTAGCCGTTTCCGTTTTCGTCGTCTGGAGGATCTTCATCTAATAAACCATCTCCATCTTCATCGTAGGGATGCGTGTTTTTGCGCTGCCACTCATTTTGTTTGACAGCCTCGAAGCCATCTACGTTTAGTGTTGGAATTATGTATATTTCGCTGTAATTTAGCATCTGTGTTATGGTCTCATTTACTTCATAGTTGGTTGCTGCTTCAACTGCGAAGTAGAATGGTAATTCTGTGCTTATGAGTTCGCGGGCATGGTGGTAGCCTACAAAGAGGACTTTGGGTTTTGGATGAGTGTTGGATTCGTTTGTCAGTCTGATACAATAGATGTCTTGGTTCTGCCAACTTTTGCCGATGGAAAAGACATCTACAATGTTTGGATAGGTGTAGTTCAAGTAAAGAAGCGTATCAACGATTTCTGTGTAGCTATGGTAATGCTTCCAATCACCCCATGGCGTCGGTTCACCGCCCATATTCGTTTGTATTTCTTGTTGACTTAACACTCTATTGTATATTCTAACTTCATCAATCTTTCCTTTGAAGAAGAACCCAAGATACGGCGGGTTTTTGGATCCAATTGTGAGAGGGTTTGCGTTTGAGTCGAATCCCGAACCCCAAGACAAGGTAGAATCAAGGGAACCGTTAACGTATATTCTCATCAGGAATCCATCATACGTTGCTGCGATATGTGTCCATGACTCTCTTGGAATGGCTTCTGTAGATGTCTGAAACACTGATGTACTTCCACCACCGACACCCAAACCAAAACCAACATGACCGAGGCTGTCATGAATCACTAAATGAAGGTTAGTGCCTCCATTCCAAGCATCTTTGCCTAAGACTCGACTATCACTATAGGTCGCATCTGCAACTAGGTATACCCATGCCATGAGTGTCACGGAAGTTGAAAAGTGCAAACTACTGCTATCTTCCACTTCAACGTAATCATCAACACCATCAAAATCCAATGCCTTACCATATTTTCCATCGATCCAAACCGGCCCATTGATAAGTGTGCCATTGTTGCCATTACCACTACTGTCAAAGGTTGTAGTTCCTGAACCTTCGTCAAAACCCCAGTACCCAGCAATTCCACTAGTTGCATTCACATGCGGAAAGAAAACCGATACAGAACATACCAATAATGCAAAGACTATTGCTAACGTTAATATTCTTTTCATTCTTCCATTCTCCTTTCTTAAAACTGTATATTCAGAGGTAAATAAAAAATTTGTGAAACTAACTTCCTAATGGTATAGCGATAACATTACTCACGGTTTCAAGTTTCAAACGCAACAAAAAGGTGGACAATAATGCTAGGGTTACTGAAAGGGTTCAGACTGTTGCCAACAACATTAGCATACAATCGTTTCAGATGACAACTCTGTCTTATACGACACTAGAAGCGCGCTTCATTCACACTCATTCCTTGTGTTTGGGTTTTGGTTAGTCGGATAAAACTTTACCACCAAACCTAGTGGACTCGCTGTGTGGTTGCGGCTATCTATTTTCTTATTCTAGCAAAGAGCATCTCTCCAAATTCGCATAATTGATCTTTCAATTCATCACAAGCTTGCAGGTTTGCCACAAGCCTGCGCAGGCTAAGTCTATTCTAGATTTTTGCAGCTATTTCTTTTACTTTTTTGGCAAGCGTCGTGTTTAGAAGCTTGCGGGTGTTGCCTATGGCTTCCTCAACTTCAGGGTCGTATGGAATCTCTGTCAGAAACGTCAATTCTAGCTTACGGGTTTCCTGTTCTATCGTCTTTGACTGGTTCGTTTTCATGTTCTCTACAACGCCTAAAACAGGAACTTTCAGCTCCTTCAACAAACTTGCCAGCTTCTTCACCGTCTCAAAAGCCAACTGCGAAGACGTAGTCACAACAAGAAACTCTATGTTCTTAATCAGCATAACCAAATCCAGTGTTGCGTCTCCAATCCCGGGCGGCATGTCTAAAACCAGAAAATCCAGCCTACCCCACCGCGTGATCGAAAGCAATTCGATCAGCACGTTTGAAACATCCGAGCCGCGCAGCGGCGTCGCAAAATCCCCACTATAATAAACGATAGACATGTACTCTATGCCATAAACTTCAGGCGGAACAACGCCCTTATCCTCCTCAGGCTTCATGTCTTCAATGCCCAGAATGACATGCGTGGACGGACTCGTAAAATCCAGATCAAAAAGCCCGACCCTAAAGCCTTTTTTCGCCAACGTCAACGCAAGCGTCGACGCAATCAAGCTCTTGCCAACACCGCCTTTACCGCTAGAAACCGCAATAACTCTGCCAACACCCTTCATTCGCTCATCAATTATACTAACCCGAGGATCAGTCAACAGCTATTTCACTCCTCTGACGCTTTCCAGCCAAACACCCCGTCCTTCAACAACCTCAAAGTCTGGGCTGCCACATTTCGGACATTTAATGAACGTGTGCGCAACCTCAGGAACGAAATGAATGGCCTCCGTCGTGTCTGCGTCCAGCTTTTCCCTAGCAAGAACCCACTTGTGCCCACAAACTCGACACTGAAACTCAGCCTTGACCGCTTCCATCCTGAACTCTGCATCCTTAAACCTGCCACTCTTAAGCTGCGCAAAAGCAAACTCCAGAATCTCCAAATCCACACTCTGCAGTTCTCCAACCTTTATCCGCACTTCTGCAACCTCTCGCAAACCTTCCTTTTTCGCCACTTCAGACGCCGCCGCAAGTACGGCTTCCGCCAAAGCCCATTCATGCATAAAACAAGCCTTATACAAACCTGCTTTTAAAAATGATGACCACTTCCACAGCAACTGCGCATAGATGATTGTTACAGAAACATTAATGGGAACAGAAAACCCCGTATACCTGCAAGGAGACAGGGCAATGTCGAGAAAAAACGTTTGCATCCAACTCGTCATTTTGCTTCTAGCATGTACGTTCTATATCGCTCCATACATCCACCCAGCAAATGCAAAAGACCCCAACATCTACATCAGAGCCAACGGCGCCATCGAGCCCTCAAACGTGTCCATATCAAGCCTCGACAACATCACCTACACCTTCACCGCCGACATGATCAATCGCTCGATAATCGTTGAAAAAAGCAACATAATAATCGACGGGATGAAACACAAGCTTATCGGAAAAGGCGCTTTCGACGTAAACGTTACCGGAGGCTTCAAAATAAACGACGTTAGCGGCGTGACCATCCGAAAAGTGAAAATTAGCAATTGCTACTGGGCTGTATACCTGACCCAGTGCAACAACTGCACCATCGAGGAAAACGAATTGACAAACAATTCCTACGGCATCGTGCCAGAATGGTCAAACAACTCGATAATCCTAAGAAACAAAATCATGAATAATCACGGAGGAGGAATCTACCTAGCGAACTCGCTTAACTTCTCAATCAAACAAAACCTGATAGCCTCAAAACATCCATTCGGCATCGGTCTTCAAGCCTCCACAAATTCAACAATCACAGAAAACGTCATAGCAAACAATGATGGCGTTGGAATACGCATCCTCTTCTCCAACAACATCAGGCTACTCCACAACGACTTCGTCAACAACGTATACAACGCCTTCAGCCAAAGCTCAACAATCATCTGGGATGACGGCAGCGAAGGTAACTACTGGAGCGACTACAACGGAACGGACGTCAACCACGATGGAATAGGCGACACGCCCTACGCAATCGACAGCAACAACGCTGACCGCTACCCATTCATGCGACCATTAACGCTCACGCTAATGGGCGACATAAACTACGACGGAGTCGTGAACATCCTCGACATAACCATCATAGGTTCAGCCTACGGCAGCAAACAAACAGACCCAAACTATATTCCACAGGCAGACTTGGCACCGCCCTATGGCGTAATCAACATGCTTGACGCCGTGACATGTGCAGCACACTATGCAGAAACATTCCCTTAACGACTTATGCCATGCTCTTGCTTGTACGATTCAGCGCAATGCACACAACAAAATGTCATCTGCTTGCCCCTGATTTTTTCGCTGTACCCGCCCTCGTAGACTTTACAACCGCAATGGGCACATATTTCTAGGCTCGGCTCGATAGCTACGGACACAAGACCCGAAAAACGCTTGAAAAGACGTTCACAAAGCTCCCTTCCTTTTTCGGTCAGTTCGAAAACTTTTTTTTCCTTAGCGCCGACTGATTTGCACGTGTGTTTTACCAGACCTTTCCGTTCTAGTTGTTGAAGAAACGGGTAGACCAAGCTTGGGCTTACTTCTTTTCCTATTCTTTCCTTAAACTTGCTGATTATGTCGTAGCCGTGGCATGGTCCTTCGTAGAGGATGGTGAGTATGTAGAAGCGGGAGAAATCGGATATCAGGTTGTCTATTTCTTTGCTCGTTTTCTTAACCCCTTACATCTTTGAAAGATATATCTTTAAAAGATATATTTAAATACTTCTATCTCCCAAACATAAATTCAAACAACACAGGAGAACCAGAAAGATGCCGAGAGACCCCGTGTGCGGAATGGAAGTAGACAAAGACAAAGCCATAAAACGCAAAATCGGCGACCGAACCTACTACTTCTGCAGTGAATCATGCGCAGTAACGTATGAAAAACCCGAACAAGAACTCAAAGTCATGAAACGCCGAGTAGCCATCACGTTAGTAGGCGTCGTCGCCGTCGCAGGACTCCGCGTGCTAGTACTCTTCGGGCTAGTAGCCGCAATGATGACGTTCACCATAATCGGCGGCTTATCCGCATACAGCCTAGCCATGTTCATAATCTCAACACCCATCGTCTGGATAGCCGGATGGCAAATAATCGTAGGCGCCTACAACTCGCTCAGAAACCGAGCCGTAAACATGGACGTACTCGTCGCCGCCGGAGTAATCGCTGGCTGGACGTTCGGCGCAGTCAACGCCTTCTTCCCATCAATCGCAGGCGGAGGAGAAGGCTATCTAGAAGTAGCCGTGGGCATTCTCGCGTTCGTCTTGTTAGGCAAGTACATTGAAGACACTATAAGAAGGAAATCTGCAGCCTCCATTCGAAGACTGCTCGAACTTCGACCCACAATCGCAAGAGTGCTCAAAGACGACAACGAAGTAGAAGTCCCAGTTGACGAACTACAAGTGAACGACGTTATAATCGTTAAGCCTGGCGAAAAAATCCCCACAGACGGCGTGGTAATCGCTGGGTATTCTTCGGTTGATGAGAAAATAATCACGGGCGAAAGCATCCCTGTTGAAAAGAATGTTGGAAGTGAAGTCATAGGCGCCACCGTCAACAAGACTGGGCTCTTGCGAATCAGAGCCACGAAAGTCGGAGAAGATACAGCGTTAGCGCAGATCGTGCGCCTAGTCGAAGAAGCCCAAGCCTCAAGCGCGCCCGTGCAAAAGTTCGCTGACCGCGTGGTCTCAAAGTTTGTTCCAGTCGTCTTCACGGTTGCCGCGGTCTCATTCACTTACTGGTACTTCACAAGCGGCTTTTCCGCTGCCTTCTTCGCGTTGCTCGCCGTCATCTTAATCGCTTGCCCATGCGCATTAGGAATTGCCACGCCGACAGCGATATTGGCAGGCGTAGGCAAGGGCGCAGAATATGGCGTGCTCCTGAGAAGCGGCGAGTACGTCGAAAGAGCGCGAAAACTCAAAACCGTAGTGTTCGATAAAACAGGAACGTTGACCAAGGGCGAACCTTCAGTCACAAACATCATTGCATACAACAATTATGAGGAAAAAGATGTGCTGAAGCTTGCAGCTATAATCGAAAAGGGTTCAGAACACCCGTTGGCAGAAGCCATCGTCAATAAGGCACAACAATCTGAACTGGACGTTCCCGACGCAGAATCCTTTGAAGCACTGCCAGGACACGGAGTGCGATGTGTTTACGAGAACAAGAAGGTGCTGCTTGGAAACCGAAAGCTTATGCAACAAGAAAAGATTTCGATTGATTTGGTTGAAGTTGATCTTCAGAAGCTTGAGGAACAAGGCAAGACGGCGATGATTTTGGCGGTTGATGGTAAAGTTGCGGGTATAATTGCGGTGATGGATACGCCTAAAGAGAACGCGGTCGAGGCGATAAATAAGCTGAAGAGTATGAAGCTTGAAGTGGTGATGCTGACTGGTGATAATGAACGGACAGCGAAAGCCATCGCTAATCAGTTGGGCATAGATCAGGTGATTGCTAACGTGTTGCCGTGGGAAAAAGTAGACGTTATTAAGAAGATGCAGGGTGAAGGAAAAACAGTTGCCATGGTCGGCGACGGCATTAATGACGCGCCTGCTTTGGCGCAGGCTGACATTGGCATAGCCATCGGCAGCGGCACGGACATTGCAAAGGAAACAGGTGGCATAGTGCTTATCAAAGATGATTTGAGAGATGTGGCGCTCGGCGTGGAGTTGAGCAAGAAAACCATGCAGAAAATCAACTCGAACCTGTTCTGGGCGTTCATATACAACACCGTCATGATTCCCGTGGCTGCTGCGGGATTGTTGAATCCGATGTTTGCGGCTGGCGCCATGGCAATCAGCTCATTGACTGTGGTTAGTAATTCGGCAACGTTGAAGCTGGCGAAGTTTAAGTTTGAAAAGTTCAATGCATAACGGAGGTGAGGTTGAGTATGGCTAAAGATCCAGTTTGTGGCATGAATGTGGATGAGAAAACGGCGAAATTCAAGTCGGAGTACATGGGTAAAACGTATTATTTCTGTAATCAATCATGCAAAGTAGCGTTTGACAAGAACCCCGTGAAGTATGTGGAGGGTCAGTCGAAACGTTCGGGATGCGGCTGTTCATGCTGCAGTTAAGCGCAAAGTCAAACCGTTTACTAATCCACTTTTCTATTTTTCTTAACTGACAATCATTGGATGGCAAGCAGTACATGTTGCAGGAACACGCTTTCTGGAACAGCGCCGACGAAATCCACTTTCTCGTTAATAACCGTTTTAGGAATCCCCATAACCCCGTATTTTAGGGCTAACTGCGGAAACTCGTTTCCATCGATGACTTCAGCCTTAATCAAATCGTTCTCCATGGCAAACTTGTGTGCCAAACTCGCAACCACGGGACAGTGCGGACAAGTAAGAGTCACGAAAACTTTGATGTTCACAGGTGTTTTTATCTCCTTGAGCTTTGTCTTCGTGTCCTCTGCCAAATCTGTTTTTCCATGCGAAACCGCCGTCAAACTTTGCAGCAAAGTCTGGAACTCGTAGCCGAACGGAAGTCCATAAAACCTGATTCCATAGTCTTTTTCGCCTAAGATGACAAGTGCTGGAACTTTGTCAACTCCGTAATCTTTGGCTAGTTGTGCGTCTGCTGCAAAATCGTGAACTTCAGCCTTGATCTTGTCGTTTAACGCTGCCAATTCCATGATTAGCTGTTTGGTTTCTGCGCAGAAGTGGCATTCCATCTCCTGAGTAAACATGACTACTCTCACAGGGTTGACCAAGTTTTGCGCAAGCTGGTTTCTGGTTTCTTCCCTGTGCTCGTCAGGTATCAAACTCATCCTCATACACACTTCTTGCAATGCTTTGATTTTTCTGAAACCTATGACCAGATTCTCTTCCATCTACATACTTTCGATTCTCTAAAATATTAGTTTTGTCAAAACAACACGCTTTCGCCATGATTATTGAAGCCAGAGGTCAAAAGACTTAACAGTATTTGCTATAACTAATAAAAAAAGAAGATGAGAGAATGGTTGAAGAAAAGATTGAAGAACTTAAACCACACTACAAAACGGTTCTACAAGCATTAAGGTATGGTTTGGAAATCTTGGACAACGACGCCATTTCTGATAAAGAAAAACTTTCCCGTGTCAAGCATCAAATAAAAGATGCTATGCATATTCTAGGCTACACGGAAGACCTAGTAAAAACATACAGACGGGAATAAATCTCCTAACACAAATAACCTAACAGTATCCGTGAAAAGAAAATTTCATAAACCCCAAACTTTCTCTTTAGTCACCTCAGGATGTGGGTTGTTTGACGAAACTTTATGGAAACGCAAAACTTGTCAAAGGCTTCAGAATTGACGTTGATGATGGCAGGTCACATGCCGTGTGCTTGGATCTTCAGCAGGATGATGATGGAACCGATATGGGGCCATCGGCTCTTGAGCTTGCACTGATGAGTTATGCGAGTTGTTATGCAACGATTTTTGTTTTAACAGCGCAAAAGATGAGGGTTGTGCTCAAGGATTTAGAGGTTAGAACGGAAGGAATCAAGACTGAAGAGGCAGGAACAATCACTGAGGTCAGCTTTGACATTTTAGTGAAAACAGATGCCAGAGAAGACAGAATCCAGAGAATACACGAGTTGACCGTGAAAGACTGCCCAGTTGGCATAATCTTCGACAAGGCAGGAACCAAAACAACCTACAAAATAAGAACGGAAAAAGAATAGTTCGCATTGCTAGCTTGGGAATGGGCAGTTCTGTGTTGGGCAGCCGCCTGCATATTCTGATTCTGCCGAAACAAACTTGCCTTTCTCAGTTTTCACTTCGCCGATGTAAAGAACCTGTTCTGGCTTGCTTCCGTACCTGAAGACTGTGACGCCTTTGCACTTTAGCTTCAGCGCAAGCTCGTAGATTCTCCTAACGTCCTCAACCGTCGCATCATTAGGCAGGTTAACGGTTTTAGACACAGCGTTGTCCGTGTACTTCTGGAAAGCTGCCTGTATCCTAACGTGCCATTCTGGATCGATGTCTAAGGCGGTGACAAAAAGCCGTTTAACGTCATCAGGAACACCTGCATTCGTCTGCACCGAGCCAGTCCTAGCTATCTCTTCCAACAAATCAGCACTGTAGAAACCTCTCTCTTTCGCTATTGCCTCAAACAGCGGGTTCGTCTCAAAAAGTCTTGTTCCGCTTAACACGTTTCTTATGAACGAAATCGCAAAAATAGGCTCAATCCCAGAAGAACAGCCAGCGATAATGCTAATAGTCCCCGTCGGCGCAATTGTCGTTACTGTTGCGTTTCTGAACGCTGGATACTTGTCTTCCCAGATGCTCCCGTCAAAGTTTGGAAAAGACCCCCTCTTCTCAGCGATTTCAACGCATTTCTTATGCCCCTCTTCCTCGATGAACTTCATTACCTGCTCGCCAAGCTCCAGAGCCTTCTCAGAATCATACGGGACTCCAAGCTTGATGAGCATGTCCGCAAAACCCATCACGCCTAGCCCTATTTTCCTGTTGGCACGCGTTATCTCCTCCGTCTCTTTCAACGGATACTTGTTCGCGCTAACCACGTTGTCAAGAAAATGAACCGCGTTCCTCACCGTCTCCCTCAACTTATCCCAATCTATCTTTCTACCCTCAACCATCCTCGAAAGATTAACCGAACCCAGATTACACGACTCATAAGGAAGCAACGGCTGCTCACCACAAGGGTTAGTCGACTCCATCAACCCAACCCGCGGCGTCGGGTTGTGTCTGTTAATCTCGTCTATGAACACGACTCCAGGGTCTCCGCTCATCCAAGCCGATTTCACCATCAAATTCCAAACATCTCTAGCCTTTAACTTGCCAGTTTTCTCCTTGTTTCTCGGGTTAACAAGCCAGTATTCCCCATCTTTCTCAAGCGCTTCTACAAACTCGTCTGTAACAGCGACTGAGATGTTAAAGTTCGAAAGAAACCCAGGCGTCTGCTTAGAGGTTATGAACTCGATAACGTCTGGATGGTCTACTCTGAGTATTGCCATCATCGCCCCGCGCCTTTTTCCACCTGCCTTTATGACCTCCGTCGCGGTGTCGAAGACGCGCATGAAACTCACTGGACCTGAGGCTACTCCCTTGGTTGATTTGACGATGTCGCCCTTCGGTCTCAATCTAGAAAAGTCAAAGCCTACTCCACCACCGCTTTTTTCAATTATTGCCATGTTTTTCACGGCGGTGAAGATTTCGTCTAACGAGTCGCCGACTGGAAGAACAAAACACGCGGACAACTGGCCAAGAGGCGTTCCCGCGTTGAAAAGCGTGGGCGAGTTGGGAACAAACTCAAGCCGCGCCATCATTTCGTAGAAGGTTTTTTCGCTTTTTTCAGGGTCATTGCCGTATTCAGCGTCTACTTTTGCGATGGCTTTGGCGATGCGCATGAACAATTGAGCAGGCGTTTCAACAACACTCTCATTCAAATCCTTCAAGAGATACCTTTTGCGCAAAACCTCTACGGCGTTAACCGTCAGTTTTGGGTCTCCGATTCCAAGGATTTCCTTCAGTTTTCTTATTTCTTCCTTCTTCTTCCTGTAAGCTTGATATTCCTCGGCGACTTTCTCGTAGCCGTTTTTCTTCAAAACTTCAATGACAATGTCTTGCGTATCTTCGACAGACGGAGTTCTTTCTTTGAACCTCTGTTCCAGAAGCCTGACGACTTCTTTCGTTATACTTTCAGCTTTTTCTCCATCTCCAAGCTCAACCGCAATGAAAGCCTTGTGAATAGCATCCTTAATCCTGCTCGCGTCAAAATCAACAACCCGCCCGTCTCTCTTCCTAATCTTACTGATAGACATAGCTAATCTCTAACACAATCTGCTTTAACTAAGCGTATTAATCTTTTGAAAACACATAGCCTCGCGTACAATCAGGCTTTTTTAGCGAACTGATCCTTAGTCGCGCCGCAAACTGGACAAACCCAATCATCAGGCAACGCTTCAAAAGCCGTTCCAGGCTTAATCTTGTGTTCGGGATCACCAGTTTCTGGGTCATAAACATAGCCACAAATCGTACATTCCCACTTATCCATTTACAGTCACCGCTTTAATGGCAAAATCTTATCAGCACAGCTTATTTAAGGTCTACTGCTATCGCGGGTTGGTGAAACGTATTCCAGAACTGCCCGAAATAACAGTGGTTGCCTCGCAGATGGATAAAGAGATAACGGGAAAAAAGATCGCGGACATAGAGGTTAAACAGCCTAAAAACCTAAACATGTCCGTCCCAGCGTTCGCCAAAATAGTTAAGGGAAAAACAGTCAGCGGGGTTTCAAGTCATGGAAAATGGCTGTTCGTCAAGTTAAGCTCAAACTATTACATGCTCGTAAACCTTGGAATGGGCGCGGAGCTACTCTATTTCGCCAAAGCTCAAAAGCTTCCAGAAAAATACCATTTCAAGCTTGCTTTTTCCGACGGCACAGGCTTCACCGCTCACTTCTGGTGGTTCGGCTATATCCACCTCGTAAGAGAAAAGGAGTTGCATAAACATAAGATGACGGCACAGCTTGGAAAACCCGCAACCGATAGAACATTCACACTCGCATACTTTAAAGAATTACTTGCAGGCAAGAAAACTGGAATCAAAACCTTCTTGCTTGACCAAAAAAACCTAGCGGGAATCGGCAACGTTTACGTGCAAGACATCCTGTTCAAAGCCAAATTGCACCCGAACAGAAAGATTTCAACGCTGTCAGAGAAAGAGATAACCGACTTGTACCATGCTGTTCGAGACGTGTTAAACCACAGCATCAAATTAAAAGGACTGGCTTATGAACGCGATTTTTACGGACAAAAAGGCAAGCTTACCGTCGAAGGCTTTCTCGTGGGTTACAAAACGGGAAAACCTTGTCCAGAATGTGGCGCAACGATTGAGAAGATTAAGACTGGAAGCACGTCTTCTTATATTTGCCCAAAATGCCAAAAACAAACATAGAAGGAACAAGAGATGCTTAGCTTACTTTTATGAAATTACCTACGACATCATCGCCATAACTTACGTTGATTATGTGAAAGCTCGAGTCTCGCTTAACTGGAACGGTTTTTGTTTTTTCCTTGGAAAAGAATACTACTATGTTCTTGACGTTTCGTTCAGATGAAAGCCTACAATAAGACTGCAAGGCTTTCAGCACATACTGAAGATTCTCCGCAAGCTTACTATTGACCTTCGGAATGCCTTTCTTCTTGCCTTTGAACTCTTCCTTAAAATCGTCTCTGTTGTCTTCAACAAATTTGTTCCATTTGCCAGCATATTTCTTGCTCCAATGAGTCAGATACCATGAAAAAACCTTGTGACGCAGCTTCTGCTCTTTTCTCAAAACAATTTTTCTGCTTCCAATATCAGAGAGATTGTCCCATTTACTCTCTATCAAGTAAATGTTCTTAGAAGAGGCAACAATGGCGTCAAATTCTCCGAATTCAACGCTTTTTCGTCCTCCACTTCTTCCGAAGCTTGACGATAAAAGATCAAACAGTCTGATGGTGGTGTTTCATCATGAAACCTTCTGAGAACGTCGGTTATGCAGTTTTTCATAGCCCATAAAGTGAGAGCGTCTTCGCCATATCCCAAAATTTTACCCATGATATCCACGTGAAATCATCTATCAAATGATACAGGTATTTTATCATTGTGAAACACAGCTACATACTGCAAATTCTGATTAAAAGTTAGACATGAGCTAATTTAGAGTAGAAAAAGATGGTAAAAAGAAAAACGGAGAAGCTATTAGACTAGTGCTCGCAGTTTTTGGATTAGTTCCTTCTTCATTTTTTCATCTGCTTCTATCTCTTTTCGGGCTTTCCGCCAATCCGCAGAACAACGCCCGTAGCTTGACTGTTCGCCTATGTACTTGTGGATGACCGCGTCAACCTTCTCCTTGTTCTTATCAGTGATTTCTACTCCTGCATCTTTCAAAACGCTACCGAACCATTTCCAACAAGTCATTCACGTCACCATCCCGATTTCCAAATTATATTTGCTAAAAGCTATTTTGTTTTTTCCTTCTTCCTTTTTTGTTCATACCGCTTGGCGCATTGTACGCAGCAGAAGACGTATTCTTTGCCATCAATTCTTGTGCTGTAGGCTGCAAGCTTACACGTTTCAGAGGGAATTTCAGCTTTGCAGAATTCGCATCGGATGAACTCGGGCTTCATTTTTTCACCTCGTCCTTGGCTTTCTGCTTCTTGTAATAGTCTTCTATCGCAGCGTGCAAAGCATCAGCAGCAAGATTCGAACAGTGCATCTTGACCGGCGGTAGCCCACCAAGCGAGTCTGCCACGTCTGCACGGCTGATTTTCAAGCCTTCTTCCAACGTTTTTCCCTTAGCTAACTCAGTTATCATGCTGCTGGTCGCAATTGCTGAGCCGCAGCCGAAAGTTTTGAATTTAATGTCCTCTAAACGGTTGTCTTTGACCTTGATGTAAATCGTCATCAAGTCTCCGCACACAGGGTTTCCAACCGTGCCAACACCGTCTGCGTCTGGAATTTCACCCATGTTACGTGGGTTCTTGAAGTGCTCCATAACCTTTTCAGTGTACATTATCCACTCAACTCCTTAGGTGTTAAGGGCGAGATCGCTCTTAACTTTTTTACTATGCCCGGCATCAAGCTCACCACGTAATCCACTTCTTCTTCAGTGTTCTGTCTGCCTAGAGTAAACATCAGTGAACCATGAGCTTCTTCGTGTTTCAGCCCGATTGCAAGAAGCACGTGTGACGGCTCCAGAGTTTTTGCTGTGCAGGCGGAGCCTGACGAAGCGAACACGCCTACCATGTCCAAGCTGAGCAGCATCGATTCGCCTTCGATGAAGCTGTACCTAACCGAAACGTTGTCTGGTAAGCGTTTAGTTGGGTGTCCGTTCAAGAACGAGTAAGGGATTGGCTTGAGCAAGCCCTCGATAAACCTGTCCCTAAGCTTGACTAGTCTTTCGCTTTCGGACCGCATCTCTTTTTTGGCTATTTCAGCAGCCTTGCCAAACCCAACGATGCTGGGCATGTTCTCGGTCCCCGACCTTAAGCCCCTTTCCTGTCCGCCGCCATGAAGCAACGGTTCTAACCGCACTCCATCTTTGACGTAAAGTGCGCCCATGCCCTTTGGACCGTAGATGTCGTTGGAGGAAATCGTGAGCAAGTCTATTCCTTCGTCCTTAACGTTTATCGGAATTTGCCCACATGGGGCTGTGGCGTCAACATGCAAATAGACGTTTTTGCTGTGCACTATGTTGCTGATTTCTTTTATCGGCTGAATTGTTCCAATCTCGCCGTTTGCAGAAACTATGCTGACGAGGATGGTCTTGTCTGTAAGCTCCTTTTCTAGGCTTTCAAGCTTCAAGAAGCCAAAGTTGTCGACTGGAAGAAAAACGGTTTCAAACCCTCTAGTAGCGAGAAATTTGACAGAGTTTACAACTGACATGTGCTCTATGCTCGAGGTTAGGATGCGGTTTCCGCGGTCTTTGTAGCGGTTGGCAACGCCTTTGATTGCCATGTTGTTGCTTTCAGTTGCTCCTGAAGTGAAGAGTACCGCCTCTTTTTTTTCAGCGCCGATTAGTTCTGCAACTTTTGCTCTTGCTTCTTCCAAAGCTTTTCTGGCTTCTTGACCGAGCACGTGTAGCGATGAGGGATTTCCGTATGACGATTTCATGTAGGGCAACATAGCCTCTATTACACGCGAGTCAACAGGTTTGCCTGCGGCGTGGTCCATGTAAATGCGTCTTTGTGCAGACATTGGCTGGTCGCTTCGTTTAGAAACAAAGAACTGCATCCGCACTAAGAGCTAGGTCGTTGAGCGTTGCCGCGCCGACAATGTTGGCTTCCTTCGTGAAATCTCCACGCGGAATTCCAAGCAATCCACAACTTTGCTCGCAAACCATAAGTTTTACGCCTGCTTTTATGGCTTGATCCATCACTTCCTTAAGTGATGGGAAGCTACCCATTTTGATTTTTTCTGCTTCGCCTTTCTTGACAAGCGTTATGCCTTTTATGACGAAGTATACGGTTGCGTCTATGTTCATCATCGCCGCCGTGCTTGCCAGAATAAACGGTGCGTAGGCACGTTCTGGGTTGTCAACTCCACTCGTTTGGACGTACAAGATTTTTTTCTTTTTCTCACTCATTTTCTTTTTCACTCTCCATTCTTTTTTTACTTAACCTTCTTTATCAACACCCGAACCACGTTTCCCTCTTTACTCACGCTCAGCACCTGTTGCCCCAGATGCTTGACAAGGCTTTCGATATCTGGTCCAGCGGCTGGATCGTCAGCCAGAACCTCCAAAGTTTCTCCAATTTTCAATTCGTCCAGTTCCATTCGTGTTTTGAAAACTGGTTCGGGACAGTACAAACCTTGACAGTCTAGTGTTTTGTCAGGTTTAGTTTTCATAAAATCGCCTTCTAGATATTGTTCGAAAAAAGGAGAATAAAGAGTTTTCTCAGATTCAATGCAGAATTGATGGTGGACAAGCATTGTTTTGAAAGGTTATACGATCGGCTATGGAGGGGTGATTTTTATGGCTTGCGTTGGGCATTGGGTTTCGCATGCTAGGCACTGTATGCAGTCACTTTGTCTTGCAGGGTCAGATTTCTTCTCAGAAACAGGGTGTCCTTTAGCGTCTGCCCAGTCAAACACGGTTACGGGGCACACTTCGATGCAAACTCCGTCGCCAGTGCAGACGTCCCAGTCAACTGCTACGTTGTTGCCGTGGATGCCAAGTTTCTTAGGAGGCTCCACAGGTCCCCAAACGTCATGACCCTGATGTTTATCAACGACGGTTCGTGTTTTCTGGAAGTTCGGGTCGATCGGCAAAACAGATTCACCTAATGCATAAATAAAGAGTGGGAATATTAAAATTTTCCATATCAAAACCAATCAGTACTTGTAATAATTAGGAATGTCTTTTATAATCCTGATATCTATCTTTTATTTGGCAATTTATATGAAAATCAACGATTTTTCTTTCCTGATCGGCGGCGAAGCAGGCGCAGGAATCGCGCGTTCAGGGTTTCTGTTTGCAAAAGCGTGCATGAGAGGAGGCTTACATGTCTTTGGAACCAATGATTATCAATCACTAATAAGAGGAGGACACAACTTCTACGTCGTCAGAATCTCTGAGCAAGAAGTGTATTCGCAGGTTGATTATGTTAATCTGTTAGTTGCGTTGAACGCTGAGACCGTGATGCGTCACAAGAGCGAGTTAGTTTCAGGCGGAGGCGTCATCTATGATGAAGAAGACGTGGTTTTGAACTTAGAAAAACTCGGCATAGCCAACTTGAAGCTTTATCCTGTTCCTCTGAGAAAAATCGTGGTAGACCAGTTGAAGCAGCCTCACAGCCTCATAATGCGTAACACTGTGGCTCTCGGAGCTGCAATTGCAGTTGCCGACTATGACTTCACGCTGCTTGCAGGAATCCTGAAAGAAACGTTCAAGCCTGAAGTTGCGGAACTAAACGTCAACGCGGCTCAAACGGGTTACGATTACGTTAAGGAAAGGTTTGAGAACAACTTTGAGTTCAGGCTACAGAAAACTGCTTCTGCAGGCAAACGAAGAATCTTTCTGAGCGGAAACGAAGCCGTGGGACTTGGCGCCGTGAAAGCAGGATGCAAGTTCTACTCAAGCTATCCCATGACTCCAACAACTGGTCTGCTTCATTTCATGACTTCAAACGAGAGAAACTTTAACATGATAGCTATGCAGCCAGAGGGGGAAATAGCGGCAATCAACATGTCTGCAGGTGCAGCGTTCGCAGGCGCCAGAGCGATGACGGCAACGTCAGGTGGAGGCTTCTGCCTCATGACTGAAGGCTTGGGGATGGCTGGAATGACCGAGACGCCTGTCGTAATCATGGTTGGGCAGAGACCTGGACCTAGCACTGGGTTGCCAACTTACTCAGCTCAGGGAGACTTGATGTTTGTCATTCACGCTGGTCAAGGCGAGTTTCCGAGAATTGTCATAGCTCCTGGAGACGTTGAAGAGTGCTTCTGTGAGACCATGCGAGCTTTCAACTGGGCTGAAAAATACCAGATACCCGTCATACTCCTAACCGACAAACACCTTGTTGAGAGCGAAGCATCCGTGGAGCCCTTTGACACAGACCGTGTTAAGATTGAACGAGGCTTTTTGGTAACTGAACCGTATGAGGGCGCAGAGGAGTATCGCAGGTACGAAGTTACCGAGACAGGAGTGTCTCCGAGAGCCCTTCCGTCCACGAAGGGCGCAATCGTGAGAGCCAACTCGGACGAGCACAAGGAGGAGGGATTCACGAGCGAAGACCCTGTTGTGACAACTATGATGATGGATAAGCGGATGAGAAAACTCGCCACCATAAAGAAGGAGATTAGTGAAAGAAACGTTGAAACAACCAAATTTTATGGTTCTGAAGAGGCTCAAGCAACGATACTTTCATGGGGATCAACAAAAGGTGCGATAAGAGAGGCAATGAAACTTCTTAGCGATGAAGGCAAAATCGTGAACTTTCTGCAGGTAATCTATTTGCAGCCTTTCCCAAAGGACAGGGTCACTGAAGTTCTAGACAAAGCCAAAAAAACCATTGTAATCGAAAACAACAGCACTTCTCAACTCGCAAGCCTCATCCGAGACCACACGTTGAGAAACGTGGATCACAAGATTCTGAAATATGATGGTAGACCATTCAATCCAATCTGGCTTTCTGAAAGGATCAAGGAGGTGCTGTAAAGAATGGTTACGTTGAACGACCTTAACACGCCTGCTAAGAACACATGGTGTCCAGGCTGCGGAAACTTTGGCATCCTCTCGGCTGTGAAGAACGCGATTGTAGAGTTGGGCATCGAAAGAGAACAGGTGGTCGCAGTCAGCGGCATAGGTTGCCATGGAAAGATAAGTGATTACATAAACGTGAACGCTTTTCACGGCATCCACGGCAGGGTTCTGCCAGTAGCGACGGGCATAAAGCTTGCTAATCCTGATCTGGTGGTGCTTGGTTTTTCGGGAGACGCTGACTGTTACGATGAAGGCTGGGATCATTTCTGCCATGCAGTAAGAAGGAACATAGATGTGACATTGATTGTTCATAACAACATGATTCTTGGCTTGACGACTGGGCAGACGACCGCTACGAGCCAGACTGGTTTCAGGACTAAATCTGCGCCTTTTGGTTCCGTGGTTCCACCTTTGAACCCGATAGCTCACGCGCTTATCAGTCATGGCTCGTTTGTGGCGCGAGGGTTTGCTGGTGACCCGAAGCATTTGCAGAGCTTGATTGTGCAGGCTCTCAGGCATAGGGGCTTTAACTATATTGACGTGTTCCAGCCTTGTGTGACTTTTAACTATCTTAACACGTACGAGTGGTTCCGTCAGAGGGTTTACAAGCTGGAAGAAACAGGACACGATGCTAGTGATAGGCAGAAGGCTTTGGAGAAGAGTTTCGAATGGGGAGAACACATTCCGGTAGGCGTTTTCTACAAGGATGACCGACCGACTTTCCGCGATAACCTTCCGCAAGTGAAGGACATGCCGCTTACAAGGATGTCTCTGGAAAACGTAGACGTGAGTGCTGTCCTCGAAAGTATGAAGTAGGCGGTTGTTTGGGTAAAATATAAAAATGGTCTAACGACAGAATAATCTGTGTGATGAAAGATGGAATCGAACAAATTTTATTCTTTACCGCAACTGCCGTTTGGGTACAAAGACTTGGAACCTTACATGTCTGAGCAGCAGTTAACGATACATCACCAGAAGCATCATCAGGCATACGTTAACGGCGCGAACAACATACTTCAGAAGCTTGACAAGGCAAGGATAGAAAATGCGGATGTGGATGTTAAGTCCACCTTGAAAGAGTTATCATTCAACATCGGTGGACACGTTTTGCATTCTCTGTTCTGGGCAAGTTTAGCGTCTCCAAGCAAGGCTGGTGGAAAACCAGGTGGGGCTTTGGGTGATGTGTTGGAGAAAGAGTTTGGAAGCTTTGAACGCTTCAAGAAGGAGTTCAGCCAAGCCGCCACCAGCGTGGAAGGCTCTGGATGGGCAGCGCTAACTTGGTGCAAACAAACTAGTAGGCCGATTATAATGCAGGTTGAGAAGCACAACACGAATGTTTATCCGATGTTCAGGATTCTGATGGTCTTGGACATGTTCGAGCATGCATATTACCTTGACTACAAGAATGACAGAGCCAAGTTCGTGGAAGCATTCTGGAACATAGTCAACTGGGCAGAAGTGAACAAGAGGCTACAAGACATACTGAAATAAACTCTTCCCCTTCTTTTCCCCTAGTTTGAATTTTTACTAGAAAAACAGGTCTCTGAAAGCGCATGCTTCCTATTTATGGGGGGGGGTAGGTGCCTCTGAGAGCAGAGGGGCTTCTTCTAAACGCCCAAGTTGACGAGTATCCCCGTCAATATGCCCGTAGCAATCGTCAGTAGTATCGCCACCATAAGATGCTTCCGCATAATGATTGACTCCGTCTCTTTTCCTGCGTCAATCGTAACAACTGCATTATTAATCTTCGCAGGAGTAACCGCACTCGCAATGCCCCCAGCCACACCATGACTACCATAAACCGTCATGAACCCAGCACTACCTACACCGATATTTGTTGTTGCAGTCTTCTGAATATTGTAGAAGAGCACGTTCGACGTAGTTTCCGAACCACCCACGATCGCACCGAACAAGCCCAGACTAGCCGCCACAAAAACATAACCCACACCAAAGACAGACGCTAGAGTCTCGCCGAGCACCACGTTCATCGGAGAATAAGACATGACAAAAGCAATGCCAAAATAGAGGACAAAAGCAAAAAAGGGCTTGGGAAACGTCTAAGCCACACGCCAAACGCGTCTTTCGTCTGTTTCTTTGTAGGTCGAAGCGTGAGAAACGACAACAGTATGGCTACGAATATCCACGTGTAGGTTTGAGAAAGAACATCAAAATCAACGGTCTGGCCGTTGAAAATCGTAACTTTCTCCGAGTTGCCTAGAACCGTGGACAGCCAGTTGCCAACCTGTGGAACGCTGACAACAGCCGCAAGCATCGTCAATATTATCCACGGCGAAAAAGAACGCCAAACCTCGCTTCGCGTTGGGTAATCAACAGGCTTCTTTTCGGCAATGTTCGGCTTCATTTTTTGATAAACGTAGAGCGAAAACATAGCAGTCAACCCACCTACGACACCAACAACTCTCAAGGGAACATACTCGACACCCGTGTAATAATCGAGAGAGACAACCCCCAAACATGCAAAAGCCAAGGCCAGACCAGAAACGATCGCAGGCCACACTCCTCTACGTATAGACTGTCTACCTCCCGTCACCCACAGAATGGCAAAAGCAAACCCAGTTGAAATCAAGGGCAAGAAAATACACACTTTGAAAGCCAGTTCGATGGCGTTTAAGCCGAAAATCTGAGCAGGCAACGTGATAGGAATGGAGAGTAACGAGAAACTCGTCGTTGGGTCATAACCGAGAACCGCGATTGCAATCGCCGCAGTGGGACTAAAACCCATAGTCACAAGCAAGGGCGGAAAGAGCGCGGGAGTAACCACACCCAACGCCGACAAGAAAGAACCAAAGCCGATCCCGATGTACAGCGCCTGAAACTCGTTGCCCACAACTTGCTGCTTGATAACCTTAGAAACCGTCTGCAGCACACCAGCTTCGCGCATTATAAAAATCATCAGCATGGTCATTGCCACGGAAACGGATATGCCGAAGCTCTTCAAGAACCCGTAGACGGAAGCTCCTAACGCCACCTCGACTGAGGTGCCAAACTCCAAAACCGCCAAGACAACCGTGATAATCAAACCCACAAAAGCCATCACCAAACCACTTTGCCGCAGAAAAGCCACGCCGAAAAGAATCACAAAAAGCGGATAGAACGCAAGTAAAAACTTTCCACTTGAAAAACCCATCCATGCCAAGGACAGAGCAGCAAGCCCAAAAATACAAAGCACGATCAACGACAGCATGAAGACTGTTTTTTCATTCAACTGCAGTTCACCATAACCGCGTGAAGATAGCATGGCGCACGCTAATAAGCCTTAAACCAACAATTCCGCCTAGTTTATTATTCCCGAAACAAAGCTCAAAATGCAAACTAGATGACTAATCTTTTCTTTTACGCTCGCCCTTCATTGACTTCTTATGAAGGTTTTCTTCTAAAGAGCTAGTCTTGTGCACTTCCTGCATGTACCAGCTTCTGTCACGAGAACAATGAATGCCCGTTGCGATCCCGAAGACTATCAGACTGATGCCGCTGATCATCAGGGTTAAACCTAAGAACGTTCCCGCATTCGGCTCAGACGAGTATGGAAGGAACAGGAACCAAGAGTAGTTTCCACTTAGACTCAAAGTCTCCAGCATGCCCCCGACAAAGAAGACGGCGCCAGCTAAGAAAATCAAATAAGCTAACGTTTCATTGTGCCTCGACTCTTCCGCTCTTTCATGCAAGTAATCGTTGAAGGACATGGAAACCCGATATGTCAAACAGTTGAACGTGTACGTAAATCTTATTATGCGAGAATTAACATTGCAAAACTGAATTAGTAATAACTATACCAGAAGAGGAAACCTGCTTGCCACAGATCAACGCCGTCATCTTCGACTTCATAGGCACGCTCGCCAACGTCAAGGACTACAGCATGGAAGAATCAAAAACGACCCTTTACAAGGCAATCGTAGACGCAGGCTTTGACGTGACTGCTAATGAATTTATGGAAGCATACGACCGTGCACACGAAAAACACCGCATCACACGCTATGAAAAACTGGTTGAGGTGACAAACGCCGTCTGGGTTTCAGAAGCCCTAAACAACCTGGGCTTCAAGACAACCAAGGAAGACGCGCGTATTAAAACAGCCCTTTGTGTCTTCTTCGAAGAATACGTAAACTCGCTTGAACTTCGACGGGGCACAAAAGAAATGCTGCAGAGACTTTCAACGAAATATAGACGGTTTAATCTCGAACTTCACTAGCGCACCCGTAATCTACGCAGGACTCAGGAAACTTGATATAAACAAGTTCTTCAAAGTCGTTCTAGTTTCAGAAGCAGTGGGTTGGCGTAAGCCTCACACAAGAATCTTCGAAGAAGCCCTGAGAAAACTTGAAGCAACGGCTGCGGAAACCGTTTATGTCGGAGATAGCCCGTTAGAGGACATAAAAGGAGCCAAAACTCTGGGGTTGAAGACGGTTTTTATTCCATCACAGTTCTACTCGCTCGAGTTTCTGCAAGAGGCTCAACAGAAACCAGACTTGATTGTCAAAGACATCTGTGAACTGAACAAGAGATTTTTAGAATTCGTGAACAATGTCCAAAAAGAACCATCCTAGTAGCTAATCTTTAGCAGCTATAGGTTTTCCGAACTCGTCATGACTTACGATCTCATCTATTCTCTTCCTTTTGCGAACAAGCTTCAACATTTTCTCCGAATCAAGCTTTTCACGCGGATATCCAACTGCCAGAAGAGCAACAACCCGATATTTGTCAGGTAATTTCAGCATTTCCTTCAGCACGCTCTCGTCAAAGCTTCCAACCCAGCATGTTCCCAAGCCTTCGCTAGTAGCAGCTAAAACAATGTGTTCCATCGCAATCGTTACATCAACCCTGTACCATTTCGGCGAAGCTTCCTCGTCGCCACAACCAACGATAACCACTGGTGTTTCAGTGAGAAATTTTGCATACCCGCTTTTCGTAAGTTTTTCACGTTTCATCTTGTCGGTTACAACGATAAAGTGCCATGGTTGAAGGTTAGCAGCAGATGGCGCAAGCTGAGCCGTTTCCAGAATCTTCCACAGAACATCGTTGGGCACCGGCTTTGAATCGTAGGAACGTACTGATTTCCTGAGTTTGATTGCTTCGAAAACATCCAAACCGCATCACCTTGATACTCTACTCGCTCTTTTGTCGTATATAAATTGTTGAATTCGGAGATATTGTGCCTTAGTTGGTATATCAAAAAATACATAAAAAAACAGATGCCACATTGAACAAGCAAATCAAACTGGCATTATGTTGGTCATGTTTATATGTTGCATTATCGAATGAAAAAGTTCCATCGTGCTCGTGTTTAAACGGTGAGGCATAGTAAAAAAAATGGTTAAGAAAGCAATAATCGAAATCTCACTCGTGGGTGAAAGCTACCGAACAGCAAACAGAGAAATTGAAGACGAAATCGCTTTCGAGCTTTCAAGAAACCTGCACGCAGTCCCATGGGCTGAGAGGATAGAGAGAATAAGAGTTAAAGGCAAATAAGAAGCCATTAAACATTAAATCGTTCCACAGCAAGTTATTTTCCTCAAGTATTGTTTAAGACTCGATGCCAAACACCAAAAATATGGTTACTTTTCTTTTCGCATTTTCAACTACAAACAGAAAAAGGGCAGGGTTATCTTGGAGTCACTCGCTTACGGTAAGTTCAAGAGCATTATCTTTGAGGCTTTGCTCCGTAGACTTTGATGCTTGCGACTGAATTTGCAACGTCTTTCACTGCTTCAGCAGTTAGACCCAAATCTGCCACAACAGCTTTCGCGGTAGGATCGTTAATCATGTACTCAACTGCAAATGGCGACTCCTCAATTATCTTAACCTCTCGAAAACCCGCTTCTCTTATCGCTTCCAGATACTTGTCCTTCATCATTGCGCCCGAAAGACAGCCAACGTACGCTTCCGCACTCTTTTTAACAGCTTCAGGAAGTTCCTTCAGCAGAACCATGTCTGAGATCATAAGTCGTCCTTTAGGCTTTAAGACGCGGAATGCTTCTTCGAAAACCCGTTTCTTGTTCGTTGAGAGGTTGATGACGCAGTTTGAAATCACCACGTCAACGATGTTGTCTGCGACTGGAAGGTTCTCGATCTCGCCTAGTCTAAACTCCACGTTCTTGCGTTTGCCTTTTCGCGCATTTGCCCTTGCCTTGTCGATCATCTCGGGAGTCATGTCCACGCCTATGACTTTGCCTCTTTCGCCAACCTTGTTTGCGGCTAGAAAACAGTCAAGTCCACCTCCAGAACCCAGATCAAGAACTGTCTCACCCTCTTTCAGCGATGCAAGCGCCACGGGATTCCCGCAGCCCAAACCGAGGTCAGCGCCTTCAGGAACAGACTCGAGCTCTTCGCTAGAATAGCCTATTCCCTTGCTAGTTCCTTGACTACAACATGAGCTTCCTTTCTTGGCTATCTCTGAATATCCCTTTCTCACGATTTTCTTTATATTCTCTTCTTTCACATCATCCACCTCCTACTCTAAAATCTCCTTAAGCATGGGACCGAGCATGTTTTTTATCGAGTTTCCAAGTCTCTCTGCCTTAATCATCATGATACAGCATACTTCGCCGTCGCTTTCACAACCGATAACTGCTAACTTGTCATTTGGCTTCAAGCGTGCTTTTTCTCGTATATCTTTTGGGAGAACAACCTGTCCTTTAGAATCAATCGACACCACTGCATCGACTCGGCAGCATCCGACGTTATTTTTGACCATGCATCTTTCCTCAACATAATGGGGAGGATTCTGAATATTTAAACTTATCTGAATAATCAGAATAATCCTAAATATCAGACACTGTGTCTTCCATTTTCTTGTGTTCTTGATGAAACGCAGAGAAAAAAAGAGATTTAGGCACTCTTCCCTTTTGGTATTAGGTACATCTTGCCATCTTGTGTCCTTGTTATTAGACCGCCTTTTTCCATCAGTACTAAAACCTCTTTCTCTGTAATTCCGGTTTCTTCTGGGCTTACTGCTGTTTTTTCGTCGAACGCTTGTTTTTCTCTGAGAATCCTCTCTATCCTGCGCCTTGCTCCATAGAGAATGCCAGCAACTATTTCGCCCATGCTTACCTCTTCTTGCCGAATCGGCAGACAGTCATTATCACACTTCATTGAGATGGAGCCTCGAGCGGGCTTTGCTCCCGCGACCTACAGCTTACAAGGCTATCGCTCTACTAGGCTGAGCTATCGAGGCACAACCAACTATACGATTCATCATATCAGAAATAAAAGCGTTCACCTTACTCAAAATGAACCAGCAACATGAGGAAACATGCAAAAAGCTTCTCGTCCATATGGTCAGACTCTAATTCATTCGGCTACTCATAATCTCTGAACCTAGGAATAACAAGAAAAAGAGGAAAAATGGTTCTCTCGCAAAACTCAAAGCCCAAGCGTCCGAAATTGTTCGACAAAACTTTTCCAACACAAGACAAAAAAGGTAGGCGAAGGCGGCCCTGAAGATTGCGGCGGATTAGTCTGTTGACCTGGCGTCTTTGGGCGTCGACTTCTGAGAGCGACAACCGCTACTATTATGATTATAGCGATGATTGCCACCACCAGTATTAGCCCTGTCCAGCTTGGCGGTTTAGTCGTTTCGCCCGCAGCGGCATTATAGTATGCAGTGTACGTCGGATCATGTTCTATACGATAGCCGCCATAGGTTGGATACGCAATTATGTAGAAGTAATCAGCATAAGTCAAGCTCAGTAAATGTTCTTTGGCTTGCTGGTAGAGAGCGGGGTCCATGTTGGCTAGGACTATCGGGATGTATTTCATGAGGCTTGTATGGAGCAAGAATATTGGGTTGTTCGCTAGGGTCGCGGATTTGGCTGTTCTAGTCGTGGTGTTGTAAGTCGTATATTCTGTTTCTGTGTGATCTTCAGTGTAGTTGTAAAGTCGATACGTCTGTTTCGTCGCAAAGTTCGCGTCGAATATTCTCTCGCCGAGGTTTATCTTCGTAGTGATGCTCGAGTTGCCCACGAACTCTTCTGAATCCTTGGCGTTCTCGCCGTTTGACTCCGATGTCGTAGTGTGACCGAGCACGACTGTGCTTTGGAATTGGACAATGCTCATCTTGATATGCCACTTTGTCAGAATTTGGTGGACATTCAAAGCGTCCAATTTGAAGATACCGAAAGGACCGTATCCACCTGTGTTGTTGTAGTGCCAGAAAACGGGGAAAAGCCATAAATCGGTTATCTTTCCGATGACGTAGTTAGCTGTTAATATTGCCGTTCCATCTGTCGGGTTAAGCACAAGATCATATGTGAAAGTGAGCTCATCATATCTTGTTATTGCCCTGAATATTTTGACTGGGGTATTCATGCTGGTTTCCCACCAGATCGCAGTCATATTGGTATATGTCATGCCCCAGTGCCAGTTCAAACCGTTGTTCGATGAAGTAAGCGGAATTATGCTTGTCTTCGTTGCAAGTCCCGGCGGAGTTTCACTTCCGAAATGAGCCGTCAAATCAAAACCAAGGTTCAATGAACCATAGAGAGTGTCATTCTTGTCAGGTGAGTTTTCATAGATGCTCGACGTGGTGTCGTTGAAAGCGAGAAGCATTATGAACGCGCCCGCGGTCACTATGTCTTCAGTTTGGTTTCGGGATTTGTAGTGCATCATCCAAGTTTGAATAGGAGCAGTTATGCTGTAAGTTTCATCGGTTATGTTTTGAAGCCCACCATACATCATTTGAATACCACTCTTGTTGACGTAGGTCAGGTAGAGCCAAGCATGGGTGTTGTTTGCTGGCGGTGTTTTTCCAGCTGCAGCAGCATTGGAACGAGTGTAATCGAAGAAATCTATGATCTTGTAAAAACTTTCTTGAGTAAAATCACTGGGAGTCAAAGTATCAGCAGAAAACGCCGGTATTATCACCACGCTTGTGAGAGTAAGAATTGCGAGAATCACAATCAACGCTTCTTTCTTGTTGTACATGCTAATTCCCTTTTTCAACCCAAGCAGTATGAAACAAGTGTCTATTAAGCTTGTGAACACAGAATTTGTATCCAGAGTAATTGCAGTTGCCACGCTATCATATTGTACCATCGTATGTTCTGCCGTCTCACGTTTTCTCTAGGTTCCTTTTCAAGGCTCAGGTTCGAGCACGCCCAAAATAAAGCAGGAAGCCAATGAGCACCGTTCATCTTCTTTCTGAACCAATAGTAGCAACGCTACGCACTATGACTTCAGCATCTCAAGGGCTTTAGCCACCATTCTCTGCTCGTTCGGATAGGTCAACATCTGAAGCGCCACCGAAGCAGGCATCCATCTGGCATCCTCAGCCTCGTGATCATGCCCATCCACCGAACCGCTAACGAATCTAAGAAGAAAGAAATGGACAGTTTTGAAAAACAGTTTCTCACGCTGAAAAGTGTAGCTGATTTCTCCAATCTTGCCCACAAGCTCGCCCTGCAACCCTGTTTCCTCTCTGACCTCTCGAATGGCAGTTTTCTCAAGCGTTTCGCCCGGTTCCACCAAACCTTTTGGCAACCACCAAACGCCATCCTTGTAGATCAAAGCCACCTCAAACCCGCCGTCAACCTTCCTTACGATCACGCCACCAGCAGAAACCACGTGTTCAGCTTCCCTCTTTCGCCTTACAGTCAACCACTTGCCCTCCACAAAACCTCAACTACAAACCCTTAACGTCCACAACGTAACACTTATATCACTCGACGCCGCTTCAAAAGTATTTTGGCGAAGTTACTAGTAGCCATAATCAAACAGATGCAGCTCCCCATCACTTTGATGTGGAGCGAAGGGTAAGTGAGCCGTCGGACGCTCATAATGACACCATGCAAAGGCAAGCGACTAGCACAAAATGAAAGTTTCACCATAAACGTCAAACAGACACTGCCAAAAGGCCTGATATGCTACGCCGTCTGGAGAATGGCTCGGCTTGAGAGCTGAAGAAGGGCGCGACAAGCCGCGAAAGAGCCCCGGGTAAGCGCATGCAGCCGTAGAACCGGGGATACCTCAATGGGACCTCCTAGCATGATTCTTCGGAACCGTGCTACTCCCTTCATGGGAGTGGGAACCCGCCGAACGGAAGCATCTTAGTAGGCGGAGGAAAAGAAACCAACCGGGATTCCCTAATTAGCAGCGAGCGAAACGGGAAAAGTCCAAACCGAATCCCGCAGGGAAACTTGCGGGAAATGTAGTGTTAAGGGTCCAGCTTCCTCCTCGCCAGCAAAGTTGAAGTGGTCTGGAAAGGCCCGCCAAAGAGGGTGAAAGCCCCGTAAATGCACACTGGAAGGAGTTGAGCTGGAATCCCAAAGTACTGTACCCTGACTTGGGTTCAGAAAATCAGGGGTCACCAACCTCTAAGACTAAACACATCTCAAGACCGATAGCGCACTAGTACGGTGACGGAAAGATGAAAAGCACCCCGGGATGGGGGTGAAAAGTGCCTGAAACCAGACGGTTACAGACGAGTGCAGCCCAGAAGGGTAGATCCCTTCCGAAGGAAACCGCCGTGAGACGGCAGTACGAGGAGGGGGGACCAGGGTTGCATGCCCCGTCTAGAAACACGGGCCGGGGAGTTCACTGTTGTGGCAAGCCTAAGGGTTTGAAAGCCCGTAGGCGTAGGAAAACCAACATGCGCACAGCCTCGCAAGAGGTCAGGCGCGGAGTCTGAAAGGGCCCGGAGTCACAGCGGTGAAAACTAGAAACCGAGCGATCTAGCCCTGGGCAGGGCGAAGCTAGGCGAAAGCCTAGTGGAGGCTCGCAAGGGTTCTGACGTGCAATTCGTTCTTCAGACCTGGGGCTAGGGGCTAAAGACCAATCTAGCTCGGTGATAGCTAGTTCCTTCCAAAGTGGGTCGCAGCCCAGTCCCGAGCAAGGCAGTCGATGGGGTAGAGCACTGATTGAAAAGTAAGGGTTCGAAAGGATCCACTTTTCTTTCAAACTCCGAATCCATCGACACCGTAGACCTCGGGAAACGGGTTAGTGGGGGTAAGCTCCACGACCGAGAGGGGGACAACCCAGACTGAGGTTAAGGTCCCCAAGTGCTGGCTAAATGTCAAACCAAAGGGCGTCGTCAGCCTCAGACAGCGGGGAGGTAGGCTCAGAAGCAGCCACCCTTCAAAGAAAGCGTAACAGCTCACCCGCCGAGGCTGACGGCCCCGAAAATTGACGGGACTAAGCCAGCCACCGATACCTCAGAGCACAATTTTATATTGCGCTGGTAGGAAGGCGTCCTGACTGGACAGAAGCTGGGCTGTAAGGTCCAGTGGACCGGTTCAGGAGTGCAGATCCCGGCAGTAGTAACAGCAAAGAGGGGTGAGAATCCCCTCCGCCGAAGGGGCCAGGGTTCCCCGGCAACGATCGTCAGCCGGGGGTAAGTCGATCCTAAGATATGGCCTAACCGACCATGTCAAAAGGGAATCCGGTTAAAATTCCGGAACCATGAAGATACACGCGGCAACGCAAGCTTAACATCTGACGTTTCGAGGTAGGCTGAGCAAGGCTGTCGCCTTGTTTAACCATATAAGTCTGGGGAGTGCCGCAATGGCGAGAACCAGGCGAAAGCGGGAATAGCTGCCCGTTTTAGGGCGGTTCAGCTGATCTTTGGAGCCAGTGAAAAGGATGTTGAGAAGGATTCTTCGTGATCGTACCTAGAACCGACACAGGTGTCCCTAGGCGAGAAACCTTAGGCGTGTCGGGTATACACTGGAGCGAGGGAACTCGACAAATTAGCCCCGTACCTTTGGTATAAGGGGTGCCTGCTGTTTTAGCCTCTGGCTGGAATAGCAGGTCGCAGTGGCAAGTGGGTCCCGACTGTTTAATAAAAACACAGGAAACCGCAAGCGCGAAAGCGTGTGAACGGTTTCTGAATCCTGGCCAGTACAGGTACCTGAAATCCGGGTCCAACCGGGCTAAGGGCCTGCAAACGCCGGGAGTAACTCTGACTCTCTCAAGGTAGCCAAATGCCTTGTCGGGTAAGTTCCGACGTGCATGAATGGATCAACGAGGGCCCAACTGTCCCCGCACAGTACCCGGTGAAACTACATAACGTGGACGAACAGTCCACGAACTCCCAGCGGGAAAAGAAGTCCCTGTGGAGTTTTACTGCAGCCTGCTGCTGGAATACGTTTGCGGATGCAGAGTGTAGACGGAAGCCGCTTGATCCTGGTTTCTCAGGGAACCGGGGGAGGCGACAATGGAACACCGTCCTTCTGCGGCCGTGTTTCTAACCGGCGCTTCGGCGCTGAGACAACGGTAGGTGGGCAGTTCGGCTGGGGCGGCACGCCCTTGAAAAGATATCAAGGGCGCCCTAAGGTCGGCTCAGACGGGACAGAAACCCGTCGTAGAGTGCAAAGGCAAAAGCCGGCCTGACTGGATCCTCCAAAGTAAGGGATCCAGAGGCGAAAGCCGGGCTTAGCGATCATCCATGTCCCCCTTGGTGGGGGCTGGATGTGTCAGAAAAATTACCCTAGGGATAACAGGCTCGTCGCGGGCGAGAGTCCCTATCGACCCCGCGGCTTGGTACCTCGATGTCGGCTCTTCCTATCCTGGCCCTGCATAAGGGGCCAAGGGTGAGGCTGCTCGCCTATTAAAAGGGAACGTGAGCTGGGTTTAGACCGTCGTGAGACAGGTCGGACTTTATCTGCTGGGAGTGCTGGCTGCCTGAGGGGAAAGGGTTCCCAGTACGAGAGGAACGGAACGCTGTGGCCTCTAGTTAACCGGTTGTCCGACAGGGCAGATGCCGGGCAGCCACGCCGTTGAGGATAAGGGCTGAAAGCATCTAAGCCCGAAGCCTCTCCCGAAAATAGGCAGCCAATCCCCCTTTTGGGGGACGAGGGCTCCCATAAAAGATGGGTTTGATGGAGCTGGGGTGTACGCCGGAAGACTTCGGTCGACCGGCTCAGCCTGCGGCCTCCAACCGCCCAAGGTGTCAGTCTTAAGCAGTGTCTGGACGATATACTTGGCGAAACTTTCAAGACGTGTAAGTCGCTTGCTATAGAGCGTGGTGTCAAAAGAAGGCTGCGTGTTGTGTGTACGTGCAACGGTGTCTAGTCTCCTATCTTTTTTTGTCTTGGGTTGGAAAAGTTTTGTCGGACAATTTACGGTTTGTTTGCTGTTTGTGAGTTGTGGCTCGTTTCTTCTTCAGTTTTGGGTGCTGATGGGGTTTTGGTGGTTGAGGTTTTGTGGGAGGTTGATGAGAGGTTTATGGAGAAGCGGAACGTGATTAAGCAGAAACTGCAGCTTTGACTAAGGCTCTCTGAGAGTACCTAGCCCCCCTATAAATAGGTTCAGAACATGAGTTTTCGATGACGGTTTGAGGCTTGAAACGGTCAATACCGCCTACCCCGTCATAATTTCTGTTTGGGTTTGGGATAAAATTTTACCCCAACAACAACAAAACCCTCTAATTCATCGCGCTTTATAGATTGATCAATCAAGTTGTACGCACGGAGAAAAATGTTGGTGTTGTCTGAGGAATTTCGGCACAATGAAAAAAAAGAGATTTTAGTAAAGTCTTGCGGTTTTTTTGGACCTAGAGAGCGCGATGGCAAAAGAAACTGCTAAGAATAGCGTGGCTATAGTTATAGGTTGGAATTCAGGTACGAACGTAGTTCCTGTTATTTCTATAGCATGTGTAGAGGTAGTGTTGTAAGTGAAATAGAGCGAGGTATGAGTGCCGTTGTTGAGCGGCGAAGCAAGATATAGCGGCTGTTCTCCATCGACCGTCACGTTGTATTCTCCGTCAAGCATGTCGTTCGGGATTGTGATATTGCACATTCCAGTTGTTCCTATGCCTTGGACAGTGAAGCTGATTTTGCCTTGGGTCTCTAATGCCGTTGTGTCGAAATTCTTAACAGTTGAGTTGGTCTCTATTATGACATCGAAGCTTTGCCCGCCAGCATTCACGATATAATTGGTAGTTGAAGGAGGAAACGGGTTCCCAATGCAGTACACTGTAAAAGACCCTGGGTCCCACCAATACGCACTGAACCACACTGCGCCATCAGCGACAGTAGGATTTCCGAGTTCGGGCCACCAACTGACCGCTCGGCTCCACAAAGTGGTCGATACAGCAGCGTCAAGGGCAAAGAGCCTGGCGGGATCTCCGCCCGATGTCACGATTATCTTGCCATTGGCATAGACAGGTTCTCTAAGGCCCGTCTGCAAGTCTGCTGTCCAGTTGCGAATGATCGATATGCCAGAGTCTGTATAGTTGCCGGGAGCGACGCCGGCGTTGAGCGCATATATCTTAGATGAGTCCTCAGATGTAGCATACACAACGTCGTTGGCTATGGTGACACCGTTGCGGAATTTAATTGCTGTATCTGTTGTAGCGAAGGTCCAAATCAATTCGCCGGTGGTTTCGTTCAAAGCGTATAGCGTGTGACTGTCTGAACCGAAGATGACTCGACCCCCATCTATTGTGGGTGTGGATTGGATTGGGCCGTTTGCCGTGAAATTCCACACCGAGACGGGTGTAGATCCTGAAATGTCGAGTGCGTAGAGTTTGCTGTCGGTGCTTCCTAGGAATAGAAGGTTTCCATCTGCTGCTGGTGCAGAGTTGACCGGACCATCAGTCTTGTATGACCATTTGAGGCCTCCGTTGGCTGCTCCGAATGCGTACGTGTAGTTGTCTGTCACCGCTGCGTACACGACACCTTGGTAAACAAGTGGATTAGCTTTCACGAAGTACGGAGACGCGTCCTGCTTCCAGATCTGCGTGCCTGTTGAGGCGTTGAGGCAGACGACTCCGCCGTTAGCGTCAGATTGACCGAGGAAGACTCTGCCGTCGGCGTGCGTGGCATCGGTAAGCGTCCCTGCATTGGTTTGGTGGCTCCAGAGTTCCACGCCTGTGGTCTCGTCAAGCGCAATGACCCACTGACCAATTTTGAAGATGACTCTTCCATCAACTATGAGCGGTGTTGTTCTTTGTGAAAGTCCACCAGACGAATATCCATGAGTCCATAGTGTGTTGCTGTTGTCCGGAGCATCAGAAGTTGAGGCTCCAGTGTGTGCAGCATCGTGTCGATACATTGGCCAAGGAGTAGTCGAAGAATATAGTGCAAATCCCCTAGAAGCAAACGAAAATATGATGGCGATTGTAAATATCGAAACGATCAGTGCTTTCTTCATTTTTTCTCTCCTCAAGATTTTTTGAAACGTTACTTTGCCTAGAGATGTACATATATATTACGGTCAGATGTAAATCGGTGCGTGCAGCTATAACTTTTCCGCATCCGTCATTTTTGTTGTTGTTGGGTAAAACTTTACCTTTTCTTGCCTTGCTTCAGCGTAGGTCATTTCTTCAGGTTCAACGTCGTCAGTTGTTGTTGGATAAAATTTTACCCCAACTGACCATGAGATTTGTACAATGTTAACAAAAAATGGATAAGCATGGTTGCCTTAAAAAACATCAAAAGAGAGAATCATATGAAAGTGCTCGTCGCCTATTACAGTGAAACTGGAAACACGGAGAAAATCGCTAAGGCGATTTATGAAGAAGCTTCAAGAGAACATGAAGCACACCTGAAGAGAGTAAAAGATATCAGCGCAGAAACGTTGAATGATTACGACCTGGTTTTTCTGGGTTCCGCTTGTCACTCGGCGGACTTGGCGGCTCCAGTTAAGAAGCTCTTGAAGGGGCTTCCAGAATCACCAAAGTTCAAGTTAGCAGGCTTCTTCACACACTCAGTTTGGACTCCTGAACAAAACGAACACAGTCAGGCTATTTTCGACAAATGGGCGTCCAAATGCATAGATTCTTTCGAGAGCATAAGCAAAGAAAAGCAAATCGACTTCAAGGGGTACTACCACTGTCAAGGTTCACCCAACTTTCGGATTAAAGTATTCATACACTTCAAAATAATCAGGTCGCATGACGAATGGAAAGCATATATTCAGGAAGCCCGAAAGCATCCAAGTCAAGAAGATTTGGAAAGAGCTTCGGATTTCGCACGAAAGATTATATCCATATTAACTTAATTTTCTGGCGGTTGGATAAAACTTTACCCACTCTTCCAACCCATAACTGGCAGGCTTAAAATAAGTAGGAATAAATATCCGAATTGCCCTTTGACTCTTTTGATGGTTTTTGCAGAGTGTGTGAGTTTTTGGAGGGTTCAAATGCTGTTTTCGTGTATAGAAGTTGTATTTTTAAGTCGTAAAGTTTTAATCCGCGTTATCTGCTGAACCCTTCTTCAGAAGGTCCCGCTGTCTTGGTTACTTTAAATCTTGACAAAATCTTCAACCCAAAAAGCGTAGCCATCATCGGCGCCAGCGACGAAGAAGGCACAGTTGGCTACGCATTAATCAAAAACCTCGTCGATTTAAAGTTTGACGGTAAGATATATCCTGTTAACCTTCGAAAAACCGAAATCCTAGGCTTCAAAACCTACCAATCAGTAGAACAAATCCAAGAACCCATAGACCTTGCCGTAATCGCCACTCCAGCCAGAACCGTACCAGACGTGGTAGAACAATGCGGAAAAACAGGAATACTGGGCATAGTCATCATCAGCGCAGGCTTCAAAGAAATCGGACCCGAAGGCAAAGCACTGGAAGAAAAAATAACTGAAGCAAGAAGAAAGTATGGTTTACGCATTATCGGACCTAACTGCCTAGGAGTCATCCGTCCAAGCCTCAACCTAAACGTTACATTCATCAACCGAATGCCCAAACCAGGCAACATAGCCTTCATCAGCCAAAGTGGCGCATTAGGCGCGGCAATACTCGACTGGGCTATGCACGAGAACATCGGTTTCAGCAACTTCGTCTCCATCGGATCAATGATCGACGTGGATTTCGGCGACCTAATAGACTATTTCGGCACAGACCCGAAGACCAAGAGCATCCTCATGTACATTGAAGGAATAACTGACGCTCGCAAGTTCATGAGTGCAGCTCGTCACTTTGCAAGAGCCAAACCCATAATCGTCGTGAAAGCAGGCAAGTTTGGCGAAAGCGCAAAAGCCGCTGCTTCGCACACGGGTTCGCTGACGGGTGAAGATTTGATTTATGATAAAGCCTTCAAACGAGCAGGCATGGTGCGAGTTGACGAAATCGCCGATTTATTTAATTGTGCCGAAGTTTTAGGGACGCAGCCGTTGCCGCGTGGACCAAACCTTGCCATAATCACAAACGCCGGCGGACCAGGAGTCATGGCTACTGACGCCATCATCGCCAGAGGCGGTAAGGTGGCTCAGTTAAGTTCCAAAACTATGGAGGCGCTTAACAGCTTCCTGCCCAACTACTGGAGCCACGGCAACCCCATTGATATTTTGGGAGATGCGAAGGCTGATCGTTATAGGGCGACTGTTGAAGCATGCTTGAACGATGAGAACATTGACGGCATACTCATCATTTACACCGCTCAAGCTGTAGCAGAGCCTGTTGAGGTTGCCAAGAGCATAGTGGAACTGTGCAAGAACAGAGGCTTCCAGAACAAAACCATACTTACAAGCTTCATGGGCTACGGCATTGTCGAAGAAGCAAACCGCCTTTTCAACGAAAACAACATCCCGACTTACTCAACTCCAGAGCAAGCCGTTAAAACTTACATGTACATGTACCAGTACAAGAGCAATCTGGAGCTGCTCTATCAAACGCCCGAAGAGTTGCCTGTTGACGTTGCTCCGCCCAAGCGTCCGTTAATGGTTATCATGCGCAATGTTGCCAACGAAAACCGTGAAATCCTGAACGAAGCTGAAGCCAAAACCTTTCTTGAATATTATAATTTTCCAGTTGTAAAAACCAAAACTGCGCGGAGTGCAGATGAAGCCGCAACAACAGCCGCACAAATAGGCTATCCAGTTGTCCTGAAAATACTGTCTCCTCAAATAGTTCATAAGACCGAGGCAGGCGGCGTGGTTCTAGACATAAACAACGAGAAGGAACTGCGCGAAGCATATGACGGCATCGTGCAACGTGCTAGAGAATACAAGCCTGACGCGGAGATTCTAGGCGTCACTGTTCAGCGGATGATAAAGAAACGTGGATACGAGGTAATCATCGGCGCAAAAACTGACCCGCTTTTCGGACCCATAATCTTGTTCGGAATGGGCGGAGTCGGCGTGGAACTTTTCAAAGACTTCGCAGTCGGACTGCCACCCTTAAATCAAACCCTAGTCAGAAGAATCATGGAAGAAACCAAGGTCTACCAGCTTCTGAAAGGCTACAGGAACGTGCCGCCAGCAAACATCAAGTTGCTCGAAGAAATCATGGTGCTCTTCAGCCAGATGCTCGTTGACTTTCCACAGTTGAAAGAAGTTGACATCAACCCGTTGTTCATAGACGAAAAAGAAGCATATGCGTTCGACGCACGCATCGTCATCGACAGAGAAAAAGTGTTCGAGAAGCTCGAACCTCACCAGCACTTGGTCATAACGCCTTACCCGAAGAAGTACGAAACCATGTGGAAACTCCGTGACGGTCGAACCGTGCTCCTGAGACCGATCAAGCCAGAGGACGAACCCTTATGGCTGGAAATGTTCCAGAACTTCTCAGAAGAATCCATACGCTACAGGTTCTTCCAGATAATCAAAGACACCCCGCACGAAACCAGAGTACGCTACTGCAACATCGATTATGACCGAGAAATAGCTATAGTCCCCGAACTGACCGAGGACGGACACCGAAAAATCCTAGGCGTCGTCCGAGTAGGCATCGAACCCGACGGCAAAACAGGGGAAATCGCCTTCATCGTCGCCGACCCATGGCAAGGCGTAGGCTTAGGCACGAAACTCGTTGATTACGCGATTGAAATCTGCAAGGACATGAAGCTTGAAAAGCTGTATGCGATAATGCTGCCCGACAACTACCGCGCTGTTAACCTGATGAAAAAGATGGGCTTCACAATCACAAATCTAGACGACAACACGGTAAAAGGAACTCTCGATTTGAAAGAAGAAGAACAGAGCTTTCAGTGCGAACAACATAGAAGTACTGAAACGCCACAAGCTCAAACACAACCAGTGCAAACAGCGTCTCAAGAACAGAACAAGGCAGAAGCAGTACAAGAATAGCCTAACGCTGGTTTTTGGTTTTTACGAACCAGTTTCTTCTTTTTCTGGCACGCCGTAGATTAGCTGTGCGTCGCGTTCACCCATAACCACTACTTTGCCGAACTGTCGCATGGTAACAAGATGCTTAAACAGTTTCGCCTTTTCCATTCCAACATTCTTTGACAACTCTTCTATTGTTGATGACCCCCGCTTCCTCAGTTCTTCAATTATCAAGTTCCTTTCCTTAGTGCGTTCCTGCATTTCTCTAGCCTTTTCTGGGCTAAGTTTAAGAGTTTCCGGCAATTTTTTCACCGTTGTCAGGAAAACTAACTCCACTCGAATGCCGTATATAAAAATTTACTACGTTTACTACGCTTCTAGCGATTCTCAGTGAAAGTATAAGGATATATCTTGGAAGAGCAATTATTGTGGCGGAGAACCCTTTTGAGAAAGAATTTGTCAGAAACTCAGTTTGACGATTTAAAAAACAAAAGTTTCGAATTGTTCCGCGTAGTTGAAATGTTATGCGAGGTTTGTGAAAAACCGCTTAACACAAAAGAAAAATTGCTTAGGACAATTCAAATTCAGAGCAGGGAGGATTACTTGAATCTTTTGAACAGAGCAAGGGTTCATGACCGCGCCGAAGTGGACGTTGATGATGGAAAAATCTACTTCTACGATCATGACTTTCCAGGAGACATCCATCAGGAATGCATAGAAAAGCTGTAAGCTAAGCGCAGGTTTAGGCAAGTTGGTAGAGGTACTGCCTATTCTTTTCTCCAACTTCGGTTATTGCGCCGTTTCTTCTGAGCGCTATTAAATGCTGCACTATTCGATGCGGCTGAAGCTCAGTCAGTTGCGAAATCTCTTCGACCGTTAATGGTCCCTTCTCTCTTATGGCCCCGATTATCATGTACCTCTCAATCTCATCCTGCATTATTGAATCTACAACTTTTTGGTATTTCTGCTCATCAATTTCCATCTTGACTTTTGACCTTGCCGTGACCCATCTTAGCCTAAAAGATTTGAAAGCTTCTATCGACGCATCGGTTTTTCTCTTCAAACTCTCTTTTTCACTCATCCTTCTCACCCACTTCCTGATTTGGCACAGTTCTAAACGGGCTAGGACCCAACTGTTTCACTTGCTCAGTCACCTCCCTGATAAGCGCAGCAAACTTTCCGCCTTCACTTGCTGAAACCCATTCAAGCCTAACACGTTCAGGCTCGATGCCTATACTTTCAACAGCCTTCATTATATGCGCAAACCTCTTCTCCATCATAAAGTTCCCTTTCTGGTAATGGCAATCGCCAGGGTGACAGCCAGCAATTATCACTCCGTCAGCACCCTCCCTCAGGGTTTCGAGAACGAATGTTGGGTCTATTCTTCCCGTGCACATGACTCGGATTATTCTTACGTTTGTTGGGTATTCGAATCGGCTCGTGCCCGCCAAGTCTGCGCCTGCGTAGCTACACCAGTTACAGCAATACGCCACTATCACTGGTTCAAAGCCATTTTCAACTACTTTTTCTTCTCCAAACACATCTTCTTTAACCATCTAGGAAACAGCCTCCTCCACGCTTTTAGGCATCAAAAGCGCTTTCACTTGCGCTAGAACCTGGTAGTCTTTGTAGTGTCGCATGGTTATCGCTTGGCTTGGGCATTCCGCAGCGCACGTGCCGCATCCTCTGCAGAGTATTTCACGAATTTCTGATTTTCCTTCTTCGATTTTTGGTGCACCATAGGGACAGATTTCTTCGCACAACCCGCATCCCACACATAGGTCTTTATCTACGACGGCTGTGATGGCTTCTGTCTTGACTTTTTTGTTGCCCATGAGGATGGATGCTCTTCCTGCCGCTGCTTCGCCCGATATTATGCTTTCAGGAACATCTTTTGGTCCCGAAACTGTGCCTGCTATGAACACTCCATCCACGTTTGTGTCTACTGGTCTGAGCTTCAAGTGGGCTTCCATCATGAAACCGTCAGTGCCTATGGGAATCTTGAGCATTCTGGCAAGCAACACCTCATCTTTGTTCGGGATAAGCGGAGTTGAAAGAGCAACCCAATCTGCCGGAAACTTGACTTCAAGTCCAGACAAAGCATCATAAGCCATAACCTGAAGCTTACCGTCTGGGGTCTGAGTTATTTCAGGCGGAACTTCTTCTATATGCCTGATAAATCTTACCTCTAAGTCTCTGGCTTTCTTGTAGAAATCCTCATACTCCTTGTAAACTCTCAAATCTCCGAAGAGCACTACGACGTCGGTTTGGGGGGATTGCTCCTTTATTAGTATAGCATTTTTTATGGCGTTCATGCAACATATCCTCGAGCAGTATGGCCATCCCTCTTCCTTGCGCGCCTTGAGTATTTTTCTTAAAAGATCGGCGGTGTCAGACTTCGGGAACGCCTCAAGCTCTGATGGGCGGATTTCACCCTTTCTTGCGCCTACACATTGTATCATCACGATTCTTTCTGGGTTTCCAATCTTTCCTTCTTTTAGTATTTGATCCATTTCTCGTTGTGTCACAACATGATCATAGACGCCGTATTGATAGAGTCCCTGAGGCGGCGTGTAGTTTGCTGAACCAGAAGCAACGATGATGGTGCCTACATTTATCTCCTTGTCGCCTTCAGGGCCTGTCAAAATCGCGTTAAAATTCCCAACGTATCCTGTTACGTCTTTAATCGTTGTTGAAGTCGTTAGTTTGATGTTCTTGTGGGATTTTACAGCTTCGATTAAGGGGTCTATTACTTCTGAAGAGTCCGCTAGTGTTGGATAAAGCTTATTGAGTTTTCGTGTTATTCCGCCTAGTTCTTTTTCTTTCTCAACTAAGTATACTTCGAAGCCTTGATTTGCCATGGAAAGGGCTGCTGTGATTCCCGCAATGCCTCCCCCAACCACAAGTGAAGTATCTTTAACCTCGACTTCGGGCTCGGTTTGAGGCTCAAGCAGGGCAGCTTTTGCTACTGCCATCCTTACTAAGTCTTTGGCTTTTCTTGTCGCCTTTTCTGGCTCGTGCATGTGTACCCAACTGCACTGGTCTCGAATGTTCGCCATCTCGAAAAGGTACGGGTTTACTCCTGATTCTCTGCATTTCGCCCTAAACAGGGGTTCGTGTGTTCGCGGAGTGCATGAAGCCACGACGACACGGTTAAGCTTGTACTCTTTGATCGCTTTCTCTATCGTTGCCAATCCTGCTTCTGAACAAGTGTAGAGGTTGTGTTCAGCATATGCAACATTCGGCAACGTTTTAGCATATTCTGTGACTTCAGGAACGTTGACTACGCCGCCTATGTTGGTTCCGCAGTGACAGACAAAAACTCCAATGCGAGGCTCGGCGCTCATCTACAACGCCTCCATATGCGCCAAAACCTCAGACACACGCGCAGCTGCAGCACTTCCTTGAGTTATCGAGTCTGGAATGTCTCCAGTCTTTGGTCCCAGACAATAACCTGCAGCAAAAACACCAGGAACAGTGGTGTCGAGAGGCTTTCTCACCGCATCTTCTAACTTCAAGAATCCATAACTGTCCAACTGTATACCCAAAGTCTTAGCTAGTTCTTTCATTCCTGAAGTGGGAATCAAAGCTGGGCATAGTACGACTAGGTCAAAGGAGACGTCTTGAACAGTTCTGGTGATGGGGTCTTCAAATGAGATTATAAGATTACTGGTTTTCTGGTCTTCCGTTAGTTCTCCAGGGTTGCTTCGGGTAAACTCTATGCCAAATTCGGATTTTGCTCGGTTTACGAATTCTTGGAAGCCTTTGCCGAAGGCTCGCATGTCTATGTAAAAAACTGTTATGAGAGAGTTTGGTTCGTGCTCTTTTATCAGCACGGCGTCTTTAACCGCATACTTGCAGCAGATGCTTGAGCAATAGGGGTGGTCAATCCATTCTCTTCTATCGCGCGACCCTACGCACTGTATGAAAGCTATGTTTCTAGGTATTCTTCCATCTGAAGGTCTTATCAAATGTCCGCCTGTGGGACCAGACGCGCATAACAGTCGTTCTAACTCCATCGCTGTTATGACATTCCTGAACCGTCCATAACCATATTGCGGAATCATAGAGGGGTCAAACATGTCAAAACCAGTGGCTACGACGATGGCTCCTACGTCAATTTCGACCTCTTCAGGCTGCTGTTCTCTTTTTATGGCATCGGATGGGCAGACTTTTTCGCAGAGACCGCAGTCTATGCAGCTTTCCTCGTCGATAACCATTATCCTTGGAACGGCTTGTGGGAAAGGCATGTAAATCGCTTTTCTTGCCCCCATCTTCTCATCAAACTCGCTTGGAGCTTCTGTCGGACATTTGTCAGCGCATATCCCGCAGCCACTGCATTTTGATTCGTCAATGTATCTAGGTTTTCTGAGAATTTTCACTTTGAAGTTGCCGACAGAACCATTTACATCCTTAACTTCCGAGTAAGTTAACAGTTTGACATTAGGATGATGGGCACATTCTATCATTTTTGGCGCTAGGATGCACATGGAGCAATCCATCGTTGGGAAGGTCTTGTCAAGCTGAGCCATCCTGCCCCCAATACTCGGGCCTTTCTCGACAAGATGCACTTTGAAGCCTCTGTTCGCCAAATCCATAGACGTTTGTATGCCTGCAATTCCGCCGCCGATAACCAACACTGCTTTCTGCATTTTCATTCAACCCCCTTTCATGTTGAGAATTTTTGTTATTGGGATTCTGTGAGCTTTGATTTCCCAATCTTCAAGTCCTATGCCCATCGCAATTCTGAGCAACTCTGCAAAATGCAGCACAGGTAGATCATACTCTTCGTTCAGATGTCTCTTGATCTCTAACTGTCCCATGTCTAATTCAAGATAACAGAACGGGCAAACGGTAGCCACACAGTCAACGCCAGCAGCTTTCATTGAGTCCAATTTTTGCTTAGCGACCTGTAAAGCAACATCATCATTGATGCCGCGTAATGGTCCGCCGCAGCAAGCCTCTTTCCTTCCATACGCTATTGATTTCGCGCCTGTTGCTTCTACAAGCGCGTCCAGAGCCATGATTCCCATTCGTTCGCCAAAATGTATGCGTTTAGGTTTTGTCAGATGACATCCCGGCTGTACAGCGACACGAAGTCCATTAAAAGGCGTCTTAATAGCGTTCTTGATTTTCTCTAAGCCCACATCCTCGTACAACACGTCGCTGAAGATTTTCACGTCTGTTTTTCCTTTGAATGTCAAGCCGACATCTGCGAGGATTTCGTTTACTTTTTCTCTTGTTTCCTTGTTTTCTTTCAAAATCGTGTTCGTCATTAACAATGATTCATAGCAGTCGTTGCACAGAGTCACAATGTTAAGCCCCATTTGCTCGGCGATGCAGAGATTTCTAGCAGCTAGTGCAAGCCAGCTTATGTAGTCAACTGATTGCACGCTGAAAGGTGCGCAGCAGTTTGCACCTTTCATCTCTACAAGCTCTATGCCAAGTTCAGGGGCAACTTTTCGAACGGAATTCTCGTAGTGTGGCTCTCTTGCTGGGATTAGACAGCCTAGAAAGAAAGCGTATTTCATGTGGCTCACGAACCCTTGGAGATAAGCTTATCGAAGCATGTTTTCTTCAATATTCTCTGAACCGCTTCAACATCAACCTTTGGTTCTTTTCCTAAACCATACTTCTCTCTTTGAATCGAAGCCATTCTGCTTGGAATCACTACTCGTCCAGTATCAAACAAGCTCTGGGCTTGTGTAAGTATTCCTTCAGGCATGTTCCCCTCTCTGACTGTCAGATTTCTGATCGCAAACATAACTTCGCCCACATCTCCTCCTTGTGGGCACCTGTCAAGGCAAGTGAAGCATGAGAGGCAATGCCAAGGCAGCGGTCCACTTAAAATGTCTGAACGCAACCCCAGAATGGTCATCTCCATAAGTTTTCTCGGGTTATGTTCTTCTACGACTTTGGCGACTGGGCAGCTGCTCGTGCATCTTCCACATTGTATGCATGCCAAAACTCCACGTCCTCTCGGAGTGTTGGCAACTTCATGCATAAAGTAGGCATCTAAGGAACTCAAGTTAGGCTCACCGTTTGATAAATTGTGAATCGTGCAACTTAATAAGAATATGGTTATTTTTGGCGTGGTACTTGATGACAAGCTAAAAGGGTTTAAGCATGGTTTGTTCCATAGCGAAAGCCCAGAAGCGCTATGATATTTTTACGTAATACATGACAGCATCTTAATAAGGAAGTTTACATAGGAAAAATTAAGTTCATGAATGGATGGCGAGGCAATGGTTGATAAAGTTGGAGCCGTCCTTGTTGTTGGCGGCGGAATCGCCGGAATACAAGCATCCTTGGATCTTGCAGATTCAGGGTTCAAAGTTTATCTTATGGATGAGTCAACGAGCATCGGCGGAACGATGGCGCAGTTGGACAAGACTTTTCCGACGAACGACTGTTCAATGTGCATTTTGGCGCCTAAACTCGTCACTGCGGGCAGACATCCGAACATTCAGTTAATAACTAATTCAGAGTTGAAAGAAGTCAAGGGTGAGGCGGGAAACTTTCAGGCAACAGTTCTGAAACGACCACGTTTTATAGACATGGAAAAATGCACGGGTTGCGGTATATGCGCACAAAAATGCCCTGTGGAGGTTCCAAATGAATTTGACATCAATCTAGGTTTTAGAAAAGCAACGTATGTTCCTTTTCCACAGGCAGTGCCGCTAAAATATGCTATTGACGAAGAGAATTGCATCAAATGTCGCCTCTGTGAAAGAGTTTGCCCAGCCAAAGCCGTTGACTTCGACCAGAAACCCGAAACCGTCAACCTCAACGTTGGAGCCATAATACTAACACCCGGGTTTGAAGAGTTTGACGCTCGCTTGAAAAGCGAGTATGGCTACGGACGTTTCCGTAACGTGGTTTCGAGCATAGAGTTTGAGCGCATATTGAATGCATCAGGTTCTTATGGCGGAAAAGTTTTGCGTCCTTTTGACGGCAAGATTCCGAGGAAAATCGCCTTCATTCAATGTGTAGGCTCACGTGATGTTCAGTTGGGGAATAAGTACTGTTCAGCGGCATGCTGCATGTACAGCATAAAAGAAGCCGTCATTGCCAAAGAACATAGTCCAAACTTAACTTGTACACTTTTCTTCATGGACATGCGAGCTTATGGGAAGGAATTTGATGCTTACTATAGCAGGGCTGAAGGAGAGTACGGCGTAAGGTTTGTGAGGTCAAGGGTAGCAAACGTAGCAGAAGACCCGTTGACAGGTAACCTTACTGTGCAATATGTGGAGGATGAAAATCCGAAAAGTGAAGAGTTTGACATGGTTGTCTTAGCTGTAGGCATGTGTCCTCCAAAAAACGCGGACAAGCTTGCCAAAACCTTGGGAATAAAACTCAACAAGTACAATTTCTGCGAAACAGACATGTGCTCACCTGTTGAAACGTCGAAAGCAGGCATATTTGTGTGTGGAGCGTTTTCTGCTCCTAAAGACATTCCTGAAAGCGTCGCACAGGCAAGCGGCGCAGCAGCCAAAGCCATGAGCCTGATTGCCTCTGAAAGAGGCAAGGAAGTTGTTGAAAAGACGTATCCGCCTGAACGCGACATCAGCAATGAAGAGCCTCGTATAGGCGTTTTCGTCTGTCACTGCGGAACCAACATAGGCGGCGTGGTTAAAGTGTCTGAGGTTGTCGAATACGCCAAGAAATTGCCAAACGTAGTTTACGCCGAAGAGAATCTTTACACTTGCTCACAAGACACGCAGGAAAACATCAAAGAAAAAATAAAGGCGCACAAGCTTAACCGCGTCGTAGTAGCCTCATGCACTCCGCGCACGCATGAACCGCTGTTCAAAGAAACAGTTCAAGAAGGCTCGTTAAACCCCTACCTGATTCACATGGCAAACATTCGAGACCAATGCAGTTGGGTGCACATGCACGAGCCTAAGGAGGCAACAGAAAAATCTAAAGATTTGGTGAGAGCCGCCGTAGCCAAGGCTCGCCTACTGCAACCGTTGAAGAAACCCAAATGCGACGTCATCCCCGTAGGCTTAGTGATCGGCGGCGGCTTATCAGGCATGACCGCTGCTCTTGAGCTTGCAAATCAAGGTTTCGAGGTTCACTTAGTTGAGAAGAAAAAAGAGCTTGGCGGACACTTGCGCAACATTCACTACTTCCTAGAAAAAGACAGCCCGCAAGAACTGCTAGAATCCACCGTTAAGAACGTGTGCGAAAACAAGAATATCCACGTTCACCTTGACACGCAAATCATAAACATTGAAGGGTACGTTGGAAACTTTAAAACAACCATTTGTTCCAACGGTGAAGAAAAACAGATTGAGCATGGTATCGTCATAGTGGCGACTGGAGCCACAGAATACAAGCCCATAGAATACCTTTATGGGTCTAACCCCAACGTTCTGACGCAGCACGAACTGGAAGAACTCTTAGCCAAAGGGCGATTCAAGGCTAAGAGTGTGGTCATGATTCAATGCGTCGGCGCACGGAACGAGGAGAGACCGAACTGTTCAAGAATATGCTGTGCACAGGCGATAAAGAACGCCTTGAAAATCAAGGAACTGTCTCCTAAGACTGAAGTTTACGTCTTATACAAGGACATCAGAACCTACGGGTTCAAGGAAGACTATTATCGCGAGGCTTCCGAAAAAGGCGTCTTATTCCTACGCTATGATGATGAGCACAAGCCAAAAGTTGCCAAAGAAAAAGAGAAACTAAAAGTCACGGCGTGGGAACCCGTCCTTAAAACTTGGATTACCTTAAAACCAGAACTGTTGGCATTAAGCGCTGCCACAATACCAAACGAAGACAACGAACGATTAGCAAAACTGCTCAAAGTACCCTTAACCAAGGACGGCTTCTTCCTAGAAGCCCACGTGAAACTCCGACCGCTCGATTTCGCAACAGACGGCATTTTCCTCTGCGGGTTGGCGCATTGGCCGAAACCAGTTGAAGAAAGCATTGCACAAGCATGTGGAGCCGCTGCTAGAGCTGCCGTTGTGCTGTCTAAAAAGACCTTGGAAGTTGAGGGAACCGTAGCCAATGTGGACGAGAATTTATGCGTTAGTTGTGGGCTTTGCATAAGTCTCTGTCCCTACGGAGCAATAGACAAGGATGATAAGGGAATTGCCCGCGTGAATGATGTCTTATGTAAAGGATGCGGTCTATGTGCGGCAAGCTGTCCTGAAAAGGCTATTGACATGAAACATTTCAGCGAAGCTCAAGTTCTAGCCGAAGCAATCGCAGCGTTAGGAGGAAGCTAAAAATGGGTGAGTTTGAACCTAGAATTATCGGTTTTCTCTGCAACTGGTGCAGTTACGCAGGCGCAGACTTGGCTGGTGTAAGTCGTTTTCAGTATCCACCCAACCTGCGAGTGGTTCGGGTGATGTGCAGTGGTAGAATAGACCCAACTATACCCTTGGAAGTTTTCATGAGAGGCGCCGACGGCATCATAGTCCTCGGCTGTCATCCTGCAGACTGCCACTATGTTGAGGGAAATTTGCACGAGGAAAGAAAGATCAAAATGCTGAAAAAATTGTTGTCTTTGACGGGTTTAGAGCCAGAACGTCTGAGGCTGGATTGGGTTTCAGCTGCGGAAGGGCAAAGATTCGCTCAAATAATAACTGAATTCACAGAACACATAAAGAAGCTTGGGCCTTCGCCCTTGTCTGGTGAAAAGCCGAATCAAAAGATTCTTGAAAACCTTGAGGTGGCAAAGAATGCAGCTTCAGACTTTAGGTTGCGAGTGTTGGTTGGAAGAGAAAGAGAGTTAACGGAAAAGGGCAATGTTTACGAAGAAAAAGTTCCGCAAGAAGACTTTGATTCTCTGCTCAACGAGGTTGTTGAGGATGAGTTTATTCGACAAAAGATTCACCTTTTAACGCGAGTCGAGCCGCTCTCGGTCAAAGCCTTGGCAGAAGCCGTTGAAATAAAGCCGTCAGTCGTGCTTCAGCAAATCGTGAACATGCGGAGAAGGAACATGATAACGGTGGACAGCATCAAAGGAACCACGCCGCTCTACAGAGCCTTGGAGGTTGCATAAACATGGCAGACAAAAAGGTTGGAGCAATTCTCGTAGTCGGTGGAGGAGTTGCAGGCATACAAGCGTCGCTAGATTTGGCAGATTCGGGTTTCAAAGTTTACCTTGTCGACCAAGGTGCAAGCATAGGCGGAGTGATGGCTCAGCTTGACAAGACCTTCCCGACAAACGACTGTTCGATGTGCATTCTGTCACCTAAGCTTGTGGCGACTGGTAGACATCCGAATATTACGATTTTGACTTGTGCGGACATATTGGGTTTGAGCGGCGAAGCTGGAAACTTCGAAGTGAGACTTCGAAAGAAGAGCCGTTACATAATCGAAGACAAATGCAACGGATGCGGCATCTGCGCACAAAAATGCCCAATTGAAGCCGTGGACATGTTCAATGAAGGATTGGGCAAGAGAAGCGCAATCTACGTGGAATACCCACAAGCAGTCCCATTAAAGTACAAGATAGACCGCGAAAAATGCATCGGCTGCGGAACATGCTTCGAAATATGCAAGGCAGGAGCGATTCAATACGACCAAAAAGACAGCGAAACCACACTAAAAGTCGGCTCAATAATACTCGCGCCCGGGTTCGAACCCTTTGATGCGAGGCTGAAGAGCGAGTACGGTTATGGGCGATTCCCCAATGTCGTGACAAGCACTGAGTTCGAACGCATTCTAAGTGCGTCAGGACCCTACGGTGGGTTGGTTTTGAGAGCTTCGGACGGCGAGATTCCGAAGAGAATTGCCTTCATTCAATGCGTTGGTTCAAGAGATTTTCAGCTTGGCAACAACTACTGTTCTGCTGCATGCTGCATGTACGGCATAAAAGAGGCAGTCATAGCCAAAGAGCACACGCCTTCGAAGCTTGACTGTAAAATCTTTTTCATGGACATGCGCTCTTATGGAAAAGAGTTTGATTCTTACTATGAACGTGCCCAAGGAGAATGGGGCATACAATTCGTACGGTCAAGAGTTGCAGGTGTGGCTGAAGACCCGAAAACTGGCAACCTGTTTGTTCACTATGTTGAAGATGAAAACCCGAAAACTGAAGAATTTGACATGGTTGTCCTATCAATCGGAATGCAACCGCCTAAGAACGTTGAGCAATTGGCTAAAAATTTGGGCATAAAGCTTAACAAGTACAATTTCTGCGAAACAGACGCGTTTTCACCAGTGGAAACGTCGAAACCAGGCATATTTGTCTGCGGAGCGTTCTCTGCTCCAAAAGATATTCCTGAAAGCGTTGCACAAGCAAGTGGCGCAGCAGCCAAAGCCATGAGCATAGTCGCTTCTGAAAGAGGAACACAGGTTACAGCGAAGCAGTATCCGCCTGAACGTGACGTGAGCAAGGAAGAGCCTCGCATAGGCGTTTTCGTCTGCCATTGCGGTATCAACATCGGCGGAGTGGTGAACGTTCCCGAAGTAGTGGAGTATGCTAAAACCTTGCCTAACGTAGCTTATGCAGAAGCGAATGTTTACACTTGTTCGCAGGACACTCAGAAGCTAATAAGAGAGAAAATAAAGCAAAATAACCTCAACCGTGTCATCGTGGCTTCATGTACTCCGCGTACGCATGAGCCGCTGTTCAAGGAAACCGTTCAGGAAGCTGGGTTGAACCCGTATTTGTTCGAGATGACCAACATTCGAGATCAGTGTAGTTGGGTTCACATGCACGAGCCTAAAGAGGCTACGGAAAAAGCCAAAGACCTTGTGCGATCCATAGTTGCCAAAGCCAAGCTTCTGAAACCCTTGGAGAAACCCTTGATAAGCGTCACGCCTGTTGGTTTGGTGATCGGCGGCGGGGTTTCAGGCATGACTGCTGCTCTGGAGCTTGCGAAGCAAGGTTTTGAGGTTCACTTAGTTGAGAAAGAGAAGGAACTAGGCGGGCATCTGCGTACTATTCATTATTTGCTCGGAGAAAAAAGCAATCCCAAGGAGAAACTGGATGCTCTAATCAAAGCGGTTCGGGAAAACGAGAAGATACATGTTTACACGTGTGCAGAAGTCGTTGACATCTACGGCTTTGTCGGCAATTTCAAATCAAAAATAAGGCAGCAAGACGGCAAAGAAAAAGAGATTGAACACGGCACGGTTATAGTTGCCACGGGCGCCGTTGAGTACAAGCCTACAGAGTATCTTTACGGCAAAGACCCCAAAGTCATGACGCAGCATGAGTTAGAAGAGAAAATCTCGAAAGACGAGTTCAAAGCCAAAAACGTGGTCATGATTCAATGTGTCGGCGCAAGGAACAAAGAAAGACCAAACTGCTCTAGAATATGCTGCGGGCAAGCCATAAAGAACGCTTTAAAAATCAAAGAGATAAGCCCAGAAACCGAAGTGTACGTCCTGTACAAAGACATGAGAGCCTACGGCTTCAAGGAAGACTATTACCGTGAAGCTGCAATGAAAGGCGTTCTCTTCATCAACTATGAGGATGAAAGAAAACCGCAAGTCACGAACACTGATGGCAAACTCAAAGTGGCCTTCTGGGAACCGGTGATAAGACAGGAAATTGAGATTGAACCAGACCTGTTAGTCTTGAGTGCTGCCACGATTCCGAACCCCAACAATAAACATGTGGCAGAAATGCTGAAAGTTCCCTTAACCAAAGAGGGCTCCTTCTTAGAAGCTCACATGAAGCTTAGACCCGTGGACTTTGCGACTGAAGGCGTTTTCCTCTGCGGCATGGCACATTCGCCCAAATACATCGATGAGAGCATTGCGCAGGCATGTGCGGCTGCGACGCGGGCAACAACCATACTCTCGAAAGACAAACTTGAAATGGAAGGAATTATCGCAAACGTATCTGAAGATTTATGTAGTGGTTGTAGAATCTGTGAATATCTATGCCCGTACGGTGCAGTTGAAATGAAAGATAAAGACGGCAAAACTGTTGCACACGTTATTGAAGCCTTGTGCAAAGGCTGCGGTGCCTGCGGCACGGCATGTCCAACTAAAGCCATCTGCATGGGTCATTTCACGACTGAAGAGATATTGGCTCAACTTAAAGCCGCGTTGGTGGAGGTAAGGGCATGAGTGAAAAGAACGAGTTTGAACCTAAAATCATCGGTTTTCTCTGCAACTGGTGTAGCTACGCAGGTGCAGACCTAGCGGGCGTGAGCAGAATTCAGTATCCTCCAAACATACGAATCATACGAGTGATGTGTAGCGGCAGAATAGACCCAGCGTTCATTCTTGAAGCTTTCAAAGATGGCGCCGATGGCGTCCTCGTGGCTGGTTGCCACTTGCCCTCGGATTGTCACTACATAAGCGGAAACTTCAAGGCGTTAAGACGTATAACGCTCATGAAAAAAGTCTTGAAAGAGTTCGGAGTCGAGCCTGAACGTTTACGACTCGAATGGGTTTCAGCAAGCGAAGGAGACCGTTTCGCCGCCATAGTACGAGACATGGTTGCCGAAATCAAAAAACTTGGACCCAACCCGATCAAGATTCAGGAGGTTGCAGCTCAATGACCGAAACAGCGCAAAAGACAATAAAAGCCTCAGAAATGGACCCGAAATTCAAGTATGAAATCTCAAAAATGCACGGCGGAGAAAAACTGATGCGCTGTTTCCAATGTGGAACATGCACCTCAGACTGCCCAATTGCAAGATTCAGCGACACTTACAGACCGAGACAAATCATTCGCATGACCCAGCTCGGGTTAAAAAACAAAGTTTTAGACAGCGAAACCCTCTGGCTGTGCGCGTCATGCTTCACCTGCACTGACCGGTGTCCACAAGACGTTGAAGTTGCCAGCGTCATTCGCGTGCTAAGAAATTTGGCAGCCGAACAAGGGCACATGCCACAAGTGTTCAAAGAAGAATGCTCAAGCATACTCGAATCAGGATACGCTTACAGGATTCCAGAACTAAGACTGAAGAAGAGAGAAAGCCTAGGACTGCCACCACTGCCAAAGGGCAACCCTGAAAGCTTGAACAAGACCCTTCGAGGCGTTGGCTTTCTGAAACACATGGAGAAGAAAGGGTGACAGAAATGGCAGGGTCTAAATACTTGATGTTTCTCGGATGCGCCATACCTTATCGTGTGGCAGCCTTCGAAATCTCAGCTCGAAAGGTTCTTGGCAAGCTGGGCGTGGAGCTTGTTGAAATGCCCGAATTCAATTGCTGCGGACTGCCTTTGGACCCTGTTAGCCACGAAACGATGCTTATCCTGGCAGCGCGAAACCTAGCCTTGGCAGAACAGAAAGACTTGAACATAATCACCTTGTGCCCTGGTTGCGCGGGAACGTTGAAGAAAGTTAACAAGATGTTGAAGGAAGACAAGGCTCTGCGTGAGGAGATTAATAGTCACTTGAAAGAGGCGGGTTTAGAGTTTAAGGGCACAGTGGATGCAAAACACTTCATGCAAGTACTAATCGAAGATGTTGGGTTAGAAAAAATCAAGGACTCTGTTGTCAAACCACTCACCATGCTGAAAGTTGCTGAACACAACGGATGCCACATCCTGAGACCAAAGGGATTCATCGGGTTTGACGACCCTGAAGACCCTAAAACACTAAAGACTCTCATTGAAGCGACTGGCGCGACATGTTTGGATTACATGGATGAAACGGAATGTTGCGGCGCGCCGAGCGTGGGCGTAAACGACAAGATCGCCTTGCAGCTTGCAAGAGACAAGCTTAACCACATCAAGGCGGTCGAAGCGCAGAGTCTGATAACGATTTGCCCGTTTTGTCACATAATGTATGACACGAACGAGTTGCGCATAGAGAAAATGTTCAACGAAGTCTACGGGATTCCCATACTGCATTACCCTCAACTTTTAGGTTTGGCGATGGGGATTCCTGCTGAAGAGCTCGGGTTAAGCGAGCTTAGGGTTGATACTTCCAAATTGCTTAAGCAAGTTGCGGAGTGTGCGAAGTAGAATGAGTAAGAATAAGTTGAAGATAGCGTTCTATTGGGCTGCGAGTTGCGGCGGCTGCGAAATCGCAGTGTTAGACATAAACGAGAAAATACTCGATGTAATACAGATCGCTGACATCGTCTTTTGGCCTGTAGCCATGGACGTCAAGTACAAAGACGTTGAGAACATGTCTGATAAATACATAGACATCTGCTTCTTCAACGGTTCTGTGCGAAGTGAAGAACAAGAGCACATGGCTAAGCTCCTGAGACAAAAATCCAAGGTGCTCGTGGCTTTTGGCTCCTGTGCTCAAGAAGGATGCATACCTGGCTTGGCGAACCTGCATAACCGCAAAGAAATCTTTGAGAAAGTCTATTTGCAGAGCCGATCGGTAGCAAATTCGAAAGGAACTGTTCCTCAGACCAAGTCTGAAGTAAAGGAAGGCTTGTTGAAGCTTCCTGAATTCTATGATACGGTTAAGACTTTGGATCAGACGGTTGATGTGGATTATTATTTGCCTGGTTGTCCTCCTCCAGTCAAGCTGATAGCGAACGCGGTTGAGGCTATCGTGAAGAATGAGCTTCCGCCGAAGGGATCAGTGCTTGCGCCGTTGAAATCTGTGTGTGACGAGTGCCCTAGGAAGAAGGAGAATAAGCGGATTTCTAAGATTTATCGTGTTCACGAGAAGGTTCCTGAGCCTGAGAAGTGCTTGCTTGAGCAGGGGATTATCTGTATGGGTCCTGCGACGCGTAGTGGGTGTGGTGCTCAGTGTTTGACGGTTGACATGCCCTGCACGGGCTGTGGTGGTCCTTGTCCGAATTCGCCTGAGCAAGGCGCGGCGATGATCAGTGCTTTGGCTTCGATACTTGGTTTGGAGGAGGAGAAGGATAAGTATACTGAGGAGGATGTTGAGAAGTTGATGGGTCAGATTAAGGATCCGGTTGGAACGTTTTATATGTATTCTTTGCCGTCGTCGTTTCTTAGGAGGAAGGTGATTAGGGAATGAAGGAGATATTGATAGATCCGATAACGAGGCTTGAGGGTCATGGGAATATTTCGATTTTCTTGAATGATGCTGGAGAAGTTGAGAATGCGTATTTGAAGGTGCCTGAGCTTAGGGGTTTTGAGAAGTTCTGTGTTGGTAGGCGAGCTGAGCTTATGCCGCTTTTGACGACGAGGATTTGTGGGGTTTGTCCTGTTGCGCATCATTTTGCGTCGGCTAAGGCTTTGGATATGGCGTTTGATGTTGAGCCTACTTCGGTGGCTAAGAAGCTTAGGGAGCTTATGTATGCGGCTTATTTCATTTATGATCATACGCTGCATTTCTATTATTTGGGTGGGCCGGATTTTGTGGTTGGTCCTGATGCTCCACCTGAGAAGAGGAATGTTCTTGGAGTGATTGAGAAGGCTGGTTTGGAGGTTGGTAAGGAGGTTATTAAGCATAGGGCTTTTGGGCAGAAGATGACGGAGATTATTGGTGGGAAGGCTACGCATCCTGTGTGTGGTTTGCCTGGTGGGGTTTCTAAGGCTCTGAGTGAAGAGGGTAGGGCTGAGATTGAGCGGATGGCTGAGTCTTGTGTGAAGTTTGCGCAGTTTACTTTGAAGCTGTTTCATGACATTGTTTTGGGTAACAGCAAGTATGTTGATTTGATTTTGAGTCCGAGTTATTCGCACAGGACGTATTACATGGGTTTAGTCGATGAGCATAATAAGGTTAATTTTTATGATGGTAGGGTTCGTGTTGTTGATCCGAGTGGCAGGGAGTTTTTGCGGTTTGAGTCTAAGGATTATTTGGAGCATGTTGCTGAGCATGTGGAGGAGTGGAGTTATGCGAAGATGCCGTTCTTGAAGAAGGTGGGCTGGAAGGGTTTGGTTGATGGTGCGGATAGTGGGTTGTATCGTGTTGGTCCGTTGGCGAGGCTTAATGTTTCGGATGGTTTGACGACTCCGTTGGCGCAGGCTGAGTATGAGGAGATGTACAAGACGTTGGGTGGTAAGCCTGTGCATAGTACGTTGGCGTTTCATTGGGCTAGGCTTGTTGAGTTGCAGTATGCTACTGAGCGGGCTTTGGAGTTGGTGAGGGATCCTGAGATTACGGGTACGAACATACGCAATAAGCCTGGTGTGCCTGGTGAGGGTGTGGGGATTGTTGAGGCGGCTAGGGGGACTTTGATTCATCATTACGTGCTGGATGAGGATGCTTTGATGAAGGATGTGAATTTGATCGTGGCGACGACGAATAATTATCCGTCGATTTGTATGTCGATTCGGGATGCGGCTAAGGGTTTGATTCATGGTGGGAATGTGGATCAGGGGATTTTGAATAGGGTGGAGATGGCGTTTCGGGCTTATGATCCGTGTTTTGGGTGTGCTACGCACTTTGCGGTTGGGCAGATGCCGTTGACTTTGAACGTGTATGACAGTGAGAAGCGGTTGGTTAAGAGTGTGTCTCGTTGAGGGTGCTACCCCTCTTTATTTATTGGTTCTAGTTTGTGGGTGATTCCTCCCTTTCAGTTTAGAACGTCGCTTGGCTGAGATTTAAAGTGGGTCTCAGAAGTGTGATTAGTTGTATAAGAGTGGGTTTGGTTTGTGGTTTTCGATTTTTGTTTGAAGCTGATGCTGTTATCATTTGCTAAGGGTATCCGCGCGCATGAAAAATGTTTAATCCTTTGAACGTGTTTATTGTGTGATATGAGTCTGAGGTATGGGCTGTCTGTTGTATTTGTCGTCGTTCTTATAGTGTTGTGTTTTTTGGGTTTTGTTTTAACGTGCCTTTCGCAATCGGCTGAAAAGTCTGAGGCGCAGTTGGAAAGCACTTCCTTAAGGTTTGTTGTTTCCTTGAAGAGCATAGATTGGAGTACACATGAATTATACATTTATGCTGAGATTCACGTTGATGCTTCTCCATACAACTTGAGCGATCCACTTGTGCCCTTCTTTCAGCCTTGGTATGGAGCCTTGTATATTTCAAAACAAAGTGGCGCGGCAATTCCATTATATTCACCATTAATGGGACCGGGACCTCCCTATTATTTTATAGGCAATGTGACAACAAGCTTTCAGCTTGCCGGTCCAACACAGTTTTATCCTTTTGACAGTTACATGTTGAACTTTACGTTCGTGTTTCCTCTTCGTGTTCAGCGATGGAATGTTTCGGCTGTCTCCTTGATCAGTCAGACTAGCACGTGGTTTTATCTGAATTGTGAGGCAGGAGAATTTGTGTGGGCGCAGTCTGGTGGAGATGGGCAGAAGTTTTCCAACATAACTTATGAATTGTCGACGGCGTCAGAGGGACCGGAGGTGGGGGTGGAGTGGGTGAGTCTGAACTACGCGGCGATTCTTTATAGGCCGAGTTCTTCGACGGACTTGATTATGGTGGTTTTGGGAATCTGTTATTTGCTTGTTGGTAGTCTTCCCTTGATAAAGCCGGAGAGGTTGGAGTATCGGCTTTCGGTTTGTTTGTCGTTGTTCGTGTTTGCTGTGACTTTTACTTTTGCCATTCCGGTTCCGACGATTACTAGGGCGACTTTAGCTGAGACTTTGATTCTTATTCTTTTGACTGCTGCTGGCATGTTTTCAGTCGTGAGTATTGTTGAGAAAGCCTTGATTGAGGTGAGGCAGAGATTGGCAGTTTGCCAATACTTTGCGGAAGGGATAGTTCTTTGGATCTTGATACTTAATCTGGGTCAGTCGCTCTTTTTCATGGACAATACGAATGAATTCAGGGCTTGGGCATCGATTCCCTCAACTCTGCCTATTTTGTTAAGCATTGCTCTTTTCTATGGTTATGCTGCTGTGACGCTTGCTTTCATAATCAATCTTGTGAGGAGAAACAAGTCGAGAATCAGCAAACGCTTGGGAGCCATACGAAGTCTAGGCAGACAACGCGCCTGAGAACATGTTTGTTTGAGGTTGGAAGCAGTCAATACGAGCCTACCCCGTCATAATTTCTGAGTTTTGGTTGTTGGGTTTTCGATGTTTGTTTGAGGCTCTAGAACAGTCAATACGGACCTACCCCCCTATAGGTTTCTGCAATGAATTTCTGTTAGGCTCCAAATATGATGGTGTGAGCTGGAGGCTTGCTTGGAGGTGACCCTACCCCCCTTATATATAGCTTGAACTACTGGTTCTAGTGGCTGATGTTGTCTTGCCTAAGAGAGAGTGTGATGTTGAGAGGGAGCTTCGTGAGTGGTTTAGGGGTGCTGGGCGGGTTGTGGTTGTTGGGGTTGGGAACCCGATTAGGATGGATGATTTTGTTGGGATGAAGATTGTGCAGGATTTGAAGGGCAAAGTGCCTAGTGACAGGGTTATGCTGATAGAAGCCGAAACAGTACCAGAGAATTACATGCAAGAGATAATAGAGTTTAAGCCAACGCACGTGCTGATAATAGACGCAGCAAAAATGGAACTAAAAGCAGGAGGAGTACAACTCATAGAGCCAGAACTGTTGACAAGTTTTCCAGCATTCTCAACTCATATACTTCCGTTGCGAGTCTTCAGCGAATACGTTATGAAGACAACAAAAGCAACTATTGCTCTATTGCTAATCGAACCAAAAAACACAGATTTTGGTGAAGGATTGTCCTCCGAGATTCAATCGCTGGCCGGAAGAATCGAAGTTGTTCTATTGGCCGTTCTGCCAAGAACATGATTGGATTGCGAGTCTTCAAAACGTTAAATATGTCTTTTGTGCGTAGTTTCTTGTTGTCCGTCTGTTGAAGAGACGGAGGTGAGAGTGAATTCGTGCAATCTGACCAAAGTTCCTCTTTGCCATTCTACGACAACGAATCAGAGCCGAGTTTGCAGACATCTACTTTCATTGATAACATGCAATTGCCTATACATCGATGGTTCAGATTTCCTGCAGGGTTCTCTGCCTCATGGGCTAGAGGAGTAATATCCAAGTTTGGTCAGAGCAAGTCGTATACGGTTTTCGATCCTTTCGTCGGCTCTGGTACAACTGTCCTAGCAGGAGAACAGTGTTTTGTAAAAGCAATTGGCATAGATGCGCATCCATTTCTAGTCAAAATAGCAAACACTAAACTTCGTTGGAGAGCAGACATAGATTCTTTTAGGAAATCGGCTATCGAGACACTTCGCTGCGCAAGAAGCCTGCCGAATGGAGAACTTTCGTATCCCAAGTTGATATACAAATGCTACTCGACTGAGTCTCTCCATGAACTGGATAGGCTCAAGAGATCATGGTTGCAGCTTCATGACCAAAGTCCTTCAAGCGAACTGATTTGGTTGGCTCTATTGAGCATACTTCGCCATACATCGTATGTAGGGACTGCGCCATGGACTTATGTTTTGCCTAGAAAGCGAAAGAAGAAAGTGATTAGACCCTTCGAGGCGTTCTTGAATCAGGTTACGACGATGATTGAAGACATTCAATATTTTCATATGAATTTCATTGATAGTCCACAAGGGCGTATAAGCTTCGACGATGCTAGAAATTGCTCCACTTTAGACGACAATTCTGTGGACTTGGTTATTACGTCGCCGCCTTACACGAACAACTATGACTACGCTGATGCTCTGAGACTTGAGATGTCTTTTTTCGGCGAGATTCAGAAATGGTCGGACCTTCAACTGAAAGTAAGGAGGCATCTCGTTAGATGTTGCTCGCAACATATGTCAGAAAAAGACCGCTTGGATGTAATGCTTTGCGACAGAACTCTTGGCCCGATAACTGAAGAACTTGAAAAGACATGCCACGACCTAAAGGAGGAAAGGCAGTGTCATGGTGGTAAGAAGAAATACGACCTCATGGTTGCAGCTTATTTCTCCGATTTAGCGAAGGTATGGGTGGCTTTGAGAAGAGTCTGCAAAGCGAGTGCAAAAATCTGTTTTATCATCGGGGACTCTGCTCCATACGGCGTTTACATTCCTGTTGAGAAATGGCTTGGTGAATTGGCACTTTTTGCCGGTTTCGAATCATATTCGTTTGAAATGTTAAGGAACAGGAATGTCAAATGGAAGATTGGAAGGAAGCATAGAGTTCCACTCCACGAAGGAAGACTATGGGTTGAGGGATAAGGTTTGTCTGAAGTCACTTCTCCAGGACACAAACTCGGCCAGATGATTGGAAATTTCCTCGAATCAATTTTCTCTGAGAAATTGGTGGAATTTGCTAAGGAACATGGCTTTTACTGTGACAAGAGGGGACTTAGACCTGCTGTCAGAGGATCAAATAAGAAAGTGACTTGGAGAGACAATCGAGGCAATAATCACGATCTAGACTATGTGTTTGAGAGAAACGGAACTGAAAAAGCCAAGGGAATTCCTGTCGCTTTTATTGAACTAGCTTGGAGGAGATATACCAAGCATTCGCGAAACAAGGCAGGAGAAATCGAAGGAGCCTTGGTGCACTTAGGAGTCACATACTCTGAGACGTGTAGCTTTCTCGGAGCTATCATATGCGGTGAATTCACCGAAGGTGCCATTAAACAACTGGAATCTCATAGAATAAACGTTATCTACATTCCATATGATAGAGTCGTTGAAGCCTTTCAGTGCAAAGGAATCAATTTGGATTATTTGGAAAATGCGCCGAACGAAGAGAAACTCGAGTTAGTCCATGCTATAGATAGCCTGACTGAAGATGATCAGAAAGAGATCAGAAATGTCTTCATAGCTTCAATCCAAGAAAACTATGGGCGATTCATGGGGCTTCTGGAGAAGGCTCTTCTCAGAAAAGTAGAGACGGTCCGGGTTCTCGGTCTTTTTGGGAGCGATGTGTTGTTCGCTTCAATCGCAGAAGCCATAAAAGGTTTGGAAGCTTACGACATGACTCTTTCTCCCGAAAGTAAATTCCAGAAATTCGAAATTAATGTGAGATTTAGTAATGGCGACAGAATTGACGGATCGTTTGGGGACCGCGAAGAGGCTATGAATTTTCTTAGGATTTTCCTGTGAAATCAGTGACACCAGATGAAGGGTTCTGAATCCATTTTTCAATTTATCCGGTTGATGCTTTTTCTAGAAGCATCTGAACAGTGCTCAAGCATTCCGATCCAAGCCTCTGCTTCGGGTTCAACCTATATATGGAGCTGAATCTGTTTTTGGAGTAAGCTTTTAGCATTCACTGTTCTATGTTGTTATTTTGAATTTGCATTGTTTGTCGCCTTGCTTCACCGTGCCCTGCTTCTCCACCCTCACAGGCTTCTTCAACGCCCTCTCAAACAACTCCTTAATCCACCCAACCGAACAGTTACAGAAACTCGCAGACAACTCTCCCTCATAACCCCTCACCAACGGACAATAACACCTGTCATAAACCACGAACACCCCATCCTCACTAACGCTCAAGTGCTTCCAAACCTTACCCAACCCCTCCAAAAACTCCTCCGCACTCTCACTCTTCTCGGCAATAGCCTCAGCCTTCTTCAACATGCCCTCTCCGATGCACTTTCTGCCACAACCCTCAAGAATCTTAACACGTGTTTCCTCATCAACTGTTCTGTCCAACTCATCCAACAAATCAGCAACCCACTTAGCACCCAAACCAAACACGCCCTCAACAAACAAAACACCACACAAGGAAGATAAAACCTTTCTGCAAGACGCCCTCAACCCAAACTTTAGACATTTAACGAAAACCAAACGTTGCGATTGATTTATTCTAACAAACATACGTTAATATTCTAAACACTGTTTGCCGACTGTGTTTTTGTCATAGAACTTTGTTACAAGAAATCTTAACTAGGTGTAGCGGACATATATGTAGTGCTAATTAAAATAGGAGAGAGGAGAAATGAATAAAAAACTCAGTTTATATGCTGTCAGTTTACTATTGGCATCACTAATGCTTACCCTACCATTACAAATCGCATACGCCCCACCACTACCATGGTTCATGAAACCCTCATTCCCAGACTATGCCAAAAGCGGAATGCCCGACTTCGACCAAAGACAATTCGGAACCTACCCATGGCAGTACCAAGGCGCATGGAGCCACTGCGGACCCGTAGCCGTCGCAAACTCACTCTGGTGGCTAGACTCAGAATTCGAAGTAAGCACCACACCACCACCAGCCATGGTCGACAACTATCCACTGCTCACATCATATTATGCTGGTCAATGCGATGACCACGACCCCGCAAACGTAATCCCATTCGTAGAACACCTAGCGTACCTCATGGACACAGACGGTCGAAGAACACTCATAGCGCATCTTGGCACAAACGTCAACGACATGCAAGCAGGCATCACCCACTACCTTTCATGGAGCGGAGTCAACCCACTAGGAGACGTTGACGGCGACGGAGCCGTAACCCTAAACGACGTACAAATCGTCTTGAACGCCATGGGCACAGTCCCAGGCGCACCAGGCTGGGACATGCGCGCAGACATCTTCCCAGTCACAACACTTCCCGCAGGCGGAAAAGCAGACAACGTAATCGACCCACAAGACCTCAATCTTGTAAACATGAACTTGGGTCTAGCAGGAAAGTTCTATGAACACACACTAATGGCACCCGACTGGATCATGATAGTGAATGAAGTCCTACAGTGTCAAGATGTCGTGCTCCTAATCGCCCCATGGGTCTGGACAGGCTCAGACTGGTACCGATACAGTGAAGACGCACACTACGTAACCGTCGCAGGCTTAAACGCCACAACCATGGAAATAGTCTTCAGCAACCCAATAACCGACAACGCCGAAGCAGGAGGCCCAGGAGACGTACCCGTACCACACGCACATCCCCCACTGGAACCACCATACATCACCCACAACGACGCCATGCTAGTCTCACACGACATGTACCCCGTAATCATGTCACCATGCCCAGGCGGCCCCCTGGCATTGCCAACATATTCAGGATCAATAACCCCGCCACCGCCAGGCTCAATCTGGCAGATTGAAGCCGCAGTAATAACTTCACCAATCGGCATCCGCAACATCGCCGTAACCGGCATGACCGTCTGCTACGGACAAACAAACCTCGCACAAAACCGAACACACAACATCAACGTCACCGTAGTAAACCAAGGCTCAATAGACGACGTGTTCACACTCACACTCTACTATAACAGCACCAACATCCTCGAAACCACCCGAATGCTACTAGCCGCAGGCCAAACAAAAGTAGTCACCTTCCACTGGCACGCAACCCAAAAAAGATACAAGATATACGCCCTAAGCGCAGTAGCCACCCCCGTGTGCGGAGAAACCGACACCGCAGACAACACCTACAACGGACCCAACGTAAAAATAGTCTGGCCAGGAGACGTAAACGGAGACAAAAAAGTCGACATACTCGACGTTACAGCAATAACGGGAGCTTATGCAGCGGTGTATCCAAGTCCTTCATACCGACCCAACAGCGACATCGACGACTCAGGTTCTCTCACAATACTAGATGTGGTATTGTGCACTGGCCAATACGGCATAACAATCCCACCCTAACCCTTTTTTTCTTTGGTTCAACAATCAGCACCGCGATTGCTCGAACAATTCTTTTTATAACCCGAAGTTAACCACGTTTGGAGAAAAGCAGAAAAAAGGTTTTTTACAGTGCTTCCTTCAAGAGCTCCGCAACATCCTTAACAGCTATCTTGCCTTCAACATCCAACACTTTAACTGCATCCTCCAACGTCGTCACACAATACGGACAAGCAGCGGCTATCGTGTCAACACCCAAGTCTAACGCTTCTTTAACTCGGCTCACGCACGGTCTCTTCTCAGGCTGCGCATCCTCAGTCCAGACTCTTCCCGCACCACCACCGCAACAGAAACTGCTCTGCCGCGTTCTCTTCATCTCAACAAGTTCTAGACCGTTGATCGACTGCAGAATCCTTCTGGGCGCATCGAATATGTCGTTACGTTTGCCCAAGAAACACGGGTCGTGGTACGCAACTTTTCTTTTCACTGTCTTAGCGGGCTTGATTCTTCCTTGCTTGATGGCTTCAGCCAAGAATTCCGTGTAATGCTGAACATTAAGCTTAGCGTCACTGTACGGCTTATCGTTCTTGAAAGTGTTGTAGCAATGCGGTGATATGGTTACAATCTTGTTTGCGCTAAACTGTTTGAACATGTTCAGGTTGTGTTGAGCAAGCTCTTCAAATAGTCCTTTCTCACCTAAGCGAAGCATGTGATCGCCGCAGCACCATTCTTCTGCACCCAAAGTCGCATAGCTAACTCCCAGCTTATCAAATACTCCCGCCATTATCCTAGCCGTCTCTTGATTCCTCGCATCATAAGCGTTCGAGCAGCAAGTGAAGAACAGAACATCAGCACTCGTGGTCACAGGATAGGTTTTAACGTTTAAGCCCTTAGCCCATTCCATCCGCTTGTTCTGATGGGTCGCCATCGGGTTATGGTACTTGTAGACGCTCTCAAGCACATCTTTAACCGTTTTCGGTATGTTCCCCGTCTCAATTATTAGACTATGATCGTCAACTATTGCGTTTGCACAGCTCAAATTCTTAGGACAGAACATGGTGCAAGAGTTACATTGAGTGCAAAGCCAAATGTTATCCGCCATCGGCTTCAACCGCTGTTCCGAGCCTTGGTCTCTAGAGTCGGTAATGAACCGGTAGTTTGCTGTTAAAGCCGAGGGTCCGAGGAACTTTTCGTCTATGGCGGCTGGGCATGCAGAGTTGCAGATTGAACATTTTATGCACAGCGTCAGATCCCAGTATTTCTTCAGGTCTGCTGGCGACTGTGCGAACTCGTTTGGTTTCTTGAATTCCTCTTCAGGCTTTATCAGTAACGTTCTGATTCTCTTGTACGTGTCGAAGAATGGTTGGATGTCTATGACCAGGTCTTTTATGAGTGGAAAGTTTGAGAGCGGCTCGATGACGAGCGAGTCGGCTTCAAGGTGAAGCACTTGCGTGTAGCAGGCAAGCATGGGTTTTCCGTTTACGTTGATTCCGCAGCTTCCGCATATACCCATCCTGCATGAATGCCTAAAAGTGAGGGTCTCGTCAAGGTTGTCCTTGATGTAGAGCAAACTGTCAAGCAGGGTTGTTCCTTTGCGTACCGGCACTTTATACGTTGACACATAATGTCTATTCGTTTGGGGGTCGAATCGGCTTATCCTGAACTCAACATTTTTTTCTATTGCTAAGCTCATCTTCGTTCATCCTCCTAGTAGGTTCTTGCCACTGGCTGCCACTTCGTTATGGTGACTGGAATGTACTCAAGCCTAGGTCCGTCTTTCGTGTAATAAGCCAGTGTGTGTTTCAGCCAGTTTTGGTCGTCACGTTTTGGATAGTCTGTTCTTGAATGCGCTCCTCGAGATTCGTTTCTCGGCAGCGCGCAGGTGACTGTGACTTCAGCCAAGTCCAACATGTTCTGAAGCTGTAAGGCGTTAAGTAGATCGGTGTTGAAGGATTTTCCTTTGTCTTCGACCTTTATGTTCTTGAACCTTTCTTTGAGCTGTTTAATCTCTTTCATGGCGATTTGAAGCTGGTCGCCTCTTCGGTAAATCCAAGCCTTCTCGTACATGACATGTTTCATCTCGTCTCGAATAACCGCTATTCGTTCGTCACCGTTGCCGGCGGCTATGTCAGAGACTCGTTTTTCTTCTGCCATAAGCTTGTCTTGTGAAAACTCGTGGAAACTTGTTGACAAAGCGTGTTTGGCGGCTTCTTCGCCTGAAACTGCTCCGAACACGAGGCATTCGGCGGTTGAATTAGTACCCAGCCTGTTTGCGCCGTGCAAGCTCAGGCATGAGCATTCTCCAGAAGCATACAAGCCTGAGATTGGGGTTTCTGCTTTTATGTTGGCTTTGATTCCTCCCATCGAGTAGTGCGCTGCTGGTCTGATGGGTATGAATTCCTTCACAGGGTCTACTCCGCCGAGCTTTATGGCGACGTCTCGAATCAAGGGTAACCGTTCGTTTATTTTTTCTTCGCCCAAGTGTCTAAGGTCCAAAGCAATGTAAGGTCCGTATGGTCCTTGCAGTCCTCTTCCCTCGAGGATTTCTGTCTGTTCCGCTCTTGAGACCACGTCTCGTGGAGCGAGTTCCATTTTTTCTGGCGCATAACGTTTCATGAAGCGTTCACCGTTGACGTTTATCAAGTACCCGCCTTCGCCTCGAGCACCTTCAGTTATTAGAACGCCCGACGGCACCAATCCAGTAGGGTGAAATTGGACGAATTCCATGTCTTCCAAAGGTGCGCCTGCACGATAAGCCATCGCCATTCCGTCGCCCGTCGTGGTGTGCGAAAAAGTCGTGAACTCGTAGATGCGTTCGTGTCCTCCGGTTGCCATGACGATGGATTTGGCTTGGAACGCGTGCATGCTGCCTGTTTTCATGTTTATGGCGGTTAATCCTGCCGCAATCTTGTTTTCAAATATGAGTGAGGTGACGAACCATTCATCGTAGAATTTTACATTATCATGCGACGTGGCTTTTCCGTACAGTGCTTGCATTTCATGGAAGCCCGTCATGTCGGCGGCGAAGCAGGCTCTTGGGAAAGAGTGGCCACCGAAGGCGCGTTGGTTTATCTTGCCCTCTGGCGTTCTGCTCCATGGGCATCCCCAATGTTCTGTTAAGACTATTTCTTTGGGTGCTTGTCTGACGAAGAATTCTACAACGTCTTGGTCTGCGAGGAAATCAGCGCCCTTGACGGTGTCGAAAGCATGCAAATCAAAAGAGTCTTTCTCGTTTGTCACCGCTCCTGTTCCACCTTGTGCGCAAACAGAATGCGAGCGCAACGGGTGATGTTTTGAGAGAACGGCGATGTCAAGTTTGGCGTTGGTTTCGGCTGCCGCGACGGCTGCTCTCAGACCTGCTAGGCCTGCTCCAACAATTATTATGTCGTGAGCGAGTTTTTCCATCAAGTTTCACCGTTTTGAAGAGAATATCCTAATCTTCAAACCTAGGCTTTATAGTTTTTCCAAACGCTTTAATGATGTTAATGTTGTTCTTCAACGATAAACTTGATAGAGTTTATATCTTATCACTCAATTAACTGTGGCTAAAAGGTGAAGGTAAGTTGAGCAAGTCTGTTGAGAATTTGAAGAATGCCTTTGCTGGTGAATCCCAAGCAAACAGACGTTATCTGGCTTTCGCCCGAAAAGCTGAGGAAGAAGGCTTCTCACAAGTTGCCAAGCTTTTCAGAGCAGCAGCCGAAGCCGAGACAATCCACGCCTTAAACCACATAAGCATAGCGGGCGAAGTAAAATCAACGGCCGAAAATCTAGGCACAGCAATCTCTGGCGAGACTTTCGAGTACAAAACCATGTATCCCGAATACTTAAGCACAGCAAAGAAAGAAGCCAACAAACAAGCAACATGGAGCTTCGACGTGGCAAACAAGGTTGAACAAGTGCATGCAGGGCTGTTCAAGAAGGCAGCTGAAACGCTCAAGAGCAGCAAAGAGCTTGCGAGTGTCGACTATTACGTCTGTGGAGTCTGCGGGAACACAGTTGAGGGTGAAGCCCCTGAAAGATGCCCCATCTGCGGAGCACCAAAAGCCAAGTTCATCAAAATAGCCTAAACTATACATAAACACTATCGCCACACTATTTCTGTCCCACGATTTACCAAGGCTTCCAGTGAAAGATGTTTTGGCAACGGATGTGTTTACAAGATTTTTATAGTCCGTCCTTCATCCTAGCTCTTGACAAACCAATGTTCAACGCCGAGAAATTCATAGAAACAACAATACAAGAGCTGAAGAACAAGATAAAAGGCAAAGCAGTTATCGGAATCTCTGGAGGCGTTGACTCCACAACCGCAGCGATTTTGGTGAACAGAGCGATCGGAGAGAACCTGCAGTGTGTTCTGGTTGACACGGGTTATATGAGAAAGAACGAGATTGAAAACAACGAGAAAATGCTGAAAAAACTCGGCTTAAACGTGCTCGTTGTCGACGCGAAAGAACGGTTCTATGAAAAGCTCAAGGGCGTAGTCGAGCCAGAACAGAAACGAAAAATCATCGGCGAACAATTCATCCGAGTCTTCGAAGAAATCGCAAGGAAAGAAAACGCAGAATACTTCGTCCAAGGAACCATCGCGCCCGACTGGATAGAAAGCGGTGGAGGACTCAGAGACCGAATCAAATCCCACCACAACGTCGGCGGCTTACCCGAAAAAATAGAATTCCAAATCATCGAGCCGTTAAGAGATTTGTATAAAGACGAAGTACGAATTGTCGGAAAAACGCTTGGCCTGCCCGAAGAAGTCTATGAACGACAACCGTTCCCAGGACCAGGCTTGGCCGTGCGAATCCTCGGCGAAGCAGACCCTGAAAGCGCACGCATCGTGAGAGAAGCCTGCGCCATCGTCGAAGAAGAGATTGAAAAGGCAGTGAAGAACGGCGAGATGAGCAAGCCTTGGCAGTACTTCGCCGTGCTTTTGCCATGCAAGACCGTCGGCGTTCACGGCGACGTAAGAGCCTACGGTAACATCATAGCCGTACGCGCTGTCGAAAGCTTGGACGGGATGAGCGCGGCGTACTCGAAGATCCCGCACAAGGTTCTGGAGAGAATCTCAGTTAGAATAACGAATACTCTGAAGGATGCGGTTAGCAGAGTGGTCTTTGACATAACGAACAAACCGCCGGGGACGATCGAGTATGAGTGAAGTGGTCAAGGTTTATGTTGTTGACAACGGCGGCCAATGGACTCACCGCATCTGGCGCGTCGTAAGAGAGCTCGACTGCGTAACCAAGATAATCCCGAACACTACGCCCGTAGGCGAGGTTGATGCTGACGCGCTGATACTGAGTGGTGGGGCTCCACGCGTCGCTTGGGAATCCCCGAAACTGGGCAACTGCACTGATTACTTTGACAATTTCAAAGGTCCCATACTTGGCGAGTGCGTTGGCATGCAGTTGATGGTCATCCACTTCGGTGGCAAAGCGGGGCCTGCTGAAGTTCCTGAGTATGGGTTGGCAAAAATGCAGGTTATTGATGAGGATGAACTGTTCAAGGGATTGCCGAAGGAATTTTTAGTTTGGGAATCGCACAACGATGAAGTGAAAGAAGTACCGAATTTTCAAGTGCTCGCGATGTCAGAAAACTGCAAGATCCAAGCCATAAAGCACCTGAGCAAGCCGCTCTATGGGGTTCAATTCCATCCTGAAGTGAACAACACTGAGCATGGCGAAGAGATTCTGAGAAACTTCGTTAACGTAGTCAAGCCTAAGTGATAAACGTGATTTGCGCGGTTTGTCATAAAAAAAGGGTTAGGCTCTTATCATCGTGAGGAGCATCTTGAATCTTTTCACAGCCTTTAGCGCGTGCGGTTGGTTTGCGGGCATTATGAGTATTTCGCTTTCTTTTACGCGGTGCGTTTTGCCCGAGATGGTTATGTCTGCTTCGCCGTCAGTTATCTGAACTAACGCATCATAAGGTGCGGTGTGTTCGCTTAAACCTTGGTTTTCGTCAAAAGCGAAAAGCGTCACCGTGCCCGCCTTCTTATCGATTAGTGTTCTGCTCACTACTGAGGCTTCTTGATACTCGATTAATTCGTTCAGCCCAAAAGCTTGCGCTGGAAGTTTGGTATCAGTCTTTTTCTTTTTCTCCATCTTTTTTTCTTCCTACATGGTTATTAGCTTGGTCTTGGCGTTTTAGCTTTTTTCCACTGTTTTCTTCGTGAAAACGCATGGTTCGTTCGGCGTGGGGCATTCCATTGCTGGATGGTTTAGGCATTTCCTCTTTTTCAGCTTGCTTTCGTTTGCATGGTTCATTTTCGACTCGCTCGACGAGTGTGATTTTAGTTCTTGCACGTAAAGATTGTGGTTTCATAAGTGATTTATCCATACAACATGAAGATTAAGAGCCGTAGAGGTTTGGGTATGCGGAAGTCGAAGTTGGAAGCGTACGAAGCTATTCTTGATGCTTTGGTAAGTAAACCTTTGACTGTTGAGAACATTGCTTATGAGGCAGACATGGATTGCACTGTTCTCAGTCAACGTTTAGATTATCTGTTGGAAAATGGTCTTGTCGAGTTGCGGGCGATGGGCAGGAAAGGCGGGTATGCTATTACGGAACGTGGCGTTGCTGTGTTGAAGGCTCTTAACTTTCAGAAGTATCTTGCACGGATCGCTAACAAGCTTACGTTGATAGATGAGGCTTTGCAGGTTATTTCGAAGCACAGTCGTGACCTAGAAAAGACGGAAAGCTAGCAGAAACATTTTCTTCACTCTTTTACTTTATCTATTTATCCTAGACTCGATCACGCAAGTGTTTTATTCTGCCTAACCGTGTTCTTGTAGATGTGGTTGTCATGAAGATCACGAGCAGTCTCGTGATTTAGCAAGCACTAGGTTTTGATTGCTGAAGCTTCTGTTCTCTCTTCTGCTCTTCATTGTAGAGGTATTCAAACCATTCAAGTAATCTTGGGCTATTGTTCTGTTTCCTTAAACCCTCTATAAGGGGCTTCAGTTTTTTCCATGAATCTTTGACTAGAAATAGGTCGAAGATCAAGTCTGGCTCTACTAGTTTTTTTCTTAGAAGCATGCCTACGTGCTCAAAGAATGTTGCGACCATTCGGCATGCGATTGAATCTGGGTTCAAAGAAGGTATACCGCCATACTTCTTCACGAAGTCCTCGTAGTCTTTAAATTCCAAAAGCAAGACTCTAAAACTCGCTTCAGCATATTCCTTACTATTCCAAGTCGAAGCCAGCTTTGTAACGAAATCTGTTTTCCTAATTCTCGTCTGATTTCTAATCTGAAAAATGTAGTAGATAGCTGCAGCAAACACGCCAGCAGAAGCAACAACTATTGATACTGTTTGCAACAACAGCATGTCAACCATTATTGGCACCTAGCCTTATTGTATTGCACCAAGTTGGTATTAAAACTGAATCATCTGAGGTCTCTTGCAGTGGGAAACGCTGTAAATATAAGAACTGGTGGGAAGACTTGGTTTTTTTCCTCTAGAATTCGTTTACATAAGTCTTAAATTACTCTGAATCGGTTAGGTATGCAACGTGTAACGTTGGGAGAATGGAGAAGCGTTGAGCAGTTTCAAGAGTGTTGTAGAGAAGATCAGGAATCTGGAGACTGAACGGAAGAACCTCATGCTCGAGATTGAGGAGCTTAAGAAGATGGCTGATTCTAAGGCTAGGGCTTTGGAAAGCGAGGTTAGCATGCTTAGAGAAGAGGTTAAGTCGCTTCGTGTGCTTCTTGCGGGTGAGGAAGAGCCTGAGGCTGGGCTTAGCGGAAAGAAAAAACGCTAACCTCTCTCAGAGGAATTGCTTGTTTAGCAAGCAATCTGACGTATCAACTAGTTTACTTATTCGTCTGTTTGTGCTTCACATGCGAGAGAGAACACAACAGATTTTTGATGCTTAGGTGGTTACGCTTTTTTCAGATCGCCCGAAAAACCACCATAGAAGAATCAGAATAGCGAGAATAGCAAAAAGAGCTGTTGGCACGTAGATGGTTGGTGGAAGCGAACTCATGAAAAAGTAAGCTACGATAAAGCTGCAAAATATAACTGGAGCGACAGCTACCAGAAGCACAGTTAACATTGGGTTCCAATCTTTTCCTATGCTGTCTTCTGTAATCGTTTGACGTTTTGCTGCTCTGTACGTGGTTTCTATGAGCATTATGGCTGATACTGCGCCGAAGATGAAGCAGAATAAGCCGCTTGATAAATACACCGCAAGCATATCATAAGAGTGCCCTTTTGCGGCTGCTGCCCAGTTTACGAGTACTATGGCTCCTGCAAAGAACAACGATGTAACTGCAATCATTAAGACAACGAATAGGTATTTCAATAGGCATCCAAGAGACTATTTCTTGTTATCTTATTTATGCTTTTTCCGCAAAATCAATGTTGTCATAATGAACTGTTCAAAATTATGCAAAGTTTAGTACAGACTCTTCATTAATCGACAAGGACGTTTTTCTCTGGATTTTCGAGAAGCTTGTCCGTATCCGCCTTCTTTACGTTGGCTTGCAATCGCTGCTACTTGCTTTATTCTAGTCTTTTTATTATGTGATAACCGTATTTCGTCTTCACTATACCTGAAACCTGTCCTTTCTGCAACGCGAAAGCGCCCTGTTCGAATTCTTTAACCATCTTTCCTCTGCCAAAAGTGCCTAAGTCGCCGCCTTTCTTTCCTGATGGGCACAGTGAGATTTCTTGGGCTATGTTCGCGAATTTTTCGCCCTTTGCAAGCCGTTCCAGCACGGCTTTGGCTTCGGTTTCGGTTTTCACGAGAATGTGTGCACAATGAACTTTGTCTGGCATGGCTAGAGGATAACTGCTTCTTCGTTTATAACATTTCCTTTCGTCTGCGTTTGTTCTAGAAACTTTTTTATTAACGTGTTTAACATGGCTACATGCATACCGTTAGGAGAATGATCAGAGATGTTTACGGGTATGGATCATGTTGGCGTTGCCGTGAAGAATCTGGATGAGGCTGTGCATGTTTATCGTGACGTTCTGGGTTTCAAGCTTGGCGGCGTCCACGTTCTGACTGAACGCAAGGTCAAAGTCGCATTCTTCTCTACAGGCGGCGAAACCAACGTTGAGCTTCTAGAACCGTTGGACCATGAAAGCATGATTGCCAAGTTCCTTGAAACCAGAGGCGAAGGAATCCACCACTTCGCCGTCAGAGTCAAGAACATCGAAACCGTGCTCGACAGCCTCAAGAAGCAGGGCGTAGCATTGATTGACGAGCAGCCGAAGGCTGGTGCTGGCGGAGCGCGCATCGCCTTTGTTCATCCGAAGAGCACGAAGGGCGTTTTGATGGAACTCGTGGAAAGACCATAACGGCAGATACGCGTGTGTCAACCCGCATGAACGTGAACAAGCTTCAGGAAGGCTTACAGACTAAACGATTAGGACGACAAATTTTTTTCTGTCGCGAAGTCGGCTCGACTAACGATTGGGCTAAAGAGTTAGCCTTTTTCGGCGCAGCAGAAGGAACGGTTGCCGTTGCGGAAACGCAGACTGCTGGTCATGGAAGGCAGGACAGAGAATGGTTTTCGCCAGCAGGTGGGTTATGGTTTTCCGTCGTTCTCAAGCCTAAACTGCAAGCAAAGGAAACAGTTAAGCTTGTTTTCGCTGTGAGCTTAGCCGTGGCAGAGGTTTTAAGTGAGAAATACGGGTTGCGTGTTGAAACCAAATGGCCAAATGACGTGCTAATCGATGGACGAAAGGTTTGCGGAATTTTGGCTGAGATGAACACGAAAGGTGAAAAAGTCAACTACGCTGTTGTAGGTATAGGTGTCAACGTGAACTTTAATGCAGACAAAGTTTTTTCGCAGGAAATGAGGAAGATTGCGACTTCGCTGGAAACCGAGCTTGGCAAGAAAGTTAGCTTAGAAGAACTGTTTAGGGCATTGCTTGAGAAGTTGGAGAATGTTTATGATTCGTTTATCGAGAAAGATTTTGCACCGATTCTTGCATCATGGAAAAAGTACGCAGGTTTTCTCGGCTCTCAAGTAGGAGTAAGAAGTGATGCTGAAAGATTTTCTGGTTTAGCAGTGGACGTCGACGACGATGGCTCGTTGATTGTTAAACTTGAGGATGGCAGTTTGAAGCATGTTGCGTGCGGAGACGTTTCTATGTGGTTAAGCTGAAGGCTGTTTTCCTCTTGTTAAGTGGAAGCCGCGTTTTTCGAATTGCTCAAGCAGTTCCTTCGGGTCTGGAAACCATTGACCTACTTTTCTGCAAATGTGCTCCGTCCAGCTGTAGTTGTCGTAGGAGAATGTTTCTTCGCGGTCTCCTTCTAACTTGATTTGGGCGTTTGCCTTACGGTAATAGTCTTGTGCGAGGTAGCCCTCGTCCATCTGTTTCATGGCTTTTGAAACGGTTTCATCGTCCAGCTTTGGGTATTTGTCTTCGAAGAGCGTGAATTCCAACGGGTAACGGGGTCTTGGCGGCGGGTCTTCCGCTGGATATCCGATTGCCAACTGCACGAGCGGAAAAACCCTCATGGGCAGGTCGTATTCTTCAGCGATTTTATCCGCCCTGTACGGCGCAGAGCCTAGAAAACAGCTTCCAAGCCCGAGGCTTCGGGCGGCTACCACCATGTTCTCCGCCATGTACGCAGCGTCTTGAATCCCCATAAGCAGCAACGATAAATCGTTGGAGGCTAGTTTCCAGTTGCGTTTTGCCATTATGAGCTCAAACTTGTGCGAATCAACGCAAATCGTGAATAATAATGGTGCTTTAAACGGGTTACGCTTCCTGTTCCGCGACAATAACAGGCTGTAGTATTGGTAGGCGAAAGGGGCTTGCTGGCCAGCTCGCACGATTGTTTCCACAACTTCGTCGGAAGGCGTTTCCTCAGTGTATTTTCGAATCGACTTATGAGCAAGCAAAGTCTGAATAACAAGATTACTCTTCATAACTTCTTCTCCTTGCGGGCAATGATTGATCTAACTCGCATTCTGTTGATATATAGTTTTATTTAGAAGGAAAGCATGTGAAAAGTTGATCGGGGAACCTGAATGGCGCTAAAAAAAGAGCCTTCTGTTGATGAGAAGATTAAGCGTTTTAAAGAATCGAGTGACCAAGCCAAGCTTGGCGGTGGTCAAAAACGAATCGAAGAGCAGCATGCAAAGGGCAAGTTAACCGCCCGAGAACGCATCGAACTCCTGCTCGACCAAGGCAGCTTCAACGAAATCGACCAGTTTGTTGTTCATCAATGCACCGAATTCGGCATGCAAGACAAAAAACCCCTCGGAGACGGGGTTGTAACAGGCTACGGCACCGTAAACGGCAGGCTTGTTTATGTCTTCTCGCAAGACTTCACCATCTTCGGCGGTTCCTTGGGCGAGATGTTTGCCAAAAAAGTCTGCAAACTAATGGACTTAGCGTTAAAAACAGGTGCTCCAGTGATCGGCTTGAACGATTCAGGCGGAGCACGAATCCAAGAGGGCGTAGCCAGCTTAGGCGGCTATGGTGACATTTTCTTCCGTAACGTCATAAGCTCGGGCGTTGTTCCGCAAATATCCGCGGTCATGGGTCCATGTGCAGGCGGAGCCGTCTATAGCCCAGCGTTGACTGATTTTATAATCATGGTTGATAAGACTAGCCACATGTTTATCACGGGTCCAGATGTGGTTAAAACTGTTCTAGGTCAAGAAGTGTCGTTTGAAGAGCTCGGTGGAGCCATGGTGCACAGCGAAACCAGCGGCGTGGCGCATTTCATCGCTAAAAATGAGCAGCACTGCGTAGAAATCATCAAGAAACTCCTAAGCTATCTGCCGAGCAATTATCTTGAAGACTCGCCTACTGTAGAGCCGACTGACGACGCAAACCGCACAGACGAAACCATAGCAAGAATAATCCCAAACGACCCAGACAAACCCTATGACGTTAAAGAAATCATCTACCGCGTAGTAGACAGCGGCGAATTCTTCGAAATCCAACCCCTCTGGGCGCAAAACATTGTTATAGGCTTCGCACGCCTGAACGGCAAAACCATAGGCATCGTCGCCAACCAACCCATGCACTACGCAGGCGCGTTAGACATAGACAGCAGCATGAAAGCCGGCAGGTTCGTACGCTTCTGCGACTGCTTCAACATCCCAATAATCACCTTCGTGGACGTGCCTGGCTTCCTGCCAGGCGTCGAACAAGAGCATGGCGGCATAATCAAGCACGGCTCGAAGCTGCTTTACGCTTATTGCGAGGCGACCGTGCCAAAAATAACGGTTATCCTTCGCAAAGACTATGGTGGAGCGTATGACGTCATGGGTTCCAAGCACAGCGGCGCTGACGTAAATTATGCTTGGCCGACTGCAGAAATCGCGGTCATGGGTCCACACGGCGCGATTAACATTATCTTTCGCAAGGAGATTGCTGAAGCCAAGAACCCAGAACAAAAACACAACGAGCTAGTTGCCGAGTACCGTCAGAAGTTCGCGAGCCCTTACATAGCGGCGCAGAAGGGTTACATCGACGAAGTCATTATTCCAGCTGAGACAAGACCTAAGCTTATCAGTGCGTTGGAGATGCTTGCCACAAAACGTGAACAGCGTCCTTCACGGAAACATTCAAACGTGCCACTGTAACACTGAACAAGCAAACATGCAAGCTTAGAACAGGATTTCTTTGCTAATTTCTACTCTGCCTTTTTTGATGGGCACGCCTTCTTTCTCAACAACCTTCCTTCTGCCCGCAGCCCTGTTCTTTTCTCCTCCAAACGCGCCGTCAGACCTGACTACGCGGTGGCAAGGAACGATTGGGTAAAGCGGGTTCTTGTGTAACGCGTTGGCGACAGCTCGGTAAGCTTTGGGTCTGCCTATCTTCTTGGCTATCCGTTTGTAAGTGCACACTTTTCCTTTCGGAATCTTGAACGTGGCAACCAGAACGTCTCTCTCGAACTTAGTCTTGTCGTTGAGGAAACGAATCACGTCTTCCTCGGTTTTGACTTCGTTTTTCTTCATCAGTCTTCACTTCTATGGTTATTTGTTTCTGTTTTCTGTGGCATTTCAGCTTTTGCCTTTCTTGACCAGCGACCTCAACAGTTTCGAGAATGAATCACATGTTTTATCAGTAAGCACGCAGTCTCATAAAGCTCAAGTGATGCTTTAATGAAAGCCAAAGAAAAGCTGACGCGTGATAAAGTAATAAAAACAGTCGTCAACGCCTTAGAACCGCTAAGTTACGTTTACGCCTTTTATGAGGGAGGCGCCATCGCTTTTGGACGAGTTGACGAATGGTCGGACATCGACCTCTGCTTGATAGTGGACGACGCAAAAGTCAATGAAGCCTTTTTAACGGTTGAAGAAGCATTAAAGTCAATTTCACCTGTTAAACAGAAGTATGAGATGGCACAGTTGCCGTGGCCCGGGGTTTCTCAAGCTTTTTACAAGTTGGAGAATGCGAGCGAATATCTCATAATCGACCTTGCCATCTTAAAATTGGACAGCCCAGAGAAGTTTTTGCAGCCGGAGATTCATGGTAACTCGGTTTTCTACTTTAACAAACTGAACAAACTTGACGTTCCTAGGTTGGACAGGGATGCGTTTGTTGAGAAGATGAGCGAGCGTTTGAAGAGGTTGCAGGCTCGGTTTGATATGTTCGGAAATTTTGTTCAGAAGGAGATTAACCGAGGCAATTTTCTTGAAGCTTTGGATTTGTATTATACTCTTGTTCTCGGGTCGTTGGTTGAGGTTCTGCGGATGAAGCATAATCCTGTGCATTATGATTTTAGGATGCGTTACGTGCACTACGAGCTTCCGGCGGAAGTGGTTGCTAAGCTTGAGCGTCTGTACTTTGTGAAGAATGCTAAAGAGCTTCAGAGTAAATACTGTGAAGCTGCGGAGTGGTTCCGAAAGGCGGTTTCCGAGGTTGACCGAAAGGAGATAGAGAAGCAACTCGTGAAGCAAGGCTGAGGAGTGAGCGATTTGCCTGCGTTGAAGTATGAGATAATTGATGTTGACGATAAGAATGTTGATGAGTATGGTTTGTTCTGTCAGAAATCTAAGCACAAGGAAGAGGGTTACAGAAGCAAGGTAGCGTGGTTTAAGGAGCAGTATGGGAAGGGGTTGCGCACTAAGCTTGTTGGTTTTCAGAACGCTAAGAACCGTTTCGTGCTGGTAGGCTTTATCGAATACGTTCTTGGCGAATGCACATGGCGTGGGATCGATGCGAAAGGCTGGCTGACGATGCATTGTCTTTGGATCATCGGCATGCACAAGCGTCAAGGGCTGGGGTCGAGGCTGTTGGAGGAGTGTGTTAAGGATGCGGAAAGAAACAAGCTAAACGGTGTGGTGGCGATGACGTCTAGGAAGTATTGGCTGACGAATGAGAGGTTGTTCTTGAAGAATGGTTTTGTGAAGGTTGACGAGTTGCCGCCGTTTGAGCTTTACGCGAAGAAGGTCAAGAGGGATGCTTCGCTGCCGAGGTTTTATCCTGTGTCGCAGAAGAGGCTTGATAGTTACGGGAAAGGGTTGACTGTTCTTGTGTCGCCTCAATGTCCATATGCACCTGACTCTGTAGCAGCTATTAAGCGGATGGCGGAGAAAGCCAAAATCCCTTTGAGAATAGAGCGAGTTTCTAGTTGTGAGGAAGCGCAGAAGAACGGTGTTCATCCTTATGGCACTTTCTGCGTAATATTAGATGGCAGAGTAATCTCTTATTACCCAGGAAACATGAAAGAAGTCAAACAAACCCTAAACCCACAATGACGACAGAGGAAACGATCTAAAAAGTGGAGATATCTCCCGCAAAATGACGAAAGAAGCTGGTTATCTGGTTCGTCTTCTCCAAGAAGAACTTGGTCACAGTTGCTTAAAAGGACTGATAGAGAATTGCTCTACTGTCTCTGTTCTCTTTTCTTTATTTCCTTGACGACGTATTCAAACCACTCATACAATCTTGGGTTATTGGCTCTCCTTCTAGTTTCTTCTATCCAAGGTCTCAGCTTTTCATATACCTCATATATATCATATCTGTCAGCAACTAGACCAATGTCTATAAGCTTTCTTTTGACAAGAAATCCAAGATTCTCACCGAAGTCAGCCACTTGGCGTGCTTCCACACCGCATTTCTCTTCATAGTCATCATAGTTTTTGAACTCTGTCTTTCTGACAGTGGCAAGTGTTTGAAACACTTCTTTGCTTAGGAACGTAGAGGGCATTCTCATGATGAAATCCATTTTTCTAATCTTGGTCTGATGCCGAATCTGAAGGGTATAGTAAATAACTCCAGCCACAACACTTGCAGAAGCAATCGCTATAGAAATTGTCTGAATGTCAACCAATATTGACACCTTCATTGACTAGTTCTTTCGGTTCAGCTATAACTTTTCTGCAAAACCAAAACTGGCTTGTTTCAAATCGCTTTCGTCAGTATTTTTGGTTCTTTCCATTCTTCCCTGAGAATGCTGTATAGATACGCGTCTCTCCTTGCTCCTCTTACATGTCTTCGTATTGTTCCTTCTCTCGTGAAGCCTGCTTTCTCCAAGACTCTTTCAGAAGCCTTGTTTCTCGTGGAAATTACTGCTTGTACTCTGCTTATATCCATAGAAAGGAACAGATAATCCACCATTAGTTGAACAGCCTCAGTGCAATAGCCTTTACCCCTTTCGCTTGGACTCATCATGTAGCCTATTTCCAAAAGCTCTCCCAGGCCAAGATACTGGATGAAGTGGTCTATGAAACCAATTTTCGTTCCATCCTTCTTCTCAATAAAGAAGGCCTTCATCGCAAAGGGGCCAGTTCCAACTTTCTCAAACTCTTCTCTGGTCTGCTGTATCGGACCTATAAACTCGCCTGTGAATTCAGGGTTGTTCGCCCACTCATGAGCCAAAGGCACATCTTCTCTTTCCATGATTCTCAGATTCACATTTTTGCCTTCAAGCAACTCAACTCACCAATCCACATGGTTACTTTCGGTTCAGTTATAACTTTTCCGCAAAATCAAAACTGCTTGTCAACCGCAATCTTGGCTGGTTGGACAGAGTTTCACCTCTTCAGCCAAGACACTATTCTGTCTGCCAACTGACTCCTGACGTTGGTAAATGAGTGGTCTGCGTCAAAGATTTCAATTTGCACTTGCTTAGCTCCATGCCTCTGTAATGCTCTGAAGAGAGGCAATATGTGATGTTCTATTGTGTTCTCTTGGTCACGCCACCCACCGATTATTAAAATGTCTTTGTTATATAGTGCCTTGGCATGCTTAACCAAATCGTATTTGTCCATATCTGCAAATACTTCAGCAAACAACTTTTCAGCTTTCGGACCTCTGAAACCTGAATCACATATGCCTTGGTCTACAGCCTTCAAAATCGCTTGCCTGAATTCATCACTCTGTTGCATCATCCTTCCAACTTCGCTGAGGTTGCCTCCTGCAATGTAAACCACTCTTCTTACGGCAGGATCATTCAGTGAACCCAACAAAGCCATGCCGCCACCATAACTATACCCTATAACTGTAATACTCGAGGGATCAACATCAAACTCTCGAACAGCAAAACTGGATGTCACATAGCGTATAGCTGAGATTACATCTTCTAGCGAGTTTGCAATCGTAAACAGTCCTTCGCTTCCCCATGTGCCACGATAATTAAAAGCGAGGGCACTGAATCCTTGTTTCGCCAATCTCTCGCCAAGTCCAAGCACGTCTGTGTTGTTTCCAGGGAACCCGTGGCAAAGGATAACTGTTGGTAATGGGTCGATTCCAGAGGCTTTGTAGAAGAGACCATGGATTTTCACACCTGTGCTCTCGAAATCGACGGGAATTGGCTTCTTCATCTGCCATCACACAATTATCTATCTCCAAATGGTTCTTAAAGGCTCGCAGAAGAGTTGCACACCAAATCCTACTAGCCACACAATAATTCCTTTTGGTTCAGCTTTAGCTTTTCCGCACGTTCGCCAAATTCCATGGCTCATCTGACGCTCTGAAATTGCATTCAGTACCTAAATGATTTAATATGGCTTCACTGAACCTTTCTACTCTCAAGTTCAATCTATATATAAGGGAGGGGGTAGGCACCACTGAGCAAGCCTGTAAAAATCACTGACACCACTTTCCGCGATGCCCATCAAAGCTTGATGGCTACACGCATGAAAACAGACACCATGCTACCCATCGCCGAAAAAATCGACCAAGTCGGCTTCTTCTCCCTCGAAGCATGGGGCGGAGCAACCTTCGACGTAGCCATACGCTTCCTAAACGAAGACCCATGGGAACGCATCCGCCAACTCAAACAACACGTAAAACACACGCCACTTCAAATGCTCCTACGCGGACAGAACGTGGTCGGCTACCGAAACTACCCAGACGACGTGCTAATCAAGTTCATCGAGAAAGCCGCTGAAAACGGCATAGACATCTTCCGCATCTTCGACGCCCTCAACGACATACGAAACATGGAAACCGCCATCAAAACCGTCAAAAAACAAGGCAAACACGCACAGGGCACGATAAGCTACACCCTCAGCCCCGTCCACACCGTAGAACACTTCGTAAACTTCGCCAAACAACTAGCTAGGCTGGATTGCGATTCGATCTGCATCAAAGATATGGCAGGCATGCTCGCACCACAACCCGCCTACGAACTGATAACCGCCCTGAAAAAAGAAGTCGGGCTTCCAGTACACTTACATTCACATAGCACGAGCGGCATGGTCATGATGACCTACTTCCGCGCTTGCGAAGCAGACGTCGACATCCTCGACACCGCATTCTCACCACTCGCATGGGGCACATCACAACCACCCGTCGAATCAGTCGTCGCCGCCCTGAAAGGAACACCATACGATACAGGCTTAGACTTAGAACTGTTAAGCGAAATCGCACAGTACTTCCGAGAACTACGCGAAAAATACTACGACCAGATGAAGCTAATCGACCCTAAAGCCGAACGCGTCGACGCCTCAATAATCGTCCACCAAATCCCAGGCGGCATGTTCAGCAACCTACTCGAACAACTACGAGAACAAAAAGCACTGGACAGATTAAACGAAGTGCTCGAAGAAGTGCCCAAAGTCAGAAAAGAACTAGGATACCCGCCGCTCGTGACGCCGACCAGCCAGCTCGTGGGCATACAAGCCGTGCTGAACGTGATCTCAGGGAAACGCTACAGCATCATCCCGAACGAGATAAAAGACTACGTTAAAGGCCTATACGGAAAACCGCCAGCGCCGATCGACCCGAAAATCAAGAGAAAAATAATCGGCGACGAACAACCCATCACCGTTCGCCCAGCCGACCTGCTGGAACCCGCGCTGGACAAGATTCCTGAGAACGTGAAACCACTCATAGAAACCGAAGAAGACAAAATAACCTACGCTCTTTTTCCAAAAGCAGCCGTAGAGTTTTTCCAAAAAAGAAAAACCAAACGAAAAGACGCTAAAACTGCCATTCCGCCTGAAAAACTGGCAGAACTCGCCGAAGTCGCCGCAATATCAACAGCAGTTGTCAACTACATCACCGGCTCAACGGGCATAAAAGCCCTCATACAAGCACGACCAAAAGGCTTTGCATCACTATGGGTGCTTGCTGGACGCCAAAACCTAGTAGAAAGAGGCACATGAACATGCCAAGCTACGAAATCCTCATAGACGGCGAACTCCAAAAAATCGAACTAACAAAAACTGGAGAAAACCAGTTCTCAGCCAAAATAGGCGACAAACCTCACAACATTGAATTAAAAACGGACAAACTTGACTTCGAGAAAGCCTTCGAAATAAAAATCGACGACAAAACGTACAAGATCGAACTGCCCAAAATAGTGCAGGAAAAACCGTTACCCATCAAAGTTGACGAAGTCAAGTTCACGACTGAAGTCAGAGCCACTCGAAGACAAGCCATAACCACCTTCGAACCGACACCACAGACGCCAACGAGAAAAACAACAACACTGTCCAAACAGAACCATGTGGAAGGCGCTGTAACCGCGCCCATGACGGGCAAGATAGTGTCCGTGAAAGTCAAGAAAGGCGATCAAGTCAAACAAAACCAAGTCCTCTGCACAATCGAAGCCATGAAGATGGAGAACGAGATCACCACACCAAAAGCGGGAAACGTTCAAGAAGTAAACGTCTCAGAAGGCTCGCCCGTAAACGAAGGCGACGTATTGTTCATAGTTGCTTAGAAGATGGAAGGCGGCTTGTACTCGCCGAACACTTCGCGCAAGGCTCTGCAGATTTCGCCGAGCGTCGCATACTCTTTAACTGCTTCCAGAATCAAGGGCATGAGGTTCACGTTTTCTTGTTCAGCCGCTTTTCTCAAACCACCCAAAGCCTCATCCACTTTAGGCTTGTTTCTTCCTCGTCTAACCTCGCTTAACTGTGCAACAAGCTTCTTCTCGATGGCTGGGTCGATCTGCAGAAGCCTCATAGGAACCTCCTCTTCGCTCACGAAGTCGTTAACGCCCACAACGACACGTTTCTTGGCTTCCACTTCTTTCTGAAAACGGTAGGCACTCTCCGTAATCTCGCGCTGCATAAACCCTTTCTCGATGGCAGCAACCGCCCCGCCCATGCCGTCAACCTGTCCAATGTACTTTTCCACTTTCTCCTCAATCTCATCCGTCAAACACTCAACATAGTAAGAGCCTCCCAGTGGATCAACACTGTCAACCACTCCGCTCTCATAAGCGATCAACTGCTGCGTCCTAAGCGCAACTGTCACTGCCTGTTCGCTGGGCAAGGCATACGCCTCGTCAAACGAGTTCGTGTGCAACGATTGAGTGCCGCCTAACACGGCTGACAACGCCTGCAACGCCACGCGAACCACGTTATTGTAGGGCTGCTGTGCTGTGAGCGAGACTCCTGAGGTTTGCGTGTGAAACCGCAGCATCCACGAGTTCAAGTTCTTAGCGCCGAAACGTTCTCGCATTATCCTAGCCCACAGTCTGCGTGCGGCTCTGAATTTGGCGATTTCTTCGAAGAAATTGTTGTGTGCAGCGAAGAAGAACGACAGTCTACCCGCGAATTTGTCTAGGTCTAAGCCTCGGTCTATGGCTGCTTGCACGTAGGCGATTGCGTTTGCAAAAGTGAATGCAACTTCCTGCACCGCCGTTGAGCCTGCTTCGCGGATATGGTAGCCGCTGATGCTAATGGTGTTCCACTGCGGCATGTGTTGACTGCAGTACTCGAATATGTCGGTAACCATGCGCATCGAGGGCTTGGGTGGAAAAATGTACATGCCCCTTGCTACGTACTCTTTTAAAACGTCGTTCTGCACGGTTCCGCCGAGTTTAGACTGCTCAACGCCTTGTTTCTGTCCGACCACAGCGTACATCGCCAATAAAACGTTCGCAGGTGCGTTAATAGTCATCGAAGTCGTGACCTTGTCGAGCGGAATCCCGTCGAAAAGAACTTCCATGTCACGTAATGAGCTTGCGCTGACGCCTACTTTTCCAACTTCGCCGAGCGCCATCGGATGGTCACAGTCGTAGCCTACTTGTGTTGGAAAATCGAAAGCCACGCTCAATCCTGTCTGCCCGTGCTCAAGCAGGTATTTGAATCGTTTGTTGGTTTGTTCTGCCGTGCCAAAACCCGCATACTGCCGCATAGTCCAAAAACGTGCACGGTACATCGTGGGATAAACACCACGAGTGAGCGGGTATTCGCCTGGAAAACCTAGTTTCTGAATATAATCCCAATCAGCTCCGTCAACAGGAGTGTAAAGCCTGCTAACGGGTATGTCTGAGCTTGTTTTGAACTCGTCACGTTCAGGAAGCCTGTCAAAACTCTTTGTTACCGTTTCTTTCTCCCATTTTTCCTTTCGCTTGCGAATTTCATCCAGTTTTTCCTTGTCAAATGCCATTGAAAACACCTGCAAGAACGTTGTTAGGCATGTTCAATAATTTCACGTATATAGGCATTTTCTCGACTAGAAACATTCGACCGTAAACCGTTGGACCTAATAGTTCTTAGAAACCACTATTTCTGCCCAACAACAAAGACAAAACCAGAAACACGCCTGATATAGTCACCGTATTTTTTTCGAGCCTTCTGCTGGAAGATATTGAATCCTTTGTTAAACGCTTCTTGGCTTAGAAGCGTCAACGTCGAAATGTACTTGTTTCTCACTCTTTCCAAGTACTCATCCAACGGAATCTCTCCCTCAACATACTTGACAGGATGGTAACGCACATTCCTAAAGCCAATCTCCGTCATAACCTTCTTGACAAATGGCACCGGCGGAATACGCTTCAGGTCTATAGCTGTCACGCCTGGAAAATCGTTGAGAACATGCTTCCTGATCCGCGAGTGTGAAGTCGTCATGACCACACAGTTTCCCCCATTCTTTACTGTCCGATAGATCTCTCTGAGAGCCATTTCTTTGTTTTCGATGTGGTGCAAGACCATTGTCATGTAGACGCAATCGAAGATGCTATCTTTGAAGGGAAGTTGTTGTCCATCTCCTCGAATCCACAGGACGTTTCTCGATTTATCTTTGGCAAAAGCCTGCCTCAACATCTCAATCGAAGGTTCTAAACCAAAAAACAAGGCTCTTTCAACAGTTGACAGTTGAAGGGTAAACCTTCCCGTGCCGCATCCCACCTCTAAGACTTTGCAGTCTGCACCGATTCTCCCGTATTCAATAATCCTCGAAGACAAAACACTGGAAGGAGCGGGTCTAACTCTATCGTAGTACTTGGCTACCTGCGAATAGTCCGTCTTAGAAACCTTTGAACTATCCACGCTATCCCTTCAAGGAACGATTCCACGCATTCCTTTATTTCAAATTAATTGAAATGAATATATAACAACCTCTACTCTAAAATAGTTTAGAAGGCTTGGTGTCCAGCGCTTGAAAATCAAAGTTGAATATCTCGGTCACATCAAGAACATGACAAACAACAAGCGTGAAGAGGAAATCGAAACAAAAGAAGATGCCACGATAACTGACTTGCTCGTGCACCTTTCCAGAGAATACGGCGAACCCTTCAAAAAAGCCATCTACGAGCCAAAGGGCACTGACGTAAAGCCAAACTATATTATCACCGTAAACGGTTATTTGCTGAACCAGTTGAAAGGGCTTGAAACCAAGCTCAAGAACGGCGACCACGTAACATTGCTGCCCATCGTGAGCGGTGGCTAATACTCTTCTTTTCTGTCGATCAACCCTTTCCTTCTGGCTTCGTGCATCGAAAACTTGAAAACCCCAATGCCTACTACGACGGTGGCTGCTGTTGTCAAAACTAAGTAGAGCAAATCCATTTGAAGACTAGAGCTTGTTTGACCGAGAACTGCAAATCTTATCACCTTTAGGAAGTACGTAACAGGCAACACGCTCGAAAGAACCTGACCCCATGAGGGAAGAATCTCGGGCTTAAACACGACTCCACAAAAAAGGTAGAGAATGCCAGACACATACTCCGTCAGCATGAATTGAACTTTTGACGTCATGATGTTTACGCCGCTCAGAACAAACCCCAAGGCGATAAAACAAACTATCCCGAACAGCAGACTGAAAGCCAACACTGGAACGTTAATTGCCAACCAGTTAACAGGAATCTGGATTCCCATCAAGCCTTGAAAAATCAACACGCCAAATCCCAAGGTTAGTAGTAGAGAGATTGACGCGTTCATAACTCCGTTCAAGGCTCTGCCGAAAATGTACCACCAAAGTGAACCAGGCGCCAAGTAGACATGTTTAAGAACTTCATAGTGTGCACGGTCTTCATGAATCAGCATGCTCATCGTCATCATAATTTGCACGGCGTAGAGGAAGAAGCTGTTTCCAATGAACAAGTACGCGAAAAGCGAAGAATCGACTGTTCCAGCAACGACACTGCCTACGAGAAACATGAAGCCAACAATAAGTAGACCAGCAATTGGTCGAATCATGTAGTAAATGGCAAATACTAGCGGGTCAGCCCAGTTGGTTTCAACCTTCCAACCCACCCAAACAGCCTGCTTGACAGCTCTAAGAATCGTGCCTACTGCCATCTCAAAGTCAACCTCCCCTCCTTCTTACCCAAATTCTCCATGTAACTCAAAGCAAATTTCGACAGTGGCAACAGAATGAATATGAAAACCACCAAAGCAACTACATTTGGCCAAACACTGACAATTCCTTCACCTAAAATTACCACTCTTCTGATGCCGTCTAACCCAAACGTTAACGGAATCAAAGATGAAAGAAGCTGAACAAGGTAAGGCACGGCTGAACTGCTTATTGGATAGTATGTTCCTGAGAGAAACTGCACTGGTTCTTGGAGGAGGTTGGCGGTGTGCCAAGCTTCCCTGCCGTACAGCATGAACAGCGAAGCAAACATCATGCCCAGAGCATAAAGCGCTATAATCGTTAAAAAGAACAATAACAGAGCAGTGAAAGGTTCGTTTAACACTATGGGAACTTGAAAGATCAGTGTTCCCGCAATAAGGATCGCTATGGCTCTCAGAGTCGTGTTCACAAACCCTCCTAACGCCATCCCGAGCAGAATCGCCATTCTAGATATGGGTGCAACAAAGTAAACTTCCAAGTTTCCTGTTTCTTTTTCCCAATAGAACTGTGCGGACATATTCCATAGCACGTTTGACCAAAAAGCCAACATAGTTCCGCCTATGATGACAAAGCCCGAGTACTCTGGTTTTGCCCCAACCATCTTATACAAGTAGATATAAGCGCTTAAGGTCAGAATCGGGATAATCATCTCGGCAACAAGCCATTCTGGCTCTCGATTGCCGCCTTTGATCCTGACCCAAAGTCTTGCGTAAGCTACACGCAAGTTAGAAATTAACTGCTCAAGCATCGGTTTTTTCCTCTACTTCCGCGAAGCCTTTTCCAACGAGTCTTATGTAAACGTCCTCTAGCGTGGGCTCTGTTTCATTAATTGACAAAACCTTCAGTTTTTCCTCGTTCAGTTTTGACTCGATGTTTGCGAATACTTTGACGTTGCGAACCATGACTTTCAAGCTGGTTATCCCCGTTTGGATGTTGCGTGTCTCCGAGTATCCCACGACGCCCTGCATCTTCTCTATGAAACCGAAATCAGCTTGCACCGAAGAAACCTCGATCTTAGCTATGGGGGTTTCCTTCAGATTCTCTTTAAGCACGTTAGGGCTGTCGCAAGCCAGAATCCTTCCATTGTTTATGATTGCTACTCGGTCGCACATCTCATCCGCTTCAGCCATATAATGCGTCGTCAACAGAACCGTTCCCTTCATCTGACGCTTCGCCCAATCGATCACGTAATTCCTCAGCCTCTTAGCCGTCAGCACGTCTAGCCCTAAGGTGGGCTCGTCCAGAAACAGCATCCGCGGGTCGCTCAACAAGCCCCTCGCAAGGCTCATCCTCTGCTTGTACCCCGTTGACAGCTTCGCCATTCTCGTATTTGCATATTGTTCAAAATCCAAGTCAACCATCAAACGCTTAATCTTCTCATTCGCAACCGAAGAAGAAAAACCATAAAGCTGAGAAAAAAACCACAAATTCTCCTTAACACTAAGTATTCCATAACCAGGCGTCTCGCCGCCCGAAACCAGATTTATGATTTGCCTAACCTTGTTAGCATCCTTCACCACGTTAAGTCCGCCAACGTACGCTTCACCGCTTGTCGGAAGCAGGAGCGTGGTCAAGACTTTTATCATCGTGGTCTTGCCTGCGCCGTTAGGACCAAGAAGCCCGAAAATCTCTCCTTCATCGATCGAAACTGAAACGTCGTCCAGAGCCTTAACTACCTCATTCTTTCCCTTGAACACTCGACCTAAGTTTCTAGTTTCAACGAAGTTCTTCACTGCAAATCACAAGCCTAGAAACAATGCAACCGTGCACAATTAAATATTTCCATTCGCATCAAAGCTGAAAACCTCTAGCGTTCCTCACAAAACATTTAAGCCATGAGCAATAAGCTTCACGTCAAAGGTGAAAGTTTTGAACAGAATAGCTGCCCTAAAACAGAAAGCTTTCGAAGAAAAAAATTTTGACGGATTCTTAGTCGCTAACAGCGTCAGCCTCTTCTACCTTTCAGAAGTTCAAGGCGCATCCTGCCTCTTGATACCCAAGAAAGGCGAGAACACAATCTACGTTTACGGCGTAAACTACGAGCAGGCGAAAGCCGACGGCAAAAGGTTCAAAATTGAAATGGTAAAACGCGGCGAGAACCTGATGGAAAAAATCGCCTCACAAATCAAGACTTTGAACATTAAGAAGCTTGCAGTGGACGCGTTGAGCGTTGAAAGCTACCGTGGTCTCGCAAAGGGCATAAGAGGAAAAGCGAAAATGAAAATGCAAAGCAATCTCGTTTGGGAGCTTCGCAAAGTAAAGGATGAACATGAAATCGAGCTCATGCGAAAAGCTGGCGAATTAACCAGCATAGGCATGAAAGTCGCCTACGAAACCATAAGACCTGGCACCGCCGAGATTGAAGTTGCTGCTGAAATAGAGTATGCGATGCGGAGAAAAGGCTCGTGGGGAACAGCCTTTGAAACCAGCGTGGCTTCGGGCGTTCGTTCAGCTTTCCCTCATGGTGGATGCACCGAAAGAAAAATACAAGCTGGCGACCTCGTAGTTATAGACATAGGCGCTACCTACCAGCATTACTGCTCAGACATGACGAGAACCGTTGTAGCGGGAAAACCCACGGAAAAACAGAAGAAACTCTACGAAATTGTAAAGATTGCTCAAGAGGAGGCTCATCAAACCATAAAACCCAAGGCCAAGGCAAAAGACGTAGACACCGCGGCCCGCAAGGATATAGAAGAAGCTGGATACGGCGAATACTTTGTTCACGGCTTAGGCCACGGCGTGGGCTTAGAGGTTCATGAACTACCCACGCTTAGTCAAGCAAGCAAAGAAAAGCTGACGGTTGGAAATGTTGTGACAAACGAGCCCGGCATTTACCTCATAGGCTTCGGAGGAATAAGGATTGAAGATTCGGTTTTGGTTCAAAAACGCAAAGCGGAAAAGCTTACAAACGGACCATATGCTCTGGAAACGGAAAGATAAACCAGCATAAACAGTTCAACTTTTAACGATAGCGCTTCACTTTTTAAGCAGCGATATATTTTACTATTAACACACTCACCTCTATTCTTTTACCAATTCTCAAAAACCAAAGCAACATCAGCCGACGAAAATAAATCAGTAAAGAAATGAAATGAGCCCAGAAAATCTTTTGGAGTGCAAAAAGTGGTAGTAAACAGCGAAGCAGAGCAAAAGCGGCGCATTCTCTCAGATAATTGAAGTTTCATGGAAAAAACTGGTTATACGCCATGCCAAAGCTTAAGAATGCGTGTTGTTTCTTAGATTTAATAGGAGATGCAAGATAAAAGCTTAAAAGCAACATACTACTGCAATATGTGAAACAGATGAGGAGAATGGTGCAGCAAAATTTTTTTGCCTCATTCTCTCCTTTCTCCCCTAACGAAGAGGCACCCATTCTCCTCATTAACTTTTAGAGCAGTTTGAGTACACTTATAGCTTGTGGAAAAATCTTCTATACCAAATCACAATGGAAGTTGGCGGTTTTTTGATGATAAAGGCTAAAATACGCGAGGTTTAACAGCTAAGTTACAGGTGCTGAATTAAATGGTGAAGATTTTAATCGTTTATGACTCGAGGACTGGAAACACTGAGAAGCTGGCGCTTGCTGTTGCTGAGGGCGCTAAACAAGTGAAAGGGGTCACGGTAGAAGTTAAGAAAGTTGATCAAACAAAACTTGAAAATTTGCTGGAGGCTGATGGAATAATCATGGGGTCGCCCACTTATTACGGGTTGATGTCGTCTAAACTCAAGGCTTTGATTGATGAATCTGTCAAGATTCACGGTAAACTGGAAGGCAAAGTCGGTGCAGCCTTTACAAGCGCAGGCGGAACAGCGTCAGGCGCAGAAACAACATTACTGTCCATAACACAAGCGATGCTGGTTCATGGTATGATCGTTCAAGGCAGGTCTGATACTAAGCATTATGGCGCTACGGCTGTAGGCGCGCCGAATAAAGAGGACGTTGAATCCTGCAAGAAGCTCGGAAAGAAAGTCGCGAGTCTAGCCACGAAACTGAGAAAAAAATAGATTAGGATGCTTATTGGGCATCACTTTCGAGATGTGGTTTGACCCTCTCAACTTGTTTTGCTGTCTTTTTGTGCTTCCTCCAGCTGCTGAGGTTTCCCAAATCGCGTGAACTTTTCAAGAACTGCTTTGACCGTGTCCATCACTCTAACTGCGTCCTGCGGGTATATTCTCGGATCCCTAGAAGTGTTTACAAGCTTCATCAACTCGAAAATGCTGAAAGTTATATCCTCAACCACTCTAGGTATGTCTCTTGCGCCTGAAGTTCTCCTGAATTCTTTCAAGAGCTCAACTACTGACGGGCTTAGATCGCTTACTACTATTATGGCTTTTTCTTCAGTGTTTTGTGACCCTTGTTTGGTTTGCTCTTTTTCGCTCACGTTTTATCACTTTCCTTTTTTCTCTGGAGTTGTTAGTTTTTCTTTCTCAATTTGTTTTTGTGCTTCCTTGACTGCGGTTACCCCAAGTTTTTCAGCTATAGCGAGTTTGACTGCCGCTTCAAGAGGTAACTTGTCTAAGAGAGATTTAACGTCTATTCCTCGTTCAGCCATCTCATAGAGCATCTGTCCTATGTCTGCACCGACCTTTGCACTTACCGGAATTCCTAGTATGCTGCTTTCTCCACTCGTCACTATGCTTATCTTGGCAACTTTCAGGCCTTCTGCGAGTGCCGCGAATTGAGCTTTCTTTATGTCTACATCAGCCTTAATAGTCTCTAACGATAATCCCGCATCAGTGTATTCTTTCAATGCAAATGCCTTTTCCTTTGTTCCATCAGCTTCCGCAATGAGTTTTGCCTTGCTGACTTCTGCTTCAGCAAACCCTGTCTTCTTAATGGCCTCGGAATCGCCGTCCGCTTTTGTCTTGACAGCTTCAGAATCTCCTTTGGCTTGTTCGATTTTGGCTTGTGCTCCTACTTGTGCGGTTCCTACCTCCAGAACTCTTTGTGCTTCTACTCTTTGTTTATTCGCTTCCATCTCTGCTTCAGCGATCTTCTGAGCAGATTCCTGCTGAGACTGCCCCACTTTTTGGTCCTTCTGAATCTGACGTACCCTGTACAATTCTTCGTTCTCTGCCCTTGCCATCTCTGTTTCCTTGTTGGCCAGTGACTCCACTATGCTAGCCCCTTTTTGGTTATCAGCCACTTGCTTTCTCGTTTCAGCATTTATCAGCGTAGCTTGTCTCTGTTCAAGGTCTTTGATGACAGTGTAGCTTTCAATGTCCTTGAAGTGTATGACTTCTAAATCAACCAGTTGCACTCCCCAATCCTTCAAAGGATCATTAACTCTCTTCTTGACTTCCTGAGAAAAGGCATCTCGGTGTCTCATGATTTCGTATACTTCCATGCTCATGGAAGCGTTTCTTGTTATTGATTCTATCAGTTTACCGACTTCGGCTTCGATTCTTGGAAAACCTGTCTTTCCTTCTTCAGCCTCGATTCTACCAAGTTTTTCAGCGGCTAAAAATGGGTCTACAACGCTCAAGAAACATATGACATCGCCTGAAAACTTGGCCATAAGCTGGTCACGCAATGGTATACTGTCGATTTCGATTCTTATGTTCTCCAACGGTATGATAAGTCGTTGCTGCAGAATAGGAATATACCAATAAGCGCTTCGAAACTTTTGACCTTCAATAACTCTAGAGCAGAATACTTTTCTGCCCTTGCCTCTGGACACAACAACATGTGCTTCGTGCGGTGAGACAACAGTGTAACTTCCCTTAGCGAAAAGAATAACACAGATTGCCAGTAGAACAACAATTCCTATGATCCAAAGTAGTGTCATACCTATATCTTCAAACATTTCTTTCTCCTCTCTGTTTTTCTAACCTTGTTTTATGTTATAAAAAATCACCCATAAATAAACTATTCTAGATCCACTTACAAAGAAACCGTGCGCTCGATACGATTCTGGCTTTGATCTTGGGCTAGAATACAAAAGTCAGTAGTCTGAAGACTACTCCGCCTGCAAACACTGCAGAAGCGAAATTGGCAATTGATATTGTGGTGGCAGTTTTCCATCCGAATTCCTTTATCAGAATCGCTATTGTTGCTACGCAAGGAATGTAGAGCATGCCTACCAGCGCGAGAGTTATCAACTGAATGGGTGTTAGAAATGCTGTAAGATTGGTAGTGCCATAAATAGCCACTAACGCAAGAAGTATGAACTCTTTTCTAACCGTGCCAAGTATCAAGAGTACTCCTGCAATCGCTGGAAGCCCAAGCCACCAGACCGTGAGAAAGGACATAGCGTTGCTGACGGGTTCGAGCACGCCTGTTGCATACAACACTTGGACCAGCGCACTGCCAACTATGTAGATTGGAAACACTATGTACATCAGTGATTTGGTTCGGGCCCAAGTTTGCCTGCTTACAACAGATAGTGATGGAACCTTGAACGGGTGCATTTCCATTATGAGTCCAGTTGGTTTGCCTGGCGCAACCTTCAAGGCGATTCTGCCCAGCACAAACATGATAACGATGTCAATCAAGTAAAGTGCAAACGCCCACCAAGGGCTAACGAATACGGCGACTAAGCCGAGGATAACGATGGTTCTGGCAGTGCATGGCGCGAAGGTTATGGCGAAAGTCGCCAATAATCGTTCGCGTTTTGTCTCCATTATTCGGCATGCTTGAATGGCTGGGACGTTGCAGCCGTAGCCAAGGATCAATGGTATGAGAGCTTTTCCATGTAAGCCCAGTTTGTGCATGGCGCTGTCCATCATGAAGGCAATTCTGGTCAGGATGCCGGAGTCTTCGATCATCGCGAGCATGAAATAGAATGGCACGACGAAGGGTATCGCTAACGTTATGCCAGCAACTATGCCTCCATATGCACCGTTCAACAAAATCTCCCAGATCGACCCATTTAATCTTGGGCTCACAGGCCCAAAGAAGCTTAGCGCATCTGAGAGCAAGGTTGAAAGAAAACCTCCGACTACGAACGTCCAGAGAAGTAGTCCGCCTATTACGCTGATGGCTGTGACGTAACCTACCACTTTATGGGTGGTTATCCAATCCAGTCGTTCTGAAAACGTGATTTTGACTTCGCTCTGGCGCTGGGCTTCGCTGGCGATTCTGTTTGCCACGGAATACCTCTCAGAGGCGATAACTGAGAAACACGGTTCTTTATGAATTTCCGATATTTCCTCAGCCAAAGTTTCTGAGGCATTTACTATTCCCTCAGATTTGGAAGCCATCAGCTTCCTAATTTCAGCATCATTCTCAAGCAGCTTGATGGCAACCCATCTGGAAGGATATCCCAGCACGAGCTTCTCAGACTCAATCAGCTTAGTGAGTTTCTCTATTCGCTTTTCCACCTCATCGCCATACTTGATCGCAGCTTTCGGCTTGTCGTTCTTGCTGCTTGCAACCTTGACGGCTGTCTTTGCCAGTTCGTATATGCCTTCGCCTCTGATGGCCACAGTAAAAACCACGGGCACGCCCAGAGCTTTCTCCAACTTTTCCTTGTCAATAACCACACCTTTCTTCTTAGCCACATCCACTTGATTGAGACAAAGAACGAGTGGAACCCCCATCTCGATTAGTTGAATTGTGAAGAACAGGTTTCGCTCAAGAACCGAAGCGTCCAGAACGTTGATGACAGCGTCTGGCCTTTCAAAAGCGATGTACTCTCGTGACACAACTTCTTCAAGAGAGAACGTTGAGAATGAATAAATTCCAGGCAGGTCTACGAGGGCTATTTTGTGTCCTTCAAAATGCATTTTGCCTTCTGCTCGTTCCACGGTTTTTCCAGGCCAGTTGCCGGTGATTTGGTTTGAGTCTGTAAGCTGATTGAATATGACGCTCTTGCCGACGTTGGCGTTTCCAGCGAGAGCGATGACTAAGTGTTTATCTTCTTTCTCATCCTTCAAAGCTGAACTACGATGCGGCATACTTGATCATCAACTTGACAAATTAATTCCTGATGGCTTCGACGAATACGTTTGAGGCGATGTCCTGTCCAAGCGCAAGTTTAGAACCTCTAACCGCAACCTCAATTGGACCTTTAAGCGGCGCGATTCTAACAATACTTAAGCTGGTGCCTGGCGTCAAACCCATGTCCAGTAATCTTTGAAGGGTTTTGTGTTCTCCCCTTATGAAAGAGATTTTGCCGCATTCACCTTCTTTGAGGTTACATATTGAAACTAGGTTCTGTCTGCGTTTTCCAACTTCTTCCAAGCCTTTGCTGTGAACCTCTATGCATTCTTCGCAGCTTGAAAATCGTAGATCGCATGGTGGAATAATGTTTTCGTCGTCTGGGCACTTGTCGGGATGCTTTAGAAATCGGCAGAGAGACTCTTCTGCCTTGTCAGACAAAGCGTGTTCCATTTTACAAGCCTGTGTATGGACTTCGGCTTTCTCGATCTTCAAGACGTCGTGCAGGAATCTTTCGAGCAATCGATGTTTTCGGGTTACTTTCTTGGCAACTTGGAGACCTTTAGCGGTAAGAGTACTTCCGTGGTATGGTGAATATTGTATGTAACCGTTTTCAGCAAGCTTCTTCAACATCTCAGTCACGCTGGCTGGAGCAATCTCAAAATACTGTGAAACCTCGGTTGTGGTTACAGTCTTGCTGTTTCGGGAAAGGATGTACAATGCTTTCAGATAATCTTCAACACTTTTACTGAGCATACCTTCACCAACATTTAGGCATGCCTAAATTTTCTCCGCGTTCCTAATAAACTTTTAGGCACACCTAAACAATTTTTCCCAACACAATTCCAGCACAGAACCCAACATTTCCAAAAATAATCTTGAAGAAAACAAACACAAGGCAAAATGTTTTTTTGGTGGACCAGGCCGGGTTCAGATCGGGCGATTAATGAAACAACTAACCATCAAAAGATTAGCGAACAGGTCGCTTTTTGTCCATCCATTTGGATAAGAAGTCAATAGCAAGTTGGGTTGCGATGAGTTTCTGACGGTTAACCGTTCTACAGTGCATTATTGGGTTTCTTCCATAATTATACCACATTTTCAAATAAGTTCTGATAAGTTCTAGATCTTCTTTGTCCGCAAAGATTTTTGGATATGTTTCTATTATAGCGATGTAATCCCATAAATCTGAATAGGTCATAAGGTCTTCTTCAGGATCTATTAGGAATTTCGTGTCCTTATTTTTCTTCTCATCCCAAGAGTTGTAATAGACTTTAGGAATCTCCCTTTTAATTCGTTCTTCCCAATCTTCGCCTAAATTCTCTTTTATGAACTCTCGGAGTTGCCGCTCAAAAGAGCTTACGACTATGTAGAATTCTCCTAACTGGGTGTCATCCATAACTTCCAATTCCATTTCGACTTCAGTCGAAACTGGTATCGTCTGCTTTAGCGGGAGTTTAGTTATTGTTTTTTTACTTTCGAGTAGACTTCTTGCTGCCGGTTCTATGATATTTTGCATCAGGTAGATTTCGTACAAAATGGCATTTAAGACATCAAATGGTTTTCCTCCAGAAATTAAACGATGATACTCGGTTGTGATGTGATGTTTACTCATTTCTGTAATGATGCGTGCGATTTGATCTTCGGTTACTTCGTATTTTCTAAGAAGTTTAAAGTATTGAAGTTGAGCCTCATTCGAATCTTTAATCGCAGCAATTCTTTGTGCCATTGTTAAAAGTGAATATAAGTTCAGATGTTTTTCATCTTCTGGAGAGAAATCAGATTCATTGAATTTGTTAACAAGAAAATTCCGCACCTCAGGAGAAATCACATATTTTAAGGAACGTTTCTCACCGCCTCTGGTAGAAACATAGTCATATGTTTTCACACAAAGTCCCAAAGACATCAGTGATTCGAAAAAGTCATTCCACATCATCCAGATACGTCCATCAATTAAGACACCAGCTTTCCATGTTCCGAAAAGAGTTGCCTCTGTCTCAAAATCGTTTTTGTTTGTGGAAAGGGCAAGATTTTGTAACAGGTATCGTTTAGCAAAAAAGTTCAAAACGCGTTTTGGGGTCAGTTTTACTCTTTCGAAAAGTTCCCTCTGGTTTGCTTCAATTCTGTCATTGACGATTTTGCTTGCTATAGCGCCTCCTTCAGCAGTGGTGAGGTATTGATCTAAATACCAATGATTCTTCATAATGAGTGACTTGGACAAAAGAATCTTCATTTCTTCAACATCGGACATTTCCGACTGTAAGATTCCTTCTTGCCTAATGTTCTGCCCTATATAGATTCGGACAAGTGCATCTTGAGTTTTGGAAGTCAAGTCTGAGTTCATGAAAACTGCACTGTTATACGTTCCGGGTATTTTACTTTTAAAGGTTTTTCCTAGCGACCAATGTGCTATTAATCAGTGATTCAAGATCATATCTGAATGACCCAATACGCCTTAATTGCAGGTTTATCAACAGTTTTAGAATTGAATGGTGGGCCCGGCCGGATTTGAACCGGCGACCAACAGGTTATGAGCCTGGCGCTCTAACCTAGCTGAGCTACGGGCCCGTTTTGCTCGTCTTCATATGCTATTTTTCAGTTTTAATTTAAACGTTTTCCGCATCCAAGCTGTCGATTAGACAGTTCCATCATACTTATCTTCAGTATTTTTCCATCGCTTTCAGTCTGCTCTTGAAAAGCTTTTTCTTTGAAGCCTCGTTTCAGAAGCAAATTGCGCTTTTCGTGGTCTCCTGATTCAACATGGCATCTTACCTTGCTGGACGGAAAATCTATGGCATCCAACAGGGTGTTTGCGTAAGAGATAAATGCGGGATGAATGAAGAAATCCAACAGTCGAAAACTGTCTTTTTTGTGATGCTTTGAAGCGAGAGTTGCATAACCGACGATGCTTTCCTTTTCTGTAGCAAGAACTTTTGATACGCATGAGCCGTTGAGTCGTTCTCTCATGTCCTTTAAGAAATAGTCTTCGTAATCAAAAGGTCCATAGACTTTGTGTTTCATTGACCTTAAACGCCATCCTTTTTTAACGCCGAAAAGCAGGCTTATTCCAGGCCAATCCTTCCACATCGAATCTCTACAAAATACTTTTTCTGCACGAAAATGTTCTCTCTCAAAATCGGGGTCCACAACGTAATGCATTACTTCCGAGTTGTCGGTTATGCTTCTAAACCCTAGGCTTTTGGCTGTTGCATAACTGGCTGGTCTGAACCCGCCGATCAGAATCTTTCCACCTCGGCTGCGGAAATCCTGTATTTGTGCTCTCATAAGCGCCGTGCAGACTCCTTTCCTACGCTGATTTCGAGTCGTGAACAAATGAGCAACCATGCCTATCAAGCCGTACTCCCAAGCTGCAACATTACTGATTATTCTGTCCTTCAGTAAACCAAGATAGAAACGAGCCTGCAAGTCGTCTAGTTCTCCATGAACGGCCAAGTTCAAATGCCAACGCCACAGCTCGTTGCTGTAAGAAAGAAACGACAGAATCCTACGTTCATAATCACGATCGGGAGTTTTGACCATGAGAATTTCCATTTTTTCGCCCGTCTTTAAAGGAACCTCACCAATCTTACTCCACATACGACCTCGTCACCGATCAGGTCTGCACAGCATCTCGACGCACGCGTTCGTAGTGGTACAAGTATTCCTGTGCGTATCCTGCGTATTCTCCGAAGTATTCTCTTCCAAACAGATTTAGCTTTCGATATTCTGAATTGCTTAGCGGTTTCTCGCCTGAGATTTTCTTGATGAACTCGTCTGGAAAATGTCGAGTGTAGTGTCTCAGAATTACTCGTCTCATCCAAACGTCTACTGGAAAGGCTTCAAGCTTTCTGAGAGAAAAGAGCGAAACACAATCTGCAACCTTCAAGCCTACACCTGGAAAATTCAGCAACTCTGTTCTAGCTTCCTCATAAGTCATCTTTTTTAATTTTTCAAAATCAAAACCGTCCTCGTTCGCTATCCTTGCGGTCTCAGCAACGTATCCTGCTCGGAAGCCGAGACCACAATCCGCTAGTTCGCTGGTTTTTGCCTTTGCCAGTCGTTCTGCAGTTGGAAACGTGTAAAAACTGTAACCGTCTAAGAAGACTTTTTCTCCGAATTTTCTTGAAAGGTGGAGCAGCATGCGTTTTATTGCGGGGATATTTTTGTATGTTGCACAGATGTATGAGATGAGGCATTCCCATGGGTCTTGACGGAGAATGCGCAAGCCTCTAGACTCTCGCATAGTTTTTTTGATGTGCTCGTCCTTGCCAATTTTATTGAAAATCCTAGGCAAGTCATCATGCAGCCCCAGATAGTTTTTGACAAAAACGGCTTCAGTATTCTCAAATTCCAATCCATCATCAAGCTGGCGAATCTTGAAGGCTGTATCACCAGCAACGCCGTACCACCATTCACCTTGCTTATCCCATCTGAAAACCTGCCCGCAACAAAGGGTGAAATCCAGATTGAACGGGCACGAACAGTCTAGGTGAATCTTCATGCAACCACGTTTCTCTAAAACTATTTAGGTAGTGTTTTTGCTTCTTTTTGTCTGTGCCAATGGCACAAGAAACATTCTTCACATTTTTCCAGAAACTCCAAGCCTTTCTTCGTTGTCTTGTAATTTCGACCCGCGTCAACTTCTAGCATTCCGATCTCAACCAGTTTGCCCAGATACTGCTTCGCCTGCAAGCTTGAAAGCCCCACGTTCTGCATGATTTCTGTCTTGTTCTTTCTCGTCGTTGACTTGTCCAGTATCTCAGCAACAAGGTCATGTCGGTCTCGATTGCCCATTTTATATCACATCAAGTTTCATAGAAAGAGTATCTAAGCTTTTTCACAAACCCCGAAACGCCCCTTTTCTCCCAACACAGTCTTATAAATCATTAATCTTTATTTCACCCTTCTGCAGATAGAGGAACAGAGGATCAAATCTTGAAGAAAACTGCGCCAATCCCCATCGAAAAGCTCAGCGAGGAACCCTATGCATCCATAGTCTGCTATCCTAAACCAAGCAAGACAGAGCTAAGGAAACGCATGCATGAACTGAAAAGACTCGGCGTTGAAGCTCTAGTTTTCGGTGGCAAAAAACACGTTTTCAACCTGTCTGTTTTGGGCAAAGGCTGTGTGGGCATAGTCACGCTTGCCTTTCGAAACTGTGAAAAAACGGCTTTGAAGATTCGAAGAACAGACGCTGACCGTTCTAGAATGCACTGCGAAGCAGAGCTACTCAAGAAAGCAAACTCGGTGAGCGTCGGACCAAGACTGTTAGGCGTTAGCAAGAATTTTCTCCTGATGCAGTATATAGATGGCGATTTGCTCCCAGAATGGTTAGAAAAACGTCAAGGAAAGATTCAAATCAGGAAAGTGTTGCGTGAAGTTTTAGAACAGTGTTATCGCCTAGATAAGATTGGTTTAGACCACGGGGAGTTAAGTCACGCTCCTAAGCACGTAATCATCAGCAAGGCAGGCGAACCTTTTATAGTGGATTTTGAAACAGCCAGCATCGCCAGAAAACCGTCAAACGTTACTTCTATGTGTCAGTTCCTGTTCATAGGCAGCGAGTCTGCTAGGAAAATTGCTGTGAGTCTTGGCGAAAAAGACAAGGCGACTGTAGTTGAGGCTTTAAAGCGTTATAAGGATGATCGTTCACGCGAGAATTTTGAGAAAATATTGAGGGCTTGTAGCCTCTAAACGATGTATCCTGCGGTCGGATTTGTCACTGGTTTGTTTTCCTCTATTTTCTGAAGCCCGAGTTCCTTGACGGCTTCAGACAGGTTGAGCCACGTTTCTATCTGAAACTGTCTTGCAAGCCTCTTCTTGTCATGTAGCAATGGAATGAAGTCTACGAATATCCAGCCGTAAGGCTCAGCCATCTCCTTTCTCCCCAATAATGGAGGGCTCATTTTTTCTTATAACCATGTATGTAAAAACATGATAGAAGAAAACTCTAGAAGAAACAGAACGCTTTTCTGTCTAAGCTACGGTAAACCATAGAATTTTCATTTAGCGCGTGTCAGAATGATGGAATCAACGTAACCAGAGGCAAGGTAATTAGATTTCGCCGAGATATTTTGATAGCCTTTCCTTTAGGATTCGAACCAGTTCCGGGTCGCCCCTCAGATAACGGTCATCGATGTCCAATACAATGATCTTCTTTTCAGCCTTCGAGTCAATCTGCTTCAACGCTTCTTTGTGATGCCCTTCCATCACAAAAATCATGTCAGCCCAATCTATCAGTTCTTTTGACACAATCGTTCGAGCGCCTATCCAAGTACCAGCAGACTTCACCTCAAATCCTTCTTTACCTTTTAGAAGAGCTTCAGCAGTGGGGCTTCTGTCAATGTTGCCGCTGCAAACAAACAACACTCTCTTTGCCAAGAATTTCCACCTCATTGACCTCTTGTGCATCTATAAGAGTAATTGATACTGATTATTTCTCTTTCGCGCTCGCCAGTTCATTTCAATAGTGCTGAAGAAAATTTGAACCTTCCTCCGAACTAGAAACCTAATCAAATCCCCATTTTTCCAGAACAAGAAAATTGAAATTTAGACGAAAATCTCTTTGAGCCTGTCTTGCTTCAATGCTTCTTTAATTTCAAGAGCTATCCGCTTGCCAATGTACATGTTCTCACCATATTTCAGGTATGCATAAGGTGAGGTTCCAATGCCAACGTTTGTCCCTGCCACTATCCTTGCTGATATTTCAAAGGCGTAAATCTTCAGATCGTCTGTAATTATCGTTTCAAGACAGAAAGGTCCGATGATTCCAGGCGGCGCCAATTCTTTTGCAGTTTTCATCACGTTGTCTCCCATTCTGATCAATTCAGGAAGAAGCGATTCGCGCAATGTGATGGGTATGTTGCCGACTATGGTGTATGTCGGGCTTACTCCCATCTCAAGCTGCTCATCAGCCGGAATCCTCCCGATCGCGTCAACGGCAGATTCATAGCGTCTGTCGACGCCTAGGAATTCGACTTCATCATGAATTATCGAGCTGAAATAATGTGGGTAGACGTTCACGCCTAAGACGTATTCTTGCAAGTGAACGTTGTTTACGTCTTCTTTGCTTAGAAGACCGCGATTCAGCATTTCATCAATCTTCTTGTGGAAAGATTCGGCAGACCCTGCCAGAAAATAGCCTTTCCCGCCCTTGGCTCCTGGAAGCTTAACCATCACTAGTTTGACTTGTTTGCCGATTTGTTCTGGTCTTTGAAGGGTTTTTGGCAATCTCAATCCTGCCTTCTCCAGCCATTGCCGCTGTCTTTCGCGTCCCGCTTCCCAGTGAAGAAGCATCCTGTTTCCAAACATGGGGACATAAAGGCTGTCCGTCATCTGTTCCGTGCTAAGATAGGCAGTGAACGAGCCATGCGGAATCAGAACGGTGTTCAGTTTGCGCAGTTTCTTCTGCAGCTCATCACTCAACAGTTCGGTGAAGTCTTTCACGAAGATGATTTCGTCTGCGAGTGGAAACTTTCTATAGAGCACAGCATCGGCTTTTTTGCAGACGCAAACCGTTCTGAACCCTTCTTCTTTGGCGCCTTTAAAAATGTTCAACGCTGAATGAGAGCCTAACGTCCCAATAGCCAACTTGTCCCTATCATATTCTGAGAGGATTCTTGCGATTTGCTGTCTGGTTATCATGTCACGATTTTCCTCAGCGTGTTTTCTTTGACTGCGCGTTTGATTTCCATGGCGACGCGTCTTCCAGGACCCACTTCCACGCCGTACTTGTATTTCATGTAGGGCGACGTTGGTTCCACGCATGGACAGCCTGGTGAACGTGGGCTAACGTCGAAAACGTAGAATTCTAAGTCTTTCGCTACTGCACCTTGCAAACCGAACAAGCCTATCATTCCAGGCGGGTATTCCTTTTTGCATGCTTCTTTGAAGCGTTCTCCTGCTTCGAAGATTTTTTCAAGTTGGCTTTCTCGCATGGTTACGCCCATGTGGCCTATCTCAACGTTCTGTGTGGCTATGTTGAGTTCTAGCTGTTCGTTTGCTGGCAGGTCAAGTACGCCGTCTAGGTCTGTTTGGATCCTTCTGTCAAACCCGAGCAGGTCAAGCTCGTTCGTCAGCGGAGACCAGAAATAGTTGGCGTTGAACTTTGCGCCTAGCACGTATTCTTCTATTTTTGCCTTTTCCAGCGATACGCGGGTAATTATACCCTTTTTTATTCGTTCTTCGGATTTTTTCTTGAATTCTGCTGGAGATGAAGCGTAGAAAAAGGCTCTTTCGATCGTTCGTTCTTTTTCTGGAACTTTCACGATTGCGAGGCGGTCTATCTCTTCAGGCGATTTGAACGTTCTAGGTATCGCTATTCCTGCTTTTTGGAGAAGGTAGTACTGGTTTTTTGGAGAGTTGCGTTCTTCGCTTCTGAGTATGAACCTGTTGCCCATAAGGGGTACGGCGAATTTCTGTTCAATGTTGTCGTAACCCACGTAGACTGAGAAGGAACGGTTTGGAACGAAAACCGTGTTTAAGTCTCTAAGCTTCTTCTGGTTTTCCTCCTTAACCATGTCGACAAACTTGTCCACGAGCAAAACGTGGTCAAAAAGGTTGCGGTAATACCTAGTATAAGTTTTTTCTCTGCCCTTCTGGCAGATGACGACTGTTTCAAAGCCTTCTTGTTTAGCGCCGGATGCGATTTCGAGCGCAGAATGTGAGCCTAAAACACCTACTCTAACCTTGTGAATATCATATTTTGAGACTATTTCGTTTATTTTTTCTGTTATCATTCTTTCTCGCCTGTATAATCACGATATTCATCGACAACCTGCGCCAACTTTGGTGCGTCAAACAGTCTGTGGCTTGTCATTTCGTTTGCGGTTGCCATGTACATTTCGCTTATGATTTTCTTGAGTTGCGGGTCCAGTTTTGGCGGTTGCGACTTACACAGTGATTTCCACTCGGTGATTCCCTTTGTTTCTGCGGTTTTCTTTGCCTCTTCCACATCGCTGTACCATCTTGTTTTCCTGTAGAACTGTCTGGCTACTTCCTTGCTGACGTGAACTCCTCTATAGGTGAACCTGCACTCGTCAGGTGTCCCAACAACATCTACCACGATAAGCTTTCGCTTAGTATCAAAGGCCAACTCGATCTTGCCGTCCTCATTCTCGAGTCCAGCCCTTTTGGCAAGCGTCGTTATCATGTCGTTAACTTGTAGAAGCACGGTTTTGACTTCGTTCGCTTCTTTCTCTGTTAGTCCTGCGATTTTTTGTGCTTCTTTCCAAGTGACGTATCGGTCTTTATCTTCAAGCTTCGTGCTCACGTCAAAAATTGGGCTGGAAAGTTTTTCGCTTGGTTTTGGGTAATGATTCAAGCCCAGTTCTCTGAAGGTGACTGTGCCTTGTTCGAGGCGTTTGAAGACGGATGAGCCTTCGGGAAGCCCGTTTCTGTAGATGATTTCAAGAGGGATTAAAAAGTTGGTCAGATTTGGCGTGAAACCGCTGTAATCATACGAGAGTTTTTCTTGCGAACCTGAACGAGCAGCGGGTCTGATAACGTTGACTAAGCTGACTTCCATTATGTTTGTGGGTTGTTTTAGCTCTTCGAAGGTGACGGTTTCTCCTTTGGCTGTAACCAATCCTCGGTAGTGGGTTTTGATGTTTCTTTCTTCGAGTCGTTCGAAACAGTAAGCTCCGACGAGACAGAGGGCAGTGCCCTTGCCTTCTATCTGATCTGGCATTTCGCCCCAGTCGAAGACTGAGTAACGATCTGAGAAACGGAATTCTCCGACGCCCATGGCGTTTTCTGTCGGTTTCTTGATTATTTCTAGGTCTTTCACGCTGCCCATGGACAGGTCACAATTTCATCTTCTTAACGGAAACGTCTGCTTTTTCAACTTCCTTCTGCTTTGTCTGCTGATACTCCCTAACACGCTTTGCCAATTCTTTGTTTTTGAGGGCGAAGATTTTTGCGGCGGCAATGGCGGCTCCTTCAGGCTCGATCGTTACGACTGAGCCTATTCCGCTTGGAACTCTCAGCGAGGAGTAAACGTCGGCTCCGCCGAATTTTTCTGAGTATGGCGGACAGGCAATGATGGGTTTCGTGGTGTTTGCATCAACAAAGGCGCTTAGAGCGTTTGATCTTCCCGCCACGGTTATGTAAACAACCTCTTCTTTCTCGTTTTCTTTCAGAATCTGCAGGACTTTTTCTGGGGTTTTGTGTGCTGAGGCAACGCGGAATTCGTAGCTTATGCTGAAGGGTTTGAGGTGTTTGGCTATTTCTTTGCAGAATTCCAAGTCTCGTTCTGAACCCATTAACATGATGACTTTTTGCATGTTTTCGCACTCTGCACGCTGCATTGCTAGAAGGTTTGACCTACTAATTAAATCTTAAACCATCCATCAACTTCTGCGGAAGCATTCTGGACAGATAAACAAAATGAAAGTATGTAGTATTAAACTGCACCGAACAGCAGAGACGATTGGACAGATTGCTTTCAACAAAACGTTAATAATTTTAACTTCGATAATGACCTTTACACTCAAACGTGTCTGTGGGGTCGTCGTATAGCTTGGTTTAGTATACCAGCCTGGGGCGTTGGCGATCCTGGGTTCAAATCCCAGCGACCCCACCAACTTTATTTCTGCCTTATTTTTTGAGAAGTGTAAATCACACTCTAGAGTTTGGTAGCCCTGGATACGTGACTTATCTCGTTTAAATTTCTCACTTCAGAGTACGTGCAAAGCTTGATAACATTTGTCCTTTTCAAAAAAGTCAAGGTAGACTTTCTTGGTAAAAGCATTTATCTATCGAATACTTTCACTCTGATTGCTGGTGAGTCGGGTGAAAAAAACCATTGAAGAACAAATGAGAGCCTTACTTACAAAACACGGATACCCACTTCCCGACGTGGTAATTCCAATTCTTGAGAAAGCTGGCAGGGGAGAGAAGGAACTTGCGGCTCAACTTCATGAAATAGACATGTCTCTGTTGAGCGGCATAATGAAGATCCTGAACCTAAAGGAAAAGAACATGAGAACCGTATCCAGAATGATCGGAGTAATATTCAGTTCTTACGGTCAGAAATACGAGCCTATTGAGCTGTCGGAAAATCGCTTTCGTTTGAGCGTCTCAGACTGCCCCATGCTACACGTAGGCAAGAATGTAAACACGACGGTCAAAAGCAAATTCTGTGATGTGTACTGCTCTTCAACAGCAAAAGCCATGGCGCAACTTGTGCTCGGTGAAGAAGGCAGTTGTAGTTGGGATAAAGCTTTGATTAAAGGTGGTCGTAAATGCACCGTAACATTTGACCTTGTGAAGACAAAATGAAACATTCAAGAAAGCTCTCGATAGTCATTCTGCTAGGAACTTCTGTCGTAGCTTCCTTTCTAGCTTGGCGAAACATCACCTCGCCAATCGATTTTGCTGACCTCAAAACTGTGTTAACCACAACAACAGCAACGTTTGGAAGCCTGCTGGGCATAATAACAGCTGGACTCATGTTCACCCATGGAAAATTTAGTGAACTTGCAAGTGAACTCGGTGAAAAATCACCTGACTACCTTTCAGGCACTTTATCTCTGGAAAAAGCTCAGACGATCGGAAACAGCCTTCTTGCACTGCGTAAAACCTTCTCGCTACTCGAAACTCAAGCGACCGTGGAAGAAGAGAAGAATCTCTACAGAAGAGTGGTAGAGAAAGCATCGTCAATGTATACAAAGTTAGCCGTTCTGTCAGATCTGATGCTGATACAACAGGGACTAGCAAAGACCGATCTGATGATTTCAGGAATGGATTCTCAGCTTTATGTGAATTATAGGGAGGAGAGAAAACAAGTAAAAAGGGAGTGGCATATACTCGTCACAATAAGGCAAATGGTAGACACATGGGAAGGCTCAAAAACACTAGTGCTAGAGAAATACGAAAAGAGAACGTCACTGCAGCAAGACCTTAGGAACTCCATTTCCCTCCTAGGGTTGAAAGAAAGACTCGACAAGAACTCAAAACATGTCCGTGCCGAAGCTGAAGAAATCTATAACGAACTGGCAGAAGACATCGGTAAGATTGGCAAACGACTGCATCAAGACAGAATACCTCAATTACTCTCTCAGATGGAAAACGCAAACACCATCCGAGGCAAATACTTCTATCTCGCACTGGCCTTCATCGCAACACCGCTTTTCATAAACCTCCTCATACTGCCACAACTATCCATAGGAACAGCAACATTCTTCCAACCCATCATTTCAATCACGAGTTCACTGAGCGTGATGGGAATAGCTTTCCTCCTCCTCTACATCAACAAAATACTTAACGTCTAAACAGTACAACAACTCTCACCCAAGAAACCCTTACTAGATTCCGCCAATCATGGCTTTCCTGTCTCTGACCTTGAAGGATTTGATTAATCGCTGGTTAAACATCATCGTGAGCATAGTCTTTATAGTTCTGATACCAATTGGCACTGGGTTTGAGTTCATTCCAGCTGCATATCTCGGCTCTATAATAATAATCGCAATTGTAGAAGTCGTTGCCCTAGCACTGATTGTCTGGTACGCATGGAAGTCTAAACAGAAAGCATGAGCCTTACCAAAGAGTCAAAAGGATATGATTAGGATTGATAATTGAGGAGCACAGTTTATGCCCTTTTCTCAGTAGAAAATCTTAAGAAAATCTTATGGTAGCCCGGGATACGTGACTTATCCCGTTTAAATTTCTCAAACTGAGAAGCTGAACCGAAAGAAGACAGAAAACCGTCTATTTAAATCGTGGTTTTGGGTAAAGGGTGCCCGCTTCCATCAGTCC